>MTKW01000478.1_pt1 | contig 104218 bp, 93 predicted proteins | sample 1042761 | NCBI WGS metagenome assembly MTKW01 (sample SAMN06205366, study PRJNA360243) | anaerobic digester metagenome | biome: Wastewater treatment plant; feature: Anaerobic digester sludge; material: sludge; isolation source: anaerobic digester fed with sludge from wastewater treatment plant ... | reverse complement strand
GGATCGAACCCTCTACCTCTTGAATGCCATTCAAGCGCTCTCCCAAGTGAGCTACGTCCCCGTGGCGCTTGATTAAATTAGCACAGAGTGTTCGAATCTGTCAAGCAGTCGATGAAAGCATTGACGAGCAGAGGGTTAACCCATAAAATGTACTAGTTGGTTAAAAAATTTTAATGAATAGAGGTCATATATGAGCCACGGAATTTACAAATACCCGCTGTACGATGTTCGCGAGATCGTGAACTTGCGCGACATGATTCAGCAAAGCGAGAAATTGTACGGAGAACGCAACGCCTACCTTCTGAAAGATCCGATCGCGACGCGTCAAGTCGCACCTCGGAGCGAGGAGGCGAAGAATCTTAAGATAGACAGGACGCGCCCCTATGTCGGCGTCACGTTTAAGCAATTCGCAGCCGATGTCCGTTCATTCGGAACGGCGCTGAAGAATAGTGTGATCAAGGAAAACAGCCGCGTGGCGATCCTCGCCGAGACGCGTTACGAATGGTATGTTTCGTATCTCGCAGTTGTCAACGGACTCGCTGTCGTTGTCCCTCTCGACAAGGAGCAGCCTGCGAACGAGTTCGTCAATCTCATCAATAGCGCCGAGGCCGACATCCTTCTCTTTTCCAACCACAAGAAGCATATAGTTGATGAGATCCGCGACGAGATCCCCTGCATTGAGCACTATCTCAATTTCGATCTTCCGGGAGAAGACGAGTCCGATCTCTATTTCTGGGATCTGTTGCAGGAAGGCGAGAAGCAGCGAAAAGAAGGCGATCTCTCGTATGACACGCTGCCCATTGATGTGGAGGCGATGCAAATCCTTCTCTTCACGTCAGGAACAACGGCGCGGCCGAAGGCTGTTATGCTGAGTCACAAGAACGTCTGCAAGAACCTCATGGGGATGTGCTCGATGCTCTACATTGATGAACATGATGTTTTTCTTTCCGTCCTGCCGCTCCATCACACGTATGAGTGTACGTGCGGGTACCTTTGCCAGCTGTATCGCGGCAGTTGTGTTGCCGTGAGTGAAGGGTTGCGCTATATCCTGCAAAACATACAAGAGGCAAAACCGAGTATTGTCTTGCTCGTTCCGCTCATGATGGAGGCCTTTCACCGCGGTATCATGAGAAAAGTGAAGGCCGATCCGAAGATGTTGAAGAAATTCAACTTCGGTCTCAAATTGACAAAAGCGCTCCGCAAGGTAGGCATCGATTTGAGGAAAAAAGTCTTCAGCGCCGTCCATGAAAATTTCGGAGGCAATTTGCGTTTGCTGATCGCGGGCGGGGCGTCCATTGATGAGAAGCTCCTAGAGAACATGCAGGATCTGGGGATCCATTGTGTTCAAGGGTACGGGCTGACGGAATGCGCTCCTATTTTAGCGCTGAACCGTGGAAAACATTACAACAACAAGGCGGCAGGGCTTGCTTTGCCGGGCGTCGATGTCAAGATCCATGAACCCGATGAAAATGGAATCGGCGAGATCATCGGTCGCGGCGACAACGTGATGATCGGCTATTACAACAATGAAGAAGTGACACGCGAAGCGATCGATGAGGACGGTTTCTACCACACGGGTGACCTCGGCTATCTCGATGAGCAATCGTTCGTCATCGTCACGGGACGGAAAAAGAATAAAATCGTCACGAAAAACGGCAAGAACATCTTCCCCGAGGAAATCGAATTCTTGCTTCAGCAGCAACCGCTTATTGCGGAAGTTGTCGTTTCCGGCGTGGATGCCAAAGACGGCGACGTGCTGATTCAGGCCGAGATCTTTCCCGATCGCGAGGCGATCGATGAAGATCCGGAACTTAAAGGACTTCCCTTGACCGATGAGCGTGTCAAGGCCAAAGTAGAAGAACAGGTCCGCGAGGTCAATCACAAGCTCGTCACATACAAAGCCGTTCGTTCTGTTGTTCTGCGTGACAAAGAGTTCGAGAAGACGACAGCCAGAAAGATCAAGAGGCACTAATTACATTCACAACATTTTTGGAAAACGTAACATAGAACAAAGGCCGGCACCATGCCGGCCTTTTTAGCGCATCAAGAGAACACAGTACAAAAATTCAATCTAAACTGAAAAACTGTACTTTGATTGCAGGCATAAAATCCGGGAATTCAATCTAAACTGAAAAATTGCACATGGGTGCAGAGCGTCCGAACAAATAGCGCGACGCGCAAGGGGCTGTTGATCAACAGCCCCTTTTCCTTACTCATAAAACGACGGTGACGATTACTTGTCGGGATTGTAAGAATCTCGTAAAGCGACCGATCGGTTGAACACGAGTCTGTTATCGGTTGTATCGTGGCAGTCGTGAATGAAGTAACCCGTTCTCATGAATTGGTAGCCGATATGCGAACGATCTTCCTTAAGCCAAGGTTCGACGTAGGCGTTTTCGATGACGGTGAGTGAATCGGGATTCAGAAGCTCGTGGTAGTCGCGCTCGCTGGCGTCAGGATTCTCAACGGTGAAAAGGTTATCGTACAGACGTACTTCGGCTTTGGCGGCCGTTTCCTCATCGAGCCAGTGGATCGTGCCTCTTATGCGCTCGCCTTCACGAGCGGAACCGCCATGCGTCTCGGGATCGTATTCGGCGAGCACCTCAATGATTTTTCCGTCCTCATCCTTCTTGTACCCCGTGCATTCAACGACGTAGCTCCCCCTCAGGCGAACTTTATTGCCGGGGAAGAGACGGTAGTATTTTCTGGGCGGATCGATCATGAAATCATCCCGCTCGATCAGGAGATGGCGCGAGAAGGTGATTTTGTGCGTGCCGGCTTCGGGCTTGTTCGGCATGCTGTCGACGACAAACGCCTCCGTTTTGCCTTCCGGATAGTTCGTTATCGTCAGCTTGACGGGATCGAGGACGGCCATCGCCCGAGGTGCGCGCTCATTCAGGTCTTCTCTCAGGCAGTGTTCGAGGAATTTGATGTCGACCATGCTGTCTACTTTCGAGACGCCGTTTCGCTCGCAGAAATCGCGGATGGCAAAAGGCGTATAGCCGCGTCGGCGAAGACCCGACAAGGTCGGCAAACGCGGATCGTCCCAACCGTCGACAAGCCCTTCTTCTACAAGCTGACGCAGTTTGCGCTTGCTCATTACGGTGTAGTTGATGTTGAGCCGAGCGAACTCGATCTGTCTCGGTTTGGTGGGGAGGGAGCAGTTATTGATCACCCAGTCATAAAGCGGGCGATGATCCTCAAACTCAAGCGAACAAAGCGAGTGCGTAACATACTCAATGGCGTCACCGATGGGGTGCGCGAAATCGTACATCGGGTAGATGCACCAATCGTCGCCCGTCCGATCATGCGTTGCGTGTTGGATACGATAGAGAACGGGATCGCGCAGGTTCATGTTTCCGGAAGCCATGTCGATCTTGGCGCGCAGCGTATACGCACCGTCCGGAAACTCGCCGGCGCGCATTCTCCTGAACAAGTCCATGCTCTCTTCTTTGGGGCGGTTGCGCCACGGACTATCTGTACCAGGTGTCGTCAGAGTGCCGCGTGCGATCCGCATCTCTTCGGGAGTCTGTTCGCAGACGAAAGCGAGATCTTTCCTGATGAGTTCTTCTGCTTGCTGATATACCTCCTCGAAGTAGTCCGATGCGTAGTAGAAGCGGTCATCCCAGTCGTAACCGAGCCAGTGGACGTCTTCTTTGATGGCTTCGACATACTCGACGTCTTCCTTTTCGGGATTCGTATCATCCATGCGCATGTTGCAAAGGCCGCCAAAAATTTCGGCAGTTCCGAAATCAATGACGATGGCCTTGGCGTGCCCGATGTGAAGATAGCCGTTCGGTTCGGGAGGAAAACGTGTAATAACGGTTCTGCCTTCCATGCGTCCGCCTGGCCCCACGTCCTTCGCGATCTCATCGAGAATGAAATGTGAGATTTCATTTCCCGTTTCCGTTTCTTCTTTAGGTGTGACGCCTGTCACGATACCGGGAAGGCGTTTTGCGTCGGAATCATTTGTTTTATGCATCTTTAAATCCTCTCAAATGGGTGTGTTGTATATTCGGGTTGTTTGCGATTTGTTCGGAGATGATTTAGGGGTCTCCTCAAGTGAGTTCGCAATACGTATCGGTCAAATGTGAATCGTTCGGTAACGATTCACAGACAATCGATCGATTCGACTATTAGTGTTCTCTGGTTGTCATTAACCGTTCAGAAAATTAATAGCCGCCGCGAGTCTGGCGAGTGCTTCTTCGCGACCGAGTATCATGGCCGTCTCCGTCGCGCCGCCTGGAGTCACCCGTTGTGCCGCGAGGGCGACACGCAGCGCCCCCATGACCTGACCTTTCTTCCGTCCCGTTTCTTCGCATGCCTGCCCGAGAAGGGCGGAAAGTGAAGTCTCATCCCAGACCGCGACGGATTCGAGTTTGGGACTTAATTCATTCAATATTACGGATGCGCTGTCGGCGTCAAGCTTAGCGCGTTTATTGTAAAAGAGTTCGCGTTCGTAAGGGAGTCGCTCCGTTAAAAAACGGATCATCTCGGGAATGTCGCTGAGCTTCGTGACGCGCTCTCGCAACACATGGGCGAGCATATCGACGTTATATTGCTGCTCGCCGAACAGAGGGTCGGCAATTTCTTTGACCATGGTGCGCCACCGATCGGACGGTAACCTGCGGATGTACTGTTCGTTCATCCAGTTGAGCTTGTCATAGGCGAAGACGGCAGGAGCTCTGTTGATCCCTTTGGCGGAAAAGATCGTTTCAAGCTCCGAAAGGGAGAAAATCTCCCGCGTTTCCTCGCCCGGAGCCCAGCCGAGGAAGGCGATCATGTTGATGATCGCTTCGGGGAGATACCCGTCTTCTACGAGTTCTTCAAAGCTCGTGGAGCCGTGCCGTTTCGAGAGTTTCTTCCCGTCTTCGCCTACGATTAACGGCAAGTGGACGAACGTAGGGATCTCCCAACCGAAGGCGTCATACAGAATGCAGTATTTAGGCGTCGACGACAGATACTCCGATCCTCTGACGACGTGTGTGATCTCCATAAGATGATCGTCAACGACGTTGGCAAAATTATAAGTCGGATAACCGTCCGACTTGATAAGGATCTGATCCTCAAGTTCTTGGTTCATGACGGTGATGACGCCATAGACTTCATCCGAGAACGTTGTCTCGCCTTCAAGCGGCATCTTTTGCCGGATGACGTACGGTTCTCCGTCGGCGATGCGCCCGGCGGCAACGGCAGGATCGAGATCGCGGCAGTGGCGATCGTAACCGATAAACTCCGTCTCCTCGTCTTCTCGCATATCGGCCAAACGTTCGACAGAACAAAAGCAAGGATACGCATGTCCGGAGGCTACGAGTTGATCGGCGTATTCACCGTACAAGTGAAGGCGCTCACTCTGAACGTAAGGTCCGTTCGGTCCGCCTATATCAGGTCCCTCATCGTGGTGAAGTCCGCACATGTCGAGCGTTCGATAGATCGCTTCAACAGCTCCCTCAACGTACCGCTCGCGATCGGTGTCTTCGATGCGCAGGAGAAATTTCCCTCCTTCAGAACGCGCAATTAAATACTCGTACAAGGCGGAGCGCAGGTTTCCGATGTGCATGATCCCTGTCGGGCTGGGCGCAAAACGGGTTCTAGTGACTTTTGCCATAACGATCACCCTAAAACGGGTTCGCCTCCTTGTGAATCACAATCTCATCAATGATATCATAATTGCGTAGAATAGCAGTGGTGTGAGCCATTTGTCAACTGCATAAATACAAGGAAAAAAAATGGAAAATAAACGTTATGTTTGGATATGTGAGACCTGAAAAACCTGATCTTCTGATGCGCGACTTCGCTTTGTACAAGGCGGTTTACTGCGGTCTTTGTAAAGCGATCGGAAAGCGAATCGGACAATTACAACGTTTTACGGTTTCATACGACATGACATTCCTGACTTTGCTGCTCCTTGCCTTTTCGACCGTTGATCCCGACGTCAGGCATGAGGGCTGTGTCTTGAACCCTTTCAAAAAGAAGGCGATCGTAGCGAATCATCACGTGTTGAATTACGCTGCCGACTTGTCGTGCTTCTTCGCGTACGAATCGATGCGAGATGACGCCCACGATGATAAACCGATCCGCGGGCGCGTGCTGTCACTCATGCTCCGGCGCTCCGCAAAAAATGTTGCCCGCGGGAGGCCCGTGATCACATCGTTCATCCGCGATGAGTTGAGGCAGTTGGAAGCGATTGAGAAGGGGCTCTCGTCGCGCGACCCCGCCGACTGTTTCGGCGATATTTTGGGGCGTCTGTTCATGGACGGATTTGATGTGATCGTATCTTCGGAGAGTGGCACGGAGAGAGAACACGATACTGTTGCGGGCGACTCTCGATGGTATGAGAGTGAGCAAAATGCCGATCTTTACAGGACGCTGCTTGGCGACGCCGGTCGCGCGCTCGGTCGATGGGTGTATTTGATCGATGCGCTCGACGATCTTGAGGACGATCTCGCGAAGAACAACTGGAATCCGCTCTCAACATTGGAGAACAGTCGCGGGATCGCCGAGAGGCGACTGATCGAAGCGGAGGAGGCAATCGACAGAAATCTTGCTCTTTTGACGTATGAGCGCTACGGCGGTCTTGTGTATAATATCGTTATGCTCGGTTTGCCCATGACGCGCGGCCGTGTGGTGGCAGGGGAGCCACTCCCCAATATTTGAAGTTATGAACGTTTGTAGGAGTAAGTGATGAGTAAAGACCCATATTCCGTCCTCGGCATCTCCCCGGGAGCGTCCGAAGAAGAAGTCCGTACAGCGTACAGAGAACTCGTGCGCAAATACCATCCCGATCAGTTTCAGGATGAGCGCGCGAAAGAACTGGCCGAGGCGAAAATGCGCGAGATCAATGCCGCCTACGATCAGATTACGCTCGGCAACGTCCAACATAATCAACAGCATTCCGGTTGGGGCTCTTACGGACATGGCAGTCATTGGACGCACCGGCAGTCGCCATACGGCAATCCTCAAAACCAATCTCCCTACTATCGCTCGAGCGGAAGTGAAGAATCGTGTTGCCAAACGCTCTCGTGCTTATGTTGTGCCGACTCTTGTTGTGAATGTATGGGCGGCGATCTCTGCCTTTGCTGTTGATTAAGGTATGGCGAGGGGAACGAGGTCGTCTTCATCCGGTCCTGCTCAAATCGCGTTGGGCGGGATTCTCTCCGCTCTTTGCTGGCTTTTCCTGATCTTGGCGGGCGTGCTGCCCACCGGTCGTTTTTTTGTTTTGACGTTAGCTTCCCTCGTCATCGTCGTCGCCTACTTGGAACTTAATCGGCGCGGCGCCTTTCTTGTTTACCTCGTCACGTCGGTTCTCGCCTTCATTTGGCCCGGCATCTTTTCAGGCGTGATGTTCGCACTGTGTTTCGGCCTATTACCTCAGGTGGTTGTCTTTTTGCGCGCGAAGACGAGCATGTTCGTCACGAGACTGGTGACGCACATTGTCATGTCGGCGATGGCGCTGGCGGCACTATTTATAATCGGCATCGATCGTTTTGCGTTTGAGCGATTTGAGCCGTCGAGCATTGTGATCGTCGTGCTCGTGATGGTCGCGTTGCAGATTTTTCTCCTCGTCTACCTTTATGTGTTGAGAGTGTTTGAGCAATTTTACATGGATAGAATTTCGCCGTGGGTGAGGCGGCGTTCCTAGAATAACGCGTTGAGCGACGTAGGGAAAGAAAACTATCTGTCTTTCTGTTCGCCGATGAGAATGGAGCGCGCCGCTTGGACAGTATCCTCAAGAGATTTCATGCGTCGCCAATATAGAATCTTTTTAATCTCACGGACGATGACGACTAAGAGAGCGAGCGACAGGATGACGGCAAGTCCTACGATGCTGTAAGCGAGATTGGGATTGCGTGCCATCAGCTGAATGCCGCGACTTATGATGTTGTTGCTCGCCAGAATATCGGAGTCCGAGCCGACGCGCACCGGTATGCGCGTACCGTCTTTCAGCGTGAAGAGGACTTGTCCCGTCATGGCGCCTCTTAAGATCGGCAAGGGGTAAGGAGCGTTTCCGATGTATTCGAGTTTCGGTGAGAGAAAGTGATCTGTCTTCGGGTGGATGTAATCAACGGAATCGAGGTACATCAGGGTGAATAATTCGCCGTTTTCAGCCGCTTCGGGAGCCCCGGGATATTCTTCACCTGAGCGCGTCAGGACCGATTTTGTGTAGAACGCGTCGATCTCCTGATAAAGTTGAAGCGTCGGCTGTATCGTACTCGCTTGATTGAGTGACGCCGTCAGCGTCATGATGGAGATACCGTCGTGTGTTGTGCCGACGGTGATCGCCAGCGAGTAGCGGTCCGACATCATCAGCCAAGCACATGTAATGCGATTTTCGGACAGCGTCCTGATCCTGCTCGCCGGAGAGCGCATGGCGACAACACGGACTCCGGTCGGGAGCGTCACCTGTACAAGTTCCTCCTGGAGAGAGAGTATGCTTTTTGCGCGTGCATTCGCCTGTAAGGCGGAGATGAGTCGCGCCATGTCTCGGAGTGTTGTCTTTGCCGTTGATACCCTGTCTGCCGCCTCAGGAAGGACGGGCGCTGCCGCCGCATTCTGCGCATTGTGTTTTTCCAGTGCGACGGCGGCATTGGCAATCTCGTTCGGTATGCTCGATTCGCGTTCCGCCCGCACCACATCACACGTAGAGATGGTCGTCTGGCTCATGCCGAGCATCATGGCCGTTTTTTGCATTTCGGAGACGAAACGTTTCTTTGATCCGGCTATCTTCTCGGCGAGCGCGACGGCGGCAGCGTCCGACTGCTGGAACATAAGGCGCAACAACATATACCGAACGGGAAAGGAATCGCCTTCACGGAGCGGGATATTGATCTGGCTCTCAAACTCGGCGAGTCTGGCAGCTTCTCTGCTGATGGGGATCATTTCGTCGGCGGCGAGACGCTCCGACGCGAGATAAAGCGTCATCAGGCGTGAAACGGCGGGAATTTCCAGAACAATCTCACTGTTTTTCGCGTAAAGCTCAGATCGGAGAGACGAGTCGAGCACCAGCACAGCGGGAAGTTTAATGGAGGGTTCGAAACCTTCGCTGATGCGAGGTTCCGACGGTTCGATCGCGCCTTCGTTATCGGCGAAAACGCTCGGCGGTGAAGGGAGCAAGCAGAAAACGAGTGTTGCGCATAACAAAACAGCTGCAATCGACCGTTTAAGCGATAGCGGAGAAAAACATAGTAATACCGATTGCATGCCGACGTTGTCCACATCCAGATCATACCATACGACACTCGTTGCTCGGCGGGAAAGTCAGTTCGAGTGTGATACAATTATTTCGCTCGTCTAAGCGCATCTTGCGGCGCAAAACAGACGCTATCGATAGAAAAGGCAGGCATGTTCGGACAGATGAATCGGTCCCCGTTTAGAACACCATATCTCCGCGTTTTCTCGCTGATTTTTGTGATATCCCTTCTCTTAACCGCCACGGCGTGTTCAACGGAGACGGGAGGTGAGAGTGTGCGCATTGCAGATTACGGAAATAGCGGCGCCGATTTCGCACGGGAACTTGCCACGAAATATCCGCGCCGCGAAGCGTTTTCCGGTCAGGAAAAGGGTGCTTCCGCTTTGATCGCCGAACGGTTAAAAGAGATCGGCTACGAACCCGAGATTCAGGAATTCAAGGCCGTCGCCGACGACGGCAGTACGAAGGTCTCGCAAAATGTGATCGTTCGGCTTGACGGTCAGGGGTTCCGCTATGCGCCGAAGATGAAAGATTCGGGTAATCAGACGATGCCGGCTCGAGTTGATGATCTCATTTTAGTCGTCGGAGCTCACTACGATACGCCTGCCGTCCATCTCGAACCGAATGAAGAAGGTTTCACGGAACCTCTCGTTGCGGACGGTATCCATAACAATGCGTCAGGTGTCGCCGCCGTAATGACGGCGGCAAAGATTATGCGCGAGACGAAGCCGGGATACGATATCGTTTTCGTTTTCTTCGGTGCCGGAACAGACTCCTTCGCAGGCTCGAAACACTTTCTGAATACGTTGACAAAAGAGGATCGTAGGCGCATTGACGCGATGGTCAACGTCGGTCCGATCTTTGCTGGCGACAAAGTCTACGCGCACGCGGGACAAAACTCTGTGATAGGGGGAGAGTACAAACATTACGCCAACAGAAGAAAACTCTACCAGATGACCGATATTTTCTTCGAATACAAGCTCAATACACGGAACGGGTACGCCATTTACACGAATCAGGCATCTTTTGTCGCGTCAACGCGCTCCGGTAAGAGCGGCATCTTTCGTGAATGGACAACGAAACTATCCGATCACACGCCGTTTGACGAGGCCGGTATTCCCGTTGTTTTCATGGAGTCGGGTGAGTATCGTATCAAGTCGGTCAAGGACGTCGGTCTGGAGAATAAGAATCCTCTGTTTATGACATCGGAAGGTGTCATTTCCGGGACGCAATTTGATCGGCTGAGCACGCTTGAAGAACTATTCAAAGACATTGAGGAGCAGAGGGCGCGACAAACATTGCCTGTCGATTGGGAGACAAGCGCAGAAGAGACGGACGAGAGCGATGATGAGGACGAACAAAAGCGTATTCCGCGCCTGCCGTTGCGTGTGAACAATACGGCTTTCGTTATCGTACAGTTAGCTCGAAAGGGTCCGCTCGATTACGAGTTTGACGGGTCTTGAGTCATTTGCGGACGGCATTATCAATTGATGCGAATTTTAAGGTTTTCGCTCTGTTGTTCATGTTGTCTGAGATGATTCATGACGTAAGCGGGTACAAGCAAGAAGAGAGGATGAAACAATGAATATTTCGATGGCATACGCTATTCTGGGCATATCGGATGTGCTTTTTTGGGGAGTTATCCTTGCGATTGCCGTTATTGCGGAACTCGCTACGCTTAATTTGGTTTCTCTTTGGTTTATTTTCGGGGCGCTGGTTTCGCTGATCGCCTCGCTTTTCGGTGCTTCCGTTACATTGCAGTTCACACTTTTCGTCGTCATGTCGGCAATCGGGTTTCTCGTCTTTTTCTTCGCCATCAAGCCGAGGCTTGCTAATCGCGTAGTCAGAGCGACAAACGCCGATCGTATCATCGGCAAAGAAGGTATCGTCATTGAGCCGGTTGATTCGCTGGCCGGTACAGGTCAGATCAAGGTACAAGGGCAGATCTGGAGCGCGAGGCTTGAGGGCGATGGAAGGATCACGGAGGGAGAACTCATCAGAGTTCTCGGCATCGCAGGCGTAAAAGCGATTGTCGAACCGGTTGCGGGAGATATGCCGAGAACTTCATGAAATGAGTAAAATATACCGGTTCAGAACATAAAAACATTCATTATGGTTGCTACGATTAGTACGGGCATTTGTAAATAAGGAGGATCCCATGTATATGTCAGTATTAGCATCGCCTGCATCTTTCGCAGGATACATTACCTTAGGTATTCTAGCGCTCGCAGCTTTAATCCTGTTCATCAAGAACATTCGCGTCGTGCCGCAGGCTCATGCATTCGTCATCGAGCGCCTCGGAACATACAAGACGACTTGGCACACCGGCCTTCACGCGAAAATGCCGTTTATCGACAAGATTGAACGCCGCGTTTCGCTGAAAGAGAGGGTGGCTGACTTCCCGCCGCAGGATGTGATCACACGTGACAACGTCACGATGCAGATTGATACGGTCGTGTTCTATCAGATCGTCGACCCTGTTCTCTATTGCTACGGCATTGAGAACCCGATCGTCGGAATAGAAAACTTGTCGGCGACGACGCTCCGCAATTTAATCGGCGATCTGGAGCTCGATGAAACACTGACGTCTCGCGACGTGATCAACACGCGTATGCGCCAGACGCTCGATGAAGCGACCGATCCTTGGGGTATCAAGGTGAACCGTGTGGAGCTAAAGAACATCATCCCTCCGAGAGAGATCCAGACGGCGATGGAGCGCCAGATGAAGGCGGAGCGCGAAAAACGCGAGAAGATCTTAATCTCGGAAGGTGAAAAAGAATCTTTAATCCGCGTCGCTGAAGGCGAAAAAGAAGCGGCAATCCTGCGCGCTGACGCTAAGAAAGAGCAGGCGATCCGAGAGTCACAAGGTCGCGCGGAGGCGATTCTGACGATCCAGAAAGCGACGGCGGAAGGCTTGCGCATGATCAAGGAAGTCGAGGCCGACAGGGCTTTGATCGCGCTTAAAAGTCTCGAGACGATGGTGAGCGTCGCAGACGGCCGCGCCACCAAGATCATTATTCCTTCGGACATTCAAAGTCTTGCGGGCATGGCGGTGTCCATAAAAGAATTGATCAACGATTCAAACATCGATACGTCGACGGCCGCCGATCCGTCATAGCCTGGTTCGCCGATTTGGGAAACGGTGTTTTACGCCATGACGCATTTGAACGAGAAGGACGAGGTGACCTATGCCGCAAGGCGCAGCGTCACCTCGCTTTATATTCACGTCCCCTTTTGTCACGATAAATGCGGTTATTGCGATTTCTTTTCGATTGCCGGGGCCGACGACGATCTGGTCGATGCTTGGCACGAGGGTTTACGAGTTGAGCTTCAACGCATCGTAGACGAAGCGGATGATCACGGTGTCGTGATTGAACCGCTCGAAACGATCTATTTCGGCGGCGGAACTCCGTCGTATTTAAGTTCTAAAATCATCGCCTCAATCATTGCGCATGCAAAGTCTCTCTTCGGGTTGAAAAGCTGTTGCGACATCACGCTTGAAGCCAATCCCGAGTCAATTGCCGGTGATTCGACGCGCGGGGCGGGAGATCGAGGGCGAGAAACTGCACGCAGATGGGTCGATGCCGGTGTCAATCGCGTCAGTTTCGGCATGCAGTCGGCGACCGATTCGCTTTTAAATCTCGCCGGCCGCCGTCATACGCTCGCACAGGCGGTCGAGGCGGTGCGTATCGCTGCCGATGCCGGGTTTCGCGATATTTCAGTCGATTTGATGACGGGGCTGCCGTCACAGACTGTCGAAGATATTGATTATGCTCTCCGGACAATCGATCAACTGCCCGTCAATCACGTTTCTTCTTATGCATTGACCGTGGAAGAGGGGACACCGTTCTACCGTTTTCGAAGTGGATTTCCTGCCCTTTTCCCCGACGATGAGGCGGAGCGTCGGATGAACCGTCGACTGACTGACGGACTCCTTGAGTTCGGATTCACACACTATGAGCTGAGCAATTTTGCGCTCCCCGGTGCGGAATCAAAGCACAACCTCGTGTATTGGAACGCCGACCCTTATCTGGCGGCGGGTCCTGCCGCCGCCAGCTACATGGGCGGAATAAGACGATGTAACGATGCTTCTCTTGAGCGCTGGCTTGCCAATGTCTATGACACGGCGCAAGGTCCTTATGGACATGCGATCGTTGAGGAAGTCGTCGATGAATCAGCCGCTCGTATTGAGACGATGATACTCGGCTTAAGACTGTTGCAGGGCGTCTCGCGTGCTCGTTTCCGACGGCGGCACAACGTCGACTATGACGAAGTCTTCGGCGACCGTATGGCATACCTTGAGGAAAGAGGGCTGATCGAGCGCTTAGACGAATGCGTCCGCTTGACGGAAAAAGGACTCGATTTTGCCGATGTCGTCGCTCGCGAATTTCTCTAATTGAGGCGACGTCTATCATTTTTCTATATTTTTACGCCGTTGTTACGCTCGACACGCTCTCTTTCTTGACACTCTATTTAGATGATGATATCTTGTAATTAGCACTCGATACGAACGAGTGCCAAAAATGTGAAAGGACGAGCGACATGGACGATCGTAAAAAGATCATATTGAAGGCAATCGTAGACGATTACGTTAAGACGTGTGAGCCTGTCGGGTCGAAGTCGCTTGTCGAACGATACAATTTGAATTATTCGTCGGCGACGATTCGGAATGAGATGGCGGAGCTCGAGGAAATGGGATTGCTTGTGAAGCCGCACACTTCAGCCGGTCGCATGCCTTCCGACAAAGGATATCGAGCGTATGTTGACAATCTGCTCTCTCTGCCGGAAATTCCTCCGGAGGAAGAGATTGCCGTCCGACAATTTTTGACGGAGAATCTCCATGAAGCGCGTGAGATGATCGAGCGTACGGCGGAATATCTTTCGGAAAAGACGAATTACCTCTCTGTCGTGCTCTCGCCCCAGTACTCCGATACGAGCCTGGAGCAGATCAAAATCATGATGATCGAGCCTGGGAGGGCGATCGTCGTTCTCGTGCTGTCGCCCGGCGTCGTGCATGACAGGCTGATAAGGATTCCGTCGCTGATCGACGAGAAGGACCTCAATGAGATCGGACAAGCGATCGAGCGCTGTCTGGCGGGCAAGCGCCTCGACGACATCACGCTCGTGACGATTTCATCGGCGGCTGAAGAGACGGAGCTCCCGGAAGCGCTCGTCAATCAAGTATTGTATGAAGCGTATATCGCGATCAAACAGACTGAGAGGATTGAAGTTTACATCGACGGCAAATACCGGCTGCTCAAACATCCCGAATTCCGCGACGTCGATCGCGCCAGCCGTTTCTATGACGCGATGCGACAGGAGCATATGGTAGCGGGATACATGCGGGAAATGGAGCAGGAAGAAGAAAAGAATATCGTTGAAGGTCTCGACACGCTTGAGAAGATGGACGCTGTGCCAACTGCCCTCGCCACACGAAAAGGCAGGCCGGCGTACATGGTCAGGATCGGTCAGGAGATTGCGTTGAGCGGTATGGAAGACATGTCGTTCATTACGACGACGTACAGGATAGGACGTCAGATCACGGGACAGATCGGTGTCATCGGACCTAAACGTATGGAATATGGAAATATCATCTCGCAAATCAGTTTCGTCAACAGGGCGTTCTGTGATGTGGCAAGGGATCATTACTCACGCCCCGACGATCGTCCTGAGATCGATGACTGAAAGAGCGTAAGAGACAAAGGAGTGTAAGTCGGCCATGAGCGAACGACAAGGAGATGCGAAAGCAAAAAAGAAGAATAGCCGCTTGACGGAAGAAGAAGTTGTCAAGGAGACGACGGAGGAAATGCCTGAAACGGAGGAAGTCGAACAGGTCGAACAGGTCGAACAGGAAGAGACGGAGCAGGAAAAGCTTGAAGAGCTGAACCGGCGCTATCTGCGTGTTTGTGCCGATTTCGACAATTACAGGCGTCGGACGCGTCAGGATCAGGCGGCTAGTTATGAGGAAGGCGTCATGGAAACGGTCCGCGCCCTCATGCCCGTGATCGACAGCGTTGACAGCGCGATCAAGGCGTCACGGCAATGGGAAACGGATGAAGCGCGCGAGATAACGGAAGGGATCGTGTTGATCGGTCAACAACTTGATGAAGCGTTCCGTAAGCTCGGCGTCGAAGAAATTGAGGGCGCCGGCTCACAGTTCGACCCGAATGTACACGAAGTTGTTCTACATTCGGAAGAAGAGGGTGAACCGGAGAATACCGTGACGGAAGTATTCCGGAAAGGATACAAAAAAGGCGACCGCGTCATTCGACACAGCATGGTTAAGGTCGTCAACTGACAGACGGAAGCAAAACGTGCTCGCGCCTTTGCCATGGGGGACGTGAGCCGAGTTAAACCGTGGCGCAACGAAATTACTTTAACGAAAAGAGGAAATGATTATGGCAAAAATTATCGGTATTGACTTAGGAACGACAAACTCGGTTGTCGCCGTGATGGAAGGCGGAGAGCCGGTTGTAATCCCGAACGCGGAGGGAAGCCGTACGACACCGTCCGTTGTCGCTTTTACCGCGACGGGCGAGCGTCTTGTGGGTCAGATCGCGAAAAACCAGGCGCAGAAGAATCCCGAACGTACGATCCAGTCGATTAAGCGCGAGATGGGAAGCGACCACCGCAACGTGATCGACGGAAAAGCGTATTCGCCTCAGGAGATTTCGGCGATGATTCTCCAGAAGCTTAAGCAAGACGCGGAGGCGTATCTCGGTGAATCCGTGACACACGCCGTTGTGACGGTTCCCGCATACTTCTCCGACTCGCAACGTCAGGCAACGAAAGATGCGGGTCATATCGCCGGACTTACCGTCGACCGCATCATTAACGAGCCGACGGCAGCGTCGCTTGCTTACGGGCTGGATAAAGAGGCCGACCAGAAGATCTTGATTTTCGATCTGGGCGGCGGAACGTTTGACGTCTCGATTTTGGAGATCGGCGACGGCGTATTTGAGGTAAAGGCAACTTCAGGTAATACGCGCCTCGGCGGCGACGACTTTGATAATAAGATCGTCGATTGGATGGTCAGTGAGATGAAGAGAGAGCAAGGACTCGATCTTTCCGGCGATCGTTTGGCGATGCAGAGACTTCGCGAGGCGGCTGAAAAGGCGAAAATTGAACTTTCGAGCGTCTTGACGACGAGCATCAACCTGCCCTTTATCTCGGCAGACCAACACGGTGCGAAGCACCTCGACCTCTCGTTGACGAGAGCTAAATTTGATGAGATGACGTCCGATCTCGTCGAGAAGACGAAAGCGCCTCTGAGGGCGGCGATGAACGACGCCGGTCTGAAGCCTGCCGACATCCACAAAATTCTCTTAGTCGGCGGTTCGACAAGAATCCCGGCCGTGCAGGACATGGTCCGCGATTTCTTCGGCAAGGAGCCTTTTAAGGGCATCAACCCCGACGAGTGCGTCGCCATGGGCGCCGCCATCCAGGGCGGTATTCTGGCGGGCGATATTGACGACATGGTTTTAATTGACGTCACGCCGTTGACTCTCGGTATCGAGACGCTCGGTGGCGTCATGACGCGCATGATCGATCGCAATACGCGCATTCCGACGAGCAAGAAGCGCATCTTCTCGACGGCGGCTGACGGACAGACTCAAGTGGAAGTTCACGTGCTCCAAGGTGAGCGTGAGATGGCGGCAGGCAACAAATCGCTCGGTCGCTTTATTCTCGACGGCATCGCCCCCGCTCCGCGCGGTATCCCTCAGATTGAGGTCAGTTTCGACATTGATGCGAACGGCATCGTGAACGTTTCCGCGATCGACAAGGGAACAAACCGTCAACAGCACATCACGATCACGGCGAGCACGAACTTGTCGGACAGCGAGATCGAACAGGCCGTGAAAGATGCGGAGCGCTTTGCTGAGGAAGATCGCAAGAAGAAAGATGAAGTCGACACGAAGAATCGAGCCGAGACGACGATCTACGAGACGGAAAAACTCTTAAAAGAGACAGGCGATAAATTTGACAGCGCAGAAAAACAGGCCGTCGAGGAACATCTGGCGAAACTGCGGGACAGCCATGGTCGCGGCGATTTGGATGCCATGAAGAACGACATGGAATCATTGAGCCAGGTAATTTACAAGGCGTCTGAAAAGCTGTACCGGCAGGCGCAGCAGGAACAGCCGCCGCAGGCCGATCCTTATCAGCAGGCGAACGGCCAAAGCGCCGCTCCCGGAGCCTATGAAGCTGATTTCAAAGATGTAGGCGGCGACCCTCAGTAAGTAGAGGATTGATACGGCAGAAAACATATCTTGCCGGGCAACTGAATGAATCGCATGAGAGCGGGGAGCCGCCCCGCTCTCATGATGTAAGAATGATAAGATAAAGAGGCGGAGCAGAAAACATAGCGTCCGCACAGGAGGTCACAATTGGCGGCAAAACGCGATTATTACGAAGTGCTTGGCGTTCCTCGCGATGCGGGGGAGGATGAGATCAAAAAAGCTTTCTGGAAGCTGGCGAAGCAGTATCACCCCGATGTCAATCCCGACGACAAGGACGCGGAAGAGAAATTCAAGGAAGCAAATGAAGCCTATGAAGTTCTTTCCGATGCCGAGAAACGTGCCAATTACGACCAGTACGGTCATGCCGGTGTCGACCCTTCAGCCTACGGCGGTTTCGGAGGCGGAGCTTATAACATCAACTTGGACGATCTTTTTTCGACGCTTTTCGGGAGTTTCGGCGGTTTCGGTGGTTTTGGAGGTTTCGGCGGCACGCAGACGAGGCGCAGAACAGGTCCGACGCGCGGCGCGAATTTGCGCTACCGCATGAACCTCGATTTTGAAGAAGCGGCATTCGGTGGCGAGCGGGAAATATCGATTCGCAAATCCGATCGCTGTCCGACGTGCTCAGGCAAAGGGACGGCTGACGGTTCCGATCCTGCGATCTGTCCCGTTTGCGACGGAACAGGTCAAGAGCATACGCAACAGCAAACGCTCTTCGGTTCGATGATGACGTCGCGCACGTGTTCGCGTTGCGGCGGTTCGGGGCAAGTGATCACGAATCCGTGCCCGACATGTCACGGTGAAGGTACCGTCATGCGCGACAGAAAGCTTCTTGTGGCCGTTCCTGCGGGGATCAATGAAGGGGAAATGTTGACGCTTCGCGGCGAGGGGGAGCCGGGACGCAATGGCGGTCCGTTCGGTGATCTCTATGTCCAAGTCTTCATCAGGCCTCACCCCGTCTTTACACGCGAGGGCAATATGACATTCTGCGAGGTGCCGATCACGTTCGCTCAAGCCGCTCTCGGCGATGAAATTAGTGTCCCGACGATTGACGGAGAGCAGAAATATAGATTGCGCGAGGGAACGCAGCCGGGTGAAGTTTTTACCATGCGCGGCAGAGGCATTCCCTACATCGGTCGACCGACGGCGCGCGGCGATCATCAGTTCCGCGTCGTGATCGAAGTGCCTCGCTATCTATCGCAGGAGCAGAAGGACTTGTTGCGCGCATTTGACGACTCGTGTACAGAGCAGCACTATGTGAAGCGTCGCGGTTTCTTTGAGCGGGTGCGTGATACGCTGAAAGGCAATACATCGACATGAACCTCATCGTCGTCGATTTAGAGTGGAATTCCGCTTCAAGATCACAAAAAATCGATCACGACCTCGCATCCTTGATGAGATTCGAAATCATCGAGCTCGGCGCTGTGCGGTTGAGTGAAGATCTGTCGCTTGGCAGGACGTTCCATCGTTATGTAACGCCTGTCCTGTACAAAAAAATCCATTACCATATCGCTGCAGTGACGAAAAGGACGCAGCAGAGCCTGCGCGAAGGTGTGTTGTTCACGCAAATGGTAGATGAATTGGTGCCGTACGCCGGCGAGAATCCGGTATTCGCCTCATGGGGAACGGCTGATGCCGATGTTTTTATCTCGAATTGTCAATTCCATGAGATAGCGAGTGATTTTCAATTCCGCGCACTCAATGCGCAGGCCGTCTTTTCCGGTCTCGCGGAGGGCGCCACATCGGGCGAACAGCGTTCGGTCGAATATGCGCTCGACTTTTTGAGGCTTCCGAAAGATCTTCCGTTTCATGAGGCGATCACCGACGCTATCTACACGGCTCGCATTTTAGCGCGTACGCTCGAAATGGAGTTGGCGGATCGTCCGGGGGAGACGGTCGAGGCGCTTCTCAGACCGTACATATTCGATCCGCACGTGACGCGGCAGTCTGAAAGCGTTGTCACGCTGGAAAAAGGCGCCGATGTGATATCTTTTCTCGAGTCGCGCGAATATACTTGTCCCGCGTGCGGGATGAAGCTCAACTTAGTAATGATCGATTCGGGCGGCCATTGGTATACGGTCAAATCCGGGAAAAGATGGTTTGCCGCGGCGACGTGCGAAAAACACGGAGACATTGAAATCTCCGTAAGAAAATCGAGACGATCCAATCCGCAACGCTACGCAATCCGTACGCTCATTCCTGATCGTCCGCTCGAAATACCCGTTTCACACGAAGGAGGGGGGGCGCCGTTCGTGTGGATTGATCCCGACGCATAGGTGATGGATGGACGACAGTGCGTCGAGAGATAGTCTACTTACTCGCCGAGAACGCCCTTCGGGAGATTTGCCCTCTTTACTAGATATTGATTGACTTCCTTCATCAGCTCTTCGGAGAGCGTGTGCATGATGCGGTGGAAGACTTCGAGTTCTTCTTTCGAGAAACGGCGTTCGATGCGTTTTGTCAGGATTGCCGAATAGCGTTGGCTCGTCCCGTACAAGTCCAAGAATTTGTCGGTGACCTGCAACAGGACGACGCGTCCGTCCTCTTCGGAGCGGATTTTCTTCACAAATCCTTTCTTTTCAAGATTCGCAATTTTATAAGCGGCATTCGGTTGAGACACATTGATAAACTCGGCGAATTCGGTCAGCGTCGGCAGACCTAGTCCGTAAATTGCTTCAGCGCAAAATGTCTCAAGCGCAGTGAGCGAATCTTCTTCATGCACGTCCATTTTCCGGAAAATACGTCGATAGTAATACAGTTTAAGTTTTAGATAAATTGAATGAATATCATCTTGTAACATTTATTTAACCCCCCGCTAGCATTTTAACAGATTCGCGTTCGATTTGGTGTCGACGTGCCGCACAAATGAAGCCGAGCAGTGCCTTTTACGTTTTTTCCGTCAGTGCAAACATGAATTCCGCTTGACAGACCGTCTTGCCGTCGACCGTCGCCTTACCTTCGGCAAAACCTATGCCCGCCTTTTGGCCCGTAAATTTCGTCGTCATCACGAGCGTATCTCCCGGTCGCACGATTCCTTTAAAACGCGCACGATTGACTCCCGCGAAGAGCGCGATCTTTCCGCGATGTTCCGGCATGGCAAGCACGGCGATGGCGCCGACTTGTGCGAGAGCTTCTATCTGAAGAACGCCCGGGAAGACCGGTTGCCCCGGGAAATGGCCTTGAAAAAAGATTTCATTCCCGGTCACCTGCTTAATCCCAGTGGCGTACAAGCCGAGCTCTCCGTTAATGATGCGATCGACGAGCAGGAAAGGGTATCGATGAGGGAGAATATTCTGAATCTCCTCGTATTCGAACGAAAGAGGAGATTTTTCAGAATCGTTTCGATGACTTGTCAGTTGTTCAGGCATCGTTAGTGTCCTCCTTAACGTCTCTCACGTTTATTTCCAGACTTTGAAGGCGATGCTCGCGTTATGCCCGCCGAAACCGAGAGAGTTGCTGAGCGCACAGGTGAGGTCGACATGGCGGCCCGTGCCGGGGACATAATCGAGATCACATTCGGGATCTTGTTCGCTCAAGCCGATCGTCGGGTGGACGAACTGGTCTTGCAGCGCGAAAATAGTCGCTGCCGCCTCCAGAGCTCCACTCGCTCCGAGCAAGTGTCCCGTCATCGATTTCGTCGAAGAAATGAGGAGTTTATAGGCATGCTCGCCGAAAACTTTTTTGATCGCCTGCGTTTCCATGACGTCGTTGAGCGGCGTTGAGGTGCCATGCGCGTTGATGTACTGGACGTCTTCGGGACAAATACCCGCGTCCTTAAGGCAGAGCGACATCGATCTTGCCGGCTGTTCGCCGGACGGGTCGGGCGCCGTCATATGAAACGCATCGCACGATGCGCCGTATCCGATCATCTCGGCGAGGATCGTGGCTCCGCGCTTTTGTGCGTGTTCGAGCGACTCAAGGAGCAAGACGCCGGCGCCTTCGCCCATGACGAAACCGTCTCGACGGTTGTCGAAGGGTATCGAGGCGAGCGCGGGATCATCCGACCGCGAGAGCGCGCGCATCGAAGCAAAACCGCCGAACGCCATCGGAGTCAGCGTCGCCTCCGCGCCTCCCGCCAGCGCCAGATCGAGATAGCCGTCGCGTATTTTATGAAATGCTTCCCCGATCGCGTTCGTTCCTGCGGCGCAGGCGGTGATGACACAGGTGCAGAGACCTTTGAATCCCGCCTCCTTCGCGACGGAGCTCGCCGTCGTATTGGCGATTGTCAACGGTATGAAGAAAGGGGAGACGCGGTTGTAGCCTCTGTTTAGCGCATTTTCCACTTCCTTTTCAACGGTTGAAAGCCCGCCGATGCCCGATGCGATGATGACGCCGGCCATAGCGGGGTCAAAATCGCCCTCGGAAAGACGTGCATTTTTGAGCGTTTCGCGCGCGGCGATCATGCCGTACTGCATGACGGGATCGGTCCGGCGGATCGATTTCGAATCAAAGTAATCGGCAGGATTGTAATCTTTCAATTCTCCGGCGACTTTGATGTCGATGTCATCACGTTGAACGCGCGTCATATAGCCGATGCCGAGTGTGCCTGACTGTATATTTTTTCTATTTGTCTCGGCGTCTAAACCGAGCGGAGTCATGAGGCCGATGCCTGTGACGACAACGCGTCTTTTGTCCATAAAAATCTCCCGTTTCTATCATCTGAGTTGCCCATTGCGTGAACGGACGGATATGCTCCGCCGTTATGGCCGGTTTTATCCGCGATACATCCCGCCGTCGACGGAAATCGTCTGTGCCGTGATATAGGCGGCGTCATCACTTGCGAGAAAAGCGGCGACAGCCGCGATGTCTTCCGGAGAACCTGCGCGCCTTTGCGGAATCTGTGCGAAAATCGTTTCGCGGACCGATTCGCTCAGTACGCCCGTCATCTCCGTTTCGATGTACCCAGGCGCGATGCAGTTGACCGTTACGCCGCGCGTGGCGAGCTCGATCGCGAGGCTCTTGCCCATCGCGATTAAAGCGGCTTTTGAAGCCGCGTAATTGATCTGACCCGCATTCCCCGTGAGTCCGACGACACTCGCAATGTTGATGATTCGCCCGAAGCGACGGCGCATCATAATTTTCCCGGCTTCTCTCATCAGGATGAAGGGTGCGCGCTGATTGACCGAGATGACATCGTCGTAGTCGTCGTTCGACATGCGAACGGCCAACCCGTCGCGCGTGATGCCGGCGTTGTTGACAAGAATATCGAGGCGACCTTCTTTCTCCGCGATTGTTTTGACGAGCTGCGCTGTCGCATCGGGATCGAAGAGATCTGTCCCGATCGTCTCCGCATCGAACCCCTTTTCTTCGAGTTCGCGACGCAAAGCCTCCGCCGCTTCAGCCGATTGACCGTAATGGAGGTACAGCTTTCTGTCTACGGAAGCCAAGCGTTTCGCAATCGCGCGACCGATGCCGCGACTTGCGCCCGTGACAAGGACTATTTGCTTTTCTGCCATGGTTAGATCTCCTTATAACTGAGTGCGAATGATGACAGCAAGGCGTCAAAGGATTCGACGTCGCTGACGGTGAAGGCGACGGTTTCGGGTGATTTTTTCTTCAGCATAGGCGTCAAGACGGCGCGTGGCGCGATCTCGATGAACTGTGTCCATCCCTCGGCCAACAGAGCGTCAAGGCAACCGTCGAGGTTTACAGCAGCGCACATCTGATACGACATGAGACGGGCGTAACGCTCGGATGCCTGCAAAGAGAGAATGTCCTCAGGGACAATTTCTTCCGATACAAACCCGCCGAGCGCGTTGAGCGGCATGGGGATGTCAGGTTCGGATGCTCTGTGAGCCGATATCTCCGCCGCAAGCTCCTCGACCTCGTCATCGAAGATTGACGTGTGAAAAGCGCCTTCACATTCGAGCATGACGGCACGCCGGGCACCGGCTTCCAGAACGGCATCCCTGACCTTTTCGAGGGTCGCCCTTTCGCCTCCGACGACAACCTGCGTCGGTGCGTTGATGTTCGTGATCGAGATTTTCCTGTTGAAAGGGGCGAGCTGTGTTTCAACTACGTCTTTTCCAAGTCCGACGATGGCGAGCATCCCGTCCTCAAAGCCGTCTTCGCGGCGTTTTTTTAACCGTCGATCCATCAAAGCGGCACGCTTGGCGACGATATCGAGTACCGATGTATCCGAATAGATGCCTGCCGCGGCGAGAGCCGGAAATTCTCCGATGCTGAGCCCTGCAGCCGCCGCCGGTTCGACGCCTTTCTCCCTTAACATACGCGTTACGGCAATTCCAAATAGTGTGAGCGCCGGTTGTGCGTAGAATGTCTCGTTGATCTTGTCAAAAGACGGATCGAGCAGCTTATTATAAACAGGGTAGCGGGCGAAGAAATGGCTGTAGAACGCTTCGGTCTCAGGATAGCGTTCGGCGAAATCGCGCCCCATCCCCGCGACTTGAGAACCTTGTCCTCCATATAGGAAGACAAATGCTTGACCTTTCAATTCATTCATGACATTTCCTCTATGCAATGAGCCTTGGCGGCCTCCATTTCTTCGAACAATTTCTCGAGCCGTTGTCGGACCGGCATAATCTCGTCGATTAAGCTGGCGGAGAGTCCCATCATGAAGCCGCCGTCAACTTTATCACCGTCAAATACGGCGCGTCGCAGGGATCCGGCAAGTTTCTGTTCGAGGATCATTTTGTCCGATTCATGTTTTTCGAGTTCAATGGCCTGCCGTGCCAAAGAATTTTTCAATACTCGACAGGGCAGCCCGTTGAATCGACCGATGACACCGATTTGCGAATCGCGCGCCTGAATGACGGCGTCTTTGTAATGCTCGTGAATAGGGCATTCTTCAGTCGCCAGAAAGAGCGTTCCGATCTGGAACCCTTCTGCTCCGAGCAGCCTCGCGGCAAGGAGCTGGCTGCCTTTTGCCAGCCCGCCGGCGGCGATGACGGGGATGTCCAAGTTCTCAGAGAGAAGCGGCCAGAGCACGAGCGAAGTCATTTCTCCGATGTGGCCTCCTGCCTCCTGTCCTTCGGCGATGACAGCATCTGCTCCTGTTCGCTGCATGCGAATGGCGAGACTCAACGAGGAGACGACAGGAATAACGACGCATCCGGCCTCTTTCCACATCGATATGAAACGGCCGGGATTGCCGGCGCCCGTCGTGACGAGCGGGACGCGCTCCTCCGCGATGATCTCGGCGATTTCGTCGACATCGGGGTTCATCAGCATGACGTTGACGCCGAACGGCTTGTCGGTGAGAGAGCGCGCTTGACAGATGGCGTCGCGCACTTGAGATGCGGTCATCGCACCGGATCCGATTTGACCCATCGCGCCCGCATTCGACACGGCCGCCGCGAAGGCCGCCGTAGAGATGTGGGCCATGCCTCCCTGCAGAACAGGGTACTCGAGATTAAATGTTTTCTGAAGCCACATGAGGTCGATGTCCTTTCAACAGAAGTGAGCCGGCCGTAAGTCCGGCGCCGAATCCTGACAGGCAGATCGTTTTTTCTCCGTCGAGTTGGCCTCCATGCCATAGCTCGCTCATGAGGAGACCGATGCTCGCAGACGATGTATTGCCGTAGCGTTCGAGGTTCATAGGAAAGCGCTCGATGGGGACTTTGAGATCGCGCGCGATCGACTGGATGATGCGGCTGTTCGCCTGATGCGTGAGGAAAAGATCGATGTCGGAAATCTCGATCTTTGCCATCTCGGCCGTCTTCCTAATCAAATGAGGAATGGTCGTCACGGCGAAACGGAAGACATTTTTACCCTCCATGTGTACTTTGCCGCGCTCGTCGGTAAACAAGACTTGGTCGTCGCTGCGTGTATACGCGGAAAACGTGTCGCGTTCACCGGGAGTCAATGTCCAGAGTGAAGCGGCCGCTCCGTCGCCGAACAGGACGCACGTCGAACGGTCGGTGAAATCGGTCATGCGTGAGAGCGTCTCCGCGCCGACCGTAAGCGCATACGTTCCCTCCTCCATACCGGCGAGCAGTTTCCCGGCGATTTCAATGGCGTAGACGAGTCCGCTGCAACCTGTATTCATGTCAAAAGTGAGCACGTCTTCGGAAAGTCCGAAAGGAGCCTGCAAGCACGATGCGATCGACGGTACGATACGCTCCGGATTGACGGTTGCGACGATGACGACGCCGATCTTCTCGCGTACGTCTTCGGGAACGCCGTCGAGACAATGCTGTGCCGCCTCGATCGCTAAATCGACAAGCGTCTCTTCATCGGCGTGGTATCGTGTGACGATGCCGGATCGCTCCCTTATCCATTGGTCGGACGTCTCGAGGAACGTGGTGAAATAGTCGTTGTGTATGCAGTGAGCGGGGATAGCGTGCCCGCAACCGCAAAGTGATAGTTTCATGTCATTGCCTCGTGGTGATTTGATGAATACTTAAAAAAGGTAAAGCCTGCCTTTCGGGGGGGAAGAAAAGACAGGCTTTTACATCGGAAAATGAATCAGCCGAGTTTCCGTTGGATCAAATTGATAACATCGGAAACCGTTTGCAGCTGCTCGATCTCATGGTCTTCGACCGTGAGAGAAAACTGTTCTTCAAGCGCCAGCGATAGCTCGACGGCGTCGAGAGAATCGACAGCCAAATCTTCAATCAGGCGCGCATCTTCCGTGACCTCTTCTGCGGATACTCCCAGCAGATCGACAAAGATATCTACAATTTTTGTCTTTACCATATGATATGACCTCCTAAGATCTCTTCTCAGTTTTCACTCCTTTGACCGCGGTCAGGTCAATAAGAGATGAATGTTAAATAAATTTATATAAATAATTTTAACCATCAAGAAGTATAGGGAAAGAAAATCAGCATGTCAAGCGGAAAAAGTCTCGTCAAATTCAACAAGTATTGTCGATATGCTGAGAATTATCATGTTTAAGCACTTTATGCGTAACCTACAGTCTTTTCTGTCGTCTAATGGAATGAAAGGAAATATCGATGTGGCGCGTGATACAATTTCCGTTAGAGAGAAGACCGTCGCCTAAGGAGACACGGCGGACGGCCGACTTATCTTCGGAAAGAGAGATCGGCGCGGGGCATGATATCGGGTTATCTGACAGATGAAGCGATTATCGAACTCTACTTTGAGCGCTCGGAAGAGGCGATCGAGTCGTCGATGGAAAAATACGGCGTACTGTTGCGCAGTCTGGCGTGGAACATTCTCGGGAATCGCGAAGATGTCGAAGAGTGTTTAAACGATACGTACTTGGCCGCTTGGAATTCGATTCCGCCGGAGCGTCCCGAGTATTTGAAAGCCTATTTTTGCAAAATAGCCCGCAACAATGCGCTCGACCGCGTCAAAGAAAGGACGAGAAGTAAACGCGGAGGCGGGCAAATTAACCTTTTGCTGGACGAGCTGAGCGAATGCATCTCGTCCGAAGCGGACACGGTACGGCTGTTGGAGAACGCCGAGATAACGGAGGTTATTAATGAGTACTTGCGTGCGCAGACGAAACAGCGTCGGACCATTTTTATTCAACGTTATTTTTACGCCTCCGGCTTGCGTGAGATAGCGGAAGAACACGGGATGACGGAGGGTGCCGTCAAGTCATTGATGTACAGGATGCGGTCGGAGCTGAAAGAAGAATTTCTAAGAAAGGGATATGGCTATGAGTGATGAGCAAGAGATGTTGAATCGATTGATGCAAAGTCTCTCTTCGATTGATGACGACTTGCTAGCCGACGTCGAGCCGGCAAAGAGAAAGAACGTCGTCAGAATGCCCCTCAATCTTATCGATGAACATCCCGCGATCGAAAGAAGTCATACAGCCCTTCACGAATCGACCGACGATCGCGGTCACATGAGCCAACGCGGCAAGCGCAAGAGAATGCCAAGTCGCAAAACCTTAATTTCCGTGGCGAGCATCGCGGCGTGTCTCGTCGTCGTTCTCAGTATCCTCGTCACCAAGAATGACATGTGGAAAGCGACAGCGCCGAAAGACGCCTTTCCAAAAAATGAAATGGTGAACGGTCCGGAGCATATGGCCGACTCGCACGATCATGAATCATATAAGGGAGTTGTGGCTCGAAACGATTACCTCCTCCTTTTGGACAGTGATGAACCTGTCAAAGTCATCGAGTCGACAAGTAGGCCGCCTGTAAAACCGACAACAGCGACTGACAATGAGGGGGCATCCGTCGTATCGCGAGAGATCAAGCGCCTCGCCGATCAATCCGCCTATAAAGTTCTCTCCGGCGGAGAAGTTAATACCGTCTACTCGCCCCTTAATCTATATCAGACGTTCGCCTTCCTCGCCGAGAGTGTCGATGACGATCGCCGTGCGCAGTTGGATCACTTGTATACAGATGTTTTCGGCGAGGAAAGCGATGAGCTATATGCATACTCTTCTCTATACCATCTCGCAACAGACAAATTTGATGCGCAAAATTCCGTGTTGCTGGGCGCACAATTGTATGAGCGGTGTGACCGAGCATTGTTAGCGTCACTATGCAACAGATTTTTCTTCGATGTCTATACGTGGGAGAGAGAGACAAATGATCCGTTACCCGTCGTGTTCTCTCAGTCGGTGGACTCCGCTTGTTGGAATCCCGAGAATGAACTGTTGCTCACATTCCGGTATGATGCCGATGTCACTTCGGCACGGAGCCTAGCGAGCGTCGATCTCAGCGAGGGATTGTTCCATTCGTCTCGCGGGACATTGACCAATCTGTCGTTTTACGATTCGGATGACGCATCGCTCAGACATTTTCAGCTCGACGGCGCGATCGCATGCGAATTGCCTGTCGAGGGCGGTAACCTCTACCTCGTTTTGCCTGACGAGGGCTTGACACCGGACGATCTGATGGCGCAGGATCATTTCTTTACGAAACTGCTGACGGCCGAACCTGCCGGCGAAAACGCCGTCGCCCGATTCCCGGAATTGAATTTCATCGACCGGCACAATCTAGTCGGCTCTCGGGGTGTTGACGAGTTGCGCAAACTCGTCGAGGCGCCCGCAAGTCTGCGGTGGCTGAACGGCGAAGGCGTCTCGTTTCCCGTGATCGACCAAGTCATCGATTTCTCGCTCGACGCTCCCGTTCACGAAGCTGACTCGCGCGGTCCCGACGCCATTGATCGGATGTCTCTTGAGGCCGTCTTTGATCGCCCGTTTATCTTCTGTCTGACAGAGGGGACATATAATACGCCGGTTCTCATCGGCGTCTACCGACATCCTGAGCGATGACCGACGCGCGATCGTTTGACTTTAGAGCCCGTTCTATTCTATGATCAGCGTATAATTAAATAGTGTGTTCGAGCGAAGGGAAACAGGTGAAAAACCTGTGCGGTACCGCCGCTGTGAATGAGTGTTTTTTTCCTGATGTACATCAGCCACTGAGAAATTGGGAAGGCGGAAAAAGACGGAAGCTCCGGCTTCGCCTCATGAGCCAGAAGACCTGCCGAACGCAGAAGAGTAACAGTACAACGGGTTATTGTGCGTTACGGGTTTTATGATGCGCATGGTGTGAAAACGGACCGCGCGTTCCGACTGTGAGACGGACGCGCGGTTCTTTTTTGGTCTCGCATCCCGAAACGAGCAAAACCCCAGGTCCATCGACAAGAGGAATTGGAGGTTTTATCGATGAAAGGTCTGAAAAGATGGAGCGCCATCCTAGTGATTCTGGCGCTCATGGTGTCACTTGCGCCGTTCGTTCTGCCGACAACGTACGCTTCGGCGGAAGAGGGAGCGACGGTAGAGGGAACAGAAGCATCCGGTGAACCTGAAGCGGTGTCGGGAGATCCGAGTAGCGGAGAAAGTTCGATGTCGGAAGCTGAACAGGGAGAGGCCAACGCCTCGGAAGGGGAGCAGGTTCCTGAACAGAATTCTTCCGAGGAAACTTCATCTGAAGAGGAAGGTCTAACAGCAGCCTCTGAAAGAGGCGGTACGGAGATGATCAAGGTGACGTTCACCGTGACGGGCTCCAAGATACTCAAAACAAAACAAGACCATGAGAAGGCATACGAGGATGGGCCGTGGCTGAGTGAAATGGTCGAGATCGAAAGCGGTAAAACGGTTACCGACATTACTAAACAATTGCTCGACGATCAGACAAAAAAAAGATCGGTCGTCATTTTTTCCTCTGATTGGGGGTCTTTCCTGAACGAAATCACCGTAGAAGGCAAGACAAACACCGGAGGTATCACCAACGGACAAAATTCTTACTGGTGCCTTCTGATCAACGGCAAAAGCGCAGAAAAGGGAATGGATGAAACAATTCCCGTGGCCGGTGACGAGATCGAGTGGAAGTTTATCAACGATCCGAGATTCCCGCTAAGCATCGTACAGGAGACGGCAGATCCTGCGCTCGCATTGAAACAGACCCCCGATTATTGGACAAGCTTCGCATCGGGCAGTTTTCACAATGCCGCCAAGACTATGAAAGACACGCTGGAGAGCAGCTTCAAGTTGCTATGGAGCAAGCCGTACGGGGAAAAGATTAAGTCAGATTGGGGTGATTATTACGCCACGAAGTCCGACTTTCTCATTGTCGGTGGCAATCTCTATTTCGCGGCAGGCAATGAGCTCTTCAAGTTGAACAAGGACGGCGATGTCGTCGCGAAAGAGACGCTCCGCAATACTATCGGCTATTTCGGGCGCATTGCGTACGATTACGGACTCGTCGTCGTTCCTCTCGACGGCGGCGCTGTCCAGGCGATCGATGCGAAAACGATGAAGACGAAATGGGTCGCCGAGGCGCAGGACGTCATGACCATCTGGGCACCTGATGATGAGGGGGTATGGCAACCCGCCAACTTCAGAGTACAAAGTCTTGCGACGCTTCTCATCGCTGATGAAGTCGCCTATGCCGTGACGACGGCCGATGGCGGTTCGGGTCCCTCTCCGGGAGGAATCATCCGGGCAATCGACATGGCGACAGGTATGACACTGTGGCAGTATCAAAACTCAACGTCCGGCTATTACTGGTCGGGACCCGTGAAGATCGGCAAATGGATCGTCATCGGAAATGACGGCGGCGGTCTCGAGGCGATTGATACACTCGCCAAACCTGTCGAGGTTAAAAATACCGTGAACATCGGTGCGCCGATCCGCTCGACGATCGTTCACGCCGACGGAAAACTCTACTTCACTTCACGTGACGGCAAGTTCCACGAGATATCGTTCAATAAAGATGACGGCAGTTTCGGCAAGCCCAGAAGTGTTAAGATCGGCCAAGTATCGACGTCGACGCCGACCATCTATCGAGGGAAAGCCTACGTTGGAGGAGCCACGGAGGGTGGATTCCCCGGCAAAGGCGTATTCGCCGTAATCGATCTTGCGACCATGGCGATCGACTTTCAATACGACGTTGTCGGAGATGTTAAATCGGCACCGCTCGTGATCGCGGGCGCCAAAGGAAATCCGTTCGCCTTCTTTACGGCGAATAATGAAACAGGCGCGCTTTACGTCTATGATGGCAAAGCCGTCAAAATGGCTCACGAGCCCGTTGGAGAGCAGCAAAATTATTCGACTTCCAGTCCAGTGACGGACGGGAAGGGGACGATCTATTATTCGAATGACAGCGGGCATATATTCGCGATTCAAATGAGCGTCAAGAAAGCGGAAGCGACAAAGCCGGCGGTTGACGGTGTACCGCCGACCGGTGAAACGCAAGAACTCGTATTCGCCGGTTTGCTGTTGATCGCCCTTTCAGCGGGGTGCGTATACGCGGCAAACAAGAGAAGACAGCAGGCGATGATGTCTGAAGACTAACGGCGATAGCAGTTGACTCCTGCATGTCAGGCTTGCGTATCCGGCTTTATAATGCCGGACGCGCAGGCCTTACGGCAGTCCTGTCAAACATCTTGTTGAGTAGAAGAAATGTTGAAGAACGGTAAGCAAAAAATAGAAATCACGCTGCAATCAGTCGCCTTAGTTTTGGTCTGCCTGCTGATTATGAGTTGTGTCGCGTGCACGTCTTCAACGATCAAGGGCGAGGATCCGGCTACAAGCAATTTCACCGAAACGGCACTGAGTACGTCAGATTCGCCTTCCAACACTTCCTCCGGTACATCTGTTTTATACGGTGCATCAGATAAGCCGACTGATAGCGAGCCGCCGGCTGAGAGTACGGCGACAGAGGAGACTTCATCCGGTACGTCGACGTCCGGTACGACAACACAGTCGCCTGCAAGCCGTACTGCCAAGACGACAACAAGCCGTGTCACCAAAACGGCGCGACGCGTCACAACGGCAACGCCGTCGACGACTGTATCAGATAAGATCACCGTCACGTTCATTGTCGAGTGTCGCAACGCCGTTCTGCGAAAAAAAGAGTTTTCCGGCCTTGAAGACAAGATTGACTACATGATTGAGCGAAAGCTTTGCTCGGCAGACGGCCATATGCTCAAAAAGACAGCCGCATTTCCGCGCGACACGACGGTGTATGACGCCTTGCTTTCGCTACCCTTAGACGTCAAAGTCAGTTCGTTCAATCCCGGTTACATCGCGGCGATCGGGGGGCTCGCCGAAAAGGAGGGTGGACCCGGCAGCGGGTGGGTCTATCTTGTCAACGGCATCTTCGTGATGAAAGGCAGCACGCAGTGTGTTCTGAACGACGGCGATGTCGTACACTGGGGATACACGATTGAGAGGGGCGACGTCAAGTAACGTCAAGCCTCGGAAGGGAAGTTTGTAGATCGTTGGCACTGAAGCGTTATCATCCTGCTGTTGTCTTCCTGTATTTCACCGCCGTTTTGTCGGTGACAATGCTTGTCCGGCACCCTGTCATCGCCGGTATTTCTTTCATTTTCGCCTTTCTTTTGAGATGGCGCCTGACGGGTATTGCCAAAACCTTGAAATCGTTACTCTACCTTTTGCCGATGCTGGTGACCATTGCGTGTTTCAATGCCTTGGCGAATGATCGCGGTGCGACGGCGCTGTTTGCGATTGGTCAAAGGTCGTTTTCCCTAGAAGCATTGCTGTACGGCCTTGTCTCGGGGGTGACGCTTCTTACGGTCCTTTTGTGGTTTTCCTGTTACAACGATTTGATGGAAAACGGTCGTTTTTTGGCGATGTTGGGGAAGCGGTTGCCGGTGATCAGCATGATGGTGTCAATGATCTTCCGTTATATTCCCGATACGCTTCGACACGGACGGGAGATCGACATGAGTCAGCGAGCTCTTCTCGGTTCGGACGATCGCCATCGCAAGGCAAAGGTCACGCGTGCAATTCGTCTGGCGTCGATCCTCATGGCGTGGAGTATGGAAAACGCCGTCGAAACGGCCGATGCGATGAAAGCCAAGGGTTATCAGTCCGGACTTCGCCGGCCTTATGCGCGCGTTCGCTGGACGCAACGCGATGTGACGCCGACGTTGCTGACCGTGTTGTTGACCTGTCTGGCGGTGATCGGGATTATCATGGGCGGCGCCGCATTCCTTTTTTATCCCGAGTGGTACATTCCCTCACGCGCTCTGGAAGGTGGACGCCTTTACGTCCTCGCCGGTGTTTTCTCCGTACTGGGGGCGCTTCCGCTCCTTTTAGATTTGGGTGAGCGCGTTCGCGACGCCTTAAGTCTCAGACACCGTCGTTCGCCGGATAAGATCAGTCCATACGTCTCGGCGATGCTCCCGCGTCGTTACGATACAGAGCAGTGGAGATTGTCCTCCTGTGTTGTGATCGATGAGAGAAAGAGGGTTGAATCATGACGATCAGGTCGGGAGGGATCGAGATTAACGATTTCAGCTTCCGTTATCCCGGGAGCGAGACGAAGGCCGTTGACGGTGTCTCCTTCTCTGTCGCGCCCGGTTCTTTTACCGTCGTCGCAGGTTCGAGCGGCAGCGGCAAGACGACTCTCTTAAGGTCCTTGAAACCTGAGCTTTCACCGCACGGAGAAAGAGAAGGCACCATAGAATATAAAGGCGGCGCGGCGGACTCGACATCGGGGCGATCTTTCCATGACATCGCCTTTGTCATGCAGAATCCGACGAACCAGATTGTCATGGACGTCGTCTGGCATGAGTTGGCTTTCGGGCTTGAGAACGTCGGCCTGTCGCCGGAGCTGATTGAGCGCCGTATTGCGGAAACGGCACACTTTTTCGGGATTTCAAGCTGGATTCACAGGAAAGTCAGCGAGCTATCCGGAGGAGAAAAGCAGATCCTCAATCTCGCGTCGGCTCTCATCATGCACCCGCGCGTTCTCATCCTCGACGAACCGACGGCTCAACTCGATCCCGTCGCGATCAAACACTTCCTCAGTATGCTGCAGCGCGCACACCGTGAGATCGGTACGACGATCATCATGTCGGAGCATAGGATGGGCGACGTGCTCCCGATGGCGAGTGACGTGTTGTATCTGGAAGACGGCAGAGTTTCCTTTTACGGAGCGCCGCGCGATTTCGCGTTATACCTTTTGGAGAGCGAAAAACCGTTTAAGCGCGCATTGCCGGCGGCAACGCAAATTGTCTGGAGCTCGCGCCGCGCTCTCGGAGAATTAAGGGGAGTTGTCGACATAGAGAGCCAGGCGCTCCCGCTCTCCGTGCAGGAAGCGAGGGCGCAATTGTCACGCATGTTGAGTTTCGAGAGCGCTGATGGATGTCTTGGCGGTGAAAAACGTAATTGTCGGAGGAACACGCCGACTAATGCTGAGACATCGTCACAACATTACGTCAGCGTGCCCGAACTTGATCGCTCCGCAACTCGCGGACATCAAGGTGGCGGTTCATTCGGGAAACGCGACGGCAAGCCCATCCTTCAAGCGAAGCGACTCCGGTTCCGCTATGGGAGTGACGCGCCGCTCGTGTTGGAGGACATGAATTTTGAACTTTATCGCGGCACGATTCACGCTCTCGTCGGAGGAAACGGCAGCGGTAAGAGCACCTTGCTCTATCTTCTCGCAGGTGTGTTGCGCGCGCAGCACGGCGATATTCTGCACGATCCGGATGTCAAAGTCAGCCTCCTTACGCAGAACCCCCAGGCAGTTTTTGCTTGCGATACGCTCATGGACGATTTGATGGAACATCGAGCGCTCGGAAACTATGATCAAGATCGCGTGATCGCCGTCGCGGAAAGTCTCGGTTTGCTTCATCTGTTAAATCGCCATCCCTATGATTTGAGCGAAGGCGAAATACAAAAAGGGGCGCTCGCGAAGATTTTGCTCCTGAAACCCGACGTCCTGTTGCTTGATGAGCCTGTCAAGGGGCTCGACGCGGTAAACAAGCTCGAGATCGCCGGCATCTTTAAAGGGCTTCGCGACAGAGGGATGACGATTCTCATCGTCACGCACGACCTTGAATTCTCCGCTGACATCGCCGATGAGTGTTTTCTAATCTTTGACGGCCGTATCGTGGCAAAAGGCGAAACGACGTCGTTTTTCCGAGATAACGCTTTCTACACGACTGACGCCTTCCGCGTGACGCGAGGAATGATGGAACCCGTCGTGACGATGGCAGGACTGGATCGAATGATCGGTACCGCTTGCGAGGAGCTTTGCGATGAACTCGGCTAAGCGCTCGGTCGATACGGGAAGAATTGTCGAGGCGATCACACTCATCGCACTGCCCGCGTTTATGTTTCTCTGCGCCTATTACGAGGTCGGGCAGACGGCTCTTTTGACATTGGTGGCGGCGATCCTCGCTAACATTCCGTTCTTCATCAATTTTGAAAAATCGCGCCCGAAACCGCGTCATATCCTGCCTATTGTGATCATGTCGGCTCTTGCGACGGCCGGGAGAATTCTTTTCGCTCCCATCCCGCATGTGAAGCCCGTCTCCGCGATCGTGATCGTGACGGGGATTTCTTTCGGCAGGCGGAGCGGTTACGTTACGGGCGCGCTCACGGCGCTCGCGTCAAATATGTTCATGGGTCAGGGACCTTGGACGCCGTGGCAGATGTTTGCGTGGGGGCTTATCGGTTACTTGGCGGGCGTCATCGAGAGCCGCGATTTGTTTCGACATCGTTGGGTTGTTTATGTCTATGGCTTCGTGTCCGGTCTCTTATTCGGGTTGATCATGGATTCATGGCATATCGTCAGTTTTGTATCGCCTTTAACATGGAAAGGCGCGCTCGCAGCTTATGGAGCGGGGCTCTTTTTTAACCTTGCCCATTCGTTTGCCACAGTCGTATTTCTTGTTCCCATTTTGAGTCCTTGGACGAAAAAACTCGCGCGTATCAAACTCAAATTCGGTCTCGATTATCCGGGCGAGTGATTCCTGCCATTTGCGATCAAATCCGATGTGATGTCATTGTGTTTCGTCATGTTTTTTCGTATCAAACGCCCGCTCCCGTATGTTACTATTACAAATAGAGAACGAATCAAAAAATGTCTTGCTTTTTCAGGGAGGGACACATGAAAAAAACATCGTTATATCAGCGCCATGTCGATCTTGGCGCTCGTATGGTCGAGTATGCCGGCTGGAACATGCCTGTGCAGTATGCCGGTATTCGCGAAGAAATCTTGGCAGTCCGCAATAAAGTTGGTATGTTCGACGTCTCGCATATGGGTGAGATCCGTGTGTGCGGTCAAGGCGCGGGAGAATTTATCAACTGGCTGATGACGCGTCGCGTCACCGGCAAAAAGCCCGATCAGATCACGTATACCATCCTTTGTGCGGCTGACGGGGGCACAGTTGACGATCTTCTCGTCTATACCATGGGTGAGGAGGATTATCTGCTCGTCGTCAACGCTGCGAATAAGGATAAGGACGTCGTTCATCTCGAAACCAGTCTGCCCGTTTACAGTGAGAAGTATCCTGACCGCGATACATCCGATATCAAAATCATCGATGAATCGGATCTCTACGGTCAAATCGCTGTCCAGGGCCCTGAAAGTCTCGCCGTTCTGCTCTGTCTTTCAGAGAAACTCGGTCTGACGGAAGAACAGCGCGCACAGCTTGAGGGGCTCAGGCGTTTCCGGGGTATGTGGGTTCCGATCGAAGGTGAAGAACTCTCTTTGATCATCTCGCGCACGGGTTACACGGGTGAAAATGGCTATGAGCTGTACATTCCAATCGACAAGACGGTTTATTACTGGGATGTCCTCGTGGAAGCCGGTGTTGAGCCGTGCGGGCTCGGTTCGCGGGATACGCTCCGACTTGAAGCCGGTTTGCCGCTGTACGGTCATGAAATGTCGCCTACAATCAGTCCGCTTGAGGGCGGCATGGGATTCTTTGTCGACCTCGATCGCGAATTCCAAGGCGACGTGATGAAGGACAAAGTGACGCGCCGTCAACTGGCGCTCGTCAGCGACACGAAAGTGATCCCGCGCGAAGGCTACGAAGTTTTCCTTAACGGAGAGAAAATCGGTGTCATTTCATCCGGCACGTTTTCTCCTGTACTCGAGAAGGGTATCGCGTTCGCGCTCGTCGACGTCGATACTCCGGAAGTGGAATCCGTCGAAGTGCTCGTTCGCAAGAAACTGCAGTCCTTTACGGTCGTCAAGCCCCCGTTTGTAGGCTAGTTGAGCATCTGTGGGCGCTCAGCCGATGCCTTCACACGGTCCGGCAAAGTAAAACAGGTATCCGGGTACGACTCTCAGTTGAGTGTGCCATGACACAGCCGGTCGAAACGGTCTTGCCGCTAACCGGTACACAAATGAAACATAAACAGGAAGGAATCAGAGCAATGAAATTTTCCAAAACACACGAATGGATTAAAGTTGACGGAAACGTCGCAACGATCGGTTTGACCGATTATGCGCAGGATCAATTAGGCGAGCTCGTCTACGCGGAAGCTGAGCCGGAGGGAACTGTCGTTGAACTCGAAGGCATCATCGGAACCGTGGAATCCGTCAAGGCGGCATCCGACCTCTATGCGCCGGTCAGCGGCGAAATTATCGAATCGAACGAAGAGATCGAGGACGCGCCCGAAATGATCAATGAAGCACCGTGGGACACCTGGTTTGTCAAAATTGAGATGGCGGATCCCGCTGAGCTCGACGCACTCCTCGACGAAGACGCTTACAAAGCATTCTGTGAGGAGGAATAATCATGATCGGCTATCTTCCGATGGGCCGTGAGGAACGCCGACGGATGCTGGCATCCGTCGGCGTTGACCTCGACAAACTGTTCGACATGATTCCTGAATGCGACAGGTGCAGGGTGGAAGAATATGAAGCGCTACCCGACAAAGGCTTGAAGGAGTTGGAAGTCGTCGAACACGTTCAAGCGTTAGCGGACAAAAACTTGAATACTGTGAAATATGATTGCTATCTCGGCGCCGGTTATTACGACCACTATCAGCCCGCCGCTGTCAAGCATCTCATCAACAGATCAGAGTTTCTGACTTCGTACACGCCTTATCAGGCAGAGATTTCGCAAGGCACACTACAAGCTTATTTCGAATGGCAAAGTTACATCACGCGCCTGACAGGTCTTCCTGTCGCGAACGCTGGTCTCTACGATGCCGCTTCGGGCGCCGCGGAGGCGGTACTTCTCGCATGCCGCGATAAGCGCCGTTACAAGGTATTCGTGTCGGCCGGCTTGCATCCTGATTCGCTCGAAACGATACGGACGTATTGTCATGCTGCGGGCATCGAAGTCGTCGTCGGCGATGTTGACGAAAACGGTCAGCAGACAGCATACCCCGACGGCAAAAACGAATTTGCCTGTTTTATGATTCAGAGTCCGAATTACTTCGGTATCGTCGAAGACCTCGATTTGTTGGTGGAGAAAGCGCACGCGGTCAACGCGCTTGCAGTCGTTTCTTCCGATCCCATCAGCTTGGCAATGTTGAAGCGTCCCGGCGACGCCGGTGTCGACATCGCGATCGGCGAGGCTCAATCGCTCGGAATCCCGACATCGTACGGCGGTCCCGGCATCGGATACATGGCAGTGACGAATAAGTTGATGCGCAAAATGCCCGGCAGAATCTGCGGGCAGACGGTCGATCGCGACGGAAAGACGTGTTACGTTCTGACCATTCAGGCTCGCGAACAGCACATCCGCCGCGAGCGCGCGACGTCGAATATCTGCACGTCGCAGGCGCTGATTGCGACTGCCGCCACGATCTGGCTCGCACTGCAAGGCGGATCGGGTTTACTGGACGTCGCCGAACAATCGGCTGCGAAAGCGATTTACCTGCAAAAGAAACTGACCGCTGACGGTCACTTCAAACTCGTCTATGACAAACCATTCTTCCGTGAATTCCTGATTGAAGCGAAAGAAGGTGTCGACCTCGAGAAGCTCAACAAGGCGCTCCTCGAAGAAAACATCATCGGCGGACTCATCGTCGACGGCAACAAGCTCTTGATCGCCGTGACGGAGAAAAAGACGAAGGATCAGCTCGACCGCTATGCGGAGGCGATGCTTCGCCTTTGTGACGCACAGGGAGGGAAATGATTATGTCAAGATATAAAGATACACCACTTATTTTTGAACTCGCGACTTGTCACGAGGGGAGCCGGTATACCCGTCCTTTAGACGTCCCGAAACCCGACTTTGCGGAGTGGTTCGGTGACGCCTATCGCGCTGAGAAACCGAACATTCCCGATGTTGACGAAGTTTCCGTTGTTCGCCACTTCACGAATCTTTCGGCGAAAAACTATCACGTTGAAGTCGGAACGTATCCGCTCGGTTCCTGTACGATGAAGTACAATCCTAAAGTCAATGAGGACATGGCGGCTCTGACCGGCTTTGCGGCGACCCATCCCTTACAGCCGGACGAAACGGTGCAGGGAAACCTCGAGTTGCTCTATCATCTCGAACAGCTGCTGAACGATGTGACCGGTATGGCTGCCCACACGTTCCAGCCTGCTGCCGGCGCTCACGGTGAGTTTACAGGCATTCTTCTGATCAAGGCGTACCACGAAGATCGCGGCGACACAAAGCGCGACACGATCATCGTCCCCGACGCCGCCCACGGAACGAACCCCGCGACGGCGGCGATGGCGGGATACAAAGTCCGTGAAGTTAAATCGAACGAGCACGGTACCGTCGACTTGGAGTCTTTAGAAGCGGCGCTCGGTGACGACGTTGCCGGATTGATGTTGACGAATCCGAACACGCTCGGTCTTTACGACGGCAACATCGAGAAGATCACGAGAATGATTCACGACTGTGGCGGACTTTGCTATTACGACGGCGCCAACCTCAACGCGATCCTCATGCATGCTCGTCCGGGCGATATGGGATTTGACTGTGTTCACTGGAACGTTCACAAGACACTTTCAACGCCTCACGGCGGCGGCGGTCCCGGAGCGGGTCCCGTCGGCTGCAACAAGTTGCTGGAGCCCTATCTGCCGAAACCTGTCGTCAAGAAAAAGGACGACATGTACTATCTCGACTACGACCGCCCGAAATCTTTCGGCAGGATTCGTTCTTTTGTCGGCACATTCGGCGTGCTCGTACGCACTTACGCGTATATGCTCTCGAATGGCGCCGAAGGTCTCTATCAAGTGGCGGAAGGTGCGGTCGCGAACTCCACCTACCTCCGCGAGAGATTGAAAGACTACTACCACATCCCGTATGACACGCCATCGATGCATGAGTTTGTCATGACTAGTGAGTGGCAGAAGAAAGAAAGCGGCTGCAACACGCTCGACATTGTCAAGCGTCTGATCGATTACGGATTCCATCCGCCGACCGTGTACTTCCCGCTCGTCGTTTCGGAGGCGATCATGATCGAGCCTACCGAGACGGAGACGTGGCGTGATCTCGACGCTCTCGCCGACGCCTTCATCAAGATTGCGGAAGAGGCGAAGGAGGATCCTGAACTCTTAAAGGGGGCGCCGCGCTATACTCCAATCGCGAGACCTGACGAGACGGCAGCGGCCAGAGATCCGATTTTGGCAGGTTGATGTTAGTCGTGTGACGATATTTCGTTCACAAAGCTAAAGGCAAATGACTGCAGCCGGGCAACGCTCCGGCTGCTTTCATTTGCCTAACATGATTCTTTCAGGAAACTTGTCTTAAGGGATGAATCGATTATCATCCCCTACGGCGGCGTGTAATGGTATTTCTTCGAGGATGTCTTTTGTTCTCTCTCTGACTTCGTAGACGACTTCGAATTCGTGTGCAAGCCTGTTGACACGCGTCAGCAGTTGCTTCCTTGCGATGATGCCTAGAAAACTCTTGTCCCGCTCCGTGACACAGATGTAGTTAGAGTTGACTAAAACACGGAGAATATCTTCGAAGGGCGAGTCTCGGTAAACGAAGGGGACGTTCGTCGTCATGACGTCTTTAACTTTTAAAACGGATAAAAGATCCCAGTTATAGTCTTCGTTATCGAGTAAACCGTTGATGATGGAAGGCATCGTGATGATGCCGGCAACACGAGATGATTCGTCTAATACGGGGACTGATGTGAAGCCGACACTGGATAACAGCAATAGTGCGTGGAGCAGTGTGTTTTCCGTTCTGACGGTAGCGCACTGGGCGGCATCGATCATCAACGGATCTTCACCTTGTATCAGAAACCTTCCGATATGTTTTCCAATCATTCCCGATCCTTTCAATCGTTTGGCGCGGACATGTATCCGGCATTCGTTTTGATACTGCGGTTAACTAAGTATCGCGTTAAAGGGAGAGAGCGCACAATAATAAATTTCTTCGTTCAGATATTCTGTTCGAAGAAATTTTTCATCGTCTTCTCCCTCGCTTCTATTCATATTGTACAGGAGAATAGCTAAATAATAGCAAACAAATTGTGAACATTGAGCTTGCGATTGTAAAAAATAGATCGTGCAAAAAAGTATTACGATGATAATATATAGATATGAAATCACACGTGAGCAAGCTTGACGAAGCGAATCGACTTCTCGACGCAGGACAATTCTCTAAGGCGCGAGAACTTTTTTCCGCAATCATACTCGATGTTGAGGTGACACCTCTTGTCAAAGGCGGTGCGCGCCTTGGTGAAGTGCGCGCTTTGGTCGGGCTCGGGAAGTTAGACGAGGCAACCGTTCTCGTTGAGCGTATACTCAAGGGAGAGGAGCGCCAAGTTCAGCCGAACCTTAGGCCCTATTTTTTTCACGAGAGGGCGAGGATTGCGGAGCTTCAAGGCAACAGGCGCGATGCGATCAGTTACTATCGCGAGGAGCTGCTTCACTTGTCATCCTCCATGCCGCATTATTTCCGGAGATTAGCTGAGAACTATATCAGGCAGGGGGCGATTTTTCTTGAGCTCGGTGACAGGGCGGAATGCAATATCTATTTGAGATTGGCACATGACTATGCCGACCGTGTGACATCGGAGAAGGCGTACGCTGACTTGTTGACGTTAAAGGGGCGTTGCCTAGTGGAGGACGGGGAGCTGTCAGGGGCGATCGATCTTTATTGCGAGGCGAGAAATCTGTATATAATTAACGGGCTGCTTTATGAAGCGGCATCTGTGGACAAAAGGATTGCCGATGTTCGATGTAGGATAGAGAGAGGCTGACAATTGTGAACGACGAAGACAAAGAGAAACAACTGATATCCCGGACCATTAACAGTGATGAGATTTTGAAAGGACCGATCGTCCCGGTCCTTTTTTCTGTTTCCGTCCCGCTGATGATTACCAACCTGGTCACTGCCGTTTACAACTTGGCGGATGGACTTTGGGTGGCGCAACTTTCACTTGTTGATTTTTCCGCGACAAGTTTTATTTGGCCTCCTCACTACCTGTTTATTTCGCTTGGCGTCGGAATTTCGATCGCCGGAACGGCGATCATCTCACAGCTGATCGGCGCTGGCGAGAAGGAGCGAGCCGAGTCATACGCAACACACATTTTTTATTTTTGCCTCGCTCTGGGTATCTTTTTTTCCATTACCGGTTATGTATTGGCGCCGTATATTATTAAGGCAATGGGTGCGACTGGAGCGCTTTACGATGCGGCGACAACGTATTTCTCGGTTCTTATGGTCGGATTCGTGTTTGAAATGGTCTATTTGTCGTTTTATGCGATCTTGGGCGCTCAGGGCAAAACGCGCGTGACCACGAGGATCAGCGCGATCTCGGCAATCATGAATATCGTACTCGACCCGTTCTTCATTTTTTCGCGTCTTCCCCTCATCAATCTTCCCGGTTTAGGTATGGGGATTGCCGGCGCCGCGTGGGCGACCATTATCTCGCAGGCCGTTCGTATGATCTTGGCCGCGATGGCGATTCGTTCCGATGTCAATGAGGTTAGACTGCGCTTTAGAAAGACGAAGCTTACTCTTTCGCAATTTGCGAGACTTGCACGTACAGGTTTCCCGACGGCGCTCGGGCAATCGAGTGCGGCGCTCGGATTTACATTGATGCACTCGCTCATTGTCGGTTACGGTGATGCGACGATTACCGCATACGCTGCCGTCAACCGAATCAACAGTTTCATTATGATGCCGGCTGCCGGTATCGGCGGTGCGCTGACACCGCTCATCGGACAGAATTTGGGGGCTCAGAATCGCGAAAGAGCGAGAGATTTCGCTCGTACGGCTTTCCGTTATATCACGTACGTAACGGTCGTCGGAGGCTTCCTAATGTGGCTTCTGCGTCACCCGGTGCTCTCGCTTTTTATCCGTGAAACGGGCGCACATGCCGATCTTGTCTGGGAGCAGTCGTTGGAATACATGATTTATTCCGCGCTCATGACTCCTCCGATGGGATATTTTAACGCATTTGCCGGACTTTTCAGCGGTGCGGGATACCATCGATATTCTGCCTTCATTTCTATACTACGATTGTGGGGTATCCGACTCCCGCTCATCTACTTGTTTAAATCGTTTACATCGCTCGGGGCGACAGGTCTTTGGATCTCTATGCTCGCGTCCAATATAATCGTCATCATCGTGGGGGCGATCATGTATTGGAAAGGCAAGTGGTACACGGATCCGATCGTCCGCCATTAATATCCGCACACTGTTGAGTCTCATTTAGTCACGAATAGATGAAAAGAATTCAAGAGGGCATTTCTATGATGCTTCTACGTGAAATCGCGTATAATAAATAATAATGAAGTTCTAACGAAGTGTTGCCGGGATGACTTCGTGTCGTCACGTGCTTTGATGAGTGGAGACGAGGTTGAGTTATGGCTGTTCTTTCACGGTATGCATTACTGAGTTTTCATTCGGCATTCGTGCCGAGCGTCACTGCTTCTATTCCTCCGGCTTCGATCGCGTTGATAGTCATCGGGACCATTTTGTTCTTATTTTTATGGTTTGAGTTTTCTCTCGGACGAGTTCTGTTCCGTTACGCGACGAAACCGCCGGAAGGGTATGAGGATCAAGGCAGCAGATCTTACGTTTCTGAGGAAACGGTTGCTTACTTCGCATCGGCGCAAGAGGTCAAAGAGGAATTGCTGAAGGGCGACGAGATCGAGCTTGAAATTGAGCGCGACGGACTAAAACTTCGAGGCGTTTATATTCCGGCTTTTGCAGGATCGACGGAGAATTCCGCATTCCGGAACGGATGCGCCATCGTCATCCATGGTTGGCGCGATTCAAGCGGGGCGAGGATACTCGATGCGAAACCATACCTCGAGGCAGGTATCTCCGTCTTTCTCCCTTCGCTTCGAGGTCACAAGCCGAGCGAGGGGAAGAGAATCGATATCGGCTGCAAACACTACAACGATTTGTTCGTCTGGATAGATGAAATTGATAAGCGATTGGGCGAGAATGCTCCGGCTTGGTATGTCCTTGACGGTCTTTCCATGGGTGCCGCTACGGTGCTGACAGCGAGCGGCGATGAACGGCTCCCGGAGAACGTTGTCGCCGTGATTGCCGATAGCGGATTCACGTCGCTCATCGATCAGGGCAAGTGGCTGACACGCGGTATGAATCCGATTCTGCGCGGTCCGGCCATCCTATTTGCAAAAATTATCTTCTATTTAGTGATGGGTTATAGACGGCACGATCCGAACGCGCTCACGGGTGTGGCGAAGGCGTCCGTTCCGATTTTCATTATTCACGGCGGTGACGACAAGTTTGTTCCGACGTCGATGTCGCGAGAACTCTTCGATGCCTGTTCTTCCGAACTCAAAGATTATTGGGTTGTCGAGGGCGCCCACCACGCCTTGTCATCTTTCGTCGCCGGATCGGAATATCCGAAACGAAAACTTGCTTTCATCAAGAAAGCGACTGTACGCAAGCAATCACTGAAATGATATGCATGAATTTCGATGATCCGGATACTGTGTAGACGTTGAGGTGGACCGGCAAAAGCGGTCATGACCGATCCTGTATTTTAAATGACGTTCTTGTCATTTTACTTGTAAAGCGTACCCCGAAAATAGCCGATAAACTGTAAAGTTTCGCACGCTGAATATTTGACGTTCAACAGCTCAAATGATAGCGTTAGAAGTGGTAATTGTTGCAGGTTTGTATGTCGGGAAGGGCGGTGGTTATGACGCTGAATGACTCGCGAATACTCATGGAAACCTGTCGCTAATCGGTCTTATCAATCGATCGGATGAAAGGACATGACGATCCGTCCCTCTGCCCCCGTAATGAAAAATAAGGAGCCACGACGATGGAATGGAATGTGCAAAAGATTAAAAAGCAACAACGGTTGCAGTGCGCTTCGAAAATGATGCGCGGGAAAATCGTTCAGGCCGAGGATATTGTTCCTGTGTTGGAGGCAGTTGTCTGTCCGAACGATCGAGTTGTGCTTGAAGGAGATAACCAGAAGCAGGCGACGTTTCTTTCACAGGCGCTGGCGTCGGTAGATCCTGCAATCGTACACGGTCTCACGATGTTGATCCCCGCCGTTTCGCGCGATGAGCATCTTGACCTCTTCGAGAAAGGTATTGCACATGAACTCAATTTTGCGTTTGCCGGCATGCAGAGTGTGCGATTGGCGAAAATGCTCGAAGACAATCAGCTGAAAATAGGATCGATTCACACGTATCTTGAATTGTACGCGAGGCTGCTTGTCGACCTTATCCCTCATGTGTGTCTTGTCGCTGCGGAGATGGCCGACGAAGAGGGCAACCTTTTCACCGGTTACAGCACGGAGGATACGCCTATTCTCGTCGAGGCGACCGCATTTAAAGATGGCATTGTCATCGTGCAAGTCAACGAGATCGTCGGAAAGGGTACGCTGCCGCGCGTCGACATCCCGGGAGACTGGGTCGACATCGTCGTCCAATCTGACGAGCCGTATCAGATGGAGGCGCTCTTTACGAGAGATCCCGCGAAGATTCGCGACAGACACATCTTGATGGCGATGATGACGATCAAGGGCATCTACGCCAAACACGGCGTGATGTCGCTCAATCACGGAATCGGGTACAACGGGGCGGCGATCGAACTCATTTTGCCTACGTACGGTGAAAGTCTCGGCCTGAAAGGAAAGATTTGCCGTCACTGGGTGCTCAATCCGCATCCCATGATGATTCCGGCGATCGAAAAGGGCTGGGTGGAGAGCATCTACGCATTTGGCGGCGAGAAAGGGATGGAGAAGTACACGGAGGCTCGCCCCGATATCTTCTTTACGGGAAATGACGGGACGCTCCGATCCAACCGCGCTTACGCACAGCTGGCGGGACTTTACGGCATCGATTTATTCCTCGGCGCGACGTTGCAGATGGACTATCTTGCGAACTCTTCAACCGTGACGAGCGGCAGGCTGTCCGGATTCGGAGGAGCGCCGAATATGGGGCACAACACACAGGGGAGGCGTCATTCATCTCCTGCGTGGAAAGAAATGATGGCAAACCCCGGTCGTTCCCTAATTGGCGGGAAAAAACTCATCGTCCAGATGCTGTCCAGCAGCGGTCGGTTCGGTCATAATTTCGTTCCGGAGCTTGATGCCGTTGAGATCGGCCGGAAAGCAGGCTTGGACAGCATTCCCGTCATGATTTACGGTGAAGACGTGACGCACGTCGTGACGGAGCAGGGGATTGCATATCTCTATCTCGCCGAGAGTGAAGATGAGAGGACGAAGCTGATGGGCGCCGTCGCGCAAGGGACGCCGATCGGTGACATGGTGAGCCCGGCCGAGATTGAGAGGATGAGGAAATCGAGTAAAATCGCGCTCCCCGACGATCTTGATATAGACCCTGCGTTTGCGACGAAAGACCTTCTCGCGGCGAAGTCGCTCGATGAGCTTGTCGAATGGTCGGGCGGTCTATACGAAATCCCTGACAGTTTTAAGAAATGATAATTAATATTTGATTTGGCAGATGGAGGAGGATACGAATTTGTTGGATGAAAAACAAAAAGCGTTGCTGGATATGAAAAAAGCTCTTTCCTCAGGAGGCGGCGAAACGGCCGTTAAGCGGCAGCACGCACGTGGAAAGATGACGGCGCGCGAACGCATAGAGAAGCTTCTTGACGAAAAAAGTTTCGTCGAGACGGGGCTTTTCGTCAAACACAGAGCGACGAAATTCGGAATGGACACGAAAAATGCCCCGGGAGATGGCGTTGTGACAGGTTACGGGACGATCGACGGTCGACTCGTCTATGTTTCGGCTCAGGATTTTACCGTGATCGGCGGTTCTTTGGGTGAAATGCACGCAGATAAAATTGTGCGCACTCAGGAAGCGGCGCTCAAGGTCGGCGCGCCGATGATCGCCATCAACGATTCAGGCGGTGCACGTATTCAGGAAGGCGTCGACTCATTGGCGGGATATGGACGCATTTTCTACAACAACACGAAGGCATCGGGCATTATCCCGCAGATTTCTGTCATCATGGGCCCCTGTGCAGGTGGAGCCGTGTATTCGCCGGCGCTGACGGATTTCGTGTTTATGGTCGATGAGACGAGCGAGATGTTCATCACGGGGCCGCAGGTTATTTTGGCCGTTACCGGAGAGGAAGTCACATCTCAGAAGCTCGGCGGCGCAATGACGCACAACAGCGTGAGCGGTGTCGCGCATTTTCGCGCTTCCGACGAGGACGAGTGCCTCGCTCAAATCAAACAATTATTGAGCTTTTTGCCGCAAAATAATCTCGAAAAGCCTGCAGGCAAGGAGTGTTTCCGAGACCCCAATGAGATGATTAAGGCGCTGAATACGCTCGTTCCTGAGGATCCCCGTACGGCGTACGATATGAAAGAGCTGATTTATGCGTTGGCGGATGACGGCGCGCTGTTCGAGGTTCAACCTTATTACGCGCAGAACATCATAACGGGCTACATTCGCTTGGACGGTGAAAGCGTCGGCGTCATCGCCAATCAGCCGCGCGTGATGGCGGGTTGTCTCGATATCAACGCGTCCGACAAGGCATCGAGGTTCATCCGCACATGTGATGCGTTCAACATCCCGCTCCTGACGCTTGTCGACGTTCCGGGCTTCCTCCCCGGCACACATCAGGAGTACGGCGGGATCATCCGTCACGGCGCAAAAATGCTTTACGCGTACAGCGAAGCGAACGTGCCGAAAGTGACGGTGATTACTCGCAAAGCTTATGGCGGCGCATACATCGGCATGTGTTCCAAACATCTCGGAGGCGACATCGTACTCGGCTGGCCGACGGCTGAAATCGCCGTTATGGGTGCGGAAGGCGCGGCGAATATAATTTTTTCGCGCGAGATTCGAAACGCCGATAACCCGGAAGAAAAACGCGAAGAGAAGATTGCCGAATACTCCGAGGCGATGATGAACCCGTTTGTAGCTGCGGAGCGCGGTTATCTTGACGATGTGATTCTTCCCGAGGAGACACGTCAGCGACTGATCTCCTCGTTCGACTCGCTGCGCGGGAAACGCGTAGCGACAATTGCCAAAAAACACGGCAATATTCCGTTGTAGAGGTGTGTGTATGACGCCCGATAATATTAATGATCGGGGGGCGAGGTTGAGCCCGCAAATAATCGCTGTGTTAACGGCAGCAGTTCAAGCTTATGCAGGCGAGGACGCCAAACTTGTCGTCCGCCGTATCCGTCGTGAATCATCAAGGCTTACAGGATGGGAGGCTGCCGCCATTGAAGAGCCGCTCAGGCGTTCGTTATAAAGGGATGGGTTAATTCGCATGTCCACAATTAAAACATTTCGTATCGTCATTGACGGAGAAGGATACTTCGTTGAGGTGGAAGAAATTAAACAGGAGAGCGCGGTCTCAACGCCGCATCCTGCGAAGACCGTGCCTGCGGTTCCCGTCATGTCAACTCCGAAAGTTGCTCCTCCCGCCGTATCTGACGGTGAAGATATCGTAAAGGCGCCGTTGCAGGGAACCATCCTGAGTGTCGACGTAGCGCCCGGAGATCAGGTTAAAGCCCACGACAAGCTCATGGTGATCGAAGCGATGAAGATGGAGAATGAAATTGTCGCTCCTCACGATGGCGTCATCGCGAAAATCCACGTTGATAATGGCGCCGTAGTGTCCTTTGGCGATCCTCTTGTCACGTTTAAATAGAAACGCTTTACGTTCGACACAATCGTTGATTTTTATTAAAGTGCCGGAACGACGGAACTCTTCGGCAGTCAGGGAACGTTTCAGGGCTCGTTCATCAGTAAGGCTTGGAATGAATGGTTGTGATGTAATCAGGAAGGAGAACGATCATATGGGCCATTTTGACATCATGGAAACGACAGTTGCGGTCGTACACGCCGCGATGTTGGCGGGCGCGGTGACGAGCCGAGAACTCGTCGAAGCTTATTTGAAACGCATCGATGCCTACGATAAAAAAGGTCCGTCGCTTCGTTCTATCATTGCGGTCAATCCGAAGGCGCGTGATGAAGCGGACAGCCTTGATCGACAGTTGGCGGAGACCGGCAAGATTCAGGGACCGCTCTACGGCATCCCCGTCATGTTGAAGGACAATGTCAATACATTCGATATGGCGACGACGGCGGGGTCAGTCTCGCTTGAGGGCTATATCCCCGATGAAGACGCATTTATCACGAAGCGTCTGCGTAATGCCGGCGCGATCATCCTCGCGAAGACGAATCTCCACGAATTCGCTATTTGGGGCGAGACGATCAGCTCAATGCTCGGCCAAACGGTCAATCCTTATGACTTGACGCGTACGCCCGGAGGTTCTTCGGGCGGAACAGGCGCCGCGATTGCCGCCAACATCGGCATCATCGGCATCGGGACCGATACGATTAACTCGATCAGAAGTCCCGCTTCGGCATGCAGCCTTGCCGGGATACGGCCTACGGTGGGACTTGTGAGTCGAGCGGGCATTGTGCCTTACAGTTTGACGCAGGACACGGCGGGGCCGATCTGCAGGACGGTTGAGGATTGTGTGCGAACGCTCGACGTGATCGCCGGTTACGATCGTGATGATCCCGAGACGGCGTGGAGCGTCGGTCGTCAGCCGGAAAGCTACATGCCTTTTCTCAAACGAGACGGTTTGCAGGATAAGCATATCGGGATATTGCGCAGCTTTTTCGGGAAAGAAGAAATCAACGAACCCGTCAACGATGTGATGGACGACGCCTTGGCCGTCTTTGAAAAAGGCGGCGCCGTACTGATCGAGGTCGAGGACGACATCGATTCCGATGAAATGATTCGCAACGCCAGTGTTCATCTCGACGACTTAAAGACGCATCTCAACGGCTTTCTCTCGAGGCTTAGAGAGGACGCTCCCGTTCACTCGGTCGAGGAAATTTTGGCGAGCGGCAAGTACCATCCCGGCATTGAAGACAATATGCTGACCGCCATGAAACTTGACGTCGGGACGCCGGAGTATAACGAGAAATTGATCCGGCAGGCGGAGATGCGTACGAGGATCATGAACATTATGGCTGACCGTCAGTTGGATGCGCTCGTCTATCCGCATCAGCAACAGCTCGTTTGTCTGGTCGGCGAAGGGCAAAAGCAGCGAAACGGCGTGTTGTGTTCGGCGACGGGATTTCCTTCGATCGCCGTTCCTGCAGGGTTTGCGCCGGCGCCCGATGCGCCCCTCGGCGTCCCTGTCGGTCTCGAAATCATCGGCCGTCCTTTCAGTGAGCCTGTCTTGATCGAGATCGCGTACGCGTTTGAGCAACTGTCCAAGTACCGCAAGCCGCCGATCCCTACACCCCCGATCGGCTGATGTTTCATGCTCGGATGTGATCGAAGTGATAATTAATGAAGTTTTTGAAAATTCTGTTACGTGTTTGTCATATTAATTGAGAATATTAACACATTCTTATGCATCAATGTTGCGTATTTGTGGTAAACTTTCAATAATATGAACAATCAGATAATATTGAAATTACTCAAGGAAGCAGAAGAGTCGCTCTCGGGGGAACAGATAGCATCAAAGCTCGATGTGTCGCGGACAGCCGTGTGGAAAGTGATCGATGTTTTCAGAAGTCAGGGGTTTGTGATAGAAGGCGTCCAGAACCGCGGGTATCGTCTTGTCAGCGAGCCGTATCTTTTTTCGGAAGAGGCGATTAGAAGTCGATTGTCCGACGATTGGGGCGACTTATACATCCGCTGTTTTGAGACGATTAAGTCGACAAATATCTTTGCAAGAGCGGCGGTCGGTGAAGGAAAGATTCCATGCCTCATCGTTACAAACGGACAGACCGGCGGGAGGGGGCGTCGCGGCAAGTCGTTTTATTCTCCGCCTTACATCGGGCTCTATTTTTCACTCGCATTTCTCTGGGATCGCGAAGAGTCGCCGACGCTCGTGACGACGATGGCGGCCGTTGCCATTTGTCGTGTTCTCGAAAGAGAGCTGGGAGTCCGTGCCGACATTAAATGGGTGAATGACATTTTCATTGACGGCAAGAAGGTTGGAGGCATTTTGACTGAAGCGATCGCCGGCCCGGGTTCGTCAGGCCAAAAAGTAATCGTCATCGGTATCGGTCTGAATTTGGAGCGTCCCGAGTACGGGTATCCGGCCGAGTTGCAGGAAAAGGTCGGCGCTCTTTCCGATGCTCTGGACCATTCGAGCGCGAGCATCGACGGGACGGCTTTTGCAAAGGACGAAAAGGGCAATCTCACGTTCAATCGCAATTTCTTGGTCGCCATGATGATTAATGAGCTGACGGACATCATGCGCGAGCTTCCCGGTCGAGATTATCTCGACGAGTATCGCGAGCGTTGTTTTATTATCGGAAGAGAAGTCGTTCTCGACGACGGTCGCCCCATTGTGCCGACCGGTATTTCTGATGACGGCGCACTTATTTACCGCGATGCTGACGGTCAGGAACGGGAGCTTACGTCAGGAGAAGTCAGCCTCGTCAGCTTTTAGTACTCTATTGTAGCTTGTACAGAATAATATATGTCGCGTGACCGAGGTTGAGCGAAGAAGATGAAGGTGACGACAAGAATGATGACGCGTGCCGCTTTGTTCGGCGTGCTGACGTTTGTGTTCGGTTTCATTCGAATTCCTGTCGGGCCCGTTCCCGTCACGTTACAGACACTCGCCGTTCTTATGGCGGGACTGCTTCTGAAGCCGCCGACGGCATGTTTGGCCATGTTGTTGCACATGCTCTTAAAGATTGTCTTAGGGGGGGCATCGCCTTTCATTTCGCCCGGCTTCGGATTCGTTCTCGCTTTTGTGATCGCGGCGCCGCTTCTCTCTTATTTGACGAACAAAAGAAATGAAACAGTTGTCCATACGGCGATTAACATCACCGCTGTCACGCTGGTTATCTATTTGTTCGGGTTGCCGTACATGGCCTTGGTGCTTCGCTTCTACATGAATCAAACGATTTATTTAGGAAAAATCCTTATGACCGGGATGGTGGTATTCTTGCCGGGAGACGCTCTTAAAGCAGTTCTCGCATGGTTTCTCTCGCGCCGGTTGACACCCTATTTGTGCACGACAGAATGATATCTCGCACACAAAAAGTGTCCCGGTTCACGAAGCCGTGTTCCGGGACACTGATGGTGCATATTAAGTCACGTGCGGATTTATCTGTAGTCCTTTTCCCCCGACAGGATGCCCAGCATGACATTCTCCGGTGTGAGCGGCAGGCGATAGAAGTTAATACCTGTCGCCTCATAGAGAGCGTTGCCGATCGCTGAGGGAACTGAGATCATCGTATGTTCCGCTATACCGCGCGCGCCGTACGGACCGTTTGCCTGGGGATTCTCGATGTAGATCGGGACGACCTCGAAAGGCATATCTTTCATCGTCGGGATCTTGTTGTCGGTGAACGACGGGTTCAACAGCACGTTGTCCTCGCTGAATTTATATCCTTCGAGGATCGCAGAACCGATTCCCTGCATGACACCGCCGACGACTTGACTGTAAACCATTCTTTCGCTGATGACTTGTCCGATATCGAAGGCGGAAGCGACTTTCAGAATATCGATGTTGCCTGTCTCTACGTCAAGTTCAATCTCAACTGCGTGCGCTCCGAATGTCCAAGCGAGAGCCGGCAACCCTTTACCGGATTCGGGATCGAGGTTTGTCAGACCGTCCGCCATGCAAACGCCGTGCGAGATGAGCGGTCCGCCGATTCCCATTCCGTCCGGATAAGCATAACCGAGCGCCATGTTCTTATACGGAATGCGGATTTCCGGTGTGTGCTTTTTGTAGATGTACCCGTCGGCGTGCGCCAACACTTCGGGTGAGCAGCGCAGAATCCGTGCCGCGATGTCTTTCATCTGAGCGACCATGTTGCGGCTTGCCTGAATGACGGCATTGCCTGCCATGAAGGTGAGCTTAGACGCTACGGTGTTCCAGTCGTACGGGTTGGTCTCCGTATTAGTTTGCGGGATGACCTTGACCATGTCGAACGGGAGATCGAGCTCCTGCGCCGCGATCTGGGCGAGAGCCGTGAGCGCGCCCTGTCCGTAGTCAACGGCGCCCATCATGATGTTGACGTGTCCGTCTCCCACCATCTGCATGATGACGGATGTGGCCGTATTAGCGGGCATCGCCGGCGCCTTTTGGATCATAGCGAAGCCCTTGCCGCGCACTTTACCCGTTTTCCACTCTCTCTCTCGCTCTTCCTCTGTCTTGCGTCCCGTCCATCCGATCTCTTTGACGACGGCAGACAGACATTCGCAAGGGCTTCCTGAGCTCTCCGTGATGGTTTCCTGTGTGATTGTCTTTGATCCCGGTTTCAACATGTTCATCATGCGGAACTCATAAGGATCGATCCCGAGTTTCTGCGAGAGAATATCGGTTTGACGTTCAACCGTCCAGAGGGTCTCAAGGTGACCGAAACCGCGGTACGCCGTGCTGAAGACTTTGTTCGTATAAATTGTGTTCGAGACGATGCCGGCATTCTCAATGTCATAAGGACCGAGGCCTCCGTATACTGCCGTTTTTCCGACGTTGACGCCGTAGTCGGCATAGGCGCCGCTGTCCCAGTCGTACACGATCTGGGTTGCCGTGATCTTACCGTCTTTCGTGACGCCCGATTTGATTCTTCCGCGCATGCCGGCACGTGTAGGCATGTAGTTGAACTCCTGCTCACGCGTCATGCGCAGCTTGACGGGGGCTCCGCCCGCCGCTTTTGACAACAAGGCGACCAGCGGCTCGAGGTGGATACCGGCTTTCCCGCCGAAAGCTCCTCCGACGTAGGGGATGTGAACCTCAATGTCAGATTCCTTAATGTCGAATGCGGCGGCCATCATCTGTCTCAGGGCGAAAGGCGATTGCGCCGAGGACCAGATGCGGATCTTGTCGGTGTAAGGATCGGCTTCGACGATCGCTACGTGCGTTTCAAGCGGAACGTGCGCGACGGCAGGGAGCGAGAATTCGTTCTCGACGATGAGATCGGCTTCTTCGAAACCCTTTACAAGACTGCCGCGACGGCTCGTGTTGAGGCTTGCGATGTTGGTATCGGGCTGCGGAAAGAAGACGCCCTCAGTATGTTGTATCGTATTGATGTCCGGGTGGACGAGTGTTTTCCCTTCAAGCGCCTGGTCGACATTGAGCACCGGTTCGAGCACTTCGTATTCAACCTCGATGAGGGAAATGGCGCGCTCCGCGATCGCTTCCGTCGTGGCGACGACGGCGGCGACGACCTCGCCCTGATAGCGCGTTTCACCGCTGGCGAAGACCATTTTGTCCTGCATGTAAAGGCCGACTTTCGTATTGGCGTCCTCACCGCAGAGACAGGCTTTGACTCCATACAGCGCTCTTGCCTTGCTCATATCGATCGAGACAATTCTCGCTCTCGCATAAGGTGAGTGCAGCGTCTTCGCGTGGAGCATGCCGGGCAGTTCCATGTCGTACGTGTACGTCGCCTGCCCCGTCACCTTTTCGACGGCATCTTTTCTGATGTAGGATTGTCCCACATGTTTGTAGGCAGACTCGTAATCCCTGCAGCAACTATATTCAAAGTTTTCTAATTGACAAAGATTTGACATGAATATCCTACTCCTCTCTCTCTTCTCTCTCGCGCTCGGCAGCCCGCTTGACGGCTTCGAAGATTTGCAAGTAACCGGTACAACGACAAAGGTTGCCGGCCATTGCCTCGCGAATCTCTTCATCGGTCGGATCGGGATTCTTGTCGAGGAGTCCGCGGGCCGACATCAACATGCCCGGCGTGCAGAAACCGCATTGAAGGGCATCTTGAAATATAAATTCCTGCTGGAGAATGCTGAGCTCGTTTCCTTTGGATAGTCCTTCCACGGTGAGAATTTCGGCGCCGTTTGCCTCTATAGCGAGGACGAGACACGACGTGACGGCATAGCCGTTCATCAGAACGGTGCATGCGCCGCATTCACCTTCTCCGCAAGACTCTTTTGCGCCGAAAAGTTTCAACTTGTCGCGTAAAAAGTGGAGCAAAAGCATGTTCGGTTCAACTTCCTCGATCACACGCTCTCCGTTTACAATGAGGTCAATGACAACGCGAAGGTCTCTTGCCGAACTGACATGCGCCGTGTCCATGGCACAAGCTTTTTTGTCATTTTTCAATTCTGCGACTGTCATGTTTATACCTCCTTACCTGTCAATGTCACGAGGCATCGTTTCAGAAGGACGGACGCCATATGACGGCGGTACGCTTCCGACGAGCGGACGTCCGAGATCGGCTTAATGTGTTCGTTGATGGCATCTGCGGCCCACAAGATAGTCTCTTCGGAGATGCCTTTCTCGTTGATCTCAGCTTCCAACGCGGTGAGTCTGAGCGGGGTGGTGGCGACGGCGCCGACGGCGATGGCGACTTTGCCCTTTCCGTTCAGGCGGCACGCGACACCCACGGTCGAGAGGTCGTGTCCTTTGAGGCGTGTCTGGCGCATATAGCAACTTGCGTCGTTCTCGCCCGGGTCGGGCAGGAAGACAGAGACGACGATCTCGTTCTTTTTCAGGACTGTTTTCTTGACGCCCGTAAAGAATTCTACGAGAGGAACTTCGCGCACTCCGTCGACGCTCGCGATCTTGACGACGGCATCATATACGAGAAGCGCAGGGGGCAGGTCAGCCCCGGGCGATGCATTACAAATATTGCCGACGAGTGTCGCCCTGTTTCTCAGCTGAAACGAAGCGAGGCACGAGGCGGCGTCATGTAATGCCTTGTACTTGTTCTTGACGAGCTTAGCATCAACGAGTGCGTTCACCACTACATTGGCGCCGACCGTCAAGCCCTCGTCCTCGACAAAACGAAGTTCATTCAGTTCGGGGATGCCCTTGATGTCAATGATGTGGCGGGCATTGATCAGATTGTGGCGCAACATGATCAGGAGGTCGGTACCTCCGGCCAAAACGTAGGAATGATCTTCCTTTGCAAGAGCAGCGAGCGCCTCATCCAGAACAAGCGGTTTGACATAATCAAATTGACTTAGCACAGAAACCTCCTTGCGATAAAGACTTTCTCTTCGGAGAGAATTCGCATTGTTCTCTACTGATGCTTAGTTGTCAGGAGTATCAGTGTCCCGACCTAAAAAACATCAATATTATTTCAATATTACCAATTTTAGCACTTTTAAAAGAATAGAACCTTGTCACTCGATACAAGTTATTGGAGTTCTCCGCGCTCGAATTAGCATCACTATACAAATACTACATAGCTTTCATTTGTATTTTTGTGCGATTCGAGTTAATTTGGCGGTGCCTTCCCGCAGCGAGTGCAGGACGCGGTGCGACCGCCGTACGACGTACTCGATTCAACATCTCTTTTTTGACTGACTTCAATTATAAAACATCACTAAAATGAAAATATGAAATTCAATCATTTTGGGCAAGAAGAATGTTAATTGCAGGTAAATATCTGTGCTATTTTCACACACGATTATGATATAATGATTTCGACATTGTTATTTAAAACTAAATCATTTTCTGTCGAATTCATATAATATAGATATGAGGTACAAATCATGCCGAACGATAACAAACTAATGATCGAATTAAAAGATATTCTACAGGTCAGTTTGTTGAAAGATTCTGAAGTGTTGGCGGGGAGTGACGGTCTGACGAATAGAATTGTCTCTGTCAACGTTCTTGAAGTTCCCGACATAATTGACTGGGTTCGCCCCGGCGAGTTCCTGTTGACGACAGCTTATACATTCAGCAGCGATATTGAGGCATTCGAACGCCTCATCCCTCAGCTAAAGGAACGACAAGTCTGCGGAATGGGGATAAAGACGCGGAGGTACATCAGTGAGGTGCCTGAAAAAGTTTTGAAGATTGCCGATGAGATTTCGTTCCCCATCATTCGGATTCCTCAAGCAGTGCCTTATGGAGATCTCATTAAGGAGATTTTTAACAAGATCATCGGCGAGCAGACGAAATTGTTGGGGCTTGTCAATGACTTTAACTCAAAAGTGCGCAATATCATGTTGCGTCACGGCGGCATGAAGGCAATCGCCAAACAGATTTACCGTTCCGTACGTGCACCCGTTGCGATCTGTGATGATATTTTCCGCGATGTCCATTTCCATTGTCCTGACCGTGACAAGGAGATGATGATTGAGGATGACTTGAAGGATGTGATGGCCAATGCTTTCTCAAGGCGTTACCCGCAAGCTCCCGATATGCGCATCAGCGAATCGATCGTGACGGAGCATTCGATTAAACGGTTTGTGATCCCCATCTATTTTGACAACATGCATTACGGCAGTATCTATTTGTGGGATACGGAAAATGCGATACGCGTACAGGATTTATTCGTGATCGAGTCGGCGACGTCACTGATTGCTCTAGATATTTTAAACCGCATCACGCTCGTGGAACGTGAAAATGTCCATCAAACAACCTTTCTGGAGCATTTGCTCAGCGACGACCGCGATGAACAGAGCAAAGCGCTCGAGAATGCCGAATATTATCTGTTTCATCCCGAGTTTTCGAGCCAATGCATTGTTCTAATGATGGAACAGAACTGGCAATACCAACTGACGCCAAACAATGCGCGCTTGGCCAAGAACCTCAACACGAATCTCTTGAATCTTACAAATCGGTTGAAGCGGGAATACGACGGCTATTTTCTCGTGACGCGCAAAAGTGACCGCGCTATCTTTCTCCTGCAATTTGACAAGGAGTGTACGCAGGATATGAGGCAGGACGATACACAGCGTTTTATCGATACGCTGATCAGATGCATCGATGAGAAAGGCCTGCTTGATTACACGTTTATCGGTGTCGGTTCATGTGTCGATACGTACCGTTCATTGCCATTGAGCCTGCAACAGGCGGAGCAGACTGTTCGCATCTTGATGAGCCGACAGGAGAAGGGAAAACGCGTTCTCCATTACGATGACTTGGGATTGCTTCGTGTGCTGGGGCATCCGCTCCTTAGAGATGAGGCGCTTGCTTATGCTGAGGAAATTCTCAGTCCGCTTGAAGAACACGACAACAGGCAGCACGGCGACCTGATCGAAACGGTGCGCGTCTATTTTGCCTGCGGAGGCAACTTGAAACGTGTGTCGGAGATTTTGTTTACGCACTACAACACGATCATTTACCGGATCAACAGGATTCGTGATGTCTACGGGATTGACCTCCGTGATCCTGAAACGGCGTTCAATATACAACTGGCAATAAGAATTAAGGAGCTCATTCGGTGATGGCCGGCAGTTTCGAGCGATCGATCAATGTCTTGCAGATGTCGCAAGATCTTCACGATTTCTTGCTTCATCAAGAATCTATCGTCTTTCGCGTTCATTCCATCTTTCGCGGCGCCGTCAATTTGTTGTCGCCGGAGGAAGAATTGGCGACGATCGCCAGAACCGATCTTGACATAATGCCGATGGGTATGATCGTCGATTTGCCTCCACACGTCGCCTGGCCTTTTGAAGCGGACGACAGCGTAGTATACAGGGGGCAGATGGAGATTTTCATACCGAAAAATGAAGGTTGCATCAGATTTCGCAATGCGCGAGTCTGGCGCCCGGAACTACCCGTACCTTCCGGTGAAATTGCGTGTGCGAGTGAAAAAGCGCTCGACCTGATTAAAAAGGCTTTAATGGAACTTGATTCGGGCGGCGTCGCATCGGTCATTCGTCTCATCGACGGTGACGCGAAAGAGCCGCCATCTTGTACGAGTATCTATGCCCGATTTATTACGGGGGATATCTGTTCATTCTTAGATGCGGTAAAGGCGAAGGATTGGGGCTTATCGCTCAGTCGCGCTGAACTGCTCATCGGTTTCGGACCGGGATTGACACCCTCGTGCGATGATTTTCTTGCGGCGTTTATTTTATCATTTTTCTATAGGAATCAGTGGAATCACCACGATGATTACGCCGTATTGGGTTTTTTGCATGACATCGTCGATCTCGCGCGATCGAGGACGACAATCGTCAGCTATTCGATGCTCAAACACGCATCAAGAGGGAAAGCGAGCGACAGTTATCTTAAGGTATTAGATGCATTGACAACGCAAAACCTCCCCGAGCTTCAGCGCGCGATTGAGCGCGTGTTGGAGTTTGGTGCGACATCCGGAGCTGATTTTCTGTTCGGAGTTTGGTGTGTTCAGACGATTTTGTCGCGTTGGGCACGGCAGGAGGAGTGTATAGTAAAAAAGGAGGATCGAACATGATTCAAAGTATCGTTAGAAAGAATGCTTATTACGACTCCGTAACTTTGATGTTGATTTCGCGCGAAATGAAATCTATCGAGGGCGTTGAGGAGGTCCTTGTCGGTATGGGCACCGATCTCAACCTAGATCTCGTCCGTAATCTCGATATGTTCGACGCGAATCTTGAAAGTATTACACCGAACGATCTCTTCATCGCGGCTAAGTTCAATGAAGAGCTCGTTACAATGGAACAGCTTGCCGAGTCTTTCGACGAGCAGATCAACCGCAAAAAGGACGCATCGGCAGGTGATTACCGACCGCCGACGCTCCGTTCTGCCATTGAACACCTCGAGGGCGCCAACCTCGTCCAGATCTCGATTCCCGGTCAGTACGCGGCGGAAGAGGCGGAGACGGCTCTGAGAGCGGGGCTCCACGTGATGATGTTCTCGGACAACGTATCGATCAAAGATGAGCGCCGACTGAAAGAAATGGCTGTCGAGAAGGGGCTGTTGATGATGGGGCCCGATTGCGGAACGGCAATCATTAACGGCGTTCCCCTTTGTTTCGCCAACGTCGTGTCGAGAGGGAGAATCGGCCTCGTCGGCGCTTCGGGGACAGGGACGCAGGAGATAACCGTGCGCATCGACCAGCTCGGTGAGGGACTTTCGCAGGTCATCGGCACGGGCGGTCGCGATCTTCGTGAGGAGATCGGCGGTCTGATGATGATTCAGGGTATTGAAGCGTTATTGAAGGATCCTGAGACGGAAGTCATCGTGCTCGTTTCGAAACCTCCACATCCTACCGTTGAGAAGAAGATTATCGACTTGGTGAGACAGACCGACAAACCCGTCGTCATAGACTTTATCGGAGGCGATGCCGCCTCTATCGTCAATGCCGGCGCGACACCGTGCGTCAGTTTGGAAGACGCGGCAAGGAAAGCGGTGGTTTTGCTGCGCGGTGAAAAACCTGAGGATTTTGACGGCTTTGATGCGTCTGCAGATGAGATTGAAAAGCTCGTTTCGGAGTCGGCGGCAAAACTTTCTGCGGATCAGAAATATTTGCGCGCGCTTTACACGGGCGGAACGCTCGCCGACGAAGCGATCAAGTATCTGGGAGACCATTATCCGATCTATTCGAATATTCCGCTCACGCCCGATCGCGCTTTGTCGAATCTGGAAGGTTTGAACGGTCATATCTGTCTCGATCTCGGAGAAGACGAGTTTACACGCGGCAGACCTCACCCCATGATCGATCCCATGACGAGAACGGAATTCTTCAAGACGCACGTCGACGGTTCGACAGCCGTGGTGCTCTGTGATGTCGTGATCGGCTACGGGTCGCATAAGGACCCCGCCGGCGCTGTCGCTTCCTCGGTTTCGGAAGCGCGCGAGCGCTTGAAAGCTGAAGGCAAGGGCCTCGTCGTCGTGGCTTCCGTGACGGGCACGGACAAAGATCCGCAGGATCTCAATCAGTCGATTGCGAGTCTCGAACAGGCAGGTATTATCGTGATGCCTTCCAACGCTCAGGCTGTCAGGCTCGTCGATCTCATCATGGATAAAGTCAGCGTATAAGAGAGGAGAAAGCGATATGTCAGTCAATGATCTTTTTAAGCAGGAACTGAAAGTGATCAACATGGGGCTCGAATCCTTTTACGAGGAGCTGCGCAGTCAAGATGTTGGGACAATCCACGTCGACTGGAAACCGGCCGCCGGCGGTGACAAAAAAATGGCGTCACTTCTCGGCAGGCTGAAAGGATTATAAAGGGTATGAAGACCTGCGCCTGCCGTGCAGTGCGCAGGTTTAAGTTTGAATAAAAGGAACGTGGCATCTTATCGAGAGGCACAAAACAAAATTTAGAGAAAGAAGGAAAATATGGCAAATTTTATTGAAGCTGCCAACAAGAAAGCATTGGACATCATGCAGAGCGCTCAGCCGACGCTCGTCGGTATGGGAGTCGCAAAAGACGTCGTTCCGGGCATGCGCAAGAAACTCCTCCTGCACGCCGGCCCTCCTATCACGTGGGAGAAGATGTCGGGACCGCTTCGAGGAGCGGTGATAGGCGGTTTGATCTATGAAGGACTCGCAACGACGCCGGAGGAGGCGGAAAAGCTCGCCGCATCGGGCGAGATTGAATTTGACCCTTGTCACCATCATCAGGCGGTAGGGCCGATGGCGGGCGTCGTGACGGCATCGATGCCGGTTTTCATCATCGAGAACAAAGCGCAAGGCAACTTTGCGTATTGCACGATGAATGAGGGACTTGGAAGTGTTCTCCGTTTCGGGGCTTATAATGAGGATGTCATTAAGCATTTGAAATGGATGGAAACAACACTCTATCCCGTCATGAAGCAGACGATTGAGATTCACGGTCCGATCGACCTCAAGAGCATGATCGCACAAGCGGCTCAGATGGGCGACGAGGTGCACAACCGCAACAAAGCGGCGACGTCGCTGTTCATCCGCGAAATCGCATCAAGTCTCGTCAAAACGGACGCTTCGAAAGAAGATCAGGTTGCCGTTTTCGATTTCTTGAATTCGAATGACCACTTCTTCTTGAACCTCTCGATGCCGGCTGCCAAGTCAGCGATGGAGCCCGTCGGAAAGGTTAAGCATTCGACGGTCGTCTATACGATGGCTCGCAACGGAACGGAATTCGGCATCAGAGTCGCCGCGCTCGGCGATCGCTGGTTCACAGCCCCCGCCGAAATCATCGACGGACTGTACTTCCCGGGCTACACCATGGACGACGCCAATCCCGACATCGGCGACTCTTGCATCACGGAGACTTACGGGATCGGCGGATTCGCCATGGCGACGGCGCCCGCGATCGTGCAGTTTGTCGGCGGAACTCCGCAAGATGCCGTCAACTACACGACGAGTATGTACGAGATTACGCTTGAGGAGAGCACTGCCTACAAGATGCCTACGATGAATTTCCGTGGGACGCCGACAGGCATCGACATTCGCCTCGTCGTCGAGACGCAAATTCTCCCGGTCATCAACACAGGTATCGCGAGCAAACACGCAGGTGTCGGTCAGGTGGGAGCAGGTGTCGTCAATCCGCCGATGAAGTGCTTTACCGACGCGCTGGAAGCATACGTGGAGCTTCTCGAGCAGGAGGGAATGTTGAGCTGAGCCCGGCATTTAGGAAGGAACGCCCGCTTTAAAATCAGGGCGAAAAAAAATAGACTATATCAGCCTGAAAAGGAAAAAATGAAAGGAACTGTACTATGTTACTCAAAAATTGGGACAAAATCAAAGTGTATGACTTGACACTGAACTTGAGTCATATGACACCTCCGTGGCCGACCTATGAACCCTTGAACGTCAAGTACTTCAAGCGTCTGGCGCCGAACGGAGCGAACGGCATGATCATCAAGACGTCAAACCACGTCGGAACGCACCTTGACGGCCCGATGCACTTTGACACGGGCGGACGTGATATCGCTTCGCTCGAGATGGAAAAACTTGTCGGACCGGGCGTCGTCGTCGACATCTCCGATATCGCGGAGGACTGGTCGATCTACACGCCGCAAGATATCATGGATCGCGCCGACGTCCGCAAGGGCGACATCCTCTTTATCTACACGGGCTACTACAAATATTCGTTAGATGGGGAAACGCCGGATGAGCGCCGCTATATGCTTCGTCACCCCGGCCCTTCAGTCGATTTCCCCGACTGGATGAAGGAAATGGAACTCAAATACATCGCTGTCGATGCCGGCTCCGCCGACCACCCGATGAACACGAAGATCCGTGACTGGGAACCCGGTGAGGCAGAGAACTGCGATAAGTTCATGAGAGAGCGCTACGGCAAGGGACTCAACGAGATATACAAGTGGCCCGACACGTATCAGGCGATGCACATCTGGGTCTTCCCGCAGCCGTGGGAAATCATCCACGTTGAATGCCTCGGCGGCGAAATCGAAACCGTGCCTAAGAACAAGCGCATGATTCTCGGGACATTCCCGTGGAAGTTCCAGTACGGCGAGTCGGCCTTCTGCCGCTGCGTCGCGTTCGATACGGTGGAGTAATCTCGATCGCGGTTAAACGTTATTCGTTGACTTAAAGTTCACAGGAAGGGGGCTTTCTCAAAAAAGAGAGCCCCCTTAAACGTGGTGCCGATTCTAATTGTTTATGAACGATCCCTCGGCAATACTGTGAAGCAGTGTACAAAAATTCAGTTTAAATTGAAAAGCATCACGCTACCTCAGGCATGAAGTCCGGAAATTCGATCTTAATTGAAAAATTGCACGCAAGCTCCGGGCATAAAGTGCGGAAATTAACTATGAACTGAAAAAATGCACAACGGTTTAGTTAAGTGCAAAAAATCGAAATAAACTGAAAAAATGCACGCCGGTGAAGTCAAGTCCAGAAATCCGATATTAATTGAAAAAATGCACACGTGCTTATGCTCGAGTCGTTGAAAAGATCAGGATGACCAATCGGTCGTTTTTCTGTACAATGGTCATTGTCCTTTGATATACGGTCCCGTAGCTCAGCAGGATAGAGCGGCCGCCTCCTAAGCGGCAGGTCGCGCGTTCGAATCGCGCCGGGATCACCATGTGGGGCGCCCTTTTTCGATTTCGCTGAAGAAGATGTGCGCGGTGGCGGTCGCATTCGGAGCTTGACCGTACCGATAAACCTGTTATAATTAAGAAACACAGCGTGTATCGGGTCGAAAGAGCGGGGTGGTCCGCTCTTTTGTATGTTAGGGTCGATCGCGTCAGCTAGGAGAGTTGTTATGCGTTTAAGAAAGGCTAATATTCGGCGCATCATCGAAGCGATTACGCCCGAGGCTAAGTCGCTCGACCTCGATTTGCTCGAAGTGCTTTACGTGCATGAGAACGGGAGGGACATTCTCCGGTTGATTATCGACAAGCGCGGCGGCGTAGGTATAGAGGATTGCGAAGCGCTGAGTGAGATTGCCGACCCCATCATCTGCGATGAGCTAGGGCTTGATGATTTTGACACTTTTGAAGTCTCGTCGCCCGGAATTGACCGGCCGTTAAAAACGATGGATGATTTCATCCGACATGAGGGAGCTTACGTCAGGCTGAGTCTTTATCGGGCTTTGAATGGGGAAAAACGACTGTTCGGTCATCTTATTGTTGAAGGTGAACGTATCGGAGTTGAAGTAGAAGGTGGAGAGCGGCTGCTTTTTGATTTAGAACAAGTCGCTAATGTAAAGCGCGAGGTTGTTTTCTAACAGGGGTTTGACTGTTTGTCGGGCAGACAAAAGGATGTTGACCGATCGCTCAGAAGATCGTGACAGTGATGTTGAAGGAGATTGAATGAACCACGAATTTATTGAGGCACTGAGGCTTCTTGAAAAAGAACGCGGTATCGAGATGGAGACTTTGATCGAAGCGATCGAAGGCGCACTTGTCGCGGCCTATCGTCGCGAGTTTGAAATCCGCTCTAAAGATCGCGAGAAGTCGCGTGAGCGCGAAGCTTCTGTCGCCGGTCATGACAGTGAGTCAAAATATGTTGAGAATGACGGCATCACGGCGCATATCGATCGCCGTACCGGCGAGATGCGCGTCTACCAGCCAATGACAGTTGTCGAAGAAGTTCAAGACCCGAACAGCGAGCTCTCCCTTGAACAGGCACATGCGCTTTCACCTGATTTGGAGCTCGGTGACCAGCTCGTACGCGAGGTCGATCCTTCACATTTCGGTCGCCTTGCAGCGCAGACTGCCAAGAGCGTCATTAACCAGAAGCTCTCACAAGCGGAAAAAACGCGCATTCACGAGGAGTTTTCAGGTCGAGTCGGCGGTCTGGCGAGCGGTATCGTTCAGCGTCGCGACCGCAACGAAGTGCTTGTGGATATCGGACGCGCTCAAGCCGTGCTTCCCTACAATCAACAGTCGCGCCTCGACAACTATACGTTCAGGAAACACATGCGTTTCTATATTCTGAAAGTCGACCAGCGTGAACACCGCCCCGTGATAATGATTTCGAGAAGTCACCCGGGTCTCGTCAGGCGTTTGTTCGAACAGGAAGTTCCCGAGATCGGAGCCGGTATCGTGGAGATCGTGAGCATTGCGCGGGAAGCCGGTTCAAGAACGAAAATGGCCGTGACGAGTCACGATAAAAATATCGATGCCGTCGGCGCCTGTGTCGGGCAACGCGGTATGCGCGTCCAATCGGTCATCACGGAACTCAACGGAGAGAAAATCGACGTGATCGAGTGGGATCCCGATATTGCCGAATTTATCAGCAGCGCTCTTTCCCCGGCGCGTGTCATGCGCGTTGTGCTTGATGAAGAAGATCAGAGCGCACGCGTGATTGTTGCCGATCACCAGTTATCGCTCGCTATCGGTAAAGAAGGTCAGAACGCTCGTCTCGCCGCAAAGTTGACGGAATGGAAAATTGACATCAAGAGCGAGACTCAGTATCGAGAATTGCTTGAGGCAAGCTGGATCTCCGATTTTGACGAGGCTGTTGCCGCCCACGAGGCGGGGCGCGAACATGCGACAGACAAAGAAGTTTATGAGTTCGAGGATGAATCGAACGGCATACCGTCGCCAGAAAGTTATCTCGGCGTTATTGAGAGCGTCATTGACGCGCTTGAGGACGATCCTGCAGAGAGCGGCGCCGAAGATAACCTGCAAGATTAATCGGAGGGCGGCGTACATTGAGTGAACGACGACGGAAAAAGCAACCCTTGCGTACGTGTGTCGCCTGTCGCGAGAAGCGCGAACAGCGCGAACTCATGCGTGTGACGGCGTCGAAAGACGGTAAGGTTGCACTTGACAGCGAGCAGAAGCTGCCGGGCAGGGGAGCTTACTTATGTTATCGGCGTGAATGCGTTGTAAAAGCGAAAAAGAGAGATTCGCTCCGAAGAGCGCTCAGATGCGCCATACCGGAGGAGATCTGGAATGATATTGACAGTGCCGTGGCTGACGTATCTTTTCTCGATGACGAGCCGATGTGTCAGGTGCCTCAGGACGGGGACAATGTAGCGGATGCGGAATGCAATTATTCGGAAGGCGTCGATAGACGGGAGGAATGAACTGAATATGGCAAAACGTGAAGAAGCAGATTCAGGACTCAGAGCAGGATATATCACTGAAGATGAGGCAATGAGACAGCGCCGTGAAATGGAAGCGCGCGCTCTTCTTGAGACGCTCGAAATGCCGGAAAAACCTGAAAAAGCGAAAGAAGAATCTGTTGAGGTTGCGCCTTCACCTGACGAGAGGTTAAAAGATCTCCCCGGTCCTTCGACGATTGAGATACAGGGTATTTCAGGAAAAAGCATTCCCGGCGTCATCAAGATTATTAAAAAGTCGAAACCGGCAAAAGCGCCGGCAAAAGTTGAGAAGCCCGCGGTGAGTGAGCCCGTTTCGGATGTAAAGCCCGTTGAACCCGTACCTGCCGTGCCTCCGGTTACTACCGCTGAAGCGGAGCCGAAGAAAAAAGCGGAAGAAAAGCCTGCGCCCGTTGTTGAGAAAGTTGAGGCTCCGAAGGAAGAGATCGAAGCGGCAGCAGTTCCGAAAGAGCAAGCGGAAATACTTGAGAAACCCTCGACACCGGAACTGACAAAAGACGACGTCAAAATAGAGCCGGTTGCGAAACCTGTCGCTTCGGAAGTTGTCGAAACGCCGCCCGCCGCTTCGAAAGTGCGCGATCTCCCGGCGAAGCGCGAGACGACGCCTCGTGCAGTTGCCAAAGCGAAAGAGGCGAGTCCTCAAGCCGAGAAACGCCCTGCGAAGACGACTTCGAAACCTAAGAAAAAGGAGCCGGCAAAACCTGTTCAGGCCGTTAAGAGAGAAGTACCCGATAAACCTGTGCCAGGAAAGCCCGCCAGGCCGATTCGGAGAGAGCGCAGGAGTATTGCGGAACTCTCGCTGCCGATTACGGAACGTATTACGACACCCGATCCCGTCGTACCGCCTGAGCCTGCGCGAAGGAAGCCTTTGACGACGAGTGACGGGCGACCGGTCAGGCCGCAACGAGGCAGTTATGTCGGAAGGGATCGTGACGTACCTGTAAGTGACCGGAGACGTCCGTCGCGACCTCCTGAACAGCCGACGCGCGACGAACGCCGTTCACCGCCACCGACGGCTCCCGATCGCGAACAAACAGCTCGCCGGTCGAGACCGAGGCGTCAGTCACCTGCCGTACCTATCGTGCCTGTGGAGCCTCCTCTCGCCGAAGCTCCCCCGCCTTCCGTCTCGAGACGCCAAAGAGAACGCGGACGTCAACGCGACCAGGAACACCGCGACAGGCAAATGCGCCGTGAACAGGAGGAGACAATCGATAGGAGTGCGCGTTTGCGCCGTCAACGTACGGAGGGGGCGTTGTCCGGTGCGCCGAAACGTACCGTGGCTCAACTGACACACGTCGTTTTGCCTGAGCATCTTACGGTTAAAGAGCTGGCGGAGGCGATCAAGAAGTCGACTGCCGACGTCATCATGAAGTTGATGGGGCTCGGCATGATGGTGACGATCAACCAAGACATTGATTACGAGACGGCAGAAATTGTCGTGTCGGAATTCGGCATCACGAGTGAAAAATTCGTCGAAGTGACGGAAGAGGATATTCTGTTTGACGATTCGGACGATGATGAAAAGGACCTCGTCGCGAGACCTCCCGTTGTCGTTGTCATGGGACACGTCGACCACGGAAAGACATCGATTCTCGACCATATTCGCGAATCGTCCGTGACGTCCGGCGAGGCGGGCGGCATTACACAGCACATCGGCGCGTACTCCGTCAAGGTTAACGGTCGCACCATCACCTTCCTCGATACGCCCGGTCACGAAGCGTTTACGACATTGCGCGCACGCGGCGCGCAAGTTACGGATATCGCGATCCTCGTCGTCGCGGCTGATGACGGCGTTATGCCGCAGACCGTTGAGGCGATCAATCACGCACGTGCGGCCAATACGGAGATTATTGTCGCGATCAACAAGATCGACCGCCCGGAGGCAGACGTCGATCGTGTCAAGCGCGAATTGGCAAATTACAATTTGATGGACTCCGATTGGGGCGGACAGACGACCATCGTTCCCGTCTCGGCTAAGACAGGCGAAAATATGGACGATCTGCTGGAGATGATTCTTCTGACAGCCGATGTCCTGGAGCTTAAAGCTAATCCGGACCGGCAGGCGAAGGGAACAGTCATTGAAGCGAAACTCGATAAGACGCGCGGTCCTCTCGCGACGATACTCGTCCAACGCGGTACGCTTAGACAGGGCGATACAGTTGTTGTTGGCAGTTCGATCGGACGCGTCCGCATGATGTATAACGATCGCGGACAGCAGCAGGATGAGGCGGGACCTTCGACACCGGTCGAGATTATCGGACTCGATGAAGTGCCGGAAGGCGGCGACATTCTCTATCAGGTAGAAAATGAGCGCGTCGCACGCGATCTCGTCGAAAAACGCAAGACGGAGGAGCGCGAATCGGCCTTGCGCCAGTCATCTCGTATGTCGCTCGATACGCTGTTTTCTCGGATGGCCGATGAGGAATTGATCGATCTCAACATCATCGTGAAAGCCGACACGCAAGGATCTGTCGAAGCGATGACGCAGTCTCTGACGAAGTTGACGACTGAGAAGATACGTGTCAACGTGATCCACGGTGCCGTCGGCGCGATTACGGAATCGGACATCCGCCTTGCGGAGGTTTCGGACGCGATCATTATCGGTTTCAACGTGAGACCGGCATCAACGGCGGCGGCGATCGCGGCCGATTCCGACATTGACATTCATCTCTATCGCGTCATTTACGAGGCGATCGAGGAAGTCGAACAGGCGATGAAAGGAATGTTGGAACCCGTCTTCAAGGAAGTTGTCGTCGGGCATGCGGAAGTCCGCGAGGTCTTCCACGCGTCGGCCGTCGGCACGATTGCCGGTTGCTATATAACAGAGGGTCGGGTCAATCGAAACGACAGCGCGCGCCTCGTACGCGACGGGATCGTTATCTATGAGACAAAACTCGCCTCGTTGCGCAGGTTTAAAGACGATGTGCGTGAAGTTCAAACCGGATACGAGTGCGGACTCAGCCTCGATCGTTTCAACGATATCAAAATCGGCGACGAAATTGAGTTTTATACAATGAGGGAAGTGCAGGAAGATGCGTAGAGCAGACCGATACGGCGATGAAGTCTATAGGATTCTCGCCGATATCATCTACAAAAAAATCAACGATCCGCGCATCTCGGGTATTGCCTCCCTGACAGGCGTTGAGGTGAGCAGTGATCTTGCGGTCGCCAGAGTGTTTTACAGTGTGTATGGCTCCGACGATGACCGCGAAAAGGCGAAAAAAGCATTCGAAAAAGCAAACGGTTTTCTGCGCAGAGAACTTGCCGCCAGAATGCGCTCCAAGAAAGTTCCGCGCTTAGTCTTTATGGAGGATCTGAGCCTTCGCTACGGTGAATCGATCGATCGACTGATAAAGTCGGTGAACGACCAAAAAGATCGAGAGTAGACAGTCATCCCGATATGCGGATGATAAGAGTCATCGCGAAGTTGGTGTGCGCAACACGCCGCTCGATCTCGCGACTCAACATTTTTTGGGTGAACGATGAGAAGTAAACAAGACATAAGAAGACGACTTATCGAGGTTGTTCTCGACCTTGCTTCGGACGGCGGCCGCATTGTATTCCTGCCTCACGAGCGATTTGATCCCGATGCGATCGGCGCGTCCATTTCGTTCTCCGAAGTTTGCCGGGCGATCGGATGTGAAACGACTGTCTTAGCGGACGCGGAACCTCCTGCATCGATGTCTTATCTCCCGCTTCTCGATACGATACACGTCCATGATCCCGGTTTGACATGTCCTTCTTTTGATCTTGCTTTGGCGATTGACTGTCACGAGGAGGAACGTGTAGGCGCTCGTGCCGAATACTTAACGCAATCGCGCCTCCGCGGCGCTGTCGATCACCACATTACTTCGACCGATTTAGGCAGATTGGACTACGTCGTACCGTCGGCGTCTTCGACGTGCGAACTGATTTTTAACATTATTTGGGATTTGGAGCTTCACCTCGCGAAGCCGCTGTTCAATAAGGACATCGCCATCCTTTTGCTCGCGGGCTCCATCACCGATACGGGAAGATTCGCATACAGCAATACGACACCTGTCGCTCTCCGACAAGCCGCCTTTTTGCTTGAGCGCTTCGATGTGGATCTCGCCGCGCTCCATCACGAAATATTTGACCGCACGACGGTCGGGCGCCTTCAGATTAAGGGAGATCTCTTTTCCAGCCTTGTCGCGGTCGAAGAGGGGCGTATATTAGTTGCCTCTGCGACGCGTGATATGTTGGAGCGGCGCGGTGTTACAGGTAATGATCTTACTAATTTTGCCTCGGAGATGAGGGCGGCGGATGGCGCTGAGGTGACATTTCTATTTGTCGAGACGGACGATCCCCCCGGTGTGCGCGTCAATATCCGTTCGAACGGATGTATTGATGCCGCAAAACTTGCGATACGGTTTGGAGGGGGCGGACATCTGCGAGCGGCAGGGATGACGCTGTACGGTTTCGCGTTGGACGAGGCGAAGGAATTGATCCTGCAAGAGGCGAGAAAAGCTCTTGACGATAGTACGGGAGAGCTTGATTCATGACGCTCACATCAGGCGGCGTTATCATCATTGACAAAGACGAGGGCATGACATCGGCATCTGTCGTTTCGCGAGCCCGCGTGCTGCTCGGAGAGAAGAGGGTAGGGCACACGGGGACGCTCGACCCTTTTGCGACGGGCGTGCTTCCGATCTGTTTTGGTCGCGCGACGGCGGCCGCGCACTATATGCTCCACTGGAATAAACGATATCTTTGCGGTATATCGCTCGGTACGTCGACCGATACGATGGACTCTACGGGAACGACGATTGAGCAAACACCCGAAAAAGTTTTGAGGCGATTCGTATCGGATGACGCAGACGTTCAAAGAGACCTCAAAGCTGTCGCACGCTCGTTTGTAGGTAAGCGTAAACAACGGGTGCCGATTTTTTCAGCAGTCAAGGTCGACGGTGAACGCCTTTACCGATATGCGCGCGAGGGGCGTGACGTCGACTTGCCCGAACGCGAGATTACTGTTTATGATGCGATTTATCACGGATTGTCGATCGATGAAGAGACGGGCGTTCCTGTCGTTTCGGTAGAGTTTCTCGTCAGTTCCGGAACATACATCCGCGTGCTAGCGGAAGAGTTCGGCCATGCTCTAGGCTGTTTTGCCCACGCGCGTAGTCTGCGGCGACTCGCCGCAGGGTCTCTGACCGTCGAACAAAGCGTCACGCTCGACAGCTTATTCGATACTTTCAATGCGCTCGAGCGCGATCCTGTACGTCTCATGCGACACCTGACGGAGGACGGAACGGTACGGTCCCTCGCCTCTGTATTTACCGGTTGGCGGCGCGTCATGTTCGACTGGGAAGGCGCACACGATCTTACCCACGGACGGAGAGTACCGGTCGCTAAGGGACAAATTCTCCCGCCTCTCCGTGAAAGCGGGGCATGCGAAGAGGACGAACTGTTCGCTTTCCTTTACGGTGATCGTCTCGTTGCGTTCGGTATCATTGAGGGGCGGCACTACCGTGTAAAACGCGTCTTTTTGGAGCCTGCAGACTTAATATCATATAAAGGAAGTTCATGTTCAGATGGCGTTGAACGTATATAGACAGTCAGACCGTCTCCCGTTTGCGGAGCGCGGTATCGCGTTGGGCGTATTTGACGGGGTACACAAGGGACATCGACACCTGATCTCGATGTTGATGCATCGATGTGAAGAGCTCGGACTGCGTCCCGGTGTTTTTACCTTTTCGTACGAGACGGGGGTCGGTTTCAACGAACGAATCGTCAACCACGATTTTCTCATGACGGACGATGAGAAAATTGAAATATTCCATGCACTTGGCGTGAAAGAAATCTTTCTCATTCCCTTGACATCCGATTTTTGTCATCTGAGCGCGGAAATCTTTTTAGGCGGCGTTTTGGTAGAGAAACTCAATGCCCGACTGCTGGCGATCGGTGAAGACGGACGATTCGGATGGAAGGGGCAGGGCGATGCGACGTATCTCAAAGAGTTCGCGCGACACCATGCGTTGGAACCCTTGATCGTTCCCGATTTCTTATGGAAAGGGAGAAAGGTGACGAGTACGAGAATTCGTGAGGCTCTGGCGGTCGGTCACGTTAACGAAGCGGCGGAGATGATGGAGAGAACGTTTCGTCTCCGAGGTACGGTCGTGAGCGGCAGTAAACTCGGATCGAGGATCGGGTTCCCCACGGCCAACTTCAAGTATCCGTCAACGTCGGCGCTCTTGAGACGAGGCGTCTACGCAACGCATACACTTCTCGACGGCGAGAGATATACGTCGATCACCAATGTCGGCGTCGCGCCTTCTGTACGTGAGGCGGGGAGCGATGTACTTGTCGAGACGCATCTTTTCGATTACGACGGCAATTTGTACGGTCGAACGCTCGTCATTGAATTCGAAGACTTCATACGCGACGAGTGCGTCTTTTCTTCGGTTCGTGACTTGGCGGCGCGTGTTCGCGCCGACCTCGATGCCGTCAGGGCGTGGCATCGGACAAGCGGAGATAATCCGTTGTCAGACAGGTCGTGTATGATAGAATAACGACATTCTCGGGAGGTCGATTATGCATGCCATTTTGAATTACAATGTCTCATTTCCCGGACTGGGGATCCATGACCTGTCGATCAGCCGTATCGCTTTTCAGTTTAATCTCTTCGGTCGGAACGTGGTCGTCTACTGGTACGGGTTGATCTTTGCCGTCGCGATGGTGCTGTGCATTTTGCTCGCCATGCGCCAAGCCAAACATCACAATCTCTTGAGCGACGATATCATCGATCTGTTTTTGTGGATGATACCGTTTATTCTTGTCGGCGCGCGCCTCTATTACGTCGTCTTTGAGTGGGATTATTTTAAAGGGGACTGGAAATTGGCTCTCAACTTCCGGGAGGGCGGACTTGCCTTTTACGGAGGAGTCATCGGGGGCATCATCGCCATCATCGTTGTCGCGAAGATCAAGAAGATGAAACTATACCGTCCGCTCGATTTCTTAGCAGTTTACGTTCCGCTCGGTCAGGGGATCGGGAGATGGGGGAATTTCTTCAATCAGGAAGCTTTCGGAACGAATACGTCGCTCCCATGGGGGATGATCAGCGAGGGGACGTCACAAGGTCTTGCCGCCATCAACCCTGACCCTGCAAATCCGCTCCCCGGCATCGATCCGGCCTTGCCCGTTCATCCGACATTCCTATATGAGTTCGTCGCGAACATGATTATTTTTGTCATTCTTTTCTTCATTCGTAAGCATGCAAGGCGCCCTTGGACGACGTTTCACTCATACCTGTTTCTCTACGGGCTTGTTCGATTCTTTGTCGAGGGGATTCGTACCGATTCCTTGATGGTCACGCTCTTCGATTATCATTTGCGCGTGTCCCAACTGCTGTCCGCGATCATGGTGCTCGTCTCCGGTGTCTTCCTCGTCGCGATTTATCTGCGCGGTCGTCGGCGTGACCGTGTCGTGGCGAGTCTGTGCGGGATCCCCGACGGCATTGTGGAGGTCGTTGAAGCGGCTTCCAAGGAAGAAGATGAGGACTAAGAAGAGCGAGGGTAAGGTAGACAACGTTACATAGTTTTCAGAGGAGTAATCGAAAGTGAATTGGACGGAAGGGAGTATGAGAAAGACGGTCGATAGTAACCGGCAGTCGCGCGCCGATATTTTTTTCAGCGCTCTCGATTATCGCATGCTCGTTCCCGTTCTCGCGCTCGTGATGATCGGACTCGTTGTTCTGAACGACGTGCTGGCAACAGGTTACGGCTCCGCTGCGTTTGAATATCCTATGAATTTCTTCAAGCAGATTGCCGCTGTCCTGATCGGCATCGTGGCAGCCTTTATCCTCTGCCTTTTCGATCCGCCTACGATGTGCCTGATCGGGGGGATTCTGTACTTTATCAGCATTCTTCTCTTGTTGGTTGTTAAATTGGACGGATATCAAGCTGTCGCCGGCGCGGACAGCTGGATTCGCTTTCCTGTATTCGGTTCGTTCCAACCGTCGGAGCTGTCAAAAATAGCGGTGGCGATGGTTTCCGGACCGATCTTTGCCGCGATGAATGCGGGCGAGCTATCTGTCTCACGCGGTTTTCTGCGGTTGGCCGTGATCTACGGCGTTCCGTTCTTGTTCGTCATTACGGAGCCTGACCTCGGTACGAGCCTCGTCTTGATTTTTATGTTTCTTTGCACGACTTTTGTGTGGGGGGTCAGGTGGCGCACAATCCTGCTGTCTGTTGCAGGTATGATTTTTCTCGTATTACCTCTTTCTTGGAAATTTGCTCTCAACGCGACACAAAAGGAGCGCATCATGACGTTCCTCTTCAGAGGCCACGACAAAACGGCATCGTATCACATCAATCAATCATTGTCAGCCATCGCCTCGGGAGGGCTGACGGGGAATCATTCGGGTGAAAATGTGAGCGTTCCCGTCAAAGAATCCGACTTTATTTTTCCTGCTATTTCGGAACAGCTCGGGCTGATCGGGACGACCATTGTCATTCTTCTGGCCGCCTATTTCATCTTTCACGCCATCAGAGTCGCGAGCAGGATTCATACGCGATCTCCCGAAGAATCGTACATCATGGTGGCGCTCATCTCATGTGTCGCTTTTCACTTTATCGAGAACATCGGCATGACGGTCGGGCTGCTCCCTATCACGGGCATCCCGCTTCCCTTTATCAGCTATGGCGGATCGGCCATGATTTCCAACTTTATACTGTTGGGCGTGTTGCTCAACTACTCGATGAACAACAATGAAAAAGTCCGGTTGTGACGTCGGTGAACGTGAAGCGATAGGAGAGAGCGGAAATGAGTATCAAGATCCAACTTTCTGCTGCGATGTGCGTTTACGGTGATGTCGAGGCTAATCTCGCGACGATTGAGCGAGAAGCGGAGTTTGCCAAAGAAACAAGTGCCGACCTCGTACTTTTTGGGGAAGCATTTTTGCAGGGATTCGAAGCGATGACCTTCAATTATCATCACGACGCCGACGTGACTTTAGGCATGGGCAGCGTTCCTGTCGCGCACCTGCGGAAGATGGCGCAAGAGTACGGTGTCGGGCTCGGCGTCGGGTTTTATGAGAACGATCATGGCGCTTTCTATTCTTCATACCTGATCATAGGTAAAACAGGGGAGATTCTCCATCGTTACCGTCGCGTGTCTGAGGGGTGGAAACTGCCCGGCGCGAACGCCGATTATCGCGAAGGCAGTGACTTTCTTCCGTTTGAGTTTGAAAAAGTGCGGATGGGTGTTCTCATCTGTGGCGATCTGTGGGAAGATCACTTGCTCGAAGCCGTCGTCGGCCTCGATGCGGAGGTCGATTGCATCCTCTGGCCAGTACACACAGATTACTCTGTCGATGACTGGGAGGGCGGGGTGCGGAGAGAATACATAGAGCGAGCTTCCATCCTCGGCGCTCACGTCTTTTTTATCAATAATTATGTTCAACGCGAGGATTTGGCGAAAGGCGGAGCCTATGTGTGGCATCAGGGGCGTGAGCTTGCCGCCGTGTCTCCCGGTTCGCCCGGTCGACTTTTATTCGATTATTAGTATTAGCCTGACATAATAAATCCATCAATAACTGAACATCTTTCGTGTCGATCAAAGCGTCGACTGTGTGACTTGCGCTCGTTTTGCGCAGGAACGCTCGTTCTGTTACCGCGCAAAAATAAAAAAAGAGAAAAATTCGCGGTGATTTTTTGAAAAAGGTGGAGGAATATGGGGAGTTTGGTACATTTTGACTGTGAATTGTGGTAGAATACTTGCAAAACGAAAAGGAGCGAACGCGTGGCACGCTATACCCACACAGTCGATAACAAAGGACGCGTCATTGTTCCCGCCAAATTGCGTGAACAACTTGACGGTGTTTTGATTGTGACGCAGGGGATCGACAAGGGTTTTCTCGCCGCCTACACACCGGAAGAGTTTGAGCTGATAAAGGATCAGATCTTGAATCACTCAAGTACCGGTTACGAAATTCGCAAATTGAAGCGTGAGGTGCTCGGGTCATCGACCGTATGCGAATTTGACGGCCAGGGGCGTATTTCCGTGCCGGCGTTCTTATGGAGCCATATCTCCGTCAACCCCGGCGAAGAGGTATGCTTCATCCACGTTTTTGACAAGATTGAAATATGTGCGCAATCCTTCTACGACAGACTGCAGGAGGAAGAGACGCCGTTATCGGAAATGGATCTGAGTCGCTATGAGATCCGCGGATTATGATACATGGCATTTGCCGGTCCTTCTCGATGAGGTGATTGAGTATCTGTCGATTAAGCCCGACGGTCTTTACATCGATCTAACGGTCGGAGGCGGCGGTCACAGCGCAGCGATTCTTCAAAAGCTCGGATCGGGCGGAAGGCTACTGGCGGCCGACCGTGATCCGGAGGCACTCGCCGTCTCCTCGGAGCGGTTGAAACGTGTCGAGACGAGGGCGACTTTTGATGTGTTCGAAGCAAAGTTCAGCGATTTTCCCGGCTGGCTCGATGGAGGGAATCACGGTCGTGTCGACGGACTCTTGGCCGACCTGGGTGTCAGCTCATACCAGTTGAACGCGGCGGAGAGAGGCTTCTCGTACCTGAAGGACGGACCGCTCGATATGAGGATGAGTCCGGCGCAGAAAGAATCTGCGGCCGATCTCATTGCCAATCTGAGAGAAAGTGATCTCGTCGCTCTCCTCAGGCTGTACGGGGAGGAGCAATACGCGCATTCGATCGCTAAAGCGATCGTACAGAGGCGCGACAAGTCGCCGATCACAACGACGGGAGAGCTTGCGGATATCGTCGCACGTGCCGTTCCGCCACATGCGAGACGAGAAGGCAATCCGGCGAGACGAACATTTCAAGCTCTGCGCATGGCGGTCAACCATGAGCAGGAGGAGCTTTCACATTTACTGCAGGCATTGCCCGACGTCATGGCTCCGAAAGGCCGCGTGGCCATCATCAGTTTTCATTCGCTGGAAGACAGGATGGTAAAACAGGCGATGAAGCGTTGGGAATCGCCGTGCAACTGTCCGCGTGACTTCCCCGTTTGTGTATGCGGGAAAAAACCTTTGGGACACAGTATTACAGGTAAACCGATCATCGCCGACGAGGCGGAGCGAGATGACAACAGAAGGGCGCGCAGCGCGAAATTACGCGTTTTTGAATTTGGGGAGGTAGAAGAGGTATGAGGAATTATTCTAACGGCAATCTCGCCGAGAAGTATTATCAGCAGCCCATCCCGTATGAACTGCCCGATGTCTACGATCCCGATAAAGCTGAGGAGGAGAAGAAGAGAAGAACGAATCGGCTCGAACGCGATAACGAACTTCGTTATCGGTACAAAAGCGTCACGCACGCGCGCGTAAGGGTGTCATTGCGCCTGCTCTCAATCATCCTCGCCTTGGCAACAGTCGTCGGATACATCGTCTGGAGAAGCGCCAAGGTGACGGAGATGAGTTTTTACAACGCAGGACTTAAACGTCAAATCAGCGAACTCGACAAACAGAACAGTTTGCTTCAAGACAAGATATTCAGCAAGTCATCACTCAACACTGTGAAAGAAGCCGCTAGTTCCGAATTAGGTCTCCAGAAGCCGGGCTCCGATCAGATCATTTACGTGCCCGCCGCCATTCTTAAACCGGTTATAAGCGGCGAGGACGCCGATGCGGCAGAACAGCATCACACCGCGCGGGTACCTGCCGAGAGCATGAAGCTGATTGAGTTATGGGTGCGTAGCCGTTAGCTCGCTAACCCAAACCGGTGATTTAGGAGTTCGGAATGAAGCATCAGCATGTTGATAAGTCAACATATAGGCAGAACGTTAAGACGTCAAGAAAGACGCTTAGCGTCAAGGTGTTGGCCATTTTTTTAGCTTTTGTGGTGCTTGCCGGTGTTCTTGTTTTTCAATTTTTCGATCTCCAGATTAATCAGCATGACGTACTTGCTGCCAAGGCGGCAAGTCAACAGTACATGACAGAGAAAGCGAGTTCCAAGCGAGGCATGATCCTCGACCGTAACGGGTATCCGCTCGTCCTGTCGTCTTATGTTTACCGCATCGGTATGACGCCGCGAGATGTCAAATCGAGAAAATCGGGTGTTACGGATGTCGATATTGTGAACAGGATCGCTTCTCAGTTGGAGCTCGATGACGAGAAGCGAGACTCCATGCTCGAACAGATTCGTAGCGACCGCGTGACGGGTTGGATGGGCTTGAGAAAACAGCTCATCGACGAGAAGACGCTGTCGTATGTTCAGATAGCTTCCGAAGTTTCGGAGACAAAGGCGATGGCTTTGAAAGACTGGCTCACCGCCAACAGTGTCGGCGGTCTGCGTTTCGATGCCGAAGAACGTCGCGTCTACAACAATGAGATGCTCGCCTCACCCGTCCTCGGGATGACGCGCGTCATCGATGGAAAACTAGTCGGCGTTTCCGGCTTGGAGTCAGCATACAATTCGTTATTGTCCGGAGAAGACGGCTATCTGTACGCGAGGCGCAACAACTACTCAAATAGAGGCGTGACCCCGTTCAGCACTCCGATCAGCTACCCCGTCGAATCGAGCCTCAACCTCGTTTCTACGCTCGATATGGAAATTCAGACGATTTTGCAGGAAGAACTTCTGTCGATCGCCACGGCCGCCGGTTTGAAAAAGGGTGTACACGGACTGGTAATGGAGGTTGACACCGGCGATTTGCTCGCGATGGCACAAGTGGGCGGATACGATGCAGCTCATCCGACGGCGATGCCGATCGGTTTTACGAATGAAGAGTGGGAAGCCTTGCCTTCTGAGGAGAAGACGAAATATTTGTCGTCCAATCTCTGGAACAACATCAACATCACAGACGTCTATGAACCGGGGTCGACGTTTAAGGCCGTGACGCTCGCAGTTGCTCTTGAAGAGAATGTCGCGTACGAGGGTACAGTCTTCAGCGATAATCCTATAACGGTGCAGGGCAGGACGCTCAGTTGTTACTCGGGGCACGGTCACGGAAATGTGACCTTACGCCAATCATTCGCTTTTTCGTGTAATCCCGTTTATGTTCAGCTGGGCAACAGAATCGGAAAATCAACGTATTACGACTGGATCAGGAAATTCGGTTTTTACGACAAGACGGGGATTGATCTGCCGGCTGAAGCGTCAGGCGTACTCCACAAGAAACCGTCTGCACTCGATTTTGCCAATCTGACGTTCGGTGAATCGTCTTCAGTGACGGCGATACAGATGGCACGTTTTTTCGCCATGATCGGCAATGGCGGCTACCTTGTAACGCCACGCGTCGGTTGTGCTTCGACATCGGACGGATTGGACGTGATGCAACCGTTCCCCGTCCGCGAGGGAAAAAAACTGCTGTCAAAGAGAACTTGCGAGCGCGTTCGCTCGATGATGACCGATGTCGTCCTGGAAGGGACGGCGGCAGGCACTTTCGGCGCGATCGGTCTTGACATCGGCGGCAAGACAGGAACATCGAGAGACTCGAAGGACAATGATCGCCGGACTTTTTCTTTTATCGCTTTGAACCCGATCGACGATCCTGAATATGTCGTCCTCGTCACCATTAGAAAGCCTGAGACGCCGATCAACGTGAGCGTAGTCTCCGCACGTGCGGCAAGCCGCGTTGCCGCGAGAATTCAGAACAGTCGCGAGAAAGGACAACAATACAGTGAGCGCGACTTAAATATGCTCTCGCGCCAGATTGAGATTCCCGAGACGAATGGAGTGACAATACGAGATCTTGCGATGCAACTCGTTACATCAAATCTTGCGCCGATCGTCCCGACGGATGAATACTTGCTCGACCGTCCTTGCGCTGTCGTCCTTCCGGCTCCCGGTACGAAGGTTGGCACGGGATCGACCGTATGGCTTTACCCGGAAGGTGGTTATGAAGTAGAATGGGTGACTGTGCCGGACTTTCGAGGATTGAATTACCATGAATGTATCTGGCTGGCGTCGGAATACGGAGTCGTTATCGCGCCTGACGGCATACCTGCCGGAGTCGCGACGAGTCAGGATATTCCCGCTTCCGTTATGACGGATCATGAACCGGAGCATGACGATGCCGGGGCGCCGATCGAGTCTCCGGAATCGGACTCGCCCAATGACGGGAAAGTAAAAAAAGGACAAGTCATTCAAGTATCGTTCGGCAGGAGGAGCCTACAGGAGGGAGCTGACGACTCCGGCGATGATTGAGATGATTAGAGATACATTGAAAGAATGAGATATGACACGCTTTTTGCCTACGCAAATAAAATTGTGGACTGACGGAGAACTGCTGCAGACGGGAAAGCATGCAGAAGATTCCGAGCGTTACTATCCCTCGATATCGACCGATACGAGAACCATTGAGCGTCAAGAAGTTTTTGTTCCGCTTCGAGGTGATCATTTCGACGGGCACCACTTTCTGCACGAAGCGTATCGACGAGGAGCCGGTATGCTCGTCATCGCGAATGACGCACCGGAGAAAGATGAATTTATTGCTCTTCTTGATGCTGATATAGACGCGCCGGATGTTCTCCTCGTCGATGACACGTGGAAAGCATATCAGGATATTGCAAGCGGCTATCGCAACGTTCTCGAGGCGAGTGTCATCAGTGTCACGGGAAGTGTCGGCAAGACGACGACGCGCAGGATGATCTACTGCATGATTGAATCGCAGGTCAGAGCCGAACAGTCGCAAAGAAATTACAATAACCAAGTAGGATTGCCGCGAACGATTTTAGCGACGAACCCCAAGACGCAAGCATTGGTTGCCGAGCTCGGAATGGACCGAAAGGGCGAGATTCGGACGCTCTCACATATCTCCAGACCCGATATATCGATCATCACCGGTGTCGGTGTTTCGCATGCCGAGTACCTCGGATCCATACGCGATATCCTCGAAGAGAAAAAATCTGTCATTGACGGCATGAAAAGCAACGGGCTGCTACTGCTCAACGGAGATGACGACATGCTCGAAAACTGGGCTGTCAGAGAAGAACTCGATGTCTCATACTGGTACATCTGTAGCGAGAAGAACGTAGGGAGACTGGAGCGCGAAGGCATTCCTGTTTTCTGGGCTGAACATGTGTGCATCGATTCGCAAGGTCTCTCGTTTATCGGGCGTTCGAACTTGACTCCGGACGAGCGCTGGCCGATCTACTTGAAGCATCCCGGGCTTCATCTCGTTCCTGCCGTCCTGTTCGGTCTCGCTGTCGTCTATGCGATGGGGCTCGACATGCAGGAGGCGGCGGCATCCGCGAGGAATTTTTTCACATCGGAGCATCGTCAGGAGCTATTCCAAGCCGGGTCAGTCGACATCATCGACGACACGTATAACTCGTCACCGGAATCGCTTCAGTCGGCTCTCCGTACCGCCTCTATGATGGCGGGCGGGAGGAGGAGACTTGTCGCCGTTATCGGCGGCATGCGAGAGCTCGGTCGCTATTCGAAAGAGGCGCATCTCGAGGCGATAAACGAGCTTCTGGCAGCGCGTGTAGGTCGCGTTTTCCTGATCGGAGAAGAGACGAAGGTGATGCGCGATGCGATGTTGAGCGATCATCTCTTTTCATCGATGTTTGCAGGTTGGTACGAAACGGGCGAGGAAGCGATCCCGGATGTGCTTGAAGAAGTCAACGGCGACGATCTCGTCTTAGTCAAAGCCTCGCGCTTTTATGAGCTCGACCGCGTCGTGACGGCGCTTGTCGAAAGAAAGTTATAAGGAGGCGGTCGTCGTGTTCCCTGGTGATGCGATGCGTTTTGCCCTTTTGAGTCTTTTGATGACGGCGGGAGGCACGATCGTCTGCGGGTGGGCGATACTGCCGTTGATACTGCGGTCACGCACGAGCCAGCCAATCCGTGACAACGGTCCTCGGTCGCACCTCTCAAAGGCGGGAACTCCGACATTCGGCGGGCTGTTCTTTCTCATTCCGATTGTCCTGTCCGCGATCATCGGGCCGATCGTCAAGCGCGAGCTGCTGCCAATGACGGTCATAATTGTCTTTATGCTCCTCTTCGGAATCGTAGGCTTCGCCGACGATTACATCAAAGTCAATATTTCGCGCAAAGGACTGAGCGTCAAACAAAAGACGATATGGCTCGGTTTGTTTTCGACGGCAGCCGCCATATTCTACCTGTGGGTTTCGCCTTACGAGCCGTTCATTTTGTCGATCACGGGAAAAGTAATTCCCGTCATCGGAGTTTGGAAAGTGATCTACGCGCTCTTCCTCGTTCCTTTCCTTTTTTACATGAGCAACTCCGTCAACATAACGGACGGGGTTGACGGTTTGTTGTCATCGCTTATGTCGATCGCCTGTATCGGTCTTTTTGCCGTGAGCGGTTTATTGGCGCCCTTGCTTCCTCACGTCTTGTCGACGATGACATTGTCACTCGTCATTTCAGGGGGATGTCTCGGTTTTTTGGTATTCAATCGCCATCCGGCGCGCATTTTTATGGGAGATACGGGTTCACAGGCGCTCGGGATTGCGTTTACGCTGCTGACGGTCGTGATGGGCGTTCCCTATCTTGCCGTCATTACGGGGTTTGTGTTCTTTTTCGAAGGTCTATCCGTCGTCCTTCAGGTGATTTATTTCAAAGCGACGGGCGGAAAGCGGATTTTCCGCATGTCACCCATTCATCACCACTTCGAGCTGGTCGGATGGCATGAAAAGAAAATTGTATTGGTGTTCAGCCTCGTCGGCCTTTTGTCCTCTTTGGTCGGATTTTTGCTGATGTCGTATCCATTGTTCAGGAGGTAGAGATGTCGGGAGCAGTTAAAAAATTGTTTTCATTCGGCAAATCTCGCAATCAGACGAAGGCAGAGCCTCAGAAGAAGGTCCTGGGTTATGAGCAACTCACCTCGCATCGCCGCATGTCGCTCGTTTTTCTCTTTATCTGGCTGGTCCTGATCGCATTCGGGCTGATGATGATGTTCAGCGCCAGCTACGGTATCAGTTTTGTTCAGTCAAGTTCCGCGATGCGCGCACAATGGCGACAGTCGGGCGCTCTTGATCCCTCGTCTCCCGTCGGCGTGATTTTAGAGGCGGACGCGACAAAACTCGCACGAAAACAGGCTCTTTACACAGTTGTCAGCGCAGTGACGGCGATTGCGTTCGCGATGCTTATTCCGTTTCGTCAGTTGACGCGATCGTCATTCCGTTGGATTGTCTACGTCGTCATTACGATCGCTCTGTTATACACGATCGTCGCCGGCCAAAGCTTTAACGGCGCTAAGCGCTGGCTGACGATTGCCGGTATTACGTTTCAGCCGTCGGAGCTTGCCAAGATCGGTTCGATTTTCTTTTTGGCATCTTATTTCTCCGATCGTCGAAGGGCGCGCCTACGTGAGGAAGCCGCAGCGAAGGCAGGTCGTGCCAATTCCCGTTCATCAAGAGCGAGGCGTCCTTCAGTAATGAAACAGGCGTTCAAGGAAGTCGCATGGCCCGGATTGTTGATGTTCGCCTGGATCTGTTTGATTGTTGTTCAACCGCATCTTTCGGGGGCGATTATATTGGCGTCTATTTGCCTTGTCGTGTTCTTTTTTGCGCAGATGCCTCTCAAGATCCGATTGGCCGGGTTCGCGCAATTGCTCGTCATCGTTCTCGTGATCAGTATAGCGGCAGGATTTATTTTTCAGGCGGTGACACAGCGGTCCCCCGTTACTTTTGTCAGCGAACGTTTCGCCCATGCGTCGCGCAGACTCGATACGTTCCAGAACAGAGATGCTGTCAGTGAAGATGACCGCATGCAGATTGAACAGGCGGAGATCGCACTCGGCTCGGGCGGGCTGACGGGGAAAGGCCTCGGGAAGAGCGTACAGAAACTCAATTGGCTGTCGGAAGCTCATAACGATTTTATCTTGTCCGTCATCGGCGAAGAACTGGGTTTTGTAGGTGTCGTGTCGGTTATCCTCCTATTTATCGCTTTTCTGGTCGCCGGTCTCTCGATTGCCAAACGAGCCGCAACGCACATGGCGATGCTCGTCGCCGCGGGCTACACGATTATGATCGTGTGGCAGGCATTCCTCAACATGGCGGTGGCGGCAAGCTTAATACCGGCAACCGGTATATCGTTGCCTTTTTTCAGCTACGGAGGAACGGCGAATATTTTCTTTTCTCTTGCAGCCGGGCTGGTGCTCTGCGTTTCGAAAAGCGGTACGAAACAGAGTCGCGAACTGGCGAAAATTCTTGACAGTTCGCGCTATAAAAAGGACGCTAATTTGGACGATTCCGATCTTGAGGATGACGGCGCCGTGGGTTACGCTGTATAGTAATTAACGTGATTGTCCTCTCTGTGGAGATTGAATTGAACAGCAGGAAAAGGGCATAGGATGGCTTTAAGAGAAAGTCTAACACGTAAATGGAACAACGGCGAAAGCCGAACAGTTCTGATTGCTGCCGGCGGAACGAGCGGTCATATTTTTCCTGCGCTTGCCATTGCAAAAGAGCTTCGCACTCTCTGTCCGCCCTGTCGTGTCGTCTTTAGCGGTGTCGTCGACGGCCTCGAACACAAAATGGCGCTCCAGGAGGATTTCGAGTTCAGTCCCGTTACGGCACAGAACCTTCCCTCGAGGAATTACCGACGTTATTGGAGTTGGCTGAAACAGAATGGTCGCGGTATGCGACTCAGTTACAAGGCGATGAAGACGCTGAAACCCGACATCGTAATCGGGACAGGCGGTTACGTCTCAGCCCCTGTGCTTGCCGTAGCAAAGATGTTGCGAATTCCCTACGTTTTACACGAACAGAATTCCATTCCTGGCAGAGCGAATCGCTTTTTTTCGAAAGGCGCCAAAAAGGTCTTCATCAGTTTCGACGTCAGTCGACCGTATTTTTCGCGAAAGGCGAATCTCATCCTGACAGGCAATCCCGTTCGCCCCGAGTTTTATCATTTGGATAAATCAGAAGCGCGTGAATCGCTCGGCATTGCCCCGGACGCATTTGTCGTTCTCGTCATGGGAGGAAGTCTCGGCGCAAAAACGATTAATGATGCTGTCGGTGGACTTGATCGGGATGGCAGATGGTCGGAACTCGTCGAACAGTATCCGCAGCTGTTGCTGATCGCCAGTACGGGGACGCAAAATCATGAGAGTGTCGCCGAGCGGTTGAATGTTTTGCCTCATGTGTCGGCCGCATCGTTTTTCCACGATGCGCCCACGCGGATTGCCGCATGTGATTTTTATGTGGGGCGTGCAGGGGCGATGACCTGCGCGGAGATTACGGCACTCGGCAAAGCGTCAATGCTGATACCGTTCCCTTATGCGGCCGATGACCATCAGACGGAAAACGCCAACGTGATGAAAAGGGCGGGGGCAGCATATGTTTGTGATGACCGAAGTTTCGACAGCAACACGTTGTTGGAGGTTGTCAGGAGCGCAATTAAAGAAAAAAATTTGCTCGATGAGATGGGTGCGAATGCGCGCTCGCTCGCCATGCCCGATGCTTCACGCGTGATCGCTGAGCAAATCGTCGATCTGTTGTACCAGCATGAATCGCCGAAACGATAGAAAACGAAAAGCGAACAGGCTTCGTACCTCGCCAAGTCACCAAAGAAAACGTCCGCGTAAGCGGTCTGACGATTCGCGCCCGCTCAACGATTATCCGGAGAGCTTTAAACCGTCCCCTTTTTCAGAAGAAAGTCGTAAAAGGCGTGCCAGTGAACGACGTCGACGAATGATCATAGGTTGGCCGCTCGCCATTTTAAGCACGATCGCTTTCGTGCTTATCATCGTTACGCTCGTCGCCTATATGCCGCAGTTTTATGTTGAGCGTATCACGGTGAGCGGCTTGAGATTGGTTGCCCGCGAAGAAGTAGAGGCGCTGATCGATAAAAAGACGGGAGAACATTTTATCGGCGGTATTGGCGGAGATCCGATCCGGTATCTGACGCTTCGCTACGGAAATATCGAGGAGAAAATTGAGGAGACGCTACCGCTCGTCCGTACGGCAAAAGTACAATTTCATTATCCGTCGGAAGTCCGCGTCACGATTGTGGAGAAAACGGAAATCCTCGCCGTCCGTATCTCGGGCGGATTCGCTCTTCTCGACAACGGACTACATGTGATACGGATCGCGAGTGAGCGCGATTTCGATATTCCCGTACTTGAGGGAATCAGAGTTCAGAGTACGCCGGAAATCAATGATAAGATCGATGTCGGCGATGAGGCTCAGTTGTTTGCGGCGGTTAACTTCACGGCGGCATTGATTGAACACGATCTGAACGATGAAAATCGTGAACGCGTTTCACTGATGCAGGAAGTGCGTCAGATCAGACAAATCTCGGAACACATGTTCTATGTCTTTATTCCCCTGTCGCAAGGAGGGGAGATACGTGTTAAACTGGAAGACAACAGGTCATTACAGGACAGACTTAAAGTGTTGAGTTATCTTCTCGGGGAAGGCGACCTCAAAAATCGCGGATCGGGTGAATTGGACTTAACCGGTCAATCTGTCTTTTTTCGACCTGATACGACATGATTTTATAAGAGTGTTGTCATGACATCTCAATAATCCACCGTTTGAGGGTGACGAGGGGAGGGAAATAAATGATCGTTTTGATAGGTTTGCTCATCGGTCTGATCATCGGTCTGTTCGTCAACGTGACGATTCCGGCCGGACTGACTCCCTACCTCGCCGTCTTGACGCTCGTCGGAATCGAGGCATTGACATCGTCATATAATGCGATGCAACGCAAGGAATTCGCCGCATCGAAATTTATCATTGAATTTTCCTCAAATCTTGTCATAGCAGGGCTTCTGACGGCTTTGGGCGTTCAGCTCAATTATGATTTCGACTTTGTCATCGCCTTTGTATTCGCCTATCGAATTTTTAGAAACATCAGTTTTATCTCGCGTCATTTCTACTTGCGTTTTGATGTCTGGCGCAAGTCGCGTCGGAGGTCGGGAGATCCTGACAACTAATCACGATGAAAGTATGATGGCGTATTTTTTGTGAAATTCTTGCTTGTCAGAACATCCTGATGAGCAGAAATTGTTAAAAATGTATTGCTTTACAGTCTCAAGAACAGTTGCGATTCATGATGGACTAGTGTAGAATAGCTGCATGGCGCAGACAGGCTCGCTTTTCAGATGGCGGAAACGCGATTTTATTGATGTTAGCTTGTAATGACAATTCCGCACAGCGCGATTGAAACGTTTGGAAGGAGCTGAACGGTGGTGGATTATAATTTTGATATTGGCATGAGTGACGATCTCTACGCGACGATACGTGTTATCGGAGTCGGAGGTGGCGGTTGTAACGCTGTTAACAGAATGGTTGACGGCGGTGTCCAGGGTATTGAGTTTATTGCTGTTAATACGGATCATCAGGCTTTGCTCAGGTCGAAGGCGAGTGAAGCGATTCAGATCGGTGAGAAGGTGACGCGCGGACTCGGTGCCGGCGCTGTTCCGGAGATCGGTCAAAAGGCGGCCGAGGAGAACATCGAAGAGATTTCCAAGGCGATTGAAGGATCCGACATGCTGTTTATTACGGCAGGCATGGGTGGCGGAACGGGTACCGGCGCCGCGCCTATTGTCGCGCAAGTGGCGGAGAAACTCGGTATTTTGACGGTCGGTGTCGTGACGATGCCTTTCAGGTTTGAGGGATCGAGAAGACGCCAGAACGCCGAAAAAGGTATCCGCGAGTTGCAGCAGCACGTTGACTCATTGATTGTGGTGCCTAATGATAAGCTCTTGGAGATCGCAAGTGACGATACGTCTCTCGATGAGGCGTTCGGGTTGGCCGATCGTGTCCTACAGTACGGTGTATCCAGCATCTCCGACCTTGTGGCCGTTCCCGGCCTGATTAACCTCGACTTAGCGGACGTCAGACGCGTCATGACCGATGCAGGCGTGTGTCATATGGGAATCGGGCGCGGAAGCGGCGAGAGCCGTGCTGCGACAGCCGTCAAACAGGCGATGTCAAGTCCGTTGCTCGAGACGACGATCGAAGGCGCGCACAGCATTATTATCAACTTTACCGGCGGACATGATATGAAGATCAAGGAGATCAATGAGGCCGCCTCACAAGTGCGCGAAGCTGTTTCACCTGACGCTGACATTATCTTCGGCGCCGTTATGGATGAGAACATGCAGGACGATCTCATCATCACCATTATCGCAAGCCGCTTCGAACCTGACGGCATTCAGGGCAGGCCATCGAAGCTCGGTCAGGCGCAAACGCCGATGTCATCTTTCAATGTGCCTTCACGCGGACAGCAGGATACTACGAGATCGACGATTGACGATCTTCCTTATTTCCTCCGCCCGCAGCGCGGGAATGAAGCACCTGCAAGAGGTCGAAGCGATATGCAGGGGACGGGATTCAGTCGCAGCAGCTCGCGCCAGACTGACCAGGAGATGATCGACCTGATTCAAAAGGCGTCGGAGAACGCTGCAAGACAGGAATCAAAGGCGCCGCGCGTGCTCGATGAGGCGCCGGCCGTTGATTCGCGTCAGGCGAAATCTCGTCAAAGTCGCCAAGAGGGGCGCACGCTGCCTTGGTTCTTGCAGGACGACGATGACGACCGCTCATGATCCGGCGAGGCGGTGACATCCGTAGAATTGTGCGTCGCTTCACCGTAGCGGCCGCTGTATAGAAGGATTTTCATGACCGGATCAGTGATCCGGTCATGTTTTGCTAAGGAGGCATTTATGAAGTGTCCGGCCTGTGAGGGCAATGATGACAAAGTAATCGATTCGCGCCCGGCGGAGGATGGAAGTTCGATACGTCGAAGGCGTGAATGTCTGCTGTGCGGCTCTCGTTTCACGACGTACGAGCGCGTGGAGGACATGCCTCTCATGGTGATTAAGAAAGACGGAAGCAGACAGCCGTTCGACAGGCAGAAGCTGATCATCGGGATTATGAAGAGTTGCGAGAAGCGCCCGATTACAACGGATCAGATCGAACATCTGATCGACAACATAGAGCGCACCGCAAACAATGCGCTCAAGCGGGAAATTTCGACATCTGAAATCGGCGAACAAGTTCTGAAACAGTTGCGAGAGATTGACGAAGTCGCCTACGTTCGGTTTGCCTCGGTTTACCGTGCCTTTAGCGACATCAATTCCTTTATTTCGGAAATCAGCGCTTTGACAGTAGGTGACGAACAAGATGTATGCAGGAACGCACCTGCGCCCGCGGAAGAATGACAGTGCGATGAATGCGAGGATAATACTCGGGTGACGAAAATGGATGAAACGAAACGCGTTTTGATTATTGATGACGATAAACATATAAGTGAGCTTCTCAGACTGTATTTTGAGAAGGACGGGTTTGAGGTCACCGCGGGGTATTCAGGTGATGCCGTATTGCCGCTCGTCCGCGCAGTCAATCCCGATGTCATGATTCTTGATCTGATGCTCCCCGGCATGAGCGGTTTTGATGTCATGCGAGAGCTTCGGCGCGAGTCGGATGTTCCCGTCCTTATGTTGACGGCGAGGAGCGATACGCTCGACAAAATCGTTGGCCTTGAGCTCGGCGCTGACGATTATATTCTCAAACCGTTCGAACCGAAAGAATTGTTAGCGCGTGTAAAGGCCGTTTTACGTCGTTCGAGAAGTGCGCCGTCTGTTGCGAGATCCGAGGAAAATGTGAAAGATAAGGATAATGTCGTTTCGTATCCGGGACTGATCGTTGACCGCATCCGCTATGCCGTAAGAATCGGCGATCAAGAGATCGATATGCCTCCCAAAGAGCTTGAGTTGCTCTTTTTTCTGGCTACGCATCCCAATCGAGTTTTCACTAGAGACCAAATACTCGAAAACATTTGGGGCATGGACTATTACGGCGAGCAGCGCACCGTCGATGTGCACATAAAGCGCATCCGTGAAAAACTTGACGTTATCGATCACCCGCTTTGGCAGATCAAAACGGTCTGGAGTGTCGGTTACAAATTTGAGGTAAAGGACGACGAAATATCGTGAAGCCGCGCGGCCTCTCAATCTATGCACGTACACTGTTGACGATTTCCGCTGCGATTTTTGCCGTCTTTCTCATTCTCGCGTTCGTATACGGAACGGTCTACAACGTGTCGACGTTAAACCAGCGCAAGGAAGAATTGCAGCGCTATGCACAGGAACTCGCACTTCTGACGGAACGTCGCATGGACGTCTCCCACACGACATTTACCGTATCAGATATCACGGGCTACCTCTCTTTTGCGACGCGCTCGACAGGCGCTTACATATGGGTCGTCAATTCAGAGAATGAGATTATCTACAACACGGGAATCCCTGCCGACACGATCGGAAAGCTTGAGAGGAGCGAGGACGGCGTGCGTGCAGATTTTGTTTTGCCGGAAATGGCGAGAAACACGGGACACGTCGTTTACTGTCAGAGAGGCAGTCAGACGGGTTTTTCCGATTTGCTTTCGGATCCGAACTCCTGGCTCGTCGCAAGCGCCCCGATCGGTACGCGCGGTGACCTCTATACGGGTGAGATACTTCTCATCAGGCACCATGCGTCCGATACGTTCACGACATGGCTTGTCGACAACAATGTTCATATTTCTTTCGCTCTCGGCTACATCGTCTCGCTTGCGATCATTATCTGGCTCTCGCGCAATATAACGAACCCGATTTCAGCGCTCGCCAAGACGGCGAACTCAGTCTATCGCGGCGACCTGACGGCGCGCGTTCGGCTCGGTAAAGAGCGAAAAACGCTTACGCTGCCTGAGGAACAAGATGCAGAGTCGCCCATGAAAGAGGACGACCTGACGAGACTTGTAAGAACATTTAACACGCTCATCGCCAAGTTTGAGATGCGCGAAAGTGAGCACCGGGAATTTCTCGGGAATGTGTCGCACGATCTGCGCACACCCGTGACATCGATCTCCGGCTTTATTGAAGGTATGCGCGACGGGACGATCCCGCAAGATAAATTCGATTACTATCTTGACATTATCAAGGCGGAAGCCGATCGCCTCGAGGAGCTGATCAACACCTTATTCGAACAGACCGACAGCATGGAATCTCAGGAGCTGAAGCAGACCGTTTTCAATATTGACCAGTGGATTCGTCAAGTACAGGTCTCATTTGAGCCGATGCTCCGAGAAAAAAAGATTCACATGCTCCTTGACCTCGATAAGAACGGTAAAGGCGAGTTGAGGGCGGTCGGAGATGTCGGGCAGCTGACACGCGTTCTCAACAACATCGTATCGAACGCAATCCGCTTTGCGCCTCGCGGAGGGCTCGTAACGATCAGCACGAAAGCAGAAGAGCGTCGTATCTGTGTCATCGTTGAAGACAACGGACCCGGGATCGCTCGCGAGGATATTCCCTATGTCTTTGATCGCTTTTATAAAGCCGACAAATCGCGCGGTCAGGAAGGGTCGGGATTAGGTCTCTACATCGCGCGGGCGCTTGTCAATCGTCATGGGCAGAGCATTGAAGCCGGTATTTCCACGGAGCTCGGCGGTGCAAGAATCGTCTTTACCGTGGAGCGTCCGTAGGCCTGTTCATACATTTGTCAAAATCAGACATTACAATAATAGGCAACCGATCGGAGTTATGCGGCTCTTTTAGTTCAGATGATGTTATGTGGGGGAGGTGAGCGCATGACAGAGAGAGATAAATACAGTGTCATTCTCCTGGCGCTGTTTCTGATTGTCTCGATGATTATTTCGTTTTCTTGCGATGTCTACGTGCCAGGTACGGATCGGACGTCTTCAACGGTGTCCGAGACGACGACAAGTACATCGAGCACAACGAGACCGAGTTCATCGAAGACCACCGTGTCGACACCTTCGACAACTCTTTCGCCTAGCGCGAGTACGACGACGGATAATGACGACAACCCGTCCAGCGACGTGACGAGCGATCCGCAGATTGTTCACCCGGTACCTATTTTCCCGGTTGCCGAGATCTACGAAAACACTTCACCCGCCGTTGTCTCCGTACGCGTTTCCATTCCCGCCACGTCATTGTATAAAAAACGCGATGAAATCTTTTCCGGTCTGATCATTGACGAGTCGGGGCTCGTCATCACGACGTACAGTCTCATGGAGCGTGCGCTCGATTACCGCGGCAGGCTCTTGGATAAAGCGAGCATCAGTATCCTCGTAAAAGGCATGCCGAAAGCATTTCCCGCCACACTTGTCGGTTATCAATCATCGTCAGATCTCGCACTTCTGAAAATAGGAAACCCCGAAAAGCTCATCTTTCACGCCGTACCCCTCGCTAATGATCCCGAACTGTACGTCGGGACACAAGTCGCGAGCATCGGTTACCCGCCGATAATGGTATCGACGGGCGGACTTACGATGGGGCATGTGACATCGGTCTACCGAAGAACGTTTGAAGAGGACGGGGCGCCGCTCGGGTTGATTGAGACGAGTATCTCGACGTTACCTGTCTACGCCGGCTCTCCGCTCGTCAACTCGAAGGGAGAGGTCGTGGCGATTGTTAGCGGTTATCTGAAGCGTATCTATGTGCAAAATCAAGGTTACGCCGTTCCGTCGACAATTGTCGCCGATGTCGTTAAGCGCATTCAGGACAGCGAGAATGGAACGCCGACGAAAAAGGCCGCACTCGGCATCACGGTACTCAACGACGAAGATACGCTCGCGATGAGGGAAATGTACGGTTACCCGAACGGCCTGTATATCTCAACTGTTAAGGCTGAGAGCGCGGCTTACACGGCAGGGCTCAACCAAGGCGATATCCTGCTGTCACTTAATGGTGAGTCGATGGAGCTCACACAGGATCTCATGCTTTTTCTCGATGAACGTGCCATCGGTACGCTCGTTGAGATCGTCGTCTACCGTCCTTCGGAGGACAAGACTTTGACTCTCAATTCCTATCTCTTGGAGGAGAAACCGTGAGCGAAAGCCGAAAGAAGGAACGAGAACGCGCGCGGACAGTCGTTTTACTTCTCTTAGAGCGATATCCGCAAGCTGAGTGTACGCTGACACACGCATCCCCATGGGAGCTTCTCGTCGGCGGTATTCTCGCGTCACAGTGCACGGACGAGCGCGTGAATAAGGTGACGCCCGTCTTGTTTGAGCATTATCCTGATCTTCAAAGCCTTGCTTACGCTAATCGAGTCGATGTCGAAGACATCATTAGAAGCTGCGGTCTCTACAAAATGAAGGCGAAGGCGCTCGTAAATGCGTCCGCGATGATTCTCGATCGTTTCGATGGACATGTGCCGCGGACGAGAAAAGAATTGATGGAGCTTCCCGGCATCGGTCGGAAGATTGCCAACTTGATTTTGGGCGAGGCGTTCGGATTCCAGGAAATTGTCGTCGATACGCATTGCGGTCGGATCAGCCGCCTGCTCGGTTTTACGGAAGCGGATAATCCCATCCAAATTGAGAAAGACTTGCTCGAGGTCGTTCCGGAAGAATCGCGCACGCTCTGGGGACACTTGATGGTCGCACACGGGCGAGATATCTGTAAGGCGCGTTGCCGCATGTGTTTTTCCTGTCCCGTTCGCCTGCAATGTCAGTACGGTGCCGTTTTGCGACCGTCGCCCGACATTGAGGAGGGTGATTGTGTCTGAGTTGAATTACGGGGAAGATACCTCCGACCATCTGTTCCGTCAAAGCATCACGACTTTACCGCGCATTTCTGAAAAAAGGAAGAAGTTGTTCGCCAAACTCGGAGTCGAGACGATAGGTGACTTGATTTGGCTCATGCCGCGGCTGTACAACGACTGGAGTCGGCACGTACCTGTCGGCAAACTTGTCGAAGGCGATGTGGCGACATTCGAAGCCGTCGTCGAGAATGTACCTTCTCTGGCACGACGCGGAAGGCTGTCATACATCCGTGCGCGCCTCGGTGACGATACAGGCTCGATCGGCGCCGTATGGTTTAACCAGCCGTGGTTGAGCGAGCGGCTGAAACGAGGAGAGCGCTATATATTTCGCGGTAAAATTGAAGGTAAGGGACGGGCGCGCTCTGTCAACACTCCCGAAATACGCGCACTTGATGATGAGAGTCCCGCTTTTACGCCCGTTTACCCGCTGACGGCCGGTCTGAATCAAACGACCGTCCGACAGGCGATCGGCGCGGCGTTTTCCAATCGCAATCTCGTGATCACGGAAAGTCTCCCCGCAGAGATTCGCACTGATTACCGACTGGCGACGGCCGATTACGCGTTACGTAAGATTCACGCTCCGGAAAGCAAACACGACATAGAAGTCGCACGCCGACGATTGGCGTTTGAAGAGCTCTTTCTGCTCATGGCAGGCCTGCGATACATGAAATCGGGGCGCCGCGAGGAACGCGGACCCGCCATGGAGTTGACACAGTCCATCCTTGAACGATTAAAGGAGCAGATAGCAAGCTTGCCTTATAAGCTGACTTCTTCACAGAAGACGGCGATTCAATCGATACTGAACGACTTTCGACTGTCGCATCCCGCCAACCGATTAATTCAAGGCGACGTAGGGTCGGGGAAGACCGTCGTCGCCGCCATGGCGATGGCCGTCGCAGCCTGGAGCGGCTATCAGTCCGTCATGATGGCGCCGACGACCATACTCGCTTCCCAACATGCCGAGAGTATCGCGTCGGTACTCAAGGGGAGCGGCCTGAGGATCGCTCTATTAACAGGAGGCGTGACAGCATCGCGCAAGCGGCTCTTGACCGATGCGTTGGCTGAGGGAGAGATCGATATCCTGATCGGGACGCATGCAGTTATCGAAGAAGGCGTGCGGTTTAATAATTTGGGATGTTGCGTGACCGACGAGCAACATCGTTTCGGTGTGCGCCAGCGCGTAAAACTGTCAGGAGACGGAAACATCATCCCGCACACGATCGTCATGTCCGCAACGCCGATCCCGCGCACGTTAGCGCTTATTCTCTACGGTGATCTCGACATCACGGAAATAAAAGACATGCCATCAGGACGACAGGCTGTCAAGACTTATACAGCGACGAATATCGACCGATCTCGCATTGATCGTCTGATCGAGCGTGAGATGAATCTCGGACATCAAGTCTTTGTCGTCTGTCCGATGATCGAAGAATCACCGGAACTCGATATCAGTTCCGCCGAGTCCGTTTACGATCGCCTGTCGAGGCTCGTTTTCCCTGATCGACGCGTCGCGCTGATGCACGGAAAATTGAAGGCGAAGGAGAAGTCCGACGTAATGCGTGATTTCGACCGAGGCGATATCGATATTCTTGTCTCGACGACTGTGATTGAAGTCGGGATCGATCAGCCGAATGCCACACTCCTTATCGTCGAGAATGCCGAGCGCTTCGGGCTGTCGCAGTTGCACCAGTTGAGAGGGCGTGTAGGACGTTCGTCGATTCAATCATATTGCGTTTTGGTGAGTGACAGCGACGACCCGCTCGTTCGCCGCCGCTTGACGGCTCTATGTAAGAACAGTAGCGGTTTTGCGATTGCCGAGGAGGATCTCCTGCTCCGCGGTCCCGGTGATGTCTTCGGCGTCCACCAGCATGGACTGCCCGATTTTCGTGTTGCGAATCTTTACGAGGACGGCGCGTTATTGAAAGAGGCTTCAAATGCCGTCGAGCAGATCTTTCATGACGATCCTCATCTGACGAAATCGGAGAATCGTGTTATTCTCACGGAGTTCGAAGTAAGATACGACGACAGACTGGCACGTCCGGGATTGTAGGGAGGGAGTATGCCGAGAATTATTGCCGGAATACGAAAGGGGATGAACCTGTTCACGCCGCCGGGGAAAACATCGCGACTTACCTCGGATCGCGCCAAGGAGGCTCTTTTTTCGATGATTGGCGATGAGATCGAGGGGACGCGTGTTCTTGACCTCTTCGCCGGATCGGGACAAATCGCATTTGAGGCGCTGTCGCGCGGAGCATCACACGCCACTCTCATTGAGCGCGATCGTGATGCCGTCGCCGCAATTGAGAAGAATATCGCCAAGACGCGTTGGAGTGATCGAGTTGAGCTGATGGCGGGTGACTGCCGCCGTCATTTGGCGACATTGAAGCGGCGCGGTGAGGAGTTCGGTTTTATTTACATCGATCCGCCGTGGACGGCGGCAGACGTTCTTGTTTTGCAGATTCGTGATGACATTCCGGTTCTCCTCTCCGACGCGGGGTTGCTCGTCATCGAGAGCGAGCGAAAGAAGCCCGTTTTAGAGCTTGGAGATGTGGGGTTAAAACTCGTCAGAAGTTGTCAGTACGGCATCAGCGTGTTATCCTTTTACCGATTTGAGACAACGTCTGACGCACCGTGATTTGAGCTTATTTGCCCAGGAATTTGACACGGCCGTCGTGCCTCTCAACGGTTTTTGTCCGTGATTTAACTGAACAAATGATGAACTGTATGAAAGGTAGAAATATGCAGCAAAATAGACCATCAGGTTCGCTCGGGTTAGCCGTGTTTCCGGGTACATTCGATCCCTTCACCACAGGTCACCTCGATCTCGTAGAGCGTGTGCGGCGTTATTGTTCGGAATTGCGCATTGTCGTTTTCGATAACGATGCGAAAACGCCGATCATGCCGAAGGAGGACAGGATAACGCTGATCGGTCGTGCCGTTGAGCATTTGGACGGCGTTACGGTCGACAGGGGCGAGGGGCTGCTGGCGGACTACTGCGTGCGGCACGGTGTTGATGTCATCATCCGAGGTGTCCGCAACGCCTTTCAATTTGAGGAAGAAAGCGTGATGGCCGAGTTAAACAAGCGTTTAAGTCAAGGAGTCGAGACAATGATTGTTCCGGCGACGGAATTGCGCAACGTGTCATCGACACTTGTCAGAGAGATCGCCCGTTACGGAGGAGATCTCAGCGGCCTTGTTCCTGATGTGATCCGAAACGACGTTGAGCAGGCGTACAGTAGTTAATATTTTGTAAAATGAGATACAATGAGTAGATATAAAGCAAATGCAACAATCTTGCACAGCATGTAGAGATATCCACTTACCGGGAGGTAACAGTCATGAGTGAATTTGAAGATAACCGCAACTACGAACCTGACGTTCCCGCACAGCGAGGGGCGAAGAAACCGGCTCGTGATGACCGTAGCGTCGCCACGCTGCTGGATCGTATGGAAGCGGAGCTGCTCGACGCTAAGAGCGTCCCCTTTTCGGACAAGTGCATGGTGGAGAGAGAAGAAATGCTATTCCTCGTGCGCATGATTCGAGAAGGTTTGCCCGAGGAACTTGAACGCGCCCGCTGGGTTCTCCAGCAGAACCGTCAACTGATCAATCAGGCGAGGCGCGAAGCCGATACGATTATGCGCGACGCGGAAGTGCAGATGGCGCGCATGATCGATGAGCATGAAGTGACGCAACAGGCGATCAATAACGCTTCCGTCATGATCGAGAAGGCGAACAGGCAGAGCGCCGAAATTCGTAACGGAGCGATCTCGTACACGCGTGAGATGCTGACAAATCTTGAGAACCACCTCACGGATATCCTCGTCAACATCACGAGGAACAAGAAAGAGCTCGAGTGATCGTATGACCGATAAGATCAATCTTGTCGTCTTGTTCGGCGGTCAGTCGGGTGAGCACGAGGTTTCGCGCACATCGGCGTCGTACATAGTCGGCACGCTCCAATCGTGTGAGGAATACACGATTTACCCCGTCGGCATCACAAAAGAGGGGAGCTGGTATTACTACGAAGGTGATATTTCCGCTATGCCGGACGGCAGTTGGTTCGAGATAGGTCCTATCGCGCCTGCTACGTTGGTGCCCGATACGGGGAGACATTTTCTCTATGTGGAGCGTCAAGGCGGCATCGAAAAATTATCGGTCGATTGTGTTTTTCCCGTGCTTCACGGCCCTAACGGTGAAGACGGGACAATCCAAGGGATGCTGGAGATGGCGGGGATACCGTTCGTCGGCTGCGGGATGACGTCAAGCGCTTTGGCTATGGATAAAGCTTTCGCGAAAGCGCTCTTTGATTATTACGATATTCCGCAGACGAAATGGCGCAGTGCCGATGAAGCGTCATGGCGACGCGATCGTAAAAAGGTCATGGCGGAATCACTGGGGGGAATGAATTACCCGATTTTCGTCAAGCCGGCGCGCGGCGGCTCATCGCTCGGCATCACGCGCGTCACATCGCCGGAGGAGGCTGCGCGCGCGTTTGAGTCTGCGTTTAACTATGATCGGAAGATCATCGTAGAAGAAGGTGTCACCGGCAGAGAGCTGGAGGTCGCCGCGATCGGCGGCTATGAAGCTCCTTTTCTGTCGCCCGTCGGTGAAATTGTACCCGATCGCGCTTTCTACGATTACGATTCGAAATATAAAGAGAGCTCTACATCGGAGCTCGTGATCCCTGCGCCTTTATCGCCGGGGATTTTACATGAGATCAGACAAATCGCCACACGTGCATACAGTGTACTCGATTGTTACGGGCTTTGTCGGATTGATTTTTTTCTTACGAATGAGGGACGTGTCCTCTTGAACGAGGTCAATACAATCCCCGGATTCGTAAGCATCAGTATGTATCCGCGGCTGCTTCGTGCCGCAGGTTATGGTAACGCAGATGTTTTGCGGGAGTTGATTCGTCTCGCTTTCGAACGTGACAAGACGTAAGTCACAGCCTAGGAATAAGGCGAATCGTTAGATGAGGTAACGGAAATGTTGTTAATGGGAATGTCTACTGTCACGAATGCCGTCAGTACGGCAGTTCTGGAAATTGCTGTGCAGGTATCCGACATGACACCGGTCGTTTTGCCTGCTGTCGGAGTTGTTGCTCTCGTGATCGTCGGGCTGGTCGTCGCAAGGGTACTGGCCAATCGCAAGATCGTCGCTTACGCGCGAGAATTGTCTGATGATGCGGTCGATGCCTTGAACCGAGCCGGTCATGAAGAAGGCGAAACTGCGGCGGAAGCCGTCGAGCGCGCATTTTCGGAGTCACGCCAGGGATTGCGACGTTTTGGCGAACGGATTCGAGAGACGAGCGAAGCGCTCTACGACGGGCGATGGATCGCCGATCCGAGAGATATTTATCTGACACAGGACCTTTTCACGACACAGGCCGTGCAGATGCGAACGAGGCTGTTCGCGTGGCTGTGCTTTGCAATCGGTTCGATTGCAGCCGCCGTCTTCGTACCAGTGATCGCTTATTTGGACGCCTCCGTCAATCCTCTCCATGTCGCTCTTCCTCTCTTCGCTGTCGGTCTCATAGGCGGATTGTATCTCCTGATACTGAACGAGCGCAAAACATTGCTTGAAATAGAGAACTGCGAGAGGCGTGTCACGGCAGCCCTCTCATCGTTCGTTCCCGTATTCCAAGACAGAATCGGTGTTGCGACACTGGTGAATGAAGTGATCGGATACGGTGAAAAGATGCGAGAGGAAGTGAAATCTTTCAGCTTAATTGCTGAAGAGCTTGCCAAAGGTGAATTTGCCGAGGGAATCAAAGCCGGCGTGCGCGACATTATGATGGAAGAAGTCGCACCGCCGCTCAAAGAATCGAACTATGCTTTGACTGAGCTCGCGACATCTCTTGCGGAGAAGCAGGAGCGCGGCATGGAACAGCTTGCCGACAAGTTTTCTGATTCGGTAGCGCACTCGCTGTCGGTTCATATGTCGGCACTTCCCGAAAAGCTCCAGGCGCTTCATCGCGTCATTGATCAGAGCGCCATCATGATGGAAGAATCGAACCGCGCACTTGAGCAGGCGAAACAGGACAACATGGAAGTCAATCGCGATGTCCGCGAAGTACTTCGCCTGATGGCGATCGCCAAGGACGATATGGCTGATGAGATGGCGTTTATCAGTGACAATCTCGCGATCATCGGGACGAGCACCGACAGGATGACAGCGCTCTATGCAGGTGAGGAGACGAATCTCGCCGCGCACATCAACGAGATGACGGAGCAGCTTCGCATCTATTCGGAAAAAATCGAAAAAGGAATTGTCGAGAGCGCCAAAGCGATCGATGTATCTGTCGAAATGTCCAAGACGCAAAATAGACAGTCGACGACACTGCTCGACAGACTCGACGCACAATTACATGCTCTCGATGAACTGGGCAGACTGATCTCACAAAACACGACGCACTTTACGCGCGAGTCGAGTGAATACGTCGTCAAGACTCTCGATGAATTCGATGCGAACTTGGCGGAAGTCGTCGAGCGCTTGACGTTCACCACGGCGGAGATTCGCGATGCCGTCGATGCGCTTCCGCCCGCCATCCGCCGTGCGGGACTCGGGCGCGACATGTAAAAGATAAGTGAGCATGCGGACAGAAGAAAGAGAAAATCTCAATCAAGCTTCAATGAATGAAGGCGAGCGTACGAGAAATCGCGCGGTCCGTCCTTTTAGGTTGCCATCTGTTCTCGAGCCACCGCCTATCGAAGATGAAAGCTTCTCCGTTCACCCGGCGGAATCGATTCGGTCGGTCAAACTGCCCGTAGTTGGCGAAGAACGGGCAACCGTGCCTGCCGAGGCACCGAAAGCCGATGAAGAGTCTGCGGCGGAAGCGATCTTATCCGTTGAGCCGACGGAGTTAAGAGATGAACCGATAATCAGAGCGATCCGAATTATTAAATCGACGGAGACCGGTGATCAATTTGTGGCGGAATCGGTCCCGTCTTTTGAACCGATTGAGGTTGCCGATGAACCCGTATCGTCTCATTTCGTGAGAAGACCGCGTAAATTTCGTATCAATAAGAGAATCATTTCCAAAAAAGATGATGTGCGCGTAGAAAGAAGCGTCAAAAAATCTGTCATTCCCCTTCGCTACAAGTCACTTGAGGAAGCGATGGTCGGTCTGAGAGATTTTCACCCGCTGCCGTCCGAGCTGATCCTGACGCAGACACCGCACCACGCGACGTGGCTCATGACGCAGATCAAGAGTGTCAACACGACACAAGAACTCGAAGAGCTCGCATATAGTTTGTCACATAAAGATTTGAGTCTTCTGTTTACGACGCTCTCTACGAAAAAAAAGAGGGATGAAGTCGACCAGATTATGAACTTGATCCGTCTGCGCGCGAGTCATTACCTTTATCTGTGCGGCTGGCTGACACTTCAGTACTGTTACCCGCGTTCGTCCGTCTCTCGCGCCCTTTCCGATCTCTGCACGATTCTCGAGGATTTGATTTACGTAAGGGAGAATCGCCGCCAACAAAAACGATTCCGTCGTGAACCCTTGGCACTGCCCGTCGTTTCAATCGGGGAGAGGCGAATCGTCTGGAGCCGCGTGCCCTTGATTTCACAGATTTCCTTGCCGAACAGCCGCCATTTCATCGCCGACATCGCGACGGAAATGATTGAGTCCAAGGTTGAGCCTGATACTTTCTTTAGAGAATACGCGATTATCCCGGGACAGCCGCTCGCCAATGCGATTGAAATTCGCTACAACGAGATGGTTACAGGTGTCGCCGCCAACCCGTTGCTTTCGAGCAATTTCTTCGATCGTTTCAGGCGTTAGAGCACACTTAAATCATCAATTCTGTGGTAGACTATGTGGCGTGCCGACCGGGACATAACGGTCTGAGCAGTTAACTAAAATGTAGACGGAGGCGTACCGAAGTGGCCGTAACGGGGCGCTCTCGAAAAGCGTTTGTCGGGTGACCGACACGAGGGTTCGAATCCCTCCGCCTCCGCCAAAATCCTGAAATGCCGTTATACCAGGCGTTTCAGGACTTTTTATGTCCTTCGCTCGCATGACGACTCATCCTCTTCCGTCTGATCCAGTTCGTTCATGGACGCCATGTAGTGGCTAATATGCGCGTCGATCGTCACCTTGGATGTAGCCCATAATCGAACCTCTGCTGTGCGTCTTCTCTGCTTCTATTTTACTATGTTGCTAGAGAAAAGAGGTCAAAAGGAGCCTTATGACTTGCGAAACTAATAAAAATTGTGTGATAAAATTTAATTGTGAAAGGAGGAGAACGCTTACAGTAGCGTTTACGTAAAAGGTTATGGAAATCATTAAAACAAGTTTTGGCGGTTTATCAAATGCTTATGTAGTTAGAGATCGTGCGACCATCTTAATAGACGCCGGATGCTATTCCGATAAGGAAAAGACGACAAAAGAACTGAAAAAAGTAGGTGTTGATCCAAAAGAAGTCAGCTTAATTGTTGTGACTCATGGACATTTCGATCATGCGGGAGGTATAAAAGCAGCGAAGGAAGCTACCGAGGCCAAGGTTTTATGTCATAAAACCGCAACTAAATTTTTTGAAAGTGGTGAATTTCCTCCTTACAAAGCAAGAAACAATTACGGGCAAATGTTCATTGATTTGGTTTCGGGCGCCCCAATAGACTCCCCTGCTCCGTTTACAGCAGATATTTTAGTAGGAGATGATGACTTTGATTTAACACCTTACGGAGTCGATGGTAAGATTATTTATACCCCAGGACATCTTCATTCCTCGATAACGGTTGTGCTGGATAGCGGAGAAGCATTTGTGGGAGACCTTATTTTAGCTAATAATTTTGACGAAAATAAGGTTGCTCTGTCTCTGATTTGTGAAGATGAAGAAGAAATGTTTGAGAGTGTTAAACGCTTGCTAGACATGGATGTTAAAGAATTTTATTCCGGGCATGGTGAAAGACCGTTTACTTACGAAGAGGTTAAAGCGGAATACAAAAAAGAGTTAGCAAAGTATAAAGCTACTCAATAGTTCTCAATAAAACACATAAAGAGAAGCGCCTATTTTTAAAGAAAAACAGGCGCTTTTTTCGGAAATAAGACTCATAGTTTTTTTGTTTATAATTTGTTTATTACAGAAAGGGGGGATATAACAATATGAATATTCTGGGTTTACTGCTAGGTTTAGCGGTATTATCAATATTGATATATAAGCGTGTTCCGGGAATATTCTCTGCATTAATCGCCTCGTTGGTTGTTGCTGCCTTCAATGTATTAGATCCTTGGGAAGCATTAACACACTTGTTTGATGGGATAGGACAGACTTTTGGTACCTATTTCGGCATCTTTTTCTTTGCGACAATTTACGGCAAATTGATGTCTGACACCGGTTGTGCTAATGCCATAGCGGACTATCTTTCGAAAGTTTTTGGAAAAGATTCGGTCATTTTGATTATTTCGATAACGACAGCCATTTTAGTGTATGGTGGAGTCACGGCTATGGTTGTTGCTTTTACGGTTTTTCCGATTGGAGTCAATTTAATTCGTAAAGCTGACATACCAAAAAGCTTGTTGCCGGGGATGATTCAATTGGGACAAGCTACCTTTGCTTTAACCGCATTACCCGGCACTCCGCAATTAAACAATCTGATTCCCGGAAAATATTTTTCCACACCTTCTACATCTGCTCCGCTTTTGGGAATCATTGCATCACTTATCATGTTTGGATTGGGTTATTGGTATTTAAAATATGAAATTAAAAAAGCGAAAAGCAATGGAGAACATTTTGATGAAAACACGTTGAGAAAAGGCAGCGTGCCGGAAATGGAAGCCTCAGAATATCCAAGTACCATATTGGCATTTATGCCCATTATTTTATTATTAGTTGTATATATGATTTTTGACAGGATAACGTTTAACGGATACAGTATGAAAGCATATAATGCGTTTGGACCTATTTGTACAGCGATGATTGTCTCCATAATATATTTAATGATCTTAGGTTTTTTCCGAAATCAAAAAAATATCATCATTAATTCATTAAGGCTTGGTGCTACTGAATTTGTAGATCCTCTGTTAGGTTTTGCTATTGTAGTTGGTTTCGGGTCGGTTATAAAAAACACGGAAGGTTATGCTATTTTAGTAAATTATGTAACTAACTTGGATATGAATCCTTATTTAAGTTCCGCCTTATCGATAATGGCTCTTGCGGGTGTAACCGGTTCGGCTTCGGGTGGTATTTCAATCGCATTATCTTCGGAACAACTGGTAGCTTCATGGACGAGTAAATTAGCTGCTCCGCAACAATTGGAAGCATTGCATCGAATCATTTCGGTTTCATCGTGTAGTTTAGATTCATTGCCACATTGTGGAGGCGTTCTTGCAACCTTGGATATTTGTCAGGAAACCCATCAGACCGCCTATAAACATATTTTTGTTATTACGGTTGTTAATACTTTGATAGCTTCATTTGTTATCGTTGCCTTAGCAATGCTCGGGTTTCTTGCCTAGTCATATATAAATGTAAAATAGAGCGCTTTATTTAACTCACTTTCCGTGCCATTTCGCCGCTTGATTCGTCGGAATTATCGGCCTACATTTGATTCCCGGCTGAAGATAGACCTCACTTTCCGCACCCTTTAGCCTCTTGATTCGTCGGAATTATCGGCCTACATTTGATTCCCGGCTGAAGATAGACGTTTTCATCG
>MTKW01000088.1_pt1 | contig 108223 bp, 78 predicted proteins | sample 1042761 | NCBI WGS metagenome assembly MTKW01 (sample SAMN06205366, study PRJNA360243) | anaerobic digester metagenome | biome: Wastewater treatment plant; feature: Anaerobic digester sludge; material: sludge; isolation source: anaerobic digester fed with sludge from wastewater treatment plant ... | reverse complement strand
CATGGCGAGAAATAGTCTAATGTCAATGAACTATTTCGTCAAGCCAAACGAGCAGAGGACAAGTTTACTTGGACTATGCCATGGCAAGGCGGTTCCCATTGTGTTGTACAAGGGTAATCAAAAGTGGTAACCGATACTCAGGTAGGAATAAAACCGTCTGGAGAGGTGTGAATAACCCAGCTCGGCCCGCAGTGGTCCCACTATAGTGAGGTGCGAGTACCCGATATTACCGCTCCAAAAAGGTTCTCCCTTAAAGAAGCTGTCCATGGTTTCACTATGGATTGTAAAGTTAACATTCCCGTAGAGGTGATTTTTGGGCGTGAAGGCGTAATGCATCCCCAAATCGGCAGAGAGCACCAAGTTACCCAAAAGCTCCATCCCCTTAGAGCCTTGCACGGCAATTTGTTGAGGCAGGTAGTGGCCATCGATTCTCCCACCCACGAAGTTACGGTAGATATTGGGGGCGTTCTCGCTCATCACGTACCGTGCAGCAAGGCGTGGGGTGAAATACGCATTGCCAAACAGATTCGATGACTTAAACAGGTTCATTCGCAAAACACTAAGGGGGTGGCCGTTGTTCAGCTGCGCGAAGTTATCGGTGTGAAGGCAATATTGAAACGAGAAATAGTTCCCGGACGAGGGAAAGTAGGTATCGTTCAGGTTGTCGTATACCCCGTTAAACGTGTAGTTGATGTACAACTGATCCTCCGCTTCCGTCAGGGTGAGGTTCAGGGGATTGAGCAAAGGGCTGGAAAAGTGATAGTTATCGATGCCCGCCCCGAAATAAAGTTTCACATCCCCAAAGTAGAATTCGGAAAAATTGAGCGTCAGGGCATTCCTCACGACCCGCGCATTGTAAAATAGGTTTCCCCGGTGATAGACTGGCAGGTCGCTCCTACTCAGCGTGTAATTAACCCCTCCCTTATAAAAGAGACCGCTATTGATGGAGTAATCCACCATGAAGTAGGGGTCACGGCTTAGCCTCGTGGTGACATCGAACATCGATTGCAGCGATCTACCTAATCGAATGGTAGTATTAGCCAGAATCGCCGCCATATCCTCACTATTAAAGTAGAAGCCCAGGTTGAGGGTGTTTGTCACTTTTGGCTCCACGTTAAACACGAGATCGAAAGGCCCTTCTCCGTCCAGCCGATAATGAACGCTGGAGAAGAGCCCGGTGCCAAACACCCTCGCGGTCATGGCATCCAGCTGCCTTCGGGTCACCTTTTCGTCTTGCAAAGAAATCCAACGCAACACCTGCCTCTCCTCCCTAGGAGATACTCCTTCCACCCGAACATCTTTTATCAGCAATGTATCCACGTTGATATAGGGGTTAACGACCTTCCTCGCAAGTCCAGGGCTGTCTATCGAGTCAAGACCCAGCGAAAGCTTTAGGCTCATCAGTCCCTCCCACTCCCTCATGGCTGCCTCTTCACCTCGGACGATAATCGAGTCGATGGCCTGTTGCTGAAAGTCCATTGAACCGTATGGATGTAACACGGGCATAATCAAGATATCTGCGTCCTCAAGGTTCTGTGTTCTCTTTTCCGTCCCTATGAAATGCCAAATCTGCTCCGTGACCTCGCTAATACTCCCCTGACCTTTCTCTATCGCCTTTTCATCGGGTGGGAACGAGACGGCAATCACGATATCGGCACCCATCTTCCGCGCCACGTCCACCGGGGTGTTGTTGATTAGCCCCCCATCGATCAGCAGCATGCTATCCTGCTCAATCGGCGTGAACACGCCGGGGATGGCCATGCTCGCGCGCATGGCCATGGGCAAGACCCCCTCTCGGAGCACCACTTCTTGACCGGTACGTACATCGGCCGCCACACACGCGAACGGGATAGGCAAATCGTCAAAATCCATGGGGTGTTGAAAGCCAATGGTCATATTTAAAAAAAGACTGTAGATATTTTGTCCGGCAAACACACCCGGTGGAAGGCTCAACCTACCCTCTCCCCCTTTTATCTTCAATTGGTAGGGCAACGAAACCAGGTGTCTCTTACTGTCCTCTCGTCGCTTCGCGGGTAAATTTTCGCGATAGACCTGATCCCGCATCAGGTAATCCCAATCCTGGAGGTTGATAAGCGAATCAATCACATCGGCACCGTAACCAACCGAGTAGAGTCCCCCGACCACCGCCCCCATGCTCGTCCCGGCAATGCAATCAATCGGGATCCCGGCCCTCTCCAGCACCTTCAGCACGCCAACATGCGCGAACCCTTTGGCTGAGCCCCCGCTAAGCACCACCCCCACCTTTGGCCGCTCGTTTTCACGTGGCTTCTCTTGCCCCGTCACGGCCAAGACGGCGAAACTGGCAATCAACAATATGGAGAGTAATTTTTTCATAACCGACTTTCAGGTACTTTCATCTATAAATTCAGAGGTTTTTTCATCTACAAAAATAGTTGAAAAAAATGTTTTTTACAAGCGCTTATCACATGAAACCGACATGTTTAAAATAATCATTAACCATCCTTGAGAATGATTATTTTAAACATCAAAGGTTCACTAAAGTTAGACTATTCCTCGCCATGGCCTTGTCCAAGTAAACTTGTCCAATGCTCATTTGGCTTAATGGAATAGTTCCATACACCAAAATGTAAAAGATTAAACTAATCGTATGAAAACAGCGGGACAAGTCTGGCACATAATTTTTGGAAAAGTGTAGTTTCTACACTCAATTTATATTGGAAAAGTGTAATATTTTTATCAAATCAACTTGGAAAAGTGTAAATTATGGTCTATATTTGTCGTGAAAAAATGTATCAGGCATGTTAAGGAGAAAGATAGACACCTATATTCGTAACTACTACGCGGTTTCACGCAACGCCCTGCTTATTACGGGAGCCCGCCAAGTTGGAAAAACTTTTTCAATCCGAGAGTTCGGCAAGAGTTTTAAAAGTTTTATTGAAATAAACTTCGTGGAAATGCCCGAAGCGGTTGAAGCCTTTAAGAAAACAATGAACAGCAAAGATATTTTGCTACGCCTTTCAGCGCTGACCAATCAATCGCTGATAAAGGGGGAGACCCTTATCTTCTTTGATGAGGTTCAGCTCTGTCCCGAAATTGTCACAGCCATCAAATTCCTCGTGGATGAGGGATCGTATCGTTATATTCTAAGTGGCTCTCTGTTAGGGGTAATCCTCAAGGATTTGCGCTCTGAACCGGTAGGCTACATGGGAGTTAAACAAATGTTCCCGCTCGACTTTGAAGAGTTTATAACCGCCGTGGGAGTTCAGCCTCAGGTAATTGAGGCTTTGCGAAAAGCATGGGAGGGAAGAGCCCCCGTTGACGATGTGTTGCATGCCAAGATGCTTGAACTATTCAGGTTATACTTGGTTGTTGGGGGGATGCCTGCTGCTGTTACCCAGTATTTGGAAAGCAACAACCTGCAAGAGGTCATGTTAATACAACGAGACATTATCCATCTTTACAAGCGGGATATAGCCCAATATGATCCTGGCGAGAAGCTGCATATTGAAGAGATATTCAACCTGATACCCTCCGAACTCAATGCCCAGAACAAGAGGTTTATACTCAAGAGCCTCAATGAGAAAGCACGATTTTCGCGCTACGAGAACAGCTTCCTCTGGCTCTCAAACGCCGGGGTAGCACTACCTGTATATAATATCGAAGAGCCAAAGCCACCTTTGTTGTTAGCTCGTTCCCGCAACCTCTTCAAGCTGTTTCAGAACGATGTGGGACTACTTGCCGCCCAATATGCCAACGGCATCCAACTTCGTATTATCTTGGGAGATGACAGCATCAACATGGGATCCATCTACGAAAATGCGATAGCACAGGAGCTGACGGCGCATGGTTACACTCCCTACTACTATAACAACAAGAAAAAGGGAGAGATCGATTTCATCATCGAGCAAGACGGAAAAGTTTTACCGATTGAAGTGAAATCCGGAAAAGAGTACCAAAGACACCATGGTCTTGTAAACGTGATGAATGTGCCGGAGTATGCCATCGATCAGGCTATCGTCTTTAGCCATAACAATGTACAACTTGATGGACGTATTCTCTACGCGCCCATATACATGGTGATGTTTATAACCAAAGAAAATGGCACACCCTCTATATACAAAGTAGACCTCTCTACCATTCAGTAAAGGAGCTGACACAACCACATCAAAAACGAACAACGCCATTGTTTTATCAAAACAATAAACGTAATTTTGTCGTGATTTTAAACAAACCCTAAACCGCTAACACTAATTTATCACGCTTGCGTCATTTAATAAAATGGTGTGTTGCGAAGCAAACAAAGCTGCATGAAACGTTTTTTAGAAAAAAATCTACTCCCCATAGCCATCGTTTTAGGCATCGTGTTTCACAAACAGCTATATGCCTTATCGTTTGCAACCCCCTATCTGTTATCGTTGATGCTTTTTATCACCTATTCCCGCATTTCGTGGAGTAGCATCAAAATCACCAGGTTTCACTATATTTTATTAGGCATTCAATATATTGGCAGTGCTTTGATTTACCTGGCCATTCACCCGTTTAACGAAGTGTTGGCTCAATCATGTATGATATGCGTTTTAGCATCGACAGCCACATCTGCACCCGTGGTCACAGGTCTTTTGGGTGGGAGTATCTCTACCGTGGCAGCCTATTCGGTTATCAGCAATTTGTCCATTGCATTTATCGCGCCGCTATTCTTTTCAATTATTGGCGAAACAGGCAAAACACTCTCTTTTGGGGCATCTTTCGGGTATATTTTCCTAAAGGTGATGCCTATTCTGATTTTGCCGTTCCTTGCATCGCTCTTAGTTCAAAAAACCGCTCCCAAACTGCATCGAAAAATAGCATCGGCACAAATCGTCTCCTTCTACTTATGGGCAGTAGCATTAACCATTGTTCTTGGCAGCGTTACCCGATTCGTCGTAAGTCACAGCAGTAGCAATTTCTTGTTGGAAACAACAATTGGTATTAGCTCACTTTTGATTTGCCTGTTGCAGTTCGGTTTCGGCAGGAAAATCGGCAGGAAATTTTCCTTCGTTGTCGCCGGGGGACAAAGTCTTGGACAAAAAAACACCATCCTGGCTATCTGGCTCACTCAAACATACCTGAACCCCATTGCATCACTCGGGCCCGGGTTGTATGTTTTGTGGCAAAACCTCATAAACTCGTGGCAAATTTGGCACAAGAATAGATACGAAGAGAAAAGCAAAACCTCATAAGATACTCACAATGACTTATTACCCTACTATTAGACAGACATTTGGATTATTTGGATTTTTAATTCTAATGACACTGTTGTTTTCATTTTCTCTAAAACTAATAGATAATCTATTATTTGACATAAATGATTCCCTGATGAATTTCTTATCCTATTCACTTCCAACAATCATCACGAGCCACAGGTATTTGAAAAAAAGAAGAAAGCTAAATGCCGATAACTATACCATCAAAATAAGTAATACTAGTTGGTTGATTTATGTTCAGATTATCATTTTGACAATCATGATGATTATAATCATTGACCCAATAACTGTACTGATCCCAGTTCCAGATTGGTTTGATGAGTTGATGAGTAAAATGGTATCGAAAGATATTTATTCATTTATGACAATTGTACTGTTTGCTCCATTTTTTGAAGAATTGATTTTCAGGGGAATTATACTTGATGGTTTTTTAAAGGTTTATTCACCAAGAAAATCAATTATTTGCTCAAGCCTTCTCTTTGCCTTGATTCACTTAAATCCGTGGCAAGCGATTGATGCATTTCTGATAGGATTGTTTATTGGTTGGGTTTATTATAAAACCCAGTCGATTATACCCTGCATATTGATACATTTCACGAATAATGTAATAGCATTCCTAATATTCATGTTTTCTGCCAGCGATGCTTCGTCAATCAGCGATCTGATTGCTAATAAAGTGATATTCATATCGTTAATTGCATCTTTAAGTGTACTGTTTTATTTTGGAATAAGATTTTTGAATAGACAGTTGAATAAAAGCTATACACAACACACAATATAGCCAATAAGCAACGTAAAGGTGTTACAATGTATATGTGGAAGGCAAATATGGAAATGGGAACAAGAGATTCTAAGAATTATGTTATTTTTATTGAACGTGAAACATTCGTAAACACCTACTGAATCGGGTATGTTTTACGAACTTTTTTTAATGATGGTTTATTACGTAAATAACACGTTGTAAGGCATTTTAAAAGACGTCAGAAAACAATAAAAGACAACCGTAAAATGACGAAATATTCGCTTGACGACATAAAGAAAAAGGTTGACGAGTTGGCTTTGAAAATCAACGCACCGACAAATTTACTGCCGAGTTACGGACAGCAAACTTGGGACGCTCATCCTTATATTGAAGTCGACAACTTGGGATTTATGTTTTACATCATCTCAGAACGTGGACAAGAATATGAACGGAAAATGACAGACAAAATAGACGATTTACTATATTGGGTTTTTGCAAGCGTGACTTTTTCTATGGCTTGTGACTTCGAACTAAAAAATAGAATTGAAGACAAGGATTGCAGACGAATAATGTTTGAAAAACAAGAAGAATTACTTGGACAACTTAACGAGAATTGGCGAGTAAAAGAAAATGCTGAACATCAAAGAATTTTAAAAAGTAGCCCATTCGACGACTTGGCTGGATTAAGAGCAACTTACTGCGGTCAACTAAGAAAACAAGGACTAACAGAAACAGAAACAGAAACAGAAATAGATAAATAGGCATATGCAAAATTTCCAGAGAACCGAAAGAAAAACGCACTAACCATAATTTTACAAAACGACACTGAATTACAAACAAACAAATGGACAAAATGAAAACAAGGCTACTTTCAATCGGATTGACATTAATTTTCTTATCACTAATGAGTTGTGGGCAATCGAGACAGGATAAAACCGAGACAATTATCAATATGTTGAATCTCGTAGAGACTCAAAAAACAAGCTATCAATTTCGGATTGAGTCTCTTAAATACCAAGCGACAGGAGAAGACAGTGTTAGAATCCTCGAATTGGAAAAAATGCTGTCAGATGAAGAGATAGTAAAACGTATAAGTGTATCATTTGATGAAATCCTAAGCGATAAAGAACTCAACGACATGTATAATTTCGTTCAATCCAGTGCTTATGAGAAATTATTTAAGTCGGGAGAATTATTTAAAGCAATATCTATTCAATTTAGCGATATAAACGACGAGATTGACAATATAACTAAGAACTTCAGCGAGCAGGTTGAAAGGCCGTCAAATAGATTCAAACCCATACCCATTGATAAGGAAAATGGATTTTACGCGACTGTTGATTACAATTATTCGATGGAAAGTTCAGATATAAAGTGGGAAGAAAAGCCTTCATTGACCTCTAAGGATATTTTAGAAGTAAAAAAAGTATGGGGTAGTTATGATGAACAATCGGAAATCAGTATCCTGTTTACAAAAGAGGGAGCTAAAAAATTCCAGATTTTGACAAAAGAGAATATCGGAAAACCTTTAGCCATTGTGGTCGCGAATCGTATTGTATCTATGCCGACGGTGAATTCAGAAATAATTGGCGGAAGAGCAAACATAAGCGGTGACTTTTCTGAAGAAGAAATTGATGAAATGATTAAAATATTGAAGAAAAAAAACTAAAACCGACTTACCAAATGCGGTAAATTTCAACCGGACAGATTTACTGATAGACAAGTTTTCATATCACCCACTGTTACTGCAAATTGTAAGAACAGATGCATTAATCTTAAATATGAATCCGGCGAGTGTGCTGCTGGAACGAATTTAAAAGGAGAAAAAACATGAAAAATAAAATAGAGATATTTAAGAGCAGCGACAATCAGATTGAATTAAAAGTTCAATTTGATGAAGATACCGTTTGGCTTAACCAAAGACAAATGGCTGAACTATTCGACAAAGATTCAGACACCATTGGGCTTCATTTAAAAAACATTTACAATGAATCTGAATTAGAGGAGATTTCAACTACCGAGTATTTCTCGGTAGTTCAAAAAGAAGGTAAACGCTTGGTAAAAAGGAAGATAAAATTCTATAATCTTGATGCAATCATTTCGGTTGGCTATCGGGTTAACTCCAAACGAGGTACCCAATTCCGCCAATGGGCAACCCAACGCCTTAAAGATTATCTGGTGCAGGGCTACGCCATTAACGAAAAACGTCTGGCACAAAAACAACAGGAAGTTGAATACCTTAAAACAGGTATCCGCATCCTCAACCGTGCTATGGATGAACAAACGACCGCCGAAGAGTTTGAAATGCTTAAAGTGTTTGCCAAAGGTCTTTCACTCCTCGACGATTACGACCACGAGTCGCTCGACAAAAAAGGGATAACGCGGCAAAAAACATTTTATCCGTCGGTTGAAGAATACCTGAAAATGATTCAAACCATGTATTCCGAAATTGAGTCGGAGCTGTTTGCAAAACCAAAGGATGAAAACTTTCATAGTTCGGTAAACCAGATAAAACAGAGCTTTGGAGATACTGAGCTTTATCCTACCATCGAGGAGAAAGCTGCCAACCTGTTGTATTTTATCACCAAAAACCATTCGTTTGTGGATGGCAACAAGCGTATTGCCGCCGCATGTTTCCTCTATTTTATGGAACAAAACAAGGCGTTATTAAAACCGGATGGCACACCCATCAAACAATGCAACACTCGCAGCCCTAACGCTGTTTATTGCCACCAGTAAGCCCGAAGAAGCAGATATAGTAAAACAGTTGACAATAAGTATTTTAAACAGGAATAAATAATTATGACAGATTCTGCAATTATATCAAAAATATGGAACCTTGCCAACAGGAAGAGTGGTCGCTGATGGGTGCCGATGTGAAAGGTAAAATATACGAGGGCTTGCTCGAAAGAACCACCGAAGATACCAAATCTGGATATTCCGGTGATATGCACCCAGTGATTCCGGCGATATGCACCCACGTGTTAAACTATCATTTTGACAAAGTTAGTTCTTTTTTCTCAAACTCTCCCCGTTTTTAAACTTAATCCTGTGAGAAGTGTGGATCATCCTGTCCATGAAAGCGTCCGCTATCGTTTCATCTGAAAAGAGGTCGAACCAGTTCGCGGGCGGGAGCTGGCTGCTTATGATGGTCGATTTCCGGGCGTGCCTGTCCTCGATGATCTCCAGGAAGTCCAACTGCTGCTGCCTGTCCATCGTCCCGATCCCGAAGTCATCGATGATGAGCAAGTCGGTCTTGGCCAGCTTTTCGAAAAATCGCACGATTACCCCTTCCAGCCTCACGATCTTGAGCTTGGCCAGGAGTTTTTGCATCCCAAAGTACATCACGCTGAAGCCCTGCCGGCAAGCCCGGTCTCCCAGCGCGGAGGCGACGAAACTCTTGCCGCAACCGGTTGCCCCGGTAATGAGGATGGAGCCGGCATCCCGGATGTAACCGCCGCCCTCCCGGGTTCCACCTGCCGCCGCGTCGAGCAAGTAAACCCTCGAGTTTATTATCCTCTTTATGGACTTGTAAGCGTGTATGGCGTTGTCCAACGCGTAACGACAGGCCCTCTCGAAGTCAACCGGGTCTGTCTCGCGTTGCAAGCTCAGCAACCCGTCACACCGGCGGTACTGCAGCTCGGGTACCTCGGGCTCCTCGAAGAGCACCCGGAAGAGTTCCGCCAGGATCCCCGAGCGTTTCGAGGCCTGATCGATGTAGAACTCGGGACTACGATCCCGGTAGAAGTTGTGACCCGGGCCCATGTGTTCCCTTTCAGTGGTGTAACCCGGCTTCATGGCACGGCGGTGCGTGGCCACGGGCTCCCCCTTGACGAACACGCGTACGATCGTCCGGGTGTAGATGACGTCGGCCTTTTCCCCTGTATGCTGATAGGGCACGGAGTAGTGATGCTTGTCGCGGGCAAGGTAAACGTGGTTGTTCTCGCTCACGGTAAGCCGCGTGTAGTACTTCACCTCGAATGCCTCCCGGGGGAGTTCCTTGAGCAGGGGCTTCTCCTCCGCCAGGAACTTCTCCTGCCTGCAATACTCCTTGCGTTGCATCCGGGTTTGGTTGTGTTCCCGCGTTTTCTCGGCGAAGGCGGCGTTCACCTCCTCGAGGGAGAAGAAGGTCAGGTCGCGCAGCTTGGCGTAAACTCGCCGGTAAACGATCTTCTCCTCGTTCTCCACGGCGGCCTTGTCCCGCGGCTTCCCCGCGCGGGCGGGGATGACCGCGAAGCCGTGGTGATTGGCGAAGTCCTCCATGATCCTGTTTATCTCGGGCTCGTAGCGGTCGGCCTTGATTACCGATGCCTTCAGGTTATCGGTAACCACTATCTTGGGGGATCCTCCCAGGTGCTTCAAGCAGCAGCCGAGGGCGTGCAAGAAATCATCGCCGCGCTGGCTGGGGACGGCCATCATGAAAACGTGATTGGATTGAAACATCACGTGATGATAAGAAAAATAATTAACAAGTGGGTGGGTATGCTCCGGATTATCCACTAGTCAAAGCTTTATTGTCAAAAGTATGGTTGTTGATGGTATGAGAGGTCTGTTTAAGGCTTTCGCTCAATATCAGGTTTAAATGTGTCAATACCACCAATGTGCTATTTCAGGAAGATATTTAACGCGGAATCCAAGATTAGAAGCAGGAAAAGAACTTTTAATCTTAACAAAAAAACTTGCAACAAGCACCGAATTAGAGTTTACAACTCAATTTAAAGCTTGGGAAACCAAATGAAATGATTTTCTAAATGAACGCGGTAAAAACCCGGTAACAGGTAAAAACCTTACCCCTGTAAAGCACCTCACCCGGCACTCGCAACATGTTAAAATCACCCTTTTTCAGCCTCGTGACCGAAGCCTTGGAGATACCGTAAGCGAGCAGGAAATCATAGATAAACTCGTCGTTCATCGGGTTCTCCGTTAACTTTATCAGGTTATTTTCTATCTCTTTTGAGGTCATCTACTTGAAATGTATCAAAACTACTCTGCCAGTACTACAGCACAAGAAAGTTAAAGCTGCTTAAACAACGTGTATATTGGCTAAAAACAAAAATACAAAAAAATCTCATCTGAATGTTGGTACCTACACTCCAATGTTAGCCGAAAAATTTCAGGAAGTAATGAAAATTTCGCGTATCTTCGCAGGAAGATAAAACACCTTGAGAAAAATGAAAACGGCAGCTGAATATATCGCGTTACTTCGCCTGTTTATACAACAACACGGTGCGAGGTATGGAATAATTTCCATGGGTATTTATGGTTCCGTTGCCAGAAACGAACAGCTAGATGAAAGTGATCTGGATGTTTTCGTGGAACTTAGGGAGGCAGACCCCATTATCATGGGCTACATTCACGACGACTTGGAGGAAATCTGTGGGTGCAAGGTAGATTTGTTGCGCCTTAGGGAAGGCTTAAACAGCTTACTGCTAAAAAGAATTGAAACAGATGGAATATACGCTTAGAGAAGAGGTCATTGAGCAACTTCAATTAATACTGGAGTCGATAAACATTATACAAGAAAGGAATAAAGAGATCGTTACAGTTAGCGATTATACAAGTTCCACATGGGGCATGACCGTTTTAGATGCTACTTTAATGCGCATACAATTTATTGGGGAAACCGCCTCGTCCATTGATAAGAAAACCCATAAAACACTATTTGAGAATTATCCTCATATCCCATGGAAACAAATATACAGTATGCGTAATTATATTTCGCACCAATATGCCGATATTGATCCTGAAATGATATTGGTGACCATTCATAAACACTTGCCACCCCTACAACATACCGTAAAACAAATTATTACTGACTTAAAATCGACAATAGCATAAAATTTTTAAATAAACCTCGTTTTCGATATAGAATCTCTCAAGTAATCCGTCTCACAAAGGGTATCATAATGGAAAGAAGAGATTACATATTATTAGAAATCGAAAAAACTGTTGGAAAAAGCCCTTCAACTATATGCCAACCGGCTCCTGCTTCAAAGGATTCATAGCCGTTACCCGTTCCCCGGCTCCCGTTTCAGCACGTTCACCCCGATGATTCCCAACAGGACCATAAGTCCTCCCACCAAGTGATAGCCGCGGAGCGTTTCACCCAAAACAAGAACACCGGCAAAGACAGTAATGACGGGACTTAGGTTATTGAAAATAGAGGCACGGGATGCGGGGATGACCGCCAGTGCGGTGTTGGTTAGGAAAGAGGTCAGGAACGAGGAGAGCACGCCCAGGTAGAGGATGGACCACAAGAACTCACCGTTCTGGAACGGGGCGAAGTAGAGCGGGAGGCTATTTTGTTGCGCGTGTTTAATAACGGCCAATACGTTAAAGAGCACGCAGGCAACCACGGTCATGAAAAAGGTGATATCCATCGCCGCGTGCTTGCGTGTGGCTCTCCGGGCCAGGACTAAATAGATGGCTATGGATAGGACGGAGAGCAAAATAATGAAATCACCCTTCAGCGTTTCGCCCGTCACCTCCCCCAGCCCGTTTTTGTACATGATAAAGATCACGCCTCCTACCGATAGAAAAACCGAAAAAAGTTGCCAAATCGTGCTCCTCTCCTTCAGGAAGATGGAAGCCAATATCAAGGTGAAAATCGGGGCAGTGGCAGAGATGATACCGGCCTCCGAAGCGGTGGTGAATTGCAGGCCGACGGTCTGCAGCAAAAAGAGGAGTATGGGGTAGAAAAGGGACAAAAGAAGCAGCGAGAGAATACTTTCCCGCCCATATCGCGGGAACCCCTTCCCACGAATCAGGTAATAGAGAAAAATGCCGACAAAAGCAGCACTAAAACGATGGGCCAACAGATCGATAGGCGAAGCATGACGCAACGCGATCTTCACGAAGATAAACGAAAACCCCACGATCAGGGTCATCAACGTGAGGCTGAAATAGGCTACCCCCTCTCGCTTTACTGACTTCATACTATTACTCCCTTTCTATTGCAAGTTTTTCCACGAAACAACGCAATCGGGCATAAACGGCTGTTTGCCACGTTATGCAATAGCGTTCACTAAAGTTAGACTATTTCTCGCCACGGCATAGTCCAAGTGAACTTGTCCTCTGCTCGTTTGGCTTAACGAAATAGTTACATACCGCCGTAAAGATAGTAAATCGAGGGCAAATGGGAGATAATTTGCAAGAGAGATTCATTTTGTTGCCACGATAACTCATTTTTTGTATTTTTGCATTTATGCGAGGTAAATTAAACTTTCGCACATCGTATTAATTTTTTCATTGTTTGCTTTCAAAGCGAAAACCTTAGCGAATATTTGCAAAACGAACGTAGCGTCAGTCGAATATTTTCGATAAGTGAGAACGGAACTAAGTTTACTTGAGCTCTGTCGAGCGTAGAAAATATCTGCGAAGCGTACTTGAAAGCAAAAACAAACATAAATGCAATTGTAAAACAAGGGAAAATTACTGAAAATACGCTATAACTATGAATTTACTAGACAACATGATTGCACGGGCAAAGGCCAACACGCAACGCGTGGTATTGCCCGAAGGCAGTGAAGAACGCACGTTGCGGGCAACCGACCGGCTGGTGGCCGACGGCGTGGCCGACATCATCCTCTTGGGAGATCCCGCCGAGATTAAAAGCGAGATCGATCGACTGAAACTCACCAACGCGGGACGGGCCAAAGTCATCGACCCTAAAGCACACGACAAAAAAGAGGCCTACACGCACCTGCTCTTCGAGCTCAGGAAAAACAAGGGGATGACACTCGAAGAGGCGTCAAAGCTGGTGGAAAACCCGCTCTACCTGGCTTGCCTGATGATCAAGAGCGGAGACGCGGACGGTGAAGTCGCCGGAGCTCGAAACATAACGGGTAACGTGCTTCGCCCGGCCCTGCAAATTATCAGGACTTCCCCGGGGGTCAAGGTCGTTTCAGGGGCCTTCATCATGCTTACCCAAACGCCGCAATACGGTGAGAACGGGACCATCCTGTTTGCCGACTGCGCGGTGATGCCCGCCCCTAACGCCAAGGAGTTGGCCTCCATCGCTATCGCCTCTGCCCAGACGATGAAGAGCCTGGTGGGTGTGGAGCCCAAAGTGGCTATGCTCAGCTTCTCCACCAAGGGAAGTGCCGTGCACGAAGCGGTCGACAAGGTACGCGAAGCCACGGAGATGGTGAAAGAACTGGAGCCTACCCTGCTGATAGATGGTGAGCTACAGGCAGACACTTCGCTGGTGCCCAGCGTGGGTGCCAGCAAAGCACCGGGTAGCCCGATCGCGGGCAACGCGAACGTGCTGGTTTTCCCATCCCTCGAGGCGGGCAACATCGGTTACAAGCTGGTGCAGCGTTTAGGTAACGCGGAGGCCGTTGGACCCGTTCTCCAAGGAATGGCCGCCCCGGTGAACGACCTATCAAGGGGTTGCTCGGTAGAAGATATTTACAACATGGTGGCCATCACGGCTAACCAAGCCATAGGACTAAAACAATAACAGACACCAAGATATGGACAAAATGATCGTAGAACCCATCGAGAAGTACGGGCTGACTATCTCAAGCGGCAAGAACAAACCGCTTTTTTCGAAAATTGGCGTGGTGGGCGCCGGAAGAGAGGGGAGAACCATCATCAACATGGCGGCCACGGCCGGAATGGAGGTGGTCTTCCTCGATGAATCGCAAGAGCGAAACGACTTCGTGATGCGCGAGTTAGAGAGAGTGATGGACCTAAAAATTAGCCGGTGGGGATTGACGCAGGCCGAGAAGAAAGTGATCCTGAACCGGGTCACCCCAACGCTGGTCTACGAGGACTTCGCGGGGTGCGACATGGTAATCGAGTGCAGCCGCTACTCCGAAACCGGGCGCCGAAGCACTCCCCTAAGGAAAAATATTTTCAAGAAGCTGGAAGAGGTACTGGGCGAAGACGCCATCATCGCGACCAACGGATCTACCGTAATTATCAGCGAGCTGGCTGCCGACCTCACCCACAAGGAGCGGTGCGTAAGCCTCTACTTCCCGGTATCGCACCCCGACGCCAGAATTCTGGAGATATCCATCGGGATGTATACCTCGGAAGAGGTGTACCAGAAGATGGAAGTGTTTGCCAAGCTTATCAAGTACAAACCGCACCGCGTTAACGAGAGCAACGGGAACGTGAGCTTACGGCTACTGGCAACCATGCTCAACGAGGCATGCCAAATGTTACTGGAAAGGATCAGCTCCCTGGAAAGCATCGAGGAGACCTTTACCATCATTTTCGGGCAACGATACGGTATCTTCCAGATGGCCGACATCGTGGGAATCGAACGGCTCGTAACCCTGATGGAGGCGATGTTCAACGACTTTGGCCTGAAGCAATACAAGCCTAACCCCATCCTGTGGAAGCTTTACCGCTCCAACCAAATGGGCGTGCGTTCAGGGAAAGGATTTTACGTGTATGACGAAAATGGGAACCGTCTATCGGTTAACAAAACCATATTCAATTAAAACGATACCTCAATCGAGTAAATAAGAAGTATATGAAACCGACATGATTAAAATAATCATTAAACACACTTGAGAACTATTTCGTTAAGCCAAACGAGCAGAGGACAAGTTCACTTGGAATATGCCGTGGCGAGAAATAGTCTAACTTTAGTGAATGATTATTTTAAACATCAAAGGTTCCATACACCGAAATGTAAAAGAATAAAATAATCGTATGAAAATTCTAGTATTAAACTGCGGAAGCTCCTCCATCAAGTACAAGCTTTTCATGATGGAGAAAAAGGAGGTGATCGCGCAAGGAATCATCGAAAAGATAGGGATGAAGGGGTCGTTCCTCAAAGTCACGTTGCCCAATGGCGAAAAAGTGATGCTTGAGGGAGAGATACTGGAGCATCGTGCCGGTATTGAATACATCCTGGGCGTACTGCTGAGTGAAAAATATGGCTGTATCAAATCGCTAGACGAGATTGACGCCGTAGGACACCGGGTGGTACACGGGGGAGAACGTTTTAACACGAGTGTACTCATCACCGAAGAGGTAATTGACATGCTTAACGAGTGCATTGAGTTGGCACCGCTGCATAATCCACCGAACCTGAAGGGGATTTACGCGATTCAGGAGCTGCTACCCGACACCCCGCAGGTGAGCGTATTCGATACTGCTTTTCACCAAACGATGCCCGACTACGCGTACATGTACGGGATACCCTACTCGCTGTACGAGAAATATGGCATCCGACGCTACGGGTTCCACGGTACCAGCCACCGCTACGTCTCCAAGCGGGCGTGCGAGTTTTTAAACGTCCCGTACGAAGAGCAACGCATCATCACGGCACATATCGGGAACGGGGGATCATTGGCCGCCATCAAGAACGGGAAATCGATCGACACCAGCATGGGCATGACCCCGGTAGAGGGACTGATCATGGGAACCCGATCGGGCGACGTGGACCCGGGGGTCATCTCCTACATCATGGACAAGGAGCGCATGAGCGCCCAAGGCATCTCCACCCTGGTGAACAAGTTCTCAGGGGTTCTCGGCATGTCAGGCGTATCCTCGGATATGCGCGAGATTGAAGCGGCCATCAAAGAGGGGAACAAGCGGGCCAAGCTCGCCTTGGACGCGTACAACTACCGGATTAAGAAGTATGTAGGTTCCTACGCCGCCGCTATGGGCGGGGTAGATATCCTCGTCTTCACGGGAGGTGTAGGAGAAAACCAGGCTGAAACCCGTTCAGACGTATGCAAGGATATGGCGTTCATGGGAATTGAACTGGACGAGGAGCTCAACGCGTCGGTACGCGCCACGGAGGTGTTGATCAGCAAACCGGAATCGAAAGTGAAGGTGGTGATCATCCCTACCGACGAGGAGCTGACCATCGCGAAAGACACGGTAGAGATATTAGGCTTGCAATAACGGTTTTGCACATTCACGTGACAAAAAAACCTCGGGAAAAAATCCCCGAGGTTTTTTTAATCTATCCTGTTGGTTGCTATTCCGAAACTACTTCGAATGGCACCTCTACCGAGATCTCCTTGTGAAGCTTAACCAGCGCCGTGTAGTTTCCAACTTCCTTTACGGGATCCTTGATCACGATTATCTTACGGTCGATCTCAAACCCTTGCTCAGCCAGGGCATCGGCAATCTGAATGTTGGTAACCGAGCCAAAGATGGTTCCGGTGGAGCTGGTCTTAGCGCCAATCGTGAGCGATACACCCTCCATCTTATCGGCAATGGTCTGCGCGTCGGCCTTTATCTGCGCGATCTTGTGGGCACGCTGTCGCTGCTCCTCTGCCAACACCTTCTTGGCCGAATCTGTCGCGATAACGGCCTTCTTCTGTGGAATAAGGTAGTTGCGGGCATACCCTTTCTTCACGTTAACTACATCGTCTTTGTAGCCCAAGTTCAGAACGTCTTCTTTCAAAATTACTTCCATCTTCTTGTCCTCCTTTTATTTCATTAAATCGGTAACGTATGGAAGCAACGCGAGGTGACGCGCCCGCTTCACCGCTTGAGCGATACGACGTTGAAACTTCAAGGACGTACCGGTAATCCTTCTGGGTAAGATCTTGCCTTGCTCGTTCAAGAATTTCTTCAAGAACTCGGGGTCTTTATAATCGATGTACTTGATCCCGTTCTTCTTGAAACGGCAGTACTTTTTCTTCTTCACATCCACCGAAAGGGGAGTCAAATACCTTATTTCTGATTGCTTTGCCATCGTTTAATCCTCCTGTTCTTTAAGTTCAACTTCCTTTTCAACAGCTTCCGGAGCTTCAACTACAGGTTCCGGGGTTTCAGCCTTAGCTTCCTTTTTTTCGACCTTAGCTTCTGCTTTTTCTACACGGGGCTCTTCCTTTTTCGCCTTGACTTCGCTCTTTTCTGCTTTGCCCTCCGACCTTTCGGCCCTCTTAGGTTTTGGCGGCTCGTTCGTCGTCGCGGCGTCTTGCTTCTTGCTGCCCTTGTTCCGACGTTTCTCGGCGTACTCCAAGGCAAACTTGTCCTGCTTCACCGTCAAGAAGCGGATCACACGCTCGTCACGACGGAAATTCACTTCCAACTTCTCGATCACGTGCGGCTCGGCCTTGAACTCCAGGAACGCGTAGAACCCGGTTGTCTTTTTGTCAATGGGATAGGCCAGCTTGCGCAAGCCCCAATCCTCCTCGTTCACGATCTCCGCCCCTTCTTCAACGAGCAAAGTCTTGAACTTTTCAACCGCTTCCTTCATCTGATCATCAGACAAAACGGGAGTTAAAATGAAAACGGTTTCGTAATTATTCATACAAACTAAATTAATAAATTATGGATTGAATCGAAAAATATTTTTCGACCGGCAAAGGTACGACAATTTATCCAATTATCAAACGAACGGACCTAAAACCTTCCCAAAAATCACCGTGCAGTCCGAATCTTGTAGTCGCAAGCCACCTTCCCCTTCTCCATGTTGGCCAATTTGCTCCTCACCATCCTCTTTCGGAGCGGCGAGATTTTATCGATGAAGAGTATCCCATCCAGGTGGTCATATTCGTGCTGGATAACACGCGCCATGTAACCCGTGTACACCTCGTCGCGAGGTATCAGGTTCTCATCCAGGTAGCTGATTCGAATCTCCCCCTCCCGGGAGACCTTCTCGTGTATCCCGGGAACGCTGAGGCACCCCTCCTCCATCGCTTCGAGCTCCCCCTTGCGCTCGGTGATGCGCGCGTTGATGAACACCTTGGTGAAATCCTTGAACTCCGGGTACTCTTCGGTAGCAAGCGGTGAGAGGTCCATCACGAACACGCGTTCTTCCAACCCCACCTGGGGACCGGCGAGGCCTACCCCCTCGGCGTTGCGCATCGTCTCGAACATATTGTCAATCAACTCGTTCAAGCCGGGATAATTCGATGGGTCAATATCTTGGGCCACCTTGCGCAACACCGGGTGACCGTAAATGTATATCGGTAAAATCATCATTCAACTAACAATAAACGGTTTACATTCAGCGAAGAGCGAGCTAAGCTACAGCCCCTTTCGGCTCTCCATATACCCTTGTAGGATGATGGTGGCACTAATCTCATCCACCAGCTCCTTATCTTGTCGCCGCTTCTTTTTAAGCCCGCCATCTATCATCGCCTGGTGGGCCATTTTAGAGGTGAACCGCTCATCGTAATACTCCACCGGTATGTGGGGGTACAACTTCCTGAGGCGGTTAACAAACGGTTCTACACGCTTCATATTTTCCGATGGCTCGTTGGCCATCGTCTTGGGCAAGCCTACCACGATGCGTTCCACCTCCTCATCGCGAAGGTAATCTGCCAGGAAGTCGAGCAGCCTCGGGGTCTCCACGGTCGTCAACCCGTTCGCGATGATCTGCAGTGAATCGCTCACGGCTAACCCGGAACGTTTTTTCCCGTAATCTATCGAGAGGATCCTCGCCATTGACTCACACTTCAAACACCCGCTTGCGCAACTCGAAATCGGCCCCAAGGTACTTCTCCCGCACGATGGGATTGGCCGCCAACTCTTCGGCACTCCCCTGGAACAGCACCTTCCCCTCGAACAACAGGTAAGCGCGATCGGTGATGCTCAGCGTCTCATCCACGTTATGGTCGGTAATAAGGATGCCGATATTCCGGTACTTGAGCCGCGCCACGATCGATTGAATATCCTGCACGGCGATGGGGTCGATCCCCGCGAACGGCTCATCGAGCATGATGAACTTCGGGTCGATGGCCAGGCAGCGGGCAATCTCTGCCCGACGCCGCTCCCCGCCCGATAACCGGTCCCCTAGGTTTTTCCTTACCTTCTGTAGGCCAAACTCGTCGATCAGCATCTCCAGCTTCTCTTTCTGCTGCTTGGGCGACAGGTTGGTGAACTCGAGCACCGAGCGGATATTGTCTTCCACCGACATTTTGCGGAAGATCGAAGCCTCCTGTGCCAGGTAACCAACACCCTTCTGTGCCCTCTTGTACACCGGGTAACGGGTGATGTTCTCGTCACCGATAAAAATCTGCCCCTCGTTGGGCACGATCAACCCCACAGCCATGTAAAAGGTCGTAGTCTTACCCGCCCCGTTGGGCCCCAACAACCCCACGATCTCGCCTTGCTTGACGTTGATGGAGACGTGACTCACCACGGTGCGCTTACCATACCGTTTCACCAGGTTCTCCGTGCGTAACATCAACGGTTCGGGAACAACGGGCTCCTCAAGCTCAACAGCTGGCCATGTATCTAGTGTCTCTTGACTCATTCACTCGAAATTTTATGCAAAAGTACGCGATTTTCTTCTGAAATAGAACAGGATCGCCAATTTATATGGAATCCGGCATAGGATCCGGCGGTTTGCAATAATGACAGGACAGCACAACCTCCGCGCTCTTCATCACGCCCCCAACGGGTGGATTTAGTTTCGCGATCCGCACCTCCATCCTCAAGACATCAGGGTATTCCGCCCTCACCCGCTTCAATATCCGGCCGCCCACGTGCTCGATCAACTCGGAGGGAATAGCCATCTCGGCCTTGACCAACGCGTACAAATCGGCATAGTTAATCGTGTCGGCTAGCCTATCCGACTCAACGGCCGCCGTAACGTCTACCTCCAAGGTAAGGCTGACCACGAACTCGTTCCCAACCTGCTTCTCGTGTGGCATCACGCCGTGAAAGGCATGGAAACGCATCGTGTCCAGCACTATTTTCGTCGTCATTCCCCGTTCGTTCCCCTCGCTCATTTGTTTTCCCATTTTTTAGTCTCGCTTTGGTTTTTTATTGGCATCCCGTATTCATACTGTTTCGCATTCACACACGGCTCCTCTCGCTTGTGTGCATTCAAACCAGCAAACCAAGCAACGGCCGAACTTACAGGATATCAAAACCCATACTATCCGCTTACCGGAATTCCTGACCTCTCGCCTACAAACATCAAAAATAGGAACAATCCACCACAAAACAACGCGAATAACGAGCAAATATCAAATAGCATGATAATTTAATAAGGTATCACGTCTATAATTAAGTGAAAAATCGTTATATTTGTGCGTTCATAAAAAGTCGCCGTTGCAAACTAATTTTATAAACATATGGATAATACAACTGTTAAAACGGATGTTTTAATCATTGGTGGGGGACCCTCGGGGTTGTCCTTCGCCATACGATTGGCCGACCTGCTGAAAAAGAAGGGGATGGAGCAACGCATCTTGCTGATAGACAAGGGAAACTCCATTGGCAGCCATATCATCTCCGGGGCGCTGGTTCGGCCCGGTATCTTCAGCGAACTGCTACCCGACACCCCGCTTGAAGAGATACCCTTCGACTCGAAGGTATCGAGCAACAAGATGTACATGCTAAGCAAGAAGGGAAAGATTAAAATCCCCATCACCCCACCCTACATGGGCAACAAGGGTCACTACACCGCCTCGCTGGGAGAACTTTGCCGCTTCCTAGCCAGCAAAGCGGAGGAGAAGGGGGTAGAGATCTATCCTGGCTTCGCGATGAGCGACATCCTGTATGACGAAAAAGGCAAGGTTATCGGGGCCAAAACGATCGACACCGGGGTAGACCAGCAAGGGAACCGGATGGAAAACTTTCAAGAGGGTACCCGGGTGGAGGCCAAGCTAACCATCTTCGCGGAGGGATCCAGGGGCAGCCTAACCAAGAAGCTCATCCGGAAATTCAACCTGGATGAAGGCAGGAACCCGCAAATCTACTCGCTGGGCTGCAAAGAGGTGTGGAGCGTACCCGAGGGAACCATCGCCCCAGGCGAGGTGTACAACACCATGGGGTTCCCGGCATCCGACTTCGGCGCGTTCGGCGGTGGATTTATCTACGGGCTGAAAGAGAACAAGGTGGCATTGGGACTGGTCATCGGACTGGACTACGCTGACCCCACGTTCGACACCCACAACGCGTTCCAAATATGGAAGACACACCCGTTCGTATCCAGGTTCCTGAAGGGAGGTAAAATCTTGGAGTACGGTGCGAAGACACTACCTGAAGGGGGCTACTACGCCGTCCCGAAACTATTCACGGACAATGCGCTTATCGTGGGTGATAGCGCGGGACTGCTTGCCATGCCGGCATTGAAGGGAATTCACCTTGCCGTACATTCGGGCATGATTGCAGCGCAAGCCGCATTGGAGGCGCTGGAAAAGAACGACTTCTCGGAAAAAACGCTGCAAGCCTACGAAAAGCTGATAAAAGAGAGCAGCGTACACTCAGAGTTACACCGCAACCGCAACTTCCGTCAGGGTTTCGTCAAGGGAATGATCCCGGGCATGTTCCACTTTGGCACCCAGCTTATTAGCGGGGGAGCCGGCTTTTGTGGGCGACTGAAAACCCATTCCGATAGCGAAGCGACCAAAACAGTCGCTGAAGCGAAAAAGCCACTGTTCAAAGAGAAATACAAGGATCTGGAGTTCGACAAGGAGCTGACGTTCGATAAGGTCACGGATGTCTACTACACGGGTGTGGCACACGATGACCACCAGGTACCGCACCTGCAGGTGAACGATCCCGAAACGTTCAATGCCGTGAACATCAAGGAGTATGGCGCACCCTGCCAATACTACTGCTCGGCCGAAGTATACGAAGTGCATACCGACCGGGAAGGGAAGCAAGAGCTGAGGATTCATTTCGAGAACTGCCTCCACTGCAAAACGTGCGATATCAAGGAGCCCGCGGGAGGCATCACCTGGAATGTTCCCTACGGTGGCAACGGACCCGATTATAAATACATGTAACTAAAAATTGAACTATTTCGTTAAGCCAAACGAGCAGAGGACAAGTTTACTTGGACTATGTCGTGGCGAGAAATAGTCTAATATTAATGAACGAAATAGATGGCACTAACAATTATCAGTTTAATCAAACAGGTTCCACTCCCCAGCGAAATGCGCATGGGAGAGGATGGCTTGATGGACCGGACCAAAGCCAAGTCCATTATCAACGTCGATTGCCAGTTCGGGTTAGAAGCCGGGCTTCAGCTCAAGAAAAAATACCCCGACGCGCGCATGATCGCCTGCTCCATGGGACCCTACTCGTTCGAGACGGCGCTGAAAACCGCCCTGTCGATGGGGTATGACGAAGCGTACCTCCTATCGGACCGGAAGTTGGGCGGGAGCGACACCTACGCCACGGGATTGGCACTGTCGACCCTACTTATGCACCTGGGCTTCACCAAAGAGTCGAAAGAGCCCTTCATCATTTTTACCGGTCGACAGACGAGCGATGGCGACACGGCCCACGTGCCTTCGCAGGTGGCAGAGAACATGGGCCTTCCCCAAGCCACGTTCGTGGAACGGGTGGAGGCCGATGGGAAGGGGAACATCATCGCCAGACGTATCATCGAAGGTGGCTACCAAGAGCTGCAACTGCCGATGCCTTGCGTGGTCTCGCTGACCCCGACCGGTATTCCCCCCCGCAAGCCATCGCTGAGCGGGGCCATCAAAGCCCGCAATACCGACATCACGGTGCTTGGCGTGGCTGACATCAACCTAACTAGCCCGAAAATCGGGCTGGCTGGCTCGCCGACTATCGTGGCCAACGTGCAAAACATAACCAGCGACCGCCCCCCGGTGATGATGGCCGAAGGGAGCGGTGACAAAGAGCTGGTAGATAGCTTTATCGCTCAATTCGAAAAGGGTGGGAACACGCTGCAGAAGAAGGAAGAGAAAGAGAGAAAAACCAGGGAAACACCCGACTTCCCGGTGATCGACACCCGCGAAGAGAACCGTGGGATCCTCACCTGGGCAGAGGTGGTGAACGGCAAGATCTCACCCTCCTCGCTGGAGCTGTTGACCCCCTCGCTCAACCTGGCCGAACAGCTGGGCGATGATACGAAAGTAACCACCGTACTGATTGGCAAAGACGTGAAGCCCTTGGCGAAAACGCTTTTCGAGCACGGCAGCGACGAGGTGGTGGTGGTAGAAGACGACCGACTAGAAGAGTACCTGGTGTTACCTTTCTCAGATATTCTCACTCAAGTCATCCGGGAGCGGAAACCGGAAATCGCCATTTTCGCTGCGACAACGGCAGGTCGAGAACTGGCACCCCGTATAGGAATGAGAACGGGCAGCGGGGTCACGGCCGACTGCACCGGCCTGGAGATTGGCGAGTACGTGAACCGCAGGGAGAAAGAGATAATCCGCCCCATACTGCACTCGCGACGCCCAACGTATGGTGAGAGCAAGCTGGCAACCATCCTGGGCTTTATCTATCCCCAAATATCAACGGCACGCCCCGGCACCTTCTCGGTACCGAAGCGACAAGAGGGACGTAGCGGCACTCTCTTGACTTTCAAGCCTGAACTGAAAGAGGAGGACTTCATCGTGAAGATCCGCAAAACGGTACGGGGAGAAGGAGGACTGCAGAGCCTGCAAGACGCCGACGTGATCATCTCGGGGGGTCGCGGAGCCACTTCCGACAACCTACAACTGGTTAAAGAGCTGACCGCGGCACTCAAAGAGAAAGGGATTAAAGCGGAATGGGCCAGTAGCCGCGTGGTGGTCGATGAAGGCGTGGCCGAGTACGCCCGGCAGGTAGGCCAAACAGGCCGAACCGTGCGCCCCAAGGTGTACGTGGCCATCGGGATTAGCGGTGCCATACAACATATCTACGGAATCAAGGAGGCCGGCACGATCGTGGCCATCGACCACAACCCAAAGGCATCCATCTTCAGCCACGCCGATTTCGGTATGGTAGGGGAGTACGAGGATGTGGTACCCGAACTGATCGACCGGGTAAAGGGCGGTTTCACCTTCGGAGTAAAGCCGACTAAATAGTAAAGTGCTTACATTAGCTGCACCACGTGCAAGATCTTCTTTAAAACAGAACTGGCTAAATTGTAAAGCATCCTGAAGAACGCTCTTTTCGCGACCCCCTTCGGTGGGTGGCGAAGGGGGGGAAATTGTTCAAAAATAATCAAGTCATAATAATATACAACGTGAAAATGAAGAAGAAACCGATTCCCGAAAGGCTTGCCGCGATGAGGCAGTTCATGAAAGAAAAGCAGTTAGACGCGTTTATCGTCCCAAGTACCGATGCCCACCTAAGTGAATACCCCCCGAAATACTGGGAGTCCCGCAAATGGATCACCGGCTTCACCGGATCGGCCGGAACGGCCGTTGTAACTAACGAAAAGGCAGGCGTTTGGACCGACTCCCGTTACTTCCTGCAGGCGGCTGACGAGCTAGAGGGAACGGGATTCGACCTGTTCAAGATGGGACAACCCGGCACGCCAGAAATGACCGACTGGATCATCGAACAGGTAAGCCAAGGAGGTACGGTAGGTATCGATGGACTGGTATACGCCGCATCAGAGGGCAACGCGCTGAAGAGCCGCCTCGAAGCGGTAGGCATCAAGCTGAACACCTCGTTCGACCCGTTTGAAGTCATCCGGGAAGAACGGCCCGAGATTCCCAGGAACAAGGTCTTCACGTTACCGGTAGACGTAGCCGGCGAGAGCGTGACAAGCAAGATCGACCGCGTGAACGGGGAGCTGAAAAAGCTGAACGCCGATGGAGCCATCGTGGTGACCCTCGACACCATCGCCTGGCTCTTTAACCTGAGGGGGAACGACGTGGATTACAACCCGGTAGCGGTTGCCTACGCGTACGTCTCGGAGAAAGAGACGGTGCTGTTCATCGATCCAGAAAAGTTGACCGATGAGATCGCGGCTGCCTACAAGAAGCAGGGAATCAAAATTGCCCCCTACCAAGCCATCTTTGATTACGTGGTCAACCTGCCGGAAAGCAGCTCGGTCTGTGTAACGGGCAGTAAGATCAACTACAAGTTGCGGCACACCATCCCCGCAAGCTGCAGGGTCATTGACGTACCATCGCCACTCGATCTGATGAAGAGCGTGAAGAACGAAACTGAACTGAAAGGGTTCCGCAACGCGATGGTCAAGGATGGTGTAGCGCTCGTGAAATTTTACAGGTGGCTGGAAAAAGCGGTACCCGCCGGTGAGGTCACTGAGGTAACGGTCGCCGAAAAGCTCTACGAGTTCCGGTCACAGCAAGCGCTGTTCGTGGGCGAGAGTTTCGCCACCATCGCCGGGTATGGTCCCAACGGGGCAGTCATTCACTATCGCGCGTTTCCGGAAACCGCGCTTAAGGTGGAACCGAAAGGATTCCTGCTGATCGACTCCGGTGCGCAGTACAAAGATGGTACCACCGATATCACCCGGACGGTCGCGGTGGGTGAGCTCACCGAACAGATGAAAATCGACTACACGCTGGTACTCAAGGGACACATTGCATTGGCCACCGCCATCTACCCGCGAGGAACCCGCGGTGCGCAACTCGACGTCCTTGCCAGGAAAGCGCTATGGGAGCACGGGCTCACCTACTGGCACGGCACGGGGCACGGCATTGGCCACTTTCTAAACGTGCACGAGGGACCGCAAAACATCCGGCTGGAGGAGAACCCCACCCTACTGGAGCCAGGAATGGTCACATCTAACGAACCGGGCATCTATCGAGCCAATCAATATGGTATCCGCACCGAAAACTTAGTTGTAACCCAAAAAAGACTGAAAAGCGAGGAGTTCGGTACGTTCTACGATTTCGAAACCATCACCCTTTGTCCCATCGACACCCGGCCCATCGTCAAAGAATTGCTGACCGAAAAAGAGGTGCAGTGGCTGAACGGCTACCATGAGAAGGTATACAACGGGCTGAAAGGGTTCTTGAACGAGGAAGAGAAAGCCTGGCTAAGAGAAAAAACCAAAGCCATTTAAAGGGAAAAACGTATCACTTAACGGGACAAACGTAGATTAACGATGGCGCTGCTGAAATCGGTCCGCGGGTTTACCCCCGAGATAGGCGAAAACTGCTACCTGGCGGAGAATGCCACCATTATCGGCGACGTGGTCATGGGCCGCGATTGCAGCATTTGGTTCAACGCCGTGCTGCGGGGCGATGTCAACTCCATCCGGTTAGGTGACCGGGTGAACGTGCAGGACGGCGCGGTCATCCACACCCTGTACCAAAAATCGGTGACGGTAATCGGCAACGACGTCTCAATAGGTCACAACGCGATTATCCACGGTGCAGAAATACGAGATGGCGCCCTGATTGGCATGGGCGCCATCGTGCTAGACCACGCGGTTGTGGGTGAAGGGGCCATCATCGCCGCCGGGGCGGTGGTGCTGAGCGGCACCCAGGTGGAACCGGGGAGCATCTACGCCGGTGTCCCCGCCAAGTTCGTCAAGAAGGTCGACCCCGAACAGTCCAAGGAGATAAACCAGAAAATCGCGGGCAACTACCTCTTGTACTCCGGGTGGTTCAAAGAGGAGTAACTCCGGCTTAATTCTTCAACACGCCGGAAACGTACTCGTTTCCTTTGGAGTCGGTTAAAGTGGCCGGTTGTTCTGCCTTGTTATCCAAGGATGCTTGTTGAAGAGGCTTCAACTCGTACGTGTGTGTCGGGTTATACTGCATGGTCCACAAAAAGGGCACCAAGACAAACAACCCCCCGATAATGGCTCCCACATCGACACGCTCGTTCCTCGATAACAGGGTGTTAAACGTCTCGTACCCTTCTTTCTCTAAGCGCAAGGTCGTTACGCTTCCCACGATCTTGGTATCGGAATAGGTCAACGGGGTAACCCCCTTATACTCCTCATTCATGTACACCTTGGCCCCGCTCGGTTCCGACTGAATAAGCGTGGTGCTAGAACAGCTTGCAAATAACACTGAGAATGCCAACACGATAGCCGCACCTCTAATTAAAAATGACTGTTTTACCATTTTGAAAAAGTTTAAATTAAACTGCATGTACTATTTAACTTACAAAGGATTCACAAAAGTACGTGAAAAAAAATCTTCCCGCAAGAGAGCCAGACGAAAATCAAAAAAGATTTCTATTATCTATTAAATAATCGCTTAATGTTCAAAAAAGTGTGTCTAAGTAAGTAAAAAAACATTGTCTGAAAATTTTATTAGTTTTGTAGTTCAGCGAAAATAAAACCAGAAAATTGAAAGACTATGTTACTAACAAAGGAACAACTTTCTTCTGTAATGGCCAAACATTCAGAGCATGAAAATGGCCCTCACGATTTAATGGAGATCATGATCGAGTACCCGCTTAATGGAGATCATGATCGAGTACTCGCGCTCGGACGTTGAAAAGTGGTTGAATCGTTCCCTTGAAAGCTATTACCCGATCGTTTTCGTGAATGCCGTCCACGTCAAGGTCCACTGGAAGCGCTCCGTTGCCACGGAAGCCTTTCACGTCGTTTTAAGCTTCAAAGTTCCATACACCGAAACAAAATAAATAAAATAATCGTATGAATTCACACGTATTTTTTAGCAATGTTTTTTTAATTTTTATAGTTTTTCTTCTACCCTGCAATAATGGTAAACCCTCTAAAAATCAATATATTGCAGAAAATGAAAAAACTATTCAGTTAACTAACACTCAGGTTATAACAGATGTTCGCCAGGCAGATTGGGAATATTATTCCATGAAAAAAGGAAAATATGAAACTGGCTCAATGTATCAACAACGAGAAGTGACTGACACAATTGAATCAAAGAGTGACTATAAAAAAGTTATTGAAGAAAAATCTTGGATTCCTATTCACGTGGGGCGTCGATGGGATGTGATGGGTTATCCTGAATTGAATGATGCAGATACATGGCTTCGACTGAAATTCTTTGTCCCCAAGGAATTAAAAGATTATCAATTTGGTTTTTTTTGCACTGCAGTTGATGATGCCGCTCATTTTTTCCTGAATGGAAATTACGTTGATAAAAAAAAATACGTAATGGGCGCCAGAATTCATGAACCAGTTGATATCAATCTAACTCCTCACATACAATTCGGGGAAGAAAATTTATTGGTTATCCGTGTCAGTGATTTTGCACCTGCCCGTGGTGGTGGTATCTTGGGAAACGTTCTATTGTACAGAACACTTCCCTATACCCGTACTGAAAAAGGGGGAATCTCTATCACTGGTGATTTTAGTAATAAATATTCGGTTGTTTTACATCTGGGTGATGCCATAATGTCAAAAGGCGATAAAATTACTTTTTCAGCTAAAGAATTACAAGAAATTGAAGTGCCACCATATATTCTACGTGATGACGAACTAGTGATTGTTCTTCCTCATGATGAGATCAAACAATCAAAACCGGATTTTCTAGTAGATTTAAATAATGTCAGTTTAACTTCAAGCCAGGATATACTTTCGTTATCATGCGAAGTCTTCCCCAAGCAAGTTGGACTGTATGATCTGATGACCTTCCCACTGAGCCTTAAGGGGACTTATAACAATCCTTTTAATCCTAAAGATATAAATGTGCAGGCTGTATTCACCACTCCTTCAGGAGCAACAGAATTAATTTCAGCTTTTTTCCAACAGGATTTTGACGCTATCGCAATCGGTGATGAAGAAGAAATACTTCTTCCTAAAGCTGGTAATCCTTGGAAACTCTATTATCGCCCAAGAGAAACCGGTAAGTACAAGTTTCATTTTCTCGCGCAAGATAGAAATAAAATGATTCGTACGGAGGATCAAGAGTTCGAGGTTGTAAAATCTAATAATAAAGGTTTTTTAAGGGTTAGCAAAGATGATCCTCGTTTTTTTGAGTTTGATAATGGAGAATCATATTTCGGGATTGGGCCTAGTGGTTGGGCGAGAGATACAAATTACATTTTCGGGGGGAATCCCCGCTGGGTTTCAACCAGGTTGTTAGATGAATATTACAAGCGAAAATCAGAAGCGGGCTCAAATTATGATTATTTGCTGGCTGAATTCTTTGGTAGGCTTTATATTGAAGGCGGATATATAGACCAACACGTTGCTTGGAAATGTGAGCACAGAATAAGAACATTGGAAAAACTTGGAATATACTGGGTAACGTGTTATGATGATTTGTGTCGCTCCACGGTATATGGACTAAATACTCTTCCTTATTCCGAAGCGCAGGGCGGACCATGTAAAAGCATTGAAGAACTCTACTATAAAGAAAAATCTTTAGAGATGCAAAGAGAACATCTTCGTTACTTTGTAAGCAGGGTGAGTGATAGTCCGGCAATCCTAGTCTGGGCGATCGGTGATGAAGGACAAAGCGGAAATGCTTTTTCAAGGCCAATGGTCAAAGCTTGGATAAAGGGACTACATGAGTACACGAGAACCATCGACGTGTACAAGCACCCTCATGCTATCGGGGAAGGGCCACTCTCGCCGGTGAATGGAGGTGAAACAATAATAATTCCTGACTGGTATTTCAATCCTGGATTGACAGATGACGGTGTGGAACTAGTCATGGAAATAATGAAAAAATATGACAAATTTAATGTTCCACTTATAAACCCGGAGGGAGGAATGGTCCAATGGACTAAACCCGAAGATGAATATGGGCCAAAGCGTGCAGGGTATTATCTTAGTGGAGAAAGATGGAAGTTCCCTGAAGCGATTTCATTTCATAATAACCTGTGGATAAGCCTTTTCATGAAAAACGCGGTGGGTGGAACTGAATGGCTTGGGCATTTTATTGTTCAAAAAAATCAGTTATATCATGCTACGGCAATGCGGAATTTCCTGCAGGGAGAATCATTAACAAAACCTAAATGGGAAATTATAACTCCAAATGTTTCACACCCGGATTTACGAGGTTTTTGTCTCCAATCTGAAGGACAGAGCTGGGCATGGGTACAAAATAAAGATTATACATGGGTAAAGGCAGGCCATTATGGTAAAACACCCCCCGTAATTTCTAAAGCAACTATTGAAATACCGGTGAAAATCAATGGTAATTATAGAATTGAACTATGGGATACTCATAAAGGAACTATCGCTTCGACATTCAGTGCATCCTCTAAAAATGGCATGGTATCCTGTGATTTGCCTCCTGTTGAAAAGGATATTGCAATAAAGGCAAAGCTGGTAAAGTAAAATAAAATTAATAGTCGCTTTGAATCGGTCATAGATGAAAAAACTTGGTGGTATCCACAAAAGTAGGTTAAAAAAACAGTCTCGCAAAAGAGCCAGACGAAAATCAAAAAAATATTCCCGTTAAGCACGCGTTTCAAGAGGAGATCAACCCCGAGCCTGGTTAGCATTAATTAACACTAATCGTGCAGCATTTTTGTATAAGTCGCGTCTTATCAGTATGTGTGCCATTCCAGGATAAATGACATGCTGAAAAAAAGTGGCATTGGCTAGAAAAAGCACTATAGGTTTAATTCGAAACGACAATATGATAGTTTTAAATAGTTAAACATTACGGTATGAGACATTGGCTTTTACTTCTACTCTTCCTGTCGGCCTCTATCCTCTCCCTGGAGGCGCAACACCCCACCGCCATCCGCGTGACAGCCGAGTACGGTTTCATGAACCTCTCGGGCAAGCTAAACGAACAGTGGGATTTTCGACACCCGCCACAGGGTTACTATCACCACAACTTCAATGGGAACGAATACGCCACCGGCGAAGGCAGGATTCACTACACGGGATTGAAAGCAGAACTGCCCGTATTGAAAAACCGCGTTACCCTGGCCTCGGGACTACGGTACACGAACGTGAACCAACAGGTTCTGCCCTTTAGTAACACGTCGCACCTCTACCTCTATTATCCCGCCGGCCGGGGAATAGATATTTACCGGTTGGACAAGATGAACGAATCAATCGGTTACCTGAGCATCCCCCTGGAGGCGGATATTATCCTGCTGGGTTACTACAGCAACTGGCAGGTGTACCTGAAAGGAGGCATCCAGGCCGGGGTAAAAATACACGAGAAGAGCCAGCTTCACTTCACCTCCCCCAGCATGCAAACGCACGAAGGTGAGGTGTTGGCCGGTTACGATAAAACACCCAGCACGTTCTTCTCGAACTTCTACGGTAGCCTGGGGCTTCGCCTGACCCTCAACAACGGGGTGCGCTTAGCTGCTGAAATGGTTTTGCCCTACCTGTTCCTGTCGAAACCCAACTGGTCGTTCCTATCCCCGGACACTTTGCCAGGGGTACAATTCTCGGTTGCCATGCCCCTCGACTCATCACCATTCAAGTAACTTCCTAAACAATCACCGCGATGAAACGAATCCATACGTTCCTACTGGCCATAGTGATATTGGTCGCTGCCACAGCCTGCGACACGCAGTTCGACTACCACCTCTCCCGCTCGATCTTCGTCCCGGACGAAGACAACCCAGGACTTCCGATCTACTCGGAAAAAGGGTATAACAGTTTCGGGGTATACTGGAGCTTGAAGCCGTTCACCTCGCAATCCAACGAAGAACCGTCACAAGTAGTAGTGCGAGGTGACTCCTGCCACATTCATTTTCACGGGAAGGCAGACTATGCCCCGTATACCTTGACATTCTCGATACACGACTTTAAACCAGGCTCATACAGCGAACTACTAACTTTAAATGGTAAAAAGTACGACCTGAAGAAGGAGCAATGCGTGGTCACTCTGACATCAGGCACCGATACCCTGGATGTAAAAGTCCAGGAAGGCGAGTTCTACATCCAACGTGCCCAGAACCTCTACGTTGATAACGTGTTGACGCGGGTAGTGCTTTCCGGCACCTTCTCGTTTAAAGCAATGCTGAATAATGCACCGACCTCCTTCCTGAACGGGCGGTTTGATATGGGGTACGGCGATGAGAACTTCTTTCTCTTGCAAGGGCGATAGATAGAGCGTTTTGCCGACAGCTCATCAACTGTTAAAGGAGCGGTAAGGTGAGTCGTAGTGCTTTGTGAATTTACAATATTCGCGGAACAACCGCATTGAGGAAATGGAATAGGTTGCAAATCTCTACATCTTTTTCAAAAGGATAAGGGGATGATACGGGTGCAACGATGTAGGTTTTATCGGGCTTAACAATTTCGAGTGCCCTCCAAAAACCTTTGGTAACCTGTGGTGCCGACGAGGCTTTACACTCTACGGCAATAGTTTTTCCGCCCTGCTCAATAATTAAATCCAGTTCATCACCGGTTGCGCTTCGATAGAAAGAAAATTCGTGCATATCATAAATCCTATTTATGTTTTGCACAAAAACAGCCAAAAGTTTTCAATTCATACGATTAAAACGCTCACTTATCGCAATAATTCAAAGGTATCGTATGGAACACGGACTCACCGCTCACCTGCTCATAGGTTAACGCTTCAAGGAATTCACCTCTTTACCTCTCGTGTGCCGTACCGCGTCGGTTGGCAGGCACCATCTTGTAGAGCTGGTCGTTGGGGCGGATCTTCTCCCCGGTCTTGATGGAGAAATGGTCGCCCTTTACCGCTTTGGGAACTGCTTCCCTCTCCACTCGGATATCGTGAGCCGTAACGAACACCGCACCGGTAGTGGGGCCGGTGATTAACAACTCATCACCCTCCTTTACCGGTTGGGCCTCCACTAAGAACTCGGTCACACCCAGGTTGCCGAAGTGCTTGATCGCTTTCCCCACGTAGATCTTCCGCTTGGTCGCCCCGGAACCGTAGCGGTGCGTCCATTCACCCAACCGCTGCCCCAGGTAGTAGCCATCCCAAAAGCCCCGGTTAAAGACGGTCGACAACCGCTCATTCCAGTCGGCTATCTTCTCCTCAACGTACGTACCATTGCAGTAGGCCTCCACCGCCTCCTTATAGCAGGAGGTGACCACCCGAACGTACTCGGGACCCCGTGCGCGCCCCTCAATCTTGAATACCCGTACACCCGCGTCCATCATCTTGTTCAAGAAATGAATGGTTTTCAAATCCTTGGGCGACATGATGTACTCGTTATCGATCTCCAGCTCGATATCGCTGCTCGTGTCTTTCACGAGGTAGCCTCTCCGGCAGATCTGGTTGCAGGCTCCCCGGTTGGCCGAAAGGTTCATCTCGTGCAAGCTGAGGTAGCACTTCCCCGACACGGCCATGCAGAGCGCACCGTGCGCGAACATCTCGATGCGGATCAATTCACCGGAAGGCCCCTTGATCTGCCGCTCCACGATCGCCTTATAGATGGCGGCTACCTGCTCCAGGTTCAACTCGCGAGCCAGCACCACCACGTCAGCGTACCGCGCGTAAAACTTGAGCGACTCGATATTGGTGATGTTGAGTTGCGTGGATAGGTGCACCTCCACCCCGATGCTTCGGGCGTAGAGCAACACCGCCACATCGGCCGCGATAATGGCCGTGAGATCAGCCTCCCTAGCCGCGTCCACGATCTTTCGCATCAGCTCCATATCCCGGTCGTAAATGATGGTGTTGACCGTGAGGTAGCTCTTTATCCCGTTATCCCGGCATATCTTGGCGATGGCATGCAGGTCGTCCACCGTGAAGTTGTTGGACGACTTGGCACGCATGTTCAGCCCCTCGATACCGAAGTAGATGGAGTCCGCCCCCCCTTGGATGGCCGCCCAAAGCGACTCGTACGAACCGGCGGGCGCCATGATCTCGTAATCGTGAATATGTTTCATCCTGTTCATACCTAAAATGCAAAAATACAACTTTTACGCGATTAGCGGGGAAGCAGGTTTACCCCTTTTTTTCTTCACGGCGATTGTTCGCAAGCTTCGCGGCAATTTTTCGCGGAGAAACCATGTTAAGCCCTTCACTCTTCGTGCCAATTTTTCGCGGAGAAACCATGTTAAGTTCTCCCTCTTCGCACCAATTTTTGGCGTGGAAAAACCTCCTTTTCTCATTGCCAAACCATACGTGCTGACAAAAAAAATGTTGTATCTTTGTAAAAACATACAACAAAAGCAAAACTGTTATGGATATGAAAAAAATTCTACTCATTACCCTTATCGCTATTTTCTCATCCGGGTTAATGAAAGCACAGCTTCAGGAAAACCGGTATTCGGAAATCACCAATCCAAAGCTGGTGGATATCAATAAAGAGCCCGCGAGAGCCAGCTTTTTTTCGTTCTCAAGCGCCCAAGAAGCGATAGACGCTTCAAACAGCTCCAAGGGAAGTGATTTCTTGTTGCTCAACGGGACGTGGAAGTTCAATTACGTGGAGAATTTCGAGGAGAGACCCAAGGAGGGTTTTTACGCGTTGGATTTCGATGACACCGGTTGGAGCGACATACAGGTACCGGGAAACTGGGAAGTCCAGGGCTTTGGATATCCCATTTACGTGAACGCTACCTACGAGTTCACCTCTCCGGGCTTTCCCCCGTTTTGGGACAGACCGATGCCCCCGCTCGTGCCACGTGAATTTAATCCAACGGGAACCTATCGGAAAGAATTTGAACTACCATCCGATTGGCAAGGCAAAGAGATTATCCTCTCGTTCGATGGTGTGAAAGGGGCTTCCTACTTTTACCTGAACGGGGAGTTTCTTGGGATGAGCAAAGACAGTAAACTGCCGGTTCGCTTCAACATAACCGACAGAGCAAAACCCGGTATGAATGTGATCGCGATGCAAACCCATCGCTGGAGCGAAGCTTCTTACCTGGAGTGTCAGGACTTTTGGCGAATAAGCGGCATAGAACGTGATGTATACCTCTACGCTCGACCCAAACTGCATATTGCTGATTTCTTTGCCCTCCCCTCATTAGATGCATCATACACCCACGGCGAATTTTCACTCACCGTTGATTTGAAAAGCGTGGAAGGCAATCCTCAGGACGCATCAATAACTTACACGATAGTAGACCGTGACAACAACACCATTGCAACCGAGAACAAAGCTACCCGTATCGGTGATACAGGCAGCGTGAATTTCTCAAAGTCGATTCCGAATGTACAAAAATGGTCGGCGGAAGAGCCCAACCTTTACTCGTTGGTTATTGAGCTGAAAGATGGAAACGGGAATGTAACGGAAGCCACCGCGATAAAAATAGGATTCCGAACCGCGGAAGTAAAGAATAAGCAGTTTTTGGTCAACGGCAAACCGGTACTCGTGAAAGGGGTAAATATTCACGAAACATGCGAACATACAGGTCATTACGTAACGGAGGAGCTGATGCGAAAAGATTTTGAACTGTTCAGGAAATACAACGTGAACACCGCGCGCACCGCTCACTACCCGCAACCCGAACTGTTTTACAAACTTGCCGATGAGTACGGCATCTACGTGATTGATGAAGCCAACATCGAAAGCCACGGCATGGGGTATAACAGAAGAAAGGGAGGCACCCTCGCCAACAATCCCCTCTTTTTAGAAAGTCACCTGAACCGGACACAGGGAGTGGTTGAACGCGATAAAAACCACCCGTGCGTTGTCACCTGGTCTCTTGGAAACGAAGCCGGTAACGGGTACAATTTCTACGAAACCTACCTGTGGATTAAAAACAGGGACGCGTCGCGCCCGGTACAATACGAACAGTCGGCCTACGAATGGAATACAGACATCATTTGTCCCATGTACTTCACGCCCGCCCAGTTAAAAGAACATGCGCAAGCTCCCGATTTAGACCGCCCCATTATCCAGTGCGAATATGCCCACGCGATGGGAAACAGCCTCGGGAACTTCATCGAATATTGGGATCTGATTCGCAAACACCCTCAGCTTCAAGGCGGTTGCATTTGGGACTGGGTAGATCAGGGATTCGCGGAAACCGATGAAGAGGGGAACAGGTTTTGGGCTTTTGGTGCCGATTACGGACCGAAGGGTACCCCCTCTTCGGGGAGCTTTAATTGCAACGGCATGGTTCGTCCGGACAGGTCTCCGAAAGACCAAATGGAGGAGATGCGTAAGGTGTACCAGAACATCTGGTTTAAGAACCTCGACCCTCAAACCGGAAAGGTGGAGCTGTTCAACGAAAACTTTTTCATCGACCTAAGCCAATACGACTTCGAGTACGACATCAAATCTAACGGTAAAGTACTGAATTCCGGCAAGCTCTCTATCAAGGCGGGGTCGCAAGAAACCGTCACGGTCACTATTCCCAACCTGGCGAAACATGTTCAGAACGGTGTCCAAACGACCGTCAACTTCTACGCGAAGCAAAAGGAGGAAACACGGCTTATCCCTGCCGGGTGGATCGTGGCAAAAGAGCAATTCGTACTCAATGATTATCCTGCAGCAACGCTTACCAACAACAAACCCGCGCAACTGATTGATGACGCAAAGATCATAACCGTTAAGGGCAAGAACTTTACAGCCATCTTTGATAAAACATCGGGAATCATGACCTCATACCGCTATAAAGGCACGGAGTATATCAGCGAGGGATTCGGGTTTAGGCCGTTCTTCTGGCGCGCCCCTGTAGAGAATGACTACGGTGCACGTACTCCCATGAGGTTAAAAGCATGGGAAACCGCGAGCTATCAAGAGCTGAAGGCCGAAAATGTAAAGATTAGCAGCGGGGAAGAGACGGTGATTAGCTACCAATACCTCTATCCTGAGGTAAACGCCACATGGAACGTCAGTTATACCATCTATAATGATGGCCGGATAAAGGTTGAGAACCATTTCGACGCGACAAAAAACAGCGAATTACCTTTGATTTTCCGGGTGGGTATGCGCGCGCAAATGCCCGGTTATTTCGTGAACGCCGAGTATTACGGCAGAGGCCCGTTTGGGAACTATTGCGACCGCAAAACGGCCGCCTTTATCGACAGGTACAGGTCACCCATCATCGACATGGTGGACAAGTACGTCTTAGCGCAAGAAAACGCGCACCACGTTGATGCCAGCTGGCTCGCGATTACCGACCGTAAGGGCAAAGGGGTTCTGTTCGCTGCCGATGACACGTTTGAGTTTAACGTTTCAAACTACCTGCTGGAAACAATCAGCAACGGGCTCGATTGGCATAACGATGCCCCGCGAGGCACAGCCCCGGAAAAGAAACACGTGAATGCCTACAAAGCTTCGGACAAGGTGGACCTGTTCATCGATTACAAGATGCAAGGCGTAGGGGGCAACAACAGCTGGGGACGCCTGCCCGAAGAGCCCTATTTGATCGTGCCCAAAAACACGGATGTGTGGTATGGCTTTTCCATTATCCCTATCGACAACGTATCGAAAATTGACGCCTGTTTCAAATAGGTTGCTTAGGGAGATAATTTCACATTCAACGTTGCCAAAAGGCGCATAATTAACTTAACTCTCGTATGTAACTGTTTAATAGCTTTCAGGCTCGACTGACGTAAATTTCGTGACCCATCTACTGCTTGATTGCTAAAAGAAAAACAACTTAGCTTCGCCTCAAACAACTTTTCTTTTTAACGCAATCTTCGCAGGATGTGTTCCCACGAAAGTTTACGAGGTCATCGCTCTGAAAGCTCAATTTTATTAGGAACGAGAGCAGAGCTGAGCTCGCTCAAGCTTTGCCGAGTGACGACATAAAAGGCAATAAATTGAAACAGTGAACGACATGTGAAAATTAAGCAATTAACCATCAAACAGGTAGGGGGCAACAGTTCCCCCTACCTCCCTTACCACGGTGCATTCTCCCGCACCCTGTAGTATATTATTGATTTAATCTCACGTCATTAATCGAGAGATTGTAAACAGCGCTGTCATTAGCGAATTACATGCTCACCGTTTCACACAAAGTGCTTCATAAATTTCTTCCATGGAGTGTAAAGCTCCTTCCGGAAGTTGTTTATCGGGAAATACAGCCAATTGTTCAACAGTTAAAAAAGTGAACCGTGTTTCGTCAAACTCCCCATTTTCATCGGTAATCAATTCAAGGTTTAAATCCCATTGTCTGGCAAAGTACCTTATTATTGCACTTCGTTTGTTGTAAGTGTTTTCATGTTTCTCGTCGGCAAAATGTGCATTCTCAACCAAATCCGCTTTCCCGTAATACCCATAAATCGTTTGAAGGTAAGGGAATTCCACTTCGGGCACAGTTCGCGTCCAGTCCTTCCCCTCTGAAATGAGCAGTTGAGGCCGAGGTGCCGCCATTGCAGCGATTTCGACGTTATTACTTAACGTGCCACATTGTGAATGTATGGGACGGCCGCTTTCACACGTGCAGCCACCGGGAAAAAAGCAAGATACCTGGTCTATCGGGGCCGATATCGATATACGCTCATCAACGGCGGCAGCAAGGAAACTCTGTGTACCGCCGCCCGATCTACCGGATATGGCTATACGTTCCGGATCAACATCCTCTAAGGATAAAAGAAAGTCAACGGCCCGTATGCTGCTCCATGTCTGAATGCTCATGGCCAGGGATGAATTATGCACCTTGGTACCGGCATGATACGCCGACTCCGCGAACCCGAACATATCGTAGGCGAAAACTATCACCCCTATTTGCGCGAGCGCGGCGGCCAGGTATTGTGATTTTTCCACGAAACGAGGAGCTTCTTCCAAAGGTTCCCGTTTACCATGACCGTGTGGTATAAGCATGGCGGGGTACGAAACAGCTTCGCCCACCGGTTTGTACAGGTTACCAATCACCCATAACCCCGGAACACATTCGAAAGCCACGTTGTCGACCGTGTAATGTTCGAAGGAAATATGCCCCGTGTATAAAGGCTTTATGGGTAGTTTTGCCGGTAGCGGGTTCAATTCCATAGCGGTTAACAGCCCTTCGCGCAAACACTCTTTGCGTTTTTCCCAACTGTCGAGGTCGGGAAACTCTTTCAGAAGTGTTTGCAGCCGCTGCCTCCCTATTTCCGGTTCTACCGGGAGGTTGTACAGCGTGTCCTTCAATGCCAACTCCATCTTTCGCACGTCAACCCCGGTTGACTTGTTGCCACAAGCATTAAATAATAGCGGCATGGGGAATAGCAAGCATAATAATAAGAAGAAGAAGAAGAAAGAGAGATTATGTTTCATAGCAAAAAAATATTGTCAATGATTGATTGCTAATAGATGTGTATATACAGTTTCGAACAATAGAGTCTTTCGTAGATCGATCGTACTTTCACCAACAGCAATGTTATAGTTAACGGACCATATGGCAATTGTCGGTTAACTTTCCCGTGTTGAGTTGCTTTTGTTTGCAAAGATGCGAAAAAAAAGGGGAAAAGTAAAGCGCAATGAAAACAAACATGGGAGACTACCCCTGGCAATTAGACCAAGAGATGGCAGATGACCGAATTTCGTGTGAGAAATTTGCTTGCAAAAAGAAAATGATGTTAATTTGTTCTTTCGTTGCACAATAAGCATTAAATTGGATTCTCTTGATTTATATTGGAAAAGATTTAAAGAGAAAGGTGATGAAAGATGTTTTTCGGTCATCTACAACCGCCTTGTGGATGATCTTTTCTCTTATGGAATCAGTATGGGTTTTCAAAAAGAGAACTGCAAGGATGCCATACAAGACACCTTTTACAAACTCTATGTTTCTCGGGAACGCCTGCAAGAAGTGCAAAACATCACTGCTTACATTTTCAGAATGTTCAAAAACAGACTTTTATATATCAAGGGCCTACATAAAGAGAAAGAATCCATCGAGCAGTATGCCGATACATTTAGTATTCAGGTTACCATTTTAGATGACCTCATCGATAGTGAAAAAAAAGAGCTCGTCAAAAACAAAATAGAACGGATGCTTAACAGCTTATCGGACAATCAAAAGGAAGTGGTGTACCTGAAATACATGATTGGATTGCAACACAGGGAAATTGCAGAAATACTTGGTATCCAGGAAGATTCTGCCAGGAAACAATTGCACCGAATCATAAAAAAACTGCGAGATTTTTCCTCCGAAAATAATCTCCCCGAAGAATTGGCCTTAACCTTTTTATTACTATCTCTCTTCTCGTGATCTCTCCGCTCCGAAAAATCTATGAGCCGCGATTATCCAAGTCTAAATAGATCGAAAAGCATATAACCGATTTCATGAATCAGTAACGATGAAAGCGGTATCCGTCACGACACCCCTTTAAATGTTAAATTTTTTATTTTTTCATCATTTTATGTCCACGTTTCATAAAATAAAGGATCATTACTAAGTAGGGACCATTATTTTAAAAAATCGTGACTGACAAGAAAAAACATACTTTCCCCGGGGATGATGATTTTCTTCTAAATGAAGATTTCATCAGGTGGAGACTCTTTCGCACGGAAGAATCGAATGATTACTGGAACAATTTCCTAAGTCAATACCCGGAGATGGAAAAGGGGCTCAAAAAATCCATCGCTCAATTTGACACCATTAACATCAACCGATTTGTCTTGTCAGGAAAAGAGAAGGAAGAGATATACCATACTGTATTGTATGAAGTGAAGCGGTACAGGAAACGCCGTTTATCCGTATGGATAGGGAGCGCCGTTGCCATCTTTTTTGCAGTAATTCTCTCTATTGTATTTTTCCTCCATGAAAAAAGAGATGCCAAACAACAAGCTAGCTGGGAAAAAGCACTCGTTGTAGGAAGGACACTTCCTGAAGAAGAGATACACCTTATTTCGTCCGGGGAAAAAACAACTGTATTGCCCCAATCGCATATCGGGCTAAGCAAAGATGGCAAAGCGGTAATAACCGACAGTACAAATTCAAAAAAAACCGTATCGTTATCAAAAAAGGAGTTGAACACGTTGGTTGTACCTTACGGGAAAAGGAGCAACGTGACACTTTCCGATGGAACAGAGGTGTGGCTAAATTCAGGAACACGATTTGTTTTCCCTTCCGAGTTTCCTAAAACGAAACGGGAAGTTCACGTGGATGGAGAAATATTTATCGATGTAGCTCACGATCCCGAAAGCCCGTTCATTGTTCATGCTCAAGACATACATATAAGTGTACATGGCACCTCTTTCAATATCAAGGCATACCAAGATGACACCAAAAGAACGGTGGTGCTGGTCGAAGGAAAAGTGGAAATTGAAACGGACTTTCATCAGACAATCGAGTTATCTCCCAATGAAAAAATAGATGTAGCGGGCAGGGACATCTCACGGGAAACCGTGGATGTATCTGAATTTATCAGCTGGAAAAATGGCATATTGGTGTTAAAAAAGACGCCGCTATCTGACATTTTAAAGCAAATAGGGCGATATTATAATGTACAATTCGAAAAGACCTCCAATGTTGAGTTGGGTGGTCTAACCTATTCCGGCAAACTGTTTTTATCGGAAAGCCTGGATAGTGTAATGACATCCGTTTCGAGGTTCTCTTCTACGGTCTATCAGAGAGAAAACAATATTATACGTATCAGAAAAAAATAAAAAGCCTATGGAATGAAAAAACGGGGAAAGGATATTAAGTAAGTCGGGCAATGCTGCCACATTGCCCGATAAACGAAAATAATTTACTAATCATCTCATAATCATGTAAACTAAATTCTTTGCAAAAGTATGAAATATATTATTAAATCTAAACACCTTGCATGTAAAAAATGCAACCGAATTTCAAGAATCATGAAGTTGAATCTATTTCTGCTTTTTTTCTGTGTTCTAAGCGTAACAGCAGGAAGTGTTTATCCACAGCAAAAAAAATTGTCCCTTAAGGTAAAGAACGAATCGATTATCAAAGTGATTTCGATCATTGAGGAAAAAAGCGACTACGTATTCCTCATTCCTGACGATGCCTTGTCGGAACTCAACAAGAAGACCGATATTCAGGTTAAGGATGCATCTATTTCCAATATTTTGGAGATACTCTTGCAACAAACAGAAATAGATTATAGCGTGGTTGAAAAACAGATCTCACTGTTCAAAAAAACGACACCTAAAAAAACGTTAGAGGTTACCGGGGGAAAAATTGAACAACAGAAAAAACAGATAACGGGACGGGTGGTAGATAAAGACGGATTCCCCTTGCCGGGAGTAACCATAACGGTGAAGGAGAAAAAGGGGGTTGGTACCGTAACCGATGTGGACGGGTTTTACAAGATAACCTGTGAACCGGAGGAGGTCTTGGTTTTCACCTACTTGGGTCATCTGCCCCACGAGGAAAAAGCGGAGATGCTAGATCGTGTAACCATAACCCTGAAAGAGGACGTGATTGCCCTGGAGGAAGTGCAGGTGGTTGCTTTCGGTCGACAAAAAAAGGAGAGCGTGGTGGGTGCCATTACCGCGATTACCCCTGATGAGCTGAGGGTACCTTCCAGCAACCTGACCACCGCTTTTGCCGGTAAGATGGCGGGAATTATCTCTTACCAGCGGTCGGGAGAACCCGGTTTAGACAACGCCGAGTTCTTTATTCGCGGTATCACCTCGTTTAGCGCGGGCGGTAAAAAGGACCCGTTAATCCTGGTTGACGGTATCGAGATGTCGGCCAACGAACTTGCCAACCTTAACGTGGATGACATCGCCTCCTTTTCGGTGTTAAAAGATGCCAACGCCTCGGCACTCTATGGCGCAAGAGGGGCAAACGGCGTCATACTGGTCACCACCAAGGAGGGTATGACAGATAGGGTGACGGTGAACATCAGGGGTGAACTCTCCTCGTCGAGCAATACCAGCCTGGTGCAAATTGCTGACCCCATCACCTACATGAGGCTCCACAACGAGGCGGTCAGGACCCGAAACCCCTTGGTGGATTTACCCTACTCCTCTTCCAAAATCTACAACACGGAGGCGGGAACCAACCCGGTTATGTACCCATCGGTCAACTGGTATGATTACCTGATAAAAGACTACACCTTTAATCAACGGCTGCACGCCAATATTACCGGTGGTGGAAAGGCCGTTCAATATTACCTGTCGGCCAACTTCTTGCACGATACCGGTATCATCAAAGAGAGTGAAGAGAACAAGTTTAATAACAATATTGATATCAATCGATTCCAACTTCGCTCGAACGTGACGGTTAAATTTAATCCCAGAACCCAGGCGATTATTAGAACCTATGGTAGTTTTGACAATACCCAAGGTCCTAAACAGGGAGGAGCGCAAGTGTTTTCGATGGCCAGGAATGCCACACCCGTCCGTTTCCTGCCCTACTATCCCAAAGATGAGGTGCATCAGTTCTCCAACCATATCCTTTTCGGTGCATATGAAGCCGCGGATGCCTATACCAACCCGTTGGCCCAAATCATTAGCGGTTACAAGGAGTCGAGCTCTTCGTTGATGCTCATCCAACTGGATATAGAGCATAAATTTCAAGATGCACTGGAGGGATTGTATGCCAGGGGCATCTACAACGTGAAGCGAAACTCCTACTACGACCTGCAACGGTCGTATAAGCCATTCTATTATACGCCGGCTACCACATCCGACAAATCGTACTTACTGCAGGCGTTGAACCCCGACAAGGGTACGGAGTATCTCTCCTACGATTTTGGGTCGAAGTATATCGCTTACTCTCAATACGGGGAGCTAAGGTTAGGGTATAATAAACTCTTATCAGATGTGCACGATATTAACGCCCTTCTGGTGGGCTCTTTCAGGGAGGAGATCGACACCTCGGTTACCACCATACAGGAGTCTCTGGCGAAACGCAATATCTCGACGGCCGGAAGGTTGGCTTACGGTTACGACTCTCGCTACTTCGCGGAGTTCAACTTTGGCTATAACGGTTCCGAGCGTTTTTCTAAAAACAACCGATGGGGCTTTTTCCCATCCGTCGGTGGTGGCTGGATGGTGAGCAACGAGGAGTTCATGTCGAACCTAAACAAGGTGATCACCACCCTGAAGCTCAAAGGCACCTACGGAAAGGTAGGGAACGACCAGATAGGCTATCTGAGCGACAGATTTTTCTATCTCTCGCAAATCAACATGGAGGGGTATGGCTATACTTTTGGTACGGAAATGCAGTACTATAGACCTGGCATTTCAATCACGCGGTACGCGAATGACCTGATTACCTGGGAGGTGGCCAACAAGCTTAACCTGGGAATTGAGCTCTCCCTTTTTGACGAGTTGCACCTGCTGGCTGATTACTTTGAAGAGGTGAGGGAGAATATCCTGCAAACCCGATCCGACATCCCCTCCACCATGGGACTGGTAACCATCCCGCAGGCAAACGTGGGAGTTGCGAAAGGGCACGGTGTCGAGGCAGAGCTAAAATATCAAAAGAACTTTACCAACGATATTTGGATTATGGCCAACACCAACTTCACCTACGCGACAAGCAAGTACAGGCAGTTTGAAGAGCCCAATTATGCCGACACCCCGTGGAAATCGAAGATTGGACAAAAGTTGTCGCAAGAATGGGGGTATATTGCCGAAAGGTTTTTCATTGATGATGAAGAGGCCAATAACGCGCCCAGGCAGTTTGGCACGTATGGTGCCGGGGATATCAAGTACAAGGACATCAATAACGATGGGGTCATCAATACCGATGATATGGTACCCATCGGTTTCCCAACAGTTCCCGAGATTATCTGGGGGTCAGGGGTTACTGTTGGAATCCATAACTTTGACTTCTCCTGCTTTTTCCAGGGATCGGCTCGTTCCTCCTTTTTCATTAGTCCAAGCCACATCACACCGTTTATCAACAACGGGCAAAGGGCATTGATGCAGATTATCGCCGATGACCACTGGTCTGAGAGCAACCGCGATTTACATGCTTTCTGGCCCAGGTTGTCAGCCAGCAGCATTTCAAATAATGTTCAGCGGAGTACCCATTGGCTGCGAAACGGGGATTTCGTAAGGCTTAAGTCCCTGGAGATTGGTTACACCCTCCCCGGTAAGTTAACCAGTAAAGTTCACTTGCAGTCGATGCGGCTTTACGTGAGCGGAAATAACCTGTTCGTCTGGTCCAAGTTCAAGTTGTGGGATCCGGAAATGGCGGGCAATGGCCTTGGCTATCCCGTACAGCGGATATTAAACTTGGGGATTAACGTTAATATTTAAAACAGTTGCAAGCTATGATATATTTTAAAAAACTAGTACATCGCTTTTTCTTCTTGACAGCGCTGGTGGTAATGATTGGCTGTTCCGACTACCTGGATGTTGTTCCGGATAATACCCCGTCATTAGATGACGCATTTTCAAACAGAGCTGTCACCGAGCGGTTTTTGTTCTCCTGTTACTCCTATTTGCCGGATATCACCAATCCCTATGACTACCCCTCTTTCCTGGGTTGCAGGGATGAGATTTTCGCGATAGACGGGCGCTTGAATAATCTGCAGGGCGGTCGTTTAGCAAGAGGGGAACAGAACACCAACTCGCCAATCATGAATTACTGGGCAGGTACCCGGTCGATGTTCGCCGCCATAAGGCATTGCAATATTTTTTTAGAAAACGCGCATGTCCCGCGAGATATTATTGAAGAGGAGAGGCAACAGTGGATTGCAGAGGTTAAGTTTTTAAAGGCCTATTACCATTTCTTCCTGTTAAGGCTATACGGTCCCATACCGCTTATCAAGGAGAACATACCCCTCTCTGCTGATCCCGAAGAGGTGAAAGTTTTCAGGGAGCCTTTTGATGAGGGCGTGGATTATATCGTGCAGTTGTTGGATGAGGCCATCCCTTATTTGCCTATGAACGTGGCCAACCCGGTGGAAGAGGATGGAAGGATCACGAAGCCGATTGCTATGGGAATCAAGGCTAAAGTGTTGACGCTGGCTGCCAGCCCGCTCTTTAACGGGAACCCCTATTACGGGGATTGGGTTGACTCACGTGGGGTGAAGTTGATGCCAGCCAATTACGACGCGGCAAAATGGGAAAGGGCGGCGGAGGCGATAAAAAACGCCATCGACACCTGTCACCTGGCAGGCTACGAGCTGTATCGGTTCAATAAAAACACGGCCCCGCAAACTTTCAACATGAACGATAGCCTGGTGAATACCATGACACCACGGAAAGCGGTAACTGAACGGTGGAACAAAGGTGTGATATGGTCATCGATGGATCGCTTTGCCCCGGGCAAGGGGGGGACCAGTGCTTTTTACAACCTTTTGGGTGACTTTCAACGGGGCGTCTTCCCGGTTATGTATCCCCAGGATAAAGACAGGACGGTAGGCTTTTTATGGGCTTCGCTCACTATGGGGGAACTGTTCTACACCAACAATGGTGTACCCATCGATGAGGATAAGAGCTGGGACTATTCCAATCGCTACAAGCTGCATACCGCGACCGTGGATGATAACCATCAATTTTATATAGCTACCGGCTACACCACCGTGAATATGAACTTCAACCGCGAACCCCGTTTTTACGGCAACTTGGGTTTTGATGGGAGCTACGTGGAGATCGGTACATCAACGGAAAACAATGGGGCCACTTTTAGCCCACATCTGCAGCACAGAAGGGGTGGCCCAAACGTGAGCGGGGCACCGGCTTACGTTGTAAAGAAACTGGTGGCTTTCGAAACAACATGTAGTCAAGGGAAACAGTTGGACTACAGGGGATACGATTACAGGTTCCCCCTATTGAGGTTGGCCGACCTCTACCTGCTCTACAGCGAAGCGTTGAACGAGATTAAAAACGCTCCCGATGATGAGGTATACTATTGGATTGACCAGGTGAGGAGTATGACCGATTTGAAAGGGGTGGTAGAGTCTTGGGAAAACCATTCTCGATTCCCTAATGCCCCCAAGAGTAAGGAGGGAATGCGTGACATTATTCGACAAGAGCGCTTGATTGAGTTGGCTTTCGAGGGAAGGAGGTTTTTTGACATCCGCCGCTGGCAACTGGCAGAGGATCTGTGGACCAGGCCTCGATATACATGGAATACCGATGGAACAACGCCGGAGACTTACTATAAGCTGACCTTCATTGAAGAACGACAGAGGGAGTTCCCACCGCAAGAGTACCTATGGCCCATCAGTATATATGACCTGAGGATTAACGACAATCTCGTGCAATCGTACGGATGGTGATCTGTTTATGCTAATCCAATTAAATTGTTTATGTTATGTATATGAAAATTAGATATTTATTGTTGCTTATACTGCCCTTACTGCTCCTGCCGGCCTGTAAAACCGAAGAGGTCATAGAGCCATGGCAATCGAACGCGCTCGAGCAGTACACGTTAACGCCCATTCCTGGTGGCGTCTCCATCGAGTACGTGCTTCCTAACGATCAAGAGCTGCTCTATATCCTGGCGGAATATGAGCGGGGTGGGAAACCCTTTACGGAGAAGTCATCCATCTACAAGAACGAGATCGTCTTGGAGGGGTTCAACACCACCGAAAACGTGGAAGCCACCATCTACAAAGTGAATAAAAAGGAGCAGAAATCAGAGCCCCTTAAAATCAACTTCAATCCACTTACACCGCCCATACAGGTAGCCTACGAATCCCTGGACATCATGACGGCGTTCGGTGGAATTTTAGCCACGTGGATAAATATATCCCAGACCGAGTTTGGCGTTCGGTTAATGACCGAAGTGGATGGTGAGCTGGAAACGTCTGAAGTCTATTTTACCACCATTCCCGAGGAGAGACACTACTTCAGGGGGTTCCCCGATGTCCTGACCACTTTCGCCATCTCTTTTGAAGATAAGTGGGGCAATATCTCCGATACGGTGCGTTACACCACTACGCCCTATTTTGAAAAGGAGATCGAGAAACCATTCTTGGATTACAGGCTCCATATCCCCTACGATAACATCTCGCTCTACAGCACACGATTCCCTATCGAAAACATGTGGGACGGGATCGTGGGATTTGTCAATAACGGCTACATGGTGCAGTCGGGAGAGCCTGGCCTCTCGTTCACGTTCGACCTTAGAAAGGTGGCGAAGCTGAGTAGGATGATCGTTTGGCCAAGGTTGCAGATTGATCAGTGGTGGACGGTCTATAGAAATGCCAATATCATGTCTTTCGAGATGTGGGGCATCGATAAAATTGACCCGGCAACCCTGGCCAATAGGGATTATTGGCTGGACGACGTTTCCGCCCCCCCGGGCAAGGTGGTGCCGGAATATACCTTCAAAGACGACTGGACCTACTTAGGCCTTCATAATATCGAGCGACTCGATAAATTGGGTGCTTCGTCAAGCGATATCAGGCAAAGAGGCATCGATGGCCATATGCTGGATATTCCTATCGAGGCGGATCCCGTGCGATACATACGTATCTTCGTGCGCGAAAACACGGATGGGAGCCCCCCTCCCAATAACTTTTACAGTATTGGTGAGATCAGCTTCTTTGGTGACGATAGGATAGAATGAATGTAGGCGGTTTTTAATGGTAATGAGAATGACATCTAAAATGGAGCAAAAAATGAAAAATATAACTCTTTTCTTAGCGGTATCTCTCTCGTTCTTTCTGTTCTCTTGTGGCGACATGAATGAGATACAGAGAGAGTTCGAGGAGATGGAAGAGCAGGTCTATTTAGGTAAGATAGACTCCCTGAAAGGTTTTCAGGGGATCAACAGCGTTAAGTTAACCTGGTATTACAATGCGGATCCCAGGATTCAGAACACCGTTATCTACTGGAACCTAAGGCGGGATTCCCTTGTCATACCCGTTAAGCACACCACGCCGGGTATTCGAAAAGACTCTGTCGTGATTGAAGGGTTGTCCCAAAACAGCCACCTCTTCGAGATGCGGAACGTGAACAGTTTAGGGCAAAAATCCCTTTTCTCCACGGTAACCGTCAAGGCATGGGACCTGGAGTATTACCGGAGTAAACTGGGTGCGCGGAAGGTCTCTAACATAGGATACAACTTCAATGACTTGACATTTAAGCTTTCTACCGTGAGCGAGGTGGATGGCGTTGTCTATTCGCGGCTCAAGTATAAGAACAGAGAGGGCGTTGAGGTTGAGAAGATCATAGAAAACAACGTGGAAAGTCTGCTTTTATCTGACTTTGCCGCGGGCGAAGATATCTCTATTCAATCGTTGATCGTGCCTCCCTACTTCCATGATTCGATCTATACCGATTACGAAGTGTATAAAACACCCTACATGAACTTCAAATCGTCGAAGAGGAAAAAAGTTCTCTCCCTGGCCGATGCAGAAGGGAGCCTTTTCGTGACCACCCCCGATAGATTGTTACAGAGGAATCCTCAAGGGCAGCTGGTGGCTTACTCTTTAAATGAGGCGGGTGATCAGTTCGTCCAAAGTGGGATCCTCCAGGGTGACTGGTCAGAATACCGCTGTATGATCTATTACGATCCCGATAGGATCATCACGGTTCACGGGACCACCAACAACCTCTCTATGCATAGGATCCAGCCTGATAGGTTGGTGCATATTAGGGAATTTGCCTGGAGGTGGGCACACGTCTACTTCATGGCCCTAAACAAGAGACTTTTCTCGACCGTGAAAAATGGGGCCATGTTGCTTTGGCGGGTAGACGAGAATGGTAAATTCATACCGCCCAGTCCGGCCGAGAAAGTGGTGGCAAGGGGATTTAACGTCTATCCGAACTTTATTTCCAGCTACCAGAATGAGGGTGTTTTCTCCTTGGACGAGACCAACTTCCTTTGGTTCTACTTTATAAACGCGGAGGGAGAGATTACCTCTTCTCATAAAATGGGGCAGAGCAGGTTTACCTATATGTTGATGCTCGACTTTAATGGCGACCTGCTATGCTTAGACAATAATGGAGATCTTTGGCTTCACCCGTTCGCACCAGACACATCTGATGCGTATTGGGTGTTTGAACAGTAAAACTGACGTTTAAACCACCCTTGGGTAACTGATATGGAGAACAGGTTCGGTTGCTACCGAGCCTGTTCTTTAATCACTTTAAAGCGGGACCTTTAGTGGGAACATTTAAAGAGGAGATGAACAAGACTACTTAAGGAGTACCGCTCGCTTTTTAAGCGATGGGTATTTTTTGGGTACTCCTCGCGTAACGGCATCGATAGTTCTTATACCCGGGGCATGTTTTTTGGCAAAGCGCGCGAGTTTCTTCCAACCGTCAAGAAACAACCAACGAACCTATTTTTTCGGCCATGTCTTTCAGCGCGAAGTTAAGCGTTTCTTTATCTTTCTCTGACAAGTAACGTGGTTTCCCGGCAACAACGTGTCCGTTAATACGTTGGCTTAACCAAGAACGGGATTTGTTGAAATAATGTTCCGCGATGTAAGATAAATTGACGAACTTTGCCACCTCACTCAATTGTTGTCGCACGAGAACTTCACCCTTTAAGTCTGATAACTCGTTTTCAATTTCATTGAACCCTACATTTATGAACTCATGGATTTCGGCAACCTCTTCCGGACTGGTGTATATTTTTTTCATTTCCTTTGCTTTTTCCATAAAAGCTTCACCTGAAAGCGTTTTTAACTCAGCTAAATCTTTTTTCAACTCTTTCATAATTTTTTGTTATTATCTTGCCCCGAAGGGGACAGAATGATTGGTTTTATTTTTTACTCTCTCTTTTGTTTATCAACTTTTGCAGGTCCTCGAGCATGATATTGATTTGGTTTTCTCTCTCTTCTTTTGGGAAATCAAACATTTCTGCAATTCCGATGTAATCCGTAATCTTTGTTTTCAAAACTTCAATTTATTCTTCTAAATCTTCCAACGTTAATTCACGACTATATCACCTCAAACTCTCGTTCGATAGTTTTCTTTTTCCCATCCTTTTCGACCTCTATTTTAACCACCTGTCCGTCTATCTCAAGCTGAACGATTTCCACGAAACCACCATCAGGTAGAATCTCCACCTCCACCCCGTTCACCTTGACCTTGGCTCCCTCTTCTACTACCCCTTGAAGCTTTATAACGGCTGGCCCTATTTTAACGGGAATGTTGGTGTTGGGAGTGGTCATGAAAAGGAACAGGGGCTCCTTGTCGATTTCAATGATCTCGGAAGCCAACAGCTCTTTCACGGAATAAATGGCATCCACGTCTTCCACGTAGTCGGAAAAAGTTTTCACTATTTTCCCACCAATCTCTTTACTCCTAAAGTCGGCGGGAATAGGATCAGCGGCAGGGCCTAATTTCTCCTTGATCGCCGCCGTTTTCGCCTCGAGCAAGGTGAAGTATTCAAAATCCTCCAGGCTCTCTCGTTGAGTTTCCCACCGGATTGAATTCATGGGACCTTCCTTACCGGGATATATCAGGTGAGAGTCTCCCGGGGGAAACCTCTTCGCCGGGCCGAAATTTGTCCCGTCATGCTCCTCCCACCCGAAGGTAAGTCCCCAGTGAAGGTAACCACTCACATCAAACAGGTAATTCATCCAGTGCAAAACGCGAAGGTCACTAAGCGGGTAATCGAGAAACCGGTTCGGGTAATGCCCGTATGGAATACAGCAGGTGTAAAACCAAAGCTCTTTACCCGCTCCTTGCTGGAATTCATTCTTGTACAATTCAAATTCCCCTTCGAGGGCAAGTGAAAGGGGAACGGCCACGTCTAACAACCCGTCAAACCCGGGCACGGAAACGGCATCGATGGTTTTTATACCCGGGGCATGTTTTTTGGCAAAGCGCGCGAGTTTCTTCCAATCGTCAATAGTGTAATAATTGGGCTCATCGGATACATGAAGCATGGCCTTCTCCAACCACCCCTTCTCCTCCAAGTGTTTCTGCAAACTTCCAAGCAAGGGGGGCAATCCTTCTTCCCCGGGCACGCGAACAGTTTCCCCTGTTTTTTTATCCGTGACTTTTACACCATAAAGACCCTTCTCAACGTGTCTTAAAAGGGATGGGGTCCCGATATGCGTCAATTCAATTCTACCATCAACCCCAGCATCCATAAATGTTTGCACAAACCTGTCGAAATTGGCATAGTCATAACTCCAACTGCCCCCGCCCTCCCGGTAAACGGTAATCAGCTGGTTCCAGGGAGTATAGACGACATTTTGTCGATGTTCCGCCATGTTCTTGGCGTATTTCCCCAGCATATCCCAGAATTTTTCGGAGAACAACTCCACGTTATGCGCTTTGGAGATGTGTTCAACCATAAACCAGTTGGTCAGGTACATGTTTCGTTCTTTGGGCAATTCAAACGGGTAGACCTCCAGCTCGATCGGTATAACCTCATCTTCAATGCCTTGACCCTTCACCCTGGCCTCCCCCTCGTATATCCCGGCGGGGGTCCCTGATGGGACATGTACCGTGACCCATACCGGGAGGGTGGTGTTGGCTTCAAGGTCAACAACCTCATCCTCCAGTAGCGGGTCCGATATCTTGCAGGGAGCTAACCTGATGATCTCCCCTTCAGGAACACGATCATGGCAACCACAACGATCTGCCCTGGTAGTATCCGGTGTGTTACTATCCAAGGGGATGAAGCCCACGAAATTCCAATGGATATCCTGGAGCTTGTGCCCATCCTTGCTCACCAACTCACTCAACGCTATCGTGACCCCCTGTATAGCCTTGGGAGACCGGATAACGAACTGGGCTGGCTCGTACTCGTTAGCCGCGCACTTGAAAGACAATACCCGCGGGGCTGCTCCCGTGGGGAAAATATCAGGAAATGTCTTCTCCATGGGACTTATCACCGATATTTCAAGACCGGCGCGTTTATTACTTGAAAACGCCAACAAGCAAACCAAGCTCAGTAAGGTCAACTTTAATGTACCTTTCAAAAAACCGTCTCCCTTCATTTCGTTGTTTTGTTTTAAAATCACCTTTCAGACAAGGTGTTTGTAAACGTATACACCAACCAACCCGTTTCGGGTTGCCATTGTTTACAAAGATGCGAAAAAAACATTGTAAAAGTACACAGCAAGTTAACAATTTTCCAAGGTCTTTGATTGTAACCGTAAAACTCTCTTGTAGTGGAATCTAATGACATACAGGTTACATGGTTAGTAATTGTCAGGTAATTCGGGATGTTCCGATATTCCCTCCAAAACAGTTAAGGGGAGCCGTTGCTCCCCCTAACCTGTCAAATGAAATACTTTCAAGCTTGAATGTTAGCTTGTGAGTTGTAATGCAAGAGTGAAGTCTTGTATCGTCAAACCAATTACTGTAAACCGAAATTGTAAGTTATGATGCAAAGGTGAAGTCCACCATCGTCACAACATTTACCAACACCTATTTTTTTAGCAGGACCTCATCTATCGCCTGCTTGAGGGCATCCTTCGGTAGAGCACCTTGGGCCATTTGGGGAGCCCCTTCCATCGGCACGAAAAGCAACGATGGAATGCTTCGGATACCGAACTCGGCTGCTAACTGCTGTTCAACCTCGGTGTTCACCTTGTAGATGTACAGCTTGCCTTCATACTCCTTGGCCAACTCTTCAAGGAAGGGAGCGATCATCTTACAGGGACCACACCAGTCGGCGTAAAAGTCGATGATGGCAGGCTTATCACCCAGGTAAACCCACTCTTCTGAATTTTTCTCGAAATCGGCCACTTTCTTCAAGAAGTCGGCCCTTGTCAACTGAATTGTTTTTGTTGTCATGTTATCTGTTGTTGAATTTGCTTTATTCACCGCATTTTGTTCGCCTCCCGCGGAACTGTTTGGTCTAACCTGACAGCAGGAGGTCAATAGGGTACCCATCAACAGGGTGGATACGATAATTAATGTGGATGCAATAATTTTGGCGTTCATAATGTTATTTTTTTTCGTCCAACTTATCGTTACCTCCAAGTGGCAAACCATCGGCACCACAAGTCAGCACGCACTTTAACACCTTGACTACACGCGGATCCCTAATGGAATAGAAGCGATTCTTGCCCCTTCGCCTACAGGAGAGAACTCCTCGCGCGCGCATACCGGTAAGGTGATGCGAAAGTAGCGATTGCTCGTACCCGGTTGACTCTTGCAGCTCGGTGACAGACATCTCTCCCACCCGTGCCAGGGTGGTGACCACCCGTAAGCGTACCTCGTTGGCCAACGACCTGAGAAGGTAGGCGGCTTCTTCGAATTGAGACGGTTCCATTAAAATATCCACGTTTTCAGCAGTCATATCAATACATGAACATATATTCATGCACTTTTGTTCACGATAAGGTTTTTTTAACACAAATAGTTCGCTTCGTAACTATTTGCTCGCCGAGGCATAATGTAAACAAGTTTGGCTTCTGAACAGTCTGCTTAACGCCAATATGCTCTCTAATTGCCAATCCGCCACGGATCTACTTCACTTGAATGTAGTAGGTGAGTTTCGCCATGATCACCCGATGGGCGGAGCGGGTAAAATACGCCTTGTCGCTTCGGCGGCTGGTAAAGATATCACCCAAGCCAAAGTAATAACGTCCTTCAAGGTCAAACACGCCGATCGCGGTTCTAAGTTCCAGTCCCATTCCTCCTATCAAGCCGTAATCCACATGCTTCATCTCGCTCCTGGGAGCATATTGAACACCAATGGGTGCATCCGGGGCAGCCGCCTTTCGTGCTTCCACATCATCGCTCAGCGCCTGACTCATCTGGGCATTTTCACCGATCAACAGACTGATTTGCGGTCCGGCATTGAAAACGAAACGGGTTTTATTCCCGAAGTAGACATGCGTCATAAAGGGCACGTCGATGTAGGTGAGAGCTCGTTCGTAGGCGAACTCCTCCTCTTGCTCTGCATCAAACTCCTCGTGCCATCCTTTACGTGTGAGGTTAACCTCGGTGAGCAATCCCAGGTGCTTTTCGGTAACATACTTGGCCGCGATACCTCCCTGGTAGGAATAGATGATTTTTTGGGGGATAGAGGGCACGAAGCTCATGTTCGCGGCTACCCCTCCTCCTCCTGCCCCGATATAGAGTTCAGTGGGGAAGGTTTGCTTCTGCGCGAAGAGCATACCGCCCAGGACGGTACAAATAAGGAAAAGAGAAAAACGTTTCATCGGCTCTTATCCATTTTAATGACACGCCCGTTCGTGTCGTAAAACACGAGGTACAGGCCGGTATTAATGAATCCGCCCCAGTTATTCATCCGCTCGAAATGAAAAGCAAACTGAAGGGAGTTAACGTTAACCTGGCTTACCCGATGTTCAAAATCGGGTCCAAATCGTTGAAGGGCCGTCAGGAAGAAGAGGGCCGTATCGTACCCCCACATGGCGTAGTCGGGATAGGTATTCAAGGGTGCGCGGCCGTACCATCTGCTAAAGGCATCGTTAAAGGTGCCGACTGCCGGGTCTTTCGCATCCACGAAGAAGGGAGAAAGGAAATAGACCCCTATCTGGTGATACTCATCAACCAGGCTGGCGTAGGTCTGCCACTCGGGGTAACCAAGCAACCGCAGGGTGAGCGAGGGATTGGCTTCCTGTACCTCCTGCATCTTGTCAAGCAAGTCACGCAACGTGTGGGAATCGCCACTCGTGGGAATAATCACGTTCTCCCGGTTCGCTGAAAGAAGCGCGAGCATCGTAGAGGTCAACGTGCTGGAGTTGTGAACCGTTTCATAGCGAATGCCGTTCTCACGTAACCTGTTTTGTATCTGCGACACGAATTCCATTTTATCGTTATCGCCCCCGTGCACGAATACAAGGTTCGCGTTTCTGAACGTGTCAAGAAACACTTTCGCTGCTTTAGATTGTATAACTTGCGATAGGGAATTCACTTGGAAAATATTGCCGTTGTTCAACACCTCGCCGTTGCTTTGCGAGAAGGGAACGACATAGGTGATATCACGCGATCTAGAGAAGTCGGATAGCGTCTTGATTTGCGCGTCACTCACCCCGCCCACGATCAGGTGCAGCGATTGCATCTCCATCGTCTCCAAGAGGCTTTCCAATTTTTTAGTGTCTGTTCCTTTGCCTATCTCGAACACGAGAAGTTGCAAGTTGCCGCCACGCTCCTTCAACTCCTTCACTGCCAGGAGAAATCCTTCGTAATACTCCTGGAGACGTAGGTGACCGTTCCCGGTCTCATCGAGCAACGGCAGGAGGAGCGCCACGTTAATCAGGTTCAATCGCTCCGCTGAGGCTTCCTGTGACAAGAGGCGGTTTGCCTGCTGCTCATCTCGACTGTTCTCACCTTCGTAAGGCACAACCGTCTCGTATGACTCGAAAAAGGGAATGCGTATCACCCTCCCTATCTGGAAGGTCTCAACCGATAGGCCGGGGTTGGCCCTCACCACATCCTCCGGCTTTAACGAGTAGGTTCGGGAGACCGAGTAGAGCGTCTCCTTAGGCAGGATGGTGTGGTAACGGTAGTTCTCCTCTTTCTCTTCACTGATGACGCGCCGTTGCGGGATAACGAGCAGTTGTCCCTCGGCGATACCGTCGCGAGCCGTTGGGTTAAGGCGGTATACCTCCTCCACGGTAGTATTGTACATCTTGGAGATGCTGTAGACCGTCTCGCCGAGGCTGACCGTGTGGTTAAAGGTGATGTTCTGACCGGTCGGCTTCAGCTGGGTAGACCCGGGAGACGATGATTGTACCTGCCGAGAGGAGCTTTCAGTGGAGAGGGAGGTAGCAGAAACAGGGATAAGCAACTCTTGACCCAGTTTTAGACCCGAGTTGACATCCGGGTTATGGCGCAGTATCTCGGCCACCGTAACCGAGAAGGTTCGGGATATCTTGTAAAGACCCTCCCCCTGCTGTACCTTGTACTTGTAATAGGATTGCCCGTTAACGGTAACCTTGTCGTAGGACAGATCCTGAGCGTGTAAAAGCTGGAAACCAATACTAAGCGTAAAGATCACAGCAAACACCCTACTCAACTGGCGCGGGAAACACATGTTCTAGTTATTTTAATTTTGCAACGATCGGTCGTGCAACATTTAAACCACAAAAATAGGAATAAATTCGCTTACCTCCCGCATCTAAACAGTTTTTTGCTTTCATATTAAAAAGGCCAACAGGGGAAAGGCGACAGACGAAGCACGAAGATGTGCGGAAACATGTATCAATCATGTGCCGCTAAAATGGAACCGGGTCATCGTTTGCACGCGAAGCATCCGAAGGCAAGGTAACAGGGGAAGCGAACCCGTTGACTGCGGTGTTAGGAGGGTCAGGCAACACCACCTGCTGGTTCATGCGCGAAGGGCGCTCCACGTAGTTTCTCCCCACCCGGTTGGCGTCAAGGTTTTGGAATCGGGCGTACTCGCCGTCAAAGCGCATCATGGCAATACCCGTGGGGCCGTTCCTATGCTTCGCCACGATAATCTCGGCGATGCCCACGAGCGAGTTACCTTGATCATCCTCCGTGATCCGGTAATACTCGGGACGGTGAATAAAACAGACGATATCGGCATCCTGCTCGATGGCTCCCGATTCGCGCAGGTCGGCAAGCTGGGGCCGTTTCCCTTCTGTTCCTTGGCGTGTCTCCACCCCCCTGTTCAACTGTGACAGCGCGATAACAGGAATGTTAAGCTCCTTCGCCAACCCTTTCAGCGAACGGGATATCATGCTCACCTCCTGTTCCCGGTTCCCAAAGTTCATGCCGCTGGCGTTCATCAACTGGAGGTAGTCGATCATGATGGCCTTCACCTTATGCTCCCGTACCAGCCGCCTCGCTTTGGTACGCAACTCGAATACCGAAAGGCTGGGCGTATCATCAATATAAATGGGGGCGTTATACAGGAAGCGGTAGTTTTCCAACCGCTCCCACTCGTCTTCCGTTAGCCTCCCGCTCTTGATACTCTCCCCCCGTATCTGGCACACGTTGATAATCAATCGGTTCACCAACTGCACGTTGGCCATCTCAAGCGAGAAGATACCTACCGGCACGTTGTAATCCAGCGCCATGTTTTTCGCCATGGAGAGCGCGAAGGCGGTCTTTCCCATCGCGGGACGGGCGGCGATGATGATCAAGTCGGAATTCTGCCACCCAGAAGTGAGTTTATCCAGCTGGGTGAAACCGGTGGGCAAGCCGCTCATGCCATCCTTCCGGTTAGCCGCCATTTGGATGTTGTTAAACGCCTCCTTGATAATCGGGTTGATCTGGATAACATCCTTCTTCACGTTGCGTTGTGATATCTCGAACAGCCGTCCCTCGGTCTCCTGCATCAGGTCGTCCACATCCACCGTCTCATCGAACGCGTGCTGCGACACCTCCGATGAGAAGGAGATGAGTTCACGAGCCAGGTACTTTTGCGCGATAATTCTGGCGTGGTACTCAACGTGCGCGGCAGAGGCCACCTTGTCGGAGAGTTCGGCGATGTAAAGCGCACCGCCTGCCGTCTCCAGCTCTCCGCGCCGTTTAAGCTCCTCCACAACGGTAAGCACGTCCACTGGCTCCTGCTGCATGCTTAACCCCTGGATAGCACCGTAGATAAGTTGATGCGACGGGTCATAAAAGCTCTCGGGACGCAAGATCTCGCTGACGACCGAGTAGGCATCTTTTTCCAACATCAAGGCACCCAGCACTGCCTCCTCCAACTCCCGTGCCTGCGGGGGCAACTTCCCGACATCAGGAGCGATAACCGCTTTCTCTACTACTTTTACCGTTGTTTTCCGTCTCTGCTTTTCCATTTTATTAGGCGTCGTTGTTATCTATCCAGTTGTTATCTATTCAGTTGTTATCTATTCAGTTGTTATCTATTCAGTTATTATCCATCACTGTTCTTCATCCGGCGTGGTCTGCCGCTACTCAAAAAGATATTGCTACTCATTGCTCCACCCTACTTGGCTCGATCCATCTTCACCGGACAAAGGTAGGTAGTAATTTGCTCCATCGGGGTATTCCCCGGCCAGATATTCTCAAACAGTTATAAACAGAGGGGTGTTGATAACCCCTATCCTCGCTCAATAGACAAAATTATCGTATAACATAATTAACAATATACAAAATTATCGTATAGCAAAACTAAAAACGGGGTCAAATTGCTCTTTTTTATCTATTTTTGTGGATTGTAAAACGGAAAAAGTCAACACCATGCTTCCAATCAAAGAGAGAGAGCGGATAAGAGCGCTGATGCAACAAGAGATCATACCGGCTATCGGTTGTACCGAACCCATGGCGGTATCGCTATGCACCGCTAAGGCAACCGAGGTTTTGGGTGATCAGCCCGACAGGATTACCGTATCCCTTAGCACCAACGTGTTAAAAAACGCCATGGGCGTCGGCATACCGGGTACCGGCATGATAGGGTTACCCATTGCCATCGCCTTGGGTGCGCTGATGGGGAAATCGGAGAACGGGCTGGAGGTACTCAAAGGGCTCACACCGGCCGACGTTGAAAAGGGGAAGCGGTTTATCGATGAGGGTAGGATTACCATCCGTCACCAGGAGAACGCCCCCGACACCCTATACATCAAGGTCGTTTGCCACGCGAAGGAGAACCGTGCCACCGCGGTAATCCAAGGAAGCCACACCTCCTTCTCATACATCGAGAAAAATGGGACAATTCTCCTCGAAAAGAAGACGGAAAGCCAAGAGGAAGCCGATGAAACGATCTGGCTAACCTTTCAAAAAACGTACGACTACGCGATTCTCTCACCTATCGAGGAGCTGGCCTTTATCCTTGATGCCGCCAAGATGAACAAGGAGGCGGTAGAAAGCTCTCGCGAAGGACTGTTTGGCCACGACGTCTCGAAGAAAATCGAGGGAGAAAAAGGAAGATACCTGTTTGGCGACAACCTACACAGCCAGATGTTGGTCTCCACCACCGGGGCTTGCGATGCGCGCATGGCCGGAGCGATGGTACCGGTGATGAGCAACAGCGGCAGCGGTAACCAAGGTATCGCGGCTACCCTGCCGGTGCTGACGTACGCCGAGAACACGGGATGCTCGGAAGAGCAGTTGATCCGTGCGCTGGTACTCAGCAACCTCTCGATGATCTACATCAAGCAGTATATCGGTCGGCTATCCCCGTTATGCGGCTGCGTGATCGCTTCTACCGGGGCGAGCTGCGGTATCACCTACCTCATGGGCGGCACCTACAGACAGATAACCTATGCCGCCAAAAACATGGTCGCGAACATCACCGGTATGATTTGCGATGGGGCCAAACCCAGCTGCGCGTTGAAAATCGCGAGCGGTGTCTCCACGGCAACCCTGTCCGCGCTGATGGCTATCGAGGACACCACGGTCACCGACCAAGAGGGGATTGTCGATGACGATATCGATAAAACCATCGAGAATTTGGCATTGATAGGAACGAAAGGAATGAACGAAACCGATCAGATCGTGTTGGATATATTAACGAACAAATAAAACAAAGAATCGTATGAAAAAAACAGTACTTCGAGCGATAACCATCCTCCTGTTTCTGGCAGCCCTGCCGGTTGCCGCGCAATCTCCCATTTCATGGAAGTTCTCCCTAGAAGACGCGGGGAGCGGGGAAGTCGCCCTTATTGCCAAAGCAACCGTAGAACAGGGCTGGTACATGTACGACACCCAAATCCCGGAGGGTGGACCCACGCCTACCCAAATCGAATTCGACCGGGTAGAGGGTGCGGAAGCGGTTGGTAAATTCCAAGCAAGAGGGGTTAAACCGTCCGTCAAGTACGACGATATCTTCGAGATGGAGATCGGCTCGTTCACCGGGACCGTCGAGTTCGTGCAACGCCTCAAGGTAAAGGATAAGAAACAGTTCATCGCGGAGGGGAGCGTACGTTCCCAGGCGTGCAACGAGCAGACCTGCACACCCCCGCTACCAGTCGATTTCTCCTTCTCCGAAGCGCAGCTGCCGGCTACCTTAACCATCGCCCCCGCGGCTGCTCAAACCCCTGTCGCAACGGCAGAGGATAGTGAAAGCGTGACGACTCCTAGTGGGTTAGCGTCGAGCGCAGTAGTATCTGGTGAGGCTGTGCCGAGCGTAGCGGCAACAAGAATTCTTTCTCCGGCGGAGGCCGAACGGGAAGCACTGCAATCCGCTTCAGAGACAACACCGGAGGGAGCTGCCGCAAACCTCACGCTGGGCAGTATCGACCGCGAAGCTTTATGGACACCCGTGATCGAAGAACTCAACACGTTAGGTAACGAGGACCCCACGAAAGGCTCGCTGTGGAGCATCTTGCTAAAAGGGTTCCTCTGGGGATTCGCGGCACTGCTTACCCCCTGCGTATGGCCCATGATCCCGATCACGGTCAGCTTCTTCCTCAACCGCAACCAGAAGAACCGGAAAAAGGCAATTAAAGACGCTGCTATTTACGGGGCCTCTATCGTGATTATTTACGTCACTTTAGGGCTAATCGTTACTGCCATCTTCGGTGCCAGCGCGCTCAACACCATGGCCACCAGCGCGACCTTCAACCTGATCTTCTTCGCGCTGCTCCTTATCTTCGCCATCTCGTTCATGGGCGCGTTCGACCTGGTGCTACCCGCCTCCTGGACCAACAAGATGGACAGCAAGGTCGACAGCACGAGCGGATTCATCAGCCTCTTCTTCATGGCGTTTACCTTGGCACTCGTCTCCTTTTCCTGCACCGGCCCCATCATCGGCTGGTTGCTGGTAGACGCTGCCACGCACGGCAACTTCCTCGCGCCCGCCATCGGCATGTTCGGCTTCGCGGTGGCCCTGGCCATCCCGTTCACGCTCTTCGCCATCTTCCCCTCCTGGCTGAAGTCGCTCCCCAAATCGGGCAGCTGGCTCAACTCTGTCAAGGTGGTGCTCGGTTTCATCGTGCTGGCCGTCTCGTTCAAGTTCCTGTCGGTTGCCGACCTGGCTGCCGGGTGGGGCCTCTTGAACCGGGATCTCTTCCTCTCCATCTGGATCGTACTCTTCGCCATGCTCGGTTTTTACCTGTTGGGAAAGATCAAGTTCAAGGGCGATAGCGATCTCGCGCACGTCTCCGTCACACGGGCCTTCCTCGCGATAGCATCGTTTACCTTCGCCATCTACATGGTGCCCGGGCTGTGGGGCGCTCCCCTCAAGCCCCTCAGCTCCATCGTCCCGCCGCTATCTACACAGGACTTCAAGCTGGGAGACAAGCCGATGAGCCTGGTCTTTGACGATTACGAGACGGGGATGGCCTACGCGGTCCAGGCTGATAAACCGGTACTCCTTCAGTTCGGGGGCCACGGCTGCGTCAACTGCCACAAGATGGACGCGACCGTGCTGGCGGACGACAAGGTACGTGAACTGATCGAAGAGGAGTTCGTCTTTATAACCCTTATGGTAGATGAACGCACCCGCCTTCCCGAAGTCATGGAGGTGGAAGAGAACGGAAAAACCACGAAACTGAGGACGGTAGGCGACAAGTGGAGCTACCTGCAACGCCACAAGTTTGGTGTGCAGTCGCAACCCTTCTACGTGGTGTTGGATCAGCAAGGGAAACCACTCTCTCCCTCGCACGTATTTGACGAAAGCGTGGATAACTACGTGATGTTCCTACAGACCGGACTTCGCAACTTCAAACAATCAGGAAAGGAGTAAAACGCGTATGAGTCGACGGGAAGAGAGGATGAAGGCATTTGGTCGGCTACTCGACGTCATGGACGAACTGCGGGAGAAATGCCCGTGGGACCGCGAGCAGACCAACGAGAGCTTACGGGCCAACACCATCGAAGAGACGTACGAGCTATCGGAAGCCATCCTCGCGGATGACAACGACGAGATTAAGAAGGAGCTGGGCGACCTGCTCCTTCATGTTGTCTTCTACTCGAAGATAGGCGAAGAGAAACGAGCTTTCGACGTGGCCGATGTTTGCCACGCGATTAGCGACAAGCTCATCTTCCGCCACCCCCATGTGTTTGGAGAGGCGAAAGCTGAAGACCCCACCGCGGTAGCCAAGACGTGGGAGCAAATCAAGCTCAAGGAAAAGGGGGGTAACAAGACGGTATTGGAAGGTGTTCCCGTCGCCCTCCCCTCCATGGTGAAAGCCTACCGCATCCAGGATAAGGCCCGCAATTACGGGTTCGACTGGGACCGGCGGGAGCAGGTCTGGGACAAGGTAAGGGAAGAGATTGGCGAACTGGAAGAAGAGATCGGGACGATGGACGACGACCGGATGGAAGCAGAGTTCGGCGACCTGCTTTTTGCCATCATCAACGCCGCGAGGCTCTACGGCGTGAACCCCGACAACGCGCTGGAACGAACCAACCGGACGTTCATCCGCCGGTTCACCTACATGGAAAAGGTGGCCAAGGAAACGGGCCGCGACCTCCGGAAGATGACGCTCGATGAGATGGAAGTCATCTGGCAAGAAGCGAAGCGGGAAGAGCGGCGCGATAGCACGCTACTTGCCGACCCGCCATCGAGTTAACACGTTGTCCTTCTTCGGGAATATCCCGTTTTTCTTCGAGCGCACATCCTCAACGACGTAGAAGATATCGCTATCGAAATCGTCCAGCGTGCGGGCCAGTTTCTTAAACTCTTTCCTGCCCACCACGATCTCCACGATATCTACCTCGTCGGTCGATCCTACCCCTCGTGTCAACGTGGCTCCCACATCCAGTTTGTTCAAGGTCTGCACCAAATCCCGCCCATTCTTCTGGGTATAAATGCGGCAAAGCACGATCCCATAGGCGATTTTATCCTCGATGATGAGCCCGATGTAGTTGCCAGCGGCGTAACCGGCCGCGTACGACAGGTAGGAGACCATATCGTTGGCCCTAACCAGGATCTGCGAGATAATCACCACCCAGATAAACACTTCCACGAAACCGATAAGGGGTGCTTTGGCCTTATCCCCTTTCGAGACAAAGATAATACGCAATGTGCCGAGCGATACGTCAACGATACGCCCGAAAAAAATCATAATGGGCAAAAGCCACGGGTAAACATCTAAAAAATCAAACATATTAAAGTATAAGTATAAAATTTACAATGAAAAGTAAAAACAAAGCATAGTAGGCAAATGTTCAATATTACTAACGAAAGCCACCTATGTTCGTCGCTTTGAAAACCTAAAAACAACCTAAACGCGATAGGCGAACATTCAATAAAGCCATTTAAAAGACCAGTTAAAGCAGGAATTTCCTAAGGGCCTCCACCGGCACGCCCTTGCGGCGCGCGTAGTCGGCCAACTGCTCATCATCGATATCGCCGACCGCGAAGTATTTGGACTCCGGGTGCGCGAGGAAGAGGCCGCTGACCGACGCGTTGGGATACATCGCCCCGTTTTCGGTGAGCGAGATTCCTATCTCCTGGCTGTCCAGCAAGTCGTGCAGGATAAAGTTCGACGATTGATCGGGTATGGACGAATAACCAACTGCAGGGCGAATGCCGACATACTTCACCGCGAACATCTCCTCCACGCTAAGAGCCTCCTTTTGCGCATACCCCCAGTAAGTGCGCCGCACTGCCGCGTGCAGCCACTCGGTGGCGGCCTCCGCCAGGCGATCAAGCAGCGACCGCATCAACAAGCCGTTATAATCATCGCCCTCTTCCTCGTACCGTTTCAGTTGCTCGCCGGCTCCCGCCCCCGCGGTCACCATGAAAGCCCCGGCGTAGTCATTAATACCCTGCAAATTGGGTGCCACGAAATCGCTTAGGCAGAGGTAGCTGTTCTCGCCCGATTTCACCTGCTGCCGAAGCAGGGGAAACGGTGTGCCATCCAGGTAGATAGTATCCGCATCGCTCCAGGCCTTGTAGAGTCCGAAGAGCGCCTTCACGTACTCCGCCTCTTCCCGGATGAACCGCGACAGCATCACCTGCGCATCGTCATAGAGTCGGGCTGCCTCCAATGCCCGTTCACGTTCCGCCTCACGGAACGTGGATAACCAAGCCTCGCGTGATGCTTTATCCTTGCCCACTTTGGTGACCGTGTGGAACCTGGCCGACAACTTCCAGGCGTGGAAGAAAAACTTCCAGTTGATATAGGGAACGACCTCCCGAACAGGGATCGGATCCAACTTGATCCGACCCAAGGTCGCTGGTCTTGGAGAGACATACCTTTCCCAGTCAATAGCGTATGTATGGGCACGCGCTTCTTGTAGGGAGACAAGCCTCTCCTTTCTCACCGCACGGCCCTCTCTCAACCGTTCGTACTCCTCCCTCACCTGCTGGATATACCCTTCCCTACGCTCGTCGCTCACCAGGTTAGCCACGGCCGCGGGGCTTTGCGACGCGTCCTTCACGTGTACCACCCCATGGCCGTACTTCGGCTCGATCTTCAACGCGGTGTGCAGCTTGGAGGTGGTCGCCCCACCAATCATCAACGGGATTTTCAGCCCCGCTTTCTCCATCTCGGTGGCCACCACCGCCATCTCCTCCAGCGAGGGAGTGATTAGTCCGCTCAACCCAACGACATCCACCTTCTCCCGGATAGCCGTCTCGATAATCTTCTCCGGTGGCACCATCACCCCCAGGTCCACCACCTCGTAATTGTTGCAAGCCAACACGATACCCACGATGTTCTTACCGATATCGTGCACGTCGCCCTTCACCGTGGCCAAGAGTACCTTCCCCGCCCTGGTCGCATCGTTTCCCGACCCTTTCTCCGCCTCCAATGCCGGCTGCAGAATCGCCACCGCCTGTTTCATGGTACGCGCTGCCTTAACCACCTGCGGTAGGAACATCTTGCCCGACCCAAAGAGGTCGCCCACCCGATTCATCCCATCCATCAACGGCTTGTCGATAATGTCCACCGCACGCGGGTAGTGCGTTAACGCTTCGGCGAGGTCCTCTTCCAGGTGGTCGCCAATCCCTTTAACCAAGGCGTAACCCAGTCGCTCCTCCAGCGGGTAGCCGCGCCACTCCTCCACCCGCTCCCGTTCGCCACCGGCAACCTTCTCACCCTTCACCCTCTCGGCGTACTCCATCAACCGCTCCGTTGCATCTCCCCGGCGGTTGAGGATCGCGTCTTCAACCCGCTCTTTTGCCTCCCCGGGAATCTCCTCGTAGATGACCGATTGGGCGGGGTTGACGATCCCCATATCGAGTCCCGCCTTAATCGCGTGGTAAAGGAACGCGGAGTGCATCATCTCCCGGATAGCATCATTACCCCGGAAGGAGAACGACAGGTTGCTGATCCCGCCACTCACCTTGGCGTGGGGCAGGTTCTCCTTGATCCAGCGGGTGGCCCGTATAAAGTCGACGGCGTAGTTGGCGTGCTCCTCGATGCCGGTGGCGATCGCCAGCACGTTAGGGTCGAAGATGATATCGTGCGGGTCAAACCCGTTCTTGGTAAGCAGCTGGTAAGCCCGACCGCAAATCTCGATGCGCCGTTCAAACGTGTCGGCCTGCCCCTTCTCATCAAACGCCATCACCACCACGGCCGCCCCGTACTCCTTTATGCGATTCGCTTGCCAGATGAACTCCGCCTCCCCGTTCTTGAGCGATATGGAGTTAACGATCGGCTTGCCCTGCACGCACTTCAACCCGGCTTCCAACACCTCCCACTTTGAGGAGTCGATCATCACGGGCACCCGCGACGCGTCGGGGTCCGATGCCAGCATGTTCAAGAAGCGGGTCATCTCCTCCGCGCCATCGAGCAGGCCGTCGTCCATGTTAACATCGAGCACCTGTGCCCCGTCCTGCACCTGTCCACGGGCAATCGCGAGGGCCTCTTCGTAGCGCTTCTGCTGGATTAGCCGCGCAAAGCGACGTGAACCGGCCACGTTGCACCGCTCCCCGATGTTCAAGAAGTTGAGCGCCGGCGACACCTCCAGTCGCTCCAGGCCGGAGAGCTGCATATAGCGTGGGGGAGTGGCTTTCGGGTGCGGTGTGGCGTGCTCCACCATACGGGTGTACTGCGCGATATGCGCCGGCGTGGTGCCACAGCAGCCCCCCACGATATTCACCAACCCCTCGTCGATAAACTCCTGCATCTGCGCCGCCATCCTCTCCGGTGTCTCGTCGTACTCACCCAGCTGGTTGGGTAGCCCGGCGTTGGGGTAAACGCTGATGTAGAACGGTGCGATTTGCCCCAACTCCTTCGCGTACGGCTTCAGGTCGGCCGCCCCAAACGAGCAGTTCAACCCGATGGTCAAGGGATTGGCATGGCTTACCGATGTAACGAACGCCCCAAGTGTCTGCCCCGAAAGGGTCCTGCCCGCCTTGTCGGAAATGGTAACCGAGAGCATGATGGGGAGGGGATGTCCCGTCTCCTCCCCCACCTCCTTGGCCGCGAGGATGGCTGCCTTCGCGTTCAGCGTATCGAAGATGGTCTCGATTAACAGCAGGTCCACCCCACCCTCCGCGAGCGCGAGGATTTGCTCCTTGTAGGACGACTTGAAGTCATCGAACGTGGCGGCCCGGAACATCGGCTCCTCCACCCGGGGGCTCATCGAGGCAGTTTTGTTGGTCGGCCCAATGGCGCCCGCCACGAAGCGCGGTTTGCCGGGCGTGGCACGGGTGAACTCGTCGGCTGCCTCACGGGCTACGCGTGCGGCACACCGGTTCATCTCGCCCACCCAGCGCTCCAGCTTGTAGTCGCCCTGCGATATCGAGGTCGCGTTAAAGGTGTTGGTCTCGATGATATCGGCACCGACCTCCAGGTAGGCCCGGTGAATCTCCCCGATCACATCTGGACGGGTAATGGAGAGGATGTCATTGTTACCCCTGAGCAGCACCTCCGAATGGGTAAAACGGTCGCCCCTGAAGTCCTCTTCGGTCAGCCCGTATCGCTGTATCATCGTGCCCATCGCGCCATCCAAGATAAGGATGCGGTCAGCCAGTATGTTTTCTATCGTCATAAAACGTTCACTGAAGTTAGACTATTCCTCGCCATGGCCTTGTCCAAGTGAACTTGGCCAACGCTCATTTGGCTTAACGGAATAGTTCACTGAAGTTAGACTATTCCTCGCCATGGCCTTGTCCAAGTGAACTTGGCCAACGCTCATTTGGCTTAACGGAATAGTTCCTTTTTAGTGTTAATGAAAGAATCCCCCGTCTTATCCAAACCACTATCCAGGCAAGCGTGAGCCTCACCCCAAGGATCAACCCGAATGAAACCCCCAAGGCAACGAACAGCAGGTTATCCTCAATTACCGAGTGCGACACCGCCAGGTGGTGATTCAGCAGGTCGGCCTCAGTTCGGGTCACCTTCCCCTCCCTCATCTGGTCAATCATCAGCGCCCCGCCGTATGCCAGTCCCACGATATAACCAATCAGCCACAGGAAGGTAGTGCTCGTCGGGAGTCCAAAAAACTTCATCAGCGGCTCCACCGCCTTGCTCAAGCGGGGAATCAAGTTGTACTCCTGTAGAAGCAGGTAGAGAAGGTGCAATACAAAAACAATGCTCGCGATGATGAGCGAAGTGGCCAACGAGGTTTGTAGCCAGGCCATCAACAACTCCGGGATGCTGCTTATCGCCTCGATACCGGTCTGCGTGAAAATGGGCATGCCCATCTCTCGCGGGAGGATCAGGTTCAACACGAAGCCAATCGCGATGCTGGCCGTGATACGCAGCAAACTCATGCCCCAGAAGGAGTTCCCCGTTCTCGCTTGTACCGCGCTCTCCACGGGGAGGTTATGCGCGATCTGGCACATCAACGCGAGGATGGTCAACTCCCTTAACGTGAGAGACATCGAGGTGATGATGGCCAACGGGGCGTAGAGAGGCAAGAAGATGCTGGTAACAAACACGATAGCCGTGCTTCCAGGCAGTCCCAGGTAGTTGAATACCGGATCCAAGTAGGTCGCCACCAACGCGATAATACCATAATAGTCGAGGAACCTTACCACCAAGGATATGGGCAAGATGATCTTCAACAGCCAGAGGATGGTAGGACCTGCTTTTTTAAGGGCAGGAACCAGTATCTTATCTCGGAATCGCATATACTTCTCCCATTACATGACAACCCAAAACAAGGCGTCAAAAGAGTGATTACCTTTTGAACATCCTGTCCATGCTTCGCTTGTCCTCTTTCTCCCGCAGGGAGTGCCTTTTATCGTACGCTTTCTTTCCCTTGGCCACGGCGATCACCAGCTTGGCCAACCCCTTCTGATTGATGAACAGGCGAACGGGTATGATGGTGAAGCCTGTCTCCTTGGTCATCCGCGACAGCTTACGCAACTCGTTCTTATTCAGCAACAGCTTCCGATCACGGCGGGCAGCATGGTTGCTGTAAGTGCCGTAAAAGTACTCCGCGATATACATGTTGCGCACCCACAGTTCACCCCGCTCGAACATGCAGTAGGTATCCACCAGGCTCGCCTTACCTAGCCGGATCGATTTGATCTCCGTCCCGGTAAGCACAATACCCGCGGTAAAGGTCTCCAGCAATTCATAATCGAACGTGGCGCGTCTATTCCTTATATTGATCGGTGACTGTTTCATCCATTCAACCTAAGTTGATAAAAGTGGGGGTTCCCCCTGCCGTTGTATTGGAGTGCAAAGGTACGAGAATCTTGTTAATAAAAAAACCGTGACACGGGGCCACGGTTAGAAAATGATGATTGGAACAAACCTTCCCCTGAAACTACTCTTTAACAACCTGCATGATGTAATATTGCGAGGTTTTGTACAGTTCCACATGGCCGCCAACGTCACGGTAGTAACGGAAGTAGACGTGCAAGTCCTTGTACGCGTTCTTGGAGGGCAGGCTGGCCGCGTAATGATCATGAATCGGCTTCAGATTAACCGCGTGCAATACCTCTGACTGATCCTTATCCACGGTTCCCGGCGCATCTACCAATCGAATATCAATGATTACCTCGTTTTCATTACCCTCGTTCACATCGTGATAAAAGGCCAGCGTCTTTTTACCGCCATCCCCCTTTTTATACCCGAAATTACATATCCAGTGGTGATCGAAGTAGGGACCCCCGTAAAACAGATGATTAAATGAGGTCAGTGGTATTTCCTGACCTGGGTCCACCTTTTCGATAGGTGCGGCAACAGGCCAGAGGCTCGATTGATCTACCGGATCCGATATCTCCATAACCGTGGCATTGTAAACACCCTCTTCGGTAATGCTGTTCTCGCTCTCTTTCCAGCTATACTTTACATATACAAAGCTACCGGGAAGTTCCATCTTGATCTCCGGGGAAGTGATGGGCAACCCATCAAGCGTCCGGGCGTACACTGTTCCCATTTCCGTACATGTTATATAGGAAAGCGGGGATCCCGTGTAGGAGGTTTCACCGCCTGCCATACAGGAGGTCATCAGGAACGTTGCCCCGATGACCGTGAATAACAAAATAACATTTTTCATTTTCTCCATATTCTTTTTGATTCGTGTTAAAACTCAAACTTTAACCCAACGTTCAGATCCAACACGATCTTCTGGTCGGAGTAAATGGTTTTATGTTCGTTTTCTGCATTGAAGTAATAGGCGCCCCCTATTTTCCCGTACAACCTTAACCGGTTATATAACGGGTACGAGAGTCCCACACCCACGTTCAATGATAGTTGCGGATTTCGTTGCGAGATTTTCACCACCTCCCTTTTCAGGGACTGGCTGTTGCCTATTATCTCCTCCTCACTCAACTGTTTGAAGTTACCGTACACGTCTTTTTCAATCATTCCACCGACAGACGCGTAAAGGTTAAGCTTGTTAAGTGAGAAGACGGTGTAGTTCAGGCTCAACGGCAGGCCAATATAGTGAAGATGCTGTGTCTCGTACGCGTCAAGGCTGGAACTCTCATTCCGCACCTTGGATAAAAGATAGCTGTAAACGAGGCCGGATTCAATGGAAAGTCCGTCGATAATCTCCTTTGAGAGGGTGATGCCGAACGAGAGGGGTTGATTGTGCTCCATCTCCGAAACGTTATCGGCAACTTTCTGGGTAGCGTACAGAGGGATAGGGACTTCCTCTCCCATTTCGTTATCAGCAGGCGTACTACGTAAGGTCATAGGCCTGTTGACAACTTGCTGGTAGGAATGCAATCCGCCACGACCGCCCATCGCGAGGAGCAGGGGCTCGTCATTTTCACGCCGCCTCATCCCTTCCATCAGTAACCTATCCCATTTATCCTCCACGGTCAGCACTTCCTCCTCCTCAGAGCGATTACTTGATTCGAGTGATAAGACGCTATTATGCTTGGAAACTGCCGCGTGCATTCGGGTTATCGCCTCTTCCACCTTTTTCCCGATTGCCAACTGAACATTGGCAACCTCGGTGGGACCAGAGGCAATATGAACCTCATTCAACACCCTGCTTGGGGGCATCTTTAACGCCGCACCCGCCTTCACCTTAGAACCCAAACCCACATCTCGGCTCGTTTTCGAAGGCGACTCGGGTATTGCTCCCAAGCTTGCTTCCGTACCCCCTTCCGAAGGCGCCAACACTTCGGTTTCCACGGAGACGGACTCCATTTTCGTCTCGTCAAGCCTGTCTATGGTCCTATCCGTAGCAGTGGTTTCCGCGACCAAAGAATCGGGTTGCTCCCAAGGCCGTTGTATGAACAACACGCTCCCCACGATAAGCAAAAGCACCGCCACCGCGGATGCCACCGCGTAGCGCCACCGTCTCCGGGGTGTTAGCACCACGGGCACGGCCTCGTTCAGCGCCTTCTCCAAACGTTGCCACCCGTCGGGCGGCACCTCTCCCTTGAAGTCGTTGAACTTCTCTTGAAACTGTTTTCGTATATAATTATCCGAACTCATTGTACTAATCTTCGCTGGTTTTTACTCAGGATAGTCGAAATCTTCTTCTGCAACAGGGACTTGGCCCTAAAAAATTGCGATCGCGAGGCAGCTTCGTTGATGCCCAATTCGCGGGCAATCTCCTTGTGCGACATCTCCTCGAAGATAAACAGGTTGAAAACGGTTCTATACCCGGGCGGTAAACTCCTGATCATCTCGAGCACCTCTTCCCTCGGAATATCCCCAATATCAAGCAAGTCGTCCTCCTGAAGCTCCACCGTATTAGAAGAGTGGTATCCGTACTCATCCATGAACTTCAGCTTCTGCTTTTCCGCACGGTAATGTTCCAATGCCAGATTCACGAAAATCCTCCTTAGCCAGCCTTCAAAAGAACCCTTGCCCGTGTACGAGCCAATCTTTGTAAACACGCGAATGAACCCATCGTGCAACAGGTCGCGAGCGGTCTCTTCCTCCCTGCAGTAACGCAAGCATACCGCCATCATTGTCGGAGCATATCGCTCGTACAACGCTCGTTGAGCATCACGATCCTGTTTCTTACACGCTATGATCAGTCGATCATCGTCCATTCCACTTTGTAGTTCATTATGATAGATGGAAAATAAAGAAAAACGCTGCACGGGTAGGCCCGTTTTACAAGAATTTATCTTTTTTTAAGAAACAAGCCCCATGTTTTCTCACTTCATCATTTCCTCATCAAAAGTACAACTGGATAGAAAACCTTGCAAGAAAATATATTTAAAGAATGTGTATTTATAAATTGCAGTCTATCTGTTTTTTATTTATTTTTGCACTATTAGATTCGGTGTAAACTGATTCAACAAATTAGAAATGAACCCTACATGGTTAAAACAGTCATTTCACTTTGAATAATTATTTTAAACATCAAAGATTCCATACACCAAAATGTAAAAAATTAAAATAATCGTATGAAAGATTTTGTAAAGATCATGCTGGCCTCCGCGTTGGGCTTCCTTATCGCCCAAATCTTGTTGTCCTTTATCGCGCTTATCTTCTTCGTGGGCGCGATGGGCTCCCTCATGGGTTCTATGTCGTCCGACAAGTTCATCCTGCAAGAGAACTCGGTATTAAACTTGCGGTTAAACGCCCCCATCAACGAGCGGGTGGCCGAAGATGATCCCTTCACCTCTCTCCTTACCTCCGACATGCCTTCACCAATGGGGTTAAACGAGGTCGTGAGCGCGATTCGCAAGGCCAAGAACGAAGATAAGATCAAAGGCATCTACCTCGACTCCCGAAACCTATTGGCCTCTACAGCCACGTTGGCCGAGATTCGCCAAGAATTGGAACGCTTCAAGGAGAGCGGCAAGTTCATCGTGGCCTACGCCGACACCTACACGCAGGGAGGCTACTACCTGGCCTCAGTGGCGGATAAAGTGGCGTTAAACCCGCAAGGCATCCTGGATCTACACGGGCTTGTCGCCACTCCCTTCTTCATTAAGGAAGCACTAGACAAACTGGGCATCCAGGTGCAGGTATTCAAGGTGGGTACCTACAAGTCGGCCGTGGAACCGTTCATCCAAAACGAGATGAGCGAAGCGAACCGGGAGCAGATCGCCTCGTTCCTAAACGACTCCTGGAGTACCATGCGTGCCGATTTCGCTGCTTCCCGCTCCCTCACGGAGGAGGCTATCGACTCGCTGGCCAACACGCTACCCCTGTTGCAACCTGCTGAAGCCCTCCTAGAGGCGGGGTTAGTGGACACGCTGCTCTACGAGACCGAAATGAAAGCGTACCTGCGCACCCTCCTCGACATCGACGAAGATGCCAAAATACCCTCTGCTACGGTCAGTGACATGAAGTCGGTGAAAACCAAGAGCATAAGGAAGACGGAAAATTCAATCGCCCTTCTCTACGCCTACGGCAACATCATCTCGGGTAGCGGCTCCACCGAAATCCAGGATAAGTATCTGGTTAATCAGATTGAAAAGCTAAAAAACGATGATGAGATCAAGGCGGTGGTCTTTCGAATCAACTCGGGGGGAGGCAGCGCCTACGCGTCCGAACAGATATGGAAGGCGATTTCTGAATTGAAAGAGGTGAAGCCGGTAATTGCCTCGATGGGCGATATGGCCGCGTCGGGGGGGTATTACATCGCCTGCAACGCGGATAAGATCGTGGCACAACCCACCACCCTAACTGGGTCTATTGGTGTATTTGGGATCATCCCGAGCTTCGAGGGGACCGCAAGGAAAATAGGTGTCCGCACCGATATGGTGAAGACCAACGAGTTTGCCGACTTCGGTGACATTACCCGTCCCCTTAACGATCGGGAGGGTGAGAAGCTGCAGGCCACGATTGAACGGGGGTACGACCTCTTCCTGACACGCTGTGCCGATGGACGCAACATGGAGAAGGACTCGCTGGCCCTCTACGCGGAAGGTCGCATCTGGACTGGGAACCAAGCCAAGGAGATCGGGCTCGTGGACGAGCTGGGAGGCATCGAGCGGGCCATCGAGATTGCCGCCGAGGAGGCCAACCTGGGTAAGAGTTACGTGGTATTTGAATATCCGCGACTCCGCTCCCGCCTGGATGAACTGATCAATCCCATGAAGGAGGATATAGCCGCTCGAACGCTGAAAGAGCACTTGGGCGAAAGCTACGGGATTTTCATGCTGCTGAAGGATCTTAAACAGCAGGAATATCTGCAGGCACGTATCCCTTACGATTTGAATATTCACTAACCTGCTCCCCCGATTAATCTAGTGCAACCTGTTGGTAACATACGTCGCTCGTTACTGCCACTATCGTGGCTGTACGGGGGCATTGTGAACCTGCGAAATTGGCTATTCGACCGCAATGTGCTCAAGCAACGGTCGTTTGATGTACCGGTTATTTGCGTGGGTAACCTCACCGTGGGCGGCACTGGAAAGACCCCCCATATTGAATACCTTATCCGGTTGCTCTCGAAGCAATACAAGGTGGCGGTACTAAGCCGGGGGTACAAACGAAAAAGCAAGGGATTCAAGGTGGTTGAAATGGACTCCCGGGTACAAGATGTTGGGGATGAGCCGCTCCAGATCAAGCGCAAGTTCCCCGGCACGATGGTTTTCGTGGATGGGAACCGGGTGCGGGCCATCGAGAAGATTCTCTCCGCGGAACGTGCATCGCACCCCGACGTGATCTTGCTGGACGACGGTTTTCAGCATCGCCGCGTTAAGCCTTCCCTATCGATCCTACTCGTGGACAGCAATCGCCCGGTATTCGAGGATGAACTGCTACCGGCGGGGCTTTTACGCGAGCCGCTTTACGGGAAAAACCGGGCCTCCATCGTGGTGGTGACCAAGTGCTACCCCGACATGCAGCCCATCGACTTCCGCATCTACGCTAATGGGCTTGACCTGTTTCCCTTTCAACAGCTTTACTTCACATCGCTAGAGTACGACACGATTCGCCCCCTCTATCCTGAGCTGGGAGGAGAGCCGTTGGAGCTGAACGACCTCCGCAAGAAGCACCTCTTCCTAGTGACCGGCATCGCATCGCCCGCGCCGCTTGTGGACAAGCTGGAGCACAAAACCTACAACCTCTACACCAAGCTCTTCCCCGATCACCACGCTTTTACCAAGGAGGATATCCGCTCCATTCAAGAGATGGTGACATCGGTGGACGACCCCAATAAAATTATCCTTACCACGGAAAAAGATGCCGTCCGTTTTCAATCGCTCCCCTTCCTGGAGGAGGAGATGAAGCGGATGCTCTACTATATCCCGGTACGGATATCGTTTATCAACGAAAAAGAACAAGAATCATTCAACAACCATATCGATGAACATGTTAGAAACTATCAAACAAACCGCCGACTACCTGGCGAACAAAATCAGTGACGTACCCAACACCGCCATCATCTTAGGCACCGGCCTCGGTGAATTGGCCCGTGAGATTACAGAGCGGGAGGAGATACCATACACCGAGATACCCAACTTCCCCGTTTCCACCGTTGAAGGCCATAGCGGGAAGCTAATCATCGGTAAGCTTGGCGGTAAAAGGGTGCTCGCCATGCAGGGGCGCTTTCACTACTACGAGGGATATAATATGAAGCAGGTCACCTTCCCCATCCGCGTATTCAAGGCGTTGGGCGTGGAGTACCTGTTCGTGTCTAACGCCGCGGGAGGCATGAACTCCTCGTTTGACGTGGGCGACATCATGTTAATAGAAGACCACATTAACCTTTTCCCCGAGCACCCGCTTCACGGCAAGAACTACGACCAGCTGGGTACCCGCTTTCCCGATATGAGCGAAGCGTATAACAAAGAGCTACGGTTACTGGCCATGGAGATCGCCAAGGAGAAGGATATCAAGCTGCAGCACGGTGTTTACATCGGGTTGCAAGGGCCTACCTTCGAGACCCCTGCCGAATACAACTTCCTAAGGATCATCGGTGGCGACGCCGTGGGTATGTCCACCGTTCCCGAGGTCATCGTGGCCAACCACGCGGGGATGAAGGTATTGGCATTCTCCATCATCACCGACCTGGGCGTGATAGGCAAGATCGTGGAGATCTCTCACGAGGAGGTGCAGGAGGCGGCCAAGATAGCCCAACCCAAGATAGCGGAGATCATGCGTACCGTCATCGAGCGCATGTAACGGCTGCTGCATGAATCGGACAGAAATTGCCACGCTCGGGGAGTTTGGACTTATCGACCACCTCACGAGCGACATCCGACTTGCCCAAGAGAGCTCGATCAAGGGTGTAGGCGACGACGCAGCCGTGTTGAACCATGGTGAGGAGCGGACGCTGATCGCCACCGACCTGCTGCTCGAGGGGATTCATTTCGACCTGGTCTACACCCCGCTAAAGCACCTGGGCTACAAGGCGGCGATCGTCAACTTCTCCGACATCTACGCGATGAACGGCACACCCCGGCAGATCACGATCTCCCTGGGCATCTCCAAGCGCTTCTCGGTGGAGGATATAGAGGTTTTCTACAGTGGTGTGAAGCTGGCTTGCAGTATCCACGGGGTAGATATCGTGGGTGGTGATACCACCTCGTCGCTTACCGGGTTCACCGTGAGCATCACCTGCATCGGGAGCGCGAAGGAGGAAGACATCGTCTATCGTGACGGTGCAAAAGACACCGATTTGATCTACGTGTCGGGCGACTTAGGGGCCTCCTACATGGGGCTGCAACTGCTGGAGCGCGAGAAGGCGGTGTTCGATGGGAGCAGCGACTTCCAACCCGATTTCGCGGGCAAGGAGTACCTGCTGGAGCGGCAACTGAAGCCCGAGGCAAGGAGGGATATCGTGGCGCTACTCAAGGAACAGGGCATCCTCCCCACCTCGATGATCGACATTTCCGACGGACTGTCGTCCGACCTGCTCCACCTCTGCAAGCAGAGCAACACCGGCTGCCAGCTCTACGAGGAGCGGCTCCCCATCGACTATCAGACCGCCATGGCCGCCGAGATGTTCAACATGAACGTGACCACGGTGGCACTCAATGGTGGCGAAGATTACGAACTGCTCTTCACCGTACCCCTAACGTCGCTCGAAGCGATGGAACGGGTAACCGGCGTGCGCCTGGTGGGGCACATGACCAAGCCAGAGTATGGCTGCCACCTCGTTACGCGCGATAGGCAGGAGATGCCGCTGCGCGCCCAAGGGTGGGAACCCATCATCGGAAGATAAACGTGAATAGTTCATGGAAATAGTTGCAGTTTGCACCTAAGAATAGACGCAAACGACATCAGCGGATTCATACTCGACTTGCAAGCACTTCGTCAAGGCTAACCATTAGGTACAACCCTGACCGTACAACTATTTTCCGAACATTTCTTTTGCAAATTTTGCAAATATCAAAAATGGGGTTATCTTTGCAGTCGCAATTCGCAAAAAGTGGGTGCCATAGCTCAGTTGGTAGAGCAAAGGACTGAAAATCCTTGTGTCCCCGGTTCGATTCCTGGTGGCACCACTTTATAAAACGCTTAAATAGAGACATTTAGGCGTTTTTCTTTTTTATACCCCTAACCGAAATCCCCTGTTTTTCTACCGGTTTTCAATGAAAAGGTAAACCGAGAGGTAAACCGGAAAACCTACAAACTATCCCCCAACAAAAAATCCATCAGGCTAACGGTTATTATGCCGTTTTCATCCACTTTTGACTTGATGTCGTCTCCCACGATAATCACCTTACGAAAGTTATCGCCTATATTCAGCAAGGGCCTCTGCTCTTGTTTCCTTTTCTCCGGTGAATGCATGCGGTAAACCGACTGTATATAAACCCTTTCAGTCCCTCAACATTGCGTAGGCGGTTGCGTTCAATCACATCTTTCAGGTAGGTCAGCTCGTATATGTTTTGCAGGTACTCCATCTTTTTCTGCTCCGTGGGAAGTTGCGGGACCAAGGGAAGTCCCCCGTAAGTGTAATAATCCTGCCACGCGCTTAAACGGTCACCTCCAACGGCGCTGTAATACTCGCTAAAAGAGAGGGGCCGCACATGTATCTCATCGCCCCTACCACGAAATTCGGTTACTACATCCTTAGAAAGAAACCTGGAATTCGATCCCGAAACGTAAATATCGAGTTGTGGGTTACGCGTTAAGCTGAGCAGAACACCTACAAAATCATCAACAAACTGTATCTCATCAAGAATGATGTAGTGCGTTTTCCCATCTTTCTGTAGGCGGGTATCGATATAATCCAGTAGAGTATCAGGATCGCGAAGGGCTCGACTACGCCTGTCATCAAGCGAAATCCCTATTATATGATCCTCCTCTACACCTTGCCGGAGTAAATAGTCGCGGAATAGGACGAACAAGAGGAACGATTTGCCACACCGCCTGCCACCGGTAACTATTTTTACCAACCCGTTGCCCTGTCCGGCAATCAGCATATCGAGATATTTGGGTCGTTGAATCGTCATATAGGGGTTGTTTTTTGTGGTTTACCACATATTTTGCCCCCAAGTTGCGCATATTTTGTCTTATTTGCAAATATTTCACATCGCGGATTTAAGTTGCATTTACAAATTACACTTACCTCCCTTAAATCAGGTGGCTGTCGATGCTACATTGAAAGGTAGCTTTATGGAGCCTGCCGTCGGAGCGCATCATTTGAACAACCCAATCCCAATGAGCTGTTTTAGTTGATTTACCATAAGGAGTGGAAGTAGTACAAACACGATCACGGCCAATAAGCCGCTTGGTTACCCTATAACGGGGCACACGTGCTTATTGGCCGTGAAAAAACTACCGGTTCTATTTATCTTGTTACTCGGTTTTATACAGGTAATTGAAGCGTCCTCCGGGAGCCACGTCCCCGTTGAGGTACCAATCCATCGGGTCATCGGTTTGCATGTTGTCACTCCATTTGAACTCGATCTCGAGGGCCTTAGCGTCCTTTTTCAAGGCATCAAGCGGGATGGTGTACATCAGTTGGTTATTCTCCACTTTCGCCGAAGCGGTTCCAACGCTCTTCCATTGGTTGTTAACGTATTCTTGCAGATTTTTTCCACTGTCCACCCGGTAATCGTACCCATACCACCCCGTTTCGTGATCCCGGTCGCTGTTGATGTACAACCGCATCCAGTTGCTCCCGCTGTTCTCGGTGATCTTGTCTACCGTTTCCACGTAGAAGTAGAGGTTTTTGTTGTCTCTCGCGACTTTTGCCAGGTAAAAGTCATTTCTACCGGTCGTGTTCGTGTAGGTTTTGATAGGATTCCTCTCCGCTCCTTGATGCATCCGGTGGTCGGTATCGTTCTTGTAATCAATATAAACCGGGTTCACTGATTCCCAGTCGCCCATATTCCGGATGGTTTTAGCCGGTCCGGCCAGGGGAGTGGGTTCTATCCCCTTGTACCTGCGTATGTTCGCCGCCAACTGCATGTAGTAGTTGTCCCTTAACCCGGCCGTTAAGGTGGGCTCTATATCCCGGCTGTACTCGGGGCTAGCCTGGTCCACGAAAAGGGAGTGCTCGGGGTTCCCGTCCTGACTTTGCCACCTCCCGGCGATCCACTCGTTCCAGCCGGTGACGAAGACAAAGGGCACATCCGACCCCAGCGCATGATTCCACTGCTCCTGAAAGTTGTAGCCGTACAGGATGTCTGTTTCGGGGTTCCCGTGTGAGCCATCGCGGTAGCTTCTACCCCAGTTATCCCTATTCCCGTAAAAAGCCGACCCACCCATCCCTACAGTAGAGTTGGGGTGTTGGGCGACAGACACGTTTACGATTTCATATTCTCCCTTGTGATTCATGTAAACCTTTTGGGGACGGTTAAAGTCGATCCACGGCCAACCGTTCCGCTTTTCGGGCATGTTAGGCCATTGCGCTTCCCTGAAGGTGAAGAATCCTTCGTAGTCTGTTCCCTTGGCCTCATTGGTATTACCCAGTATCAGCGGCTTCCCTTCCAGGTAATACCACGTGGATGGGTAATAGATGGGGGCTCCCTGCTTGTAATACGTGTTGTAAATACGCTGCATCGTTTGGCCGGATGACGTGTTCGTGTAGTAGGCGAGCTTGGGCGGCCTTCTACCTTGATCTTGTAACGACTTGATGGCCTTCATCAATTCTTTGGACTGCGTCTCGTAAATGTAAGCGTTGGTCGCATCGAGCACCAGGAAGTCGACCCCCGCATCAGCCAATAGTTGCATGCTCCTCAGGTGCACCCAGTAATCGTCACCCCGGTAGTAGCCGTAAATAGGTTCCCCCCAAAAATAGTAGCCTCCAAAGCTCGTGGTACCCCAGTTGGGGTGATCCCTGTCCTCGAGTATTTCGGAGTTCTTGGGCAACATTTTGCTCAAGTCCCAGTGAAATTCGGAGGTCCTCGACACGGCATCCCCTTGCCATAGGAAGTAGAAAATGCCCACCTGCTTTCCTTTCTTCACCTTGCCCACCTCGTCATAGAGGGGTAGCACGCGTCCAAGTTCATCGGCTCCAGCCAACTGGGAAATATACAACATGGTTGTATCTTTCGGTGCCTCTACATATATCACTGGATCATCGTTAAGGTGGTCATCGCTGCAAGAAAGCATCGCGAAAAAGATACACGCCAGAAGCGCAATTTCAATGTAACCTTTCATACGATCAATTTATTTATTTGTTCGGTGTATGTTGCCTTTGATGTTTAATGGCTATTTAAACATGTCGGCTTCATCTCTTCATTATTATTTAACGTTTTCACTCAATGTCAACTCAACCCGTTACCATCCCGGGTTTTGCCAATTCTCTCCTGTAAAGGCTTCCATCTTGCTCACCTCGTTCAGATCAATCGGGAACATCAAATACTTGTCTGCATTTGTCCCCCTATCCTGCAACTTAAAGCGGTTGTAGGCGTATTTGTTACCGGCCTCTTTGGTTACCCTCATCCCGGTCACAAACCCATCGGTCTCATTCAATATTTTCCACCTTCTCACGTCAAAGAAACGGTGCTCTTCAAAGGCGAATTCCACCTGCCTTTCATTGCGGTAACGTACTTCAAACTCATCCTTGGAAAGACCTGACGGTAGCGGTGGCATATCTGCCCTGGCCCGCACGATATTGACGGCATCCCTAGCGGACAACGCACCCGCCCCACTGGCCTTACCAGCAACGGGAGTATCGGGTCCCACCGAGTTGTAGGCAGCTTCGGCGAAGTTCATGTACAGCTCACCCAGCCTGAAAATCTTCATCAACCCGTCGTTATCCGCGCTCACGCCCGATCTGAAATCGTTGAACTTACGCATGTAATAGCCCGTACGGGTAAAACGCGTTTGCGTGATATCATTAGAAATCCCGCAATTGCCGCCCACGAAAGTCTCGACCGGCATGGGTGCGGGAGGCGGTGTTAACGTCTCAATTTGAATGTTGCGGACAGTGATCGTTACCCCGGCATTAGGCGTGATATCAAACCGCAGGAAATGTTTGTGGGGTTGCGCACCCCCACTCGCGTTCACCCCAAACCCAAATCTCTGGACCGCGGGCATGAGATCGAACTCAAACCTGGTCCATTCAGAAGCCTTCGGGATCCGGACATTTTCTCCCGATGACTTACCCCCTTGCGGTCCACCCGCCACGCAATAGAAGAACTCCGCGTTATTTATCGTGGATTCGGTTTTGTACTCGAAAGTTAGCAGGACTTCTGTTGCACCGGTTAAGGGTGATCCAATGGGCGTCATAAATATCCAGGGATCGGCACCCGTAGTCACCATCAGGGCAGCAATCTCTTCTACTAGCGAAATAGCGATATTGTGTCTCACCGATGGCATGAGATAAATCGGGTAGATTTTTTTCTCACTGATTCCACCCAGCGTACGGGGTGAATTGTTGTAATAGATAGAAGCGTAGAAACGGGGATCACGTCCCTCGTAAGGTTTCTCTGGATTATACCCCGAAGCTGTGTTGATAATAGGCATTAAATGATCCTCATCAGAATATCCCAGTATGGGCATCTCACCCGTAGCTTGCATCCCGTAGGCGTCAACCAACTCTTGTGAAGGCCCGGCTCCCGCTTTTTCTGCCCCCTCCGTGACGGGCAGACCCGCCCATTTCCAAACGTTGGTGCGACTAGCGGTCGTCTCGAAAATGGTCTCTTTATCCACCGAACGGCTCGGGTCAGAACGGTTTATAAAGTAGTAAGCGTACGCGTTTTGCGCGACATCCGCTGGAGGGACCACATCGAACAACTCGTAACCATGCGCCAGGCATTGGTCCAGCGCCTCTTTGGTGATTTCGGTCACTTTCTCCCAGGTATACTTGCTTTCAGGTGTCTTCCACAAGGGACTGGCGGCGTATAACGCGGCCTGCGATTTCACGGCGTACGCGAAACCCCGGGTAATGGTTCCCCGGTGGTTATCGTTGATGTCCCACCTGAATCCAATATTCGGATTGCCCCGTTCAGGAATCGCCAATGCCGCGTCGCAATCAGCGATAATGAAATCAACACACTCTTCGAAAGAGGCGCGACGATCTTGCGAGAAATCGTGCGTTACCTCGTAGGGGGAGTCAATAAGGGGAACCCCACCGTACCTTTTGATCAACTGAAGGTAGTAAAATGCCCTCAACACGAGCACTTCACCAATCCACCCCTCCTTCTCATCCTGGTCGATGTGCGCCGTGGCTATCTCTGGGTCGTTTATACATTCAAGGAACGTGTTGCACTTCCTGATTCCTTGAAAATAATGCCCCCATGCATAGGTTCCCGCAGCAGGATTATTCGTGGAAGAGGTGCGGTTATTGTACCAATCGTTCACCGCACCACTCACGCCATCGCTTGCATCATGTGCCTCATCGCAAAAGGAGGCAAGAGGTGTCCGCTGCCCTTGGTACATGAAGCCAACTTGAGGAAAATAGGTTCTGCAAGAATTGTAATAGTTCTTTGTCCTATGGTAGCTGCTAAATATATCTGGAAGCGTTAGCCGGCCATCGGAAGGCAAATCGAGGTCGGCGCACGAATGGATACCGATGAAGCTAATGGCGACCACACATATTATTATGATATTTTTCTTCATGATTTATCTTGTTAGAAATTTACACTTACACCAATATTGAATACCCTATAGGGTTGAAACGTGCCCATGCTTCCGATTTCAGGGTCAATATACTTCGAGTTCATCTTGTCGATCGTGAACAGGTTTTGAATGTTCATGCTTACCCGAATCCTATCGGAATGTATTTTTTCCGAAAGCAGTTGTGGTAGCGTGTACGCCAGCTCCACGTTTTTCAAGCGCAGGAAGGAACGGTTGGTCAAAAAGAAATCGTTGTCCACGTGATTGGTGGTAGGCGACAACGAGAGAGCGGGATAGGTGATCTTCTCACCGGCCGCGTAGCGCTCCGGCGTCCACGCGTTCAAGTGGATATCGTTAAAAATACCTTTACCCTCATTTTCATACGCCCCCACGCCACTCAAGAACTGTGAAAAGTTCCTTAGCCCATGGAAAAGGAAAGAGAAATCCCAACTCTTCCAGGTGAAACCTCCTACAAATGTAAACTCCTGCTGTGGTAATCCCGAATAACCCATAGGCGCTTTATCTTTTTCGTCAATGATGCCGTCGTCATTCAGGTCCTGGTAGATAAAATCACCCACCCTGGGTACACCAAAGGAGTAGGTAAGACTTGAGTTGTTTAACTCTTCCTCCGAGTTGAACATGCCATTTCCATTGCTACTGTCAACCAGGTAGCCCCAGCATTGACCCAAAGCGTATCCCTCCGTGCGATACGGGTAGGCGTAATCTTCCCCGAGGAACGGTTCATTTATATTTATCACCTTGTTTTTCGCCTGCATAAGGTTGGCTTGTGCGAACAGCGAAAAATCCTTGGACCACTGTTTATTGAACCCCAGGGTGAGCTCAAACCCCTTGTTCTCCATCTCCCCATCGTTTAACTTGGGGAAGTAGTCGATGGGAATCCCCTGGTATTCAGGTATAGCCGAGTTGCTATTGATAAGCATATTGTCCACGTGATGCGAGAAATAATCGAAATCGATCGTGAACATATCCAGTAGCCCCAAGTTAACTCCAGCATTGAATTTCTTGACTTTCTCGGCTTGCAGCATAGGGTTACCCCTCTCCAGTTCACTGCCGTTGGAGCGAATGTTATCGAGGTAAAGGAATCGAGCGCCTCCCAACTGATCATTGCCATTCACACCGTAAGAGGCCCTGAACTTCAACAGGGAGATCACGCCGGAAGGGAAGAATCCCTCTTTCGAGGCGATCCAGGCGGCCGAAACGGCTGGTGTTACCGTGTACCGGTGATCCGGGTGAAATTGTTCCGAGCCAGAGTAAGCAACATCCCCTTTCAGGAAGTACCTATCCTTATAGCCATACAGTGCCGATAAACCAAAATTTTGCCTCTTGTAGGGTAGCACGGCGTTAGATACACCGACAGCCTCTTTTTCCTGTCGCAAGTAGTAAGTATGGGCAGAGACATCCACGCTGTGGTCACCGAAGCGACGGTTGTAATCAAGCCTTGCCAAAAAGTTCAGGTAGTAGAAGAAAACCGAACTCTTGTTGTAACTCAACGGTGTATTCTCAAAAGACTTGTAGGGTATGAAATTGTCTACCCGCGAGAAATCATCTTCCCTGATAAGTCTCCGGTAGCTTTGGTTAGTTCCCGTCTCGTTGCGCAGGTACGTTTGATACGCCATCCCACCACTTGCCGAGAGTCCTGGTATAATAAAATCCAACTCCGTTTTAAGCCCGGCTTGTGCTAGGATATTGGTCTCGATGACCGTGCGGTAACCCGATCTGTTAATCGCCCCGTACACGGGGTTATCCAGCCCTTCAACGGTCACTACCTGCGCACTCAGGTCAGGAAATTCCTCATAAGTCGGTGAAAGGGGGCCGAACATGGTGGAGGGTTGCTGAAATATCAGGTTATAAATCGTCCACCCCATATTCCCACCGGCAAGGACTTCACGCTTCACGTTACCGGTCAAGCGCATGTATCCCGAGATGTAATTATTGAACTTGACATCCATGTTCGTACGGAAGTTCCCGATATTCACGTTGGGCGTGGGATCGTATTTCCTATCGGCCTCGTCCGTCACGACGATGGGTTGATCCTGGTGCACGAAGCTCAGGTTCGAGTAGTAACGGAACCGATTTGTACCCCCGGCAACGTTCACACCTACCCTTTGCCTCATGACATAATCCTTAATGAACCTATCAAACCAGTTGCGGTTGGGGAACAGTGGGTTTTCTCTCGACTCAAACTTGTCAATCTCCGATTGCGAAAATTGAGAGTAAGGTTCCAATCCATCACGTTCACCGGCCTCGTTACGCAATTGCGCGTATTGAGCTGAGTTCACCATAAGGGGACGCCGCGTCATTTGCTGAAAAGATTGGTCGGCATACCCTTCCACGTGCAGTTTCCCTTCAAAGCCCCTTCGGGTGGTTATCGCGATAATCCCCGCTGATCCCTGAATACCATAAGCCGCGGTGGCAGATGCGTCCTTTAACACGGAAATGCTCTCGATCTCCTTAGGCGAAATAAACTCAATGTACTGCGTGGGCGCCATTACCCCATCGATCATCACCACCGGCGAGTTCCCGTTAATGGATGAATACCCCCTGATGGATTTGCTGTAGTTACCATAACCGAAAAAGGTGAGTTCAGCAATATTATTGATCACGGTCAACCCCGGAAGCCTGCCTTGATAGGTATCCGATAGCACGTTTGACGGGGTTTTATCCAACACGCCGCCCGAAACGGAAGCGACGGCCCCGGTAATCGATTCTTTGCTGTAAGCGTTGTAACCAAAGTTCACCTCCCCGCCCATGCCATGCGCATCAAAAGGAAGGGTTACCTCACCTTGATCAACTATATCTTCAATGGATAGGCGGATATTCTGGTAGCCGGGTGCGGAGATGATAAAGTATCGGGTGCCATCCTCGAAGGGTAACCGAAACTCCCCGTCCTTTTTAGTGCGATAGGTAAAGTCACCCCCTTCTGCCTTGATCACTGCTCCTTGAATCGGCTGGTTAAACTCGTTCACGACCCGATTCACGCCATTACCCGCTTCCTGCGCGTATATAGGCGATACACACAGTAGGCAAATAAGGCTTAATGTTATGAATGTTATGCTTTTCTTCATTTTCTTGTTCGTTAATAGAAATTACCATCCTGGATTTTGCCACTTTTCTCCTGTAACCGCTTCAAGCGTTGCTGCTTCATTCAGAGGGAGGGGAAGAAGGAGGTCCCTGTTTTGCCATCCACCTCTCGGATTAACGGAGATATTTTGACGTTTGTAGGTGAAGCTCCCATCACTATTCTTGGTGATAACCATCGCGGTGAACCATTTGCACGTCTCACTTAAGTCACCGGTCGGCTTTTGCCAACGCCTAAGGTCGAAGTAACGTTGCTCCTCCCAGGCAAGCTCCACGCGACGTTCGTTATGAATACGAAGGATCAACTCCTTTTGAGATAGGCTCTCGGGTAAAGGAGGCATTCCCGAACGGGCACGTACCTCATTGGCCGCCGCTCTCGCCTCGGCCAAGTGACCAGCCTCGGCTGCAGCCTCGGCCAAATCGAGCAACGTCTCTCCCAAGCGATAATACTTCCATAACGAATTAGGGATTTGATTTAATCCGCTCGCTCCAGGTGTAACCATTTTTTGTTGGTAATAGCCCGTTCTTGAAGAACTTCTGTTGGTAACATCAAAACTGAGAGCATGAGCCCCTCCCACGAATATCTCCATCTTTAACGGCTTGTGATCGAACACGATAGTAGTTCCATTATGGATCACGGTTTCGTAAAACCTGGGATCCCTGTTCTTATACGGGTTATTCGGATCGTACATCGTGTTTGCCTGGTTGTAATTGGGCTGGAGGTGTTTTTCATCCAAATAGGGCTTCTCCAGGTCCAGTACCGGTTGTCCATCAATCGTTTCAAACGCGTCCACCAGCTCTTGCGTGGGCGACGTGCCACATTTGTATAGGTTGGGCATGTTGCTGCCGATATAGCCTATATGCCAAATGAACGTAGATCCAGCATTCACCTGAAAGATGGTCTCCTTATCACGTGGCGTTGCCGAGTAGTCAGCGTTTTGCGTTACCAACTGTCGCAATGCCGCTCCCGGTCCATCACCAAACAAACCGGGCTGCGTGGTCTTGGTAAACAGTTCATATCCATTTGCCTTCAGCTTGGTCACGGCATCTTTAGCCACCGTGTAGGCCTCTTCCCAGTGATTCTCCCCCTCATTATGAAGCGGGCTGGCGGCAAACAACATAGCCTTCGTTTTTAGCGCCAGGGCCAATGCCTTGGTCACCCTCATCGCGTCGTTAGGGGTATCTATTCGCCAGGGTAAGCTGGGTTCCGCCAAAGCCGCATCGCAATCGGAGATGATAAACTGGGCCACATCGTAGACCGATGAACGGGTCAAAGTGGAGAAGTCGGCATCAAAAGGAACCGTTTTTTCCAAGATAGGTACTTTACCAAACCACTTAACCAGCTCCATGTAGAAGAAGGCACGCAACACGTGGGCTTCGGCCTTAAATCGTCCCCTGTCGGCCTCGTTATTCACGGCCGCCTCATCGATGAGCTCGATAAATTGCGAGCAGAGGCGTACTTGAGCCCACGACCTACTCCAGTAACCGGTGTTGAGGCCACCGTGATCATCAGGTGCATCCCTCATCCAATGGCGGCTAGCCGAGTTGTTATCCGTGTAAATGAATTGAGAAGGCACCCCCTGCGCTTCATCCGACGTGTAGCCATCGTCACTCGCCGCAACCACCAGTGACTCCCAAAACCAATAACGGTAACCTTTCCGCGGGATATTCTCATAACAACGGTTCAGGAGTGCTTCTACCCGGTCGGGATCAGACAACACTTCCCCCATCTGCATATTGCCATCAGGAGCCATGTCAAGGGCATCGGTGCATCCATGAAAAGCGAGTGCCAGTGGGAATATGATCAATAAAAATCGTTGAAGTTTCATATCTTGGATTATTTTGATGAATTAAAATGTAATGTTAAGGCCAAAGTTAACCATCCTCGTCAGCGGGTAAGAGAGCGCGGAGGGTTGCTCCGGGTCCACGGTATCAATGGGCATCTTCTTAAACGTAAGCAGGTTGTTCCCATTCATGTAAACCCTCACCCCTTGAACGCGTGCAGATTTCATCCATTTGTCAGGCAGTGAATAGCCTACCTCCACCAATTTCAAACGCAAAAATGAGCGGTCCATGATAAAGACATCATTCGCCACATGGCTCACTCCACTCGACATGCCTAATGCAGGATAGAGGATCTCTTCCCCGTTGGCGTACCTTTCCGCGGTCCAGGCTTTTCTATGCCAGCCGCTGTAAAAGCCCACGAGCGCGAACTCATCGGCACCCCATCCGCCCGTATGCCTGTTGGTTTGTGCTACCCCGTTAAAGAGGAAGGAGAAATCCACGTTCTTATAGTTCAGTGAACCCGAAAAGCCATAGGTCACACGCGGAATGGAGGGATACCCTATGGGTACCATATCCCTGTCGTTAATCACGCCATCATCATTCATATCCACGTAGATAAAATCCCCAAGGCGCGGGGTTCCACCCACCTGGTAGTCGGGCAGGTTATCCAACTCCTCCTGGGTGTTGATATAACCGTTGCCGTTGCTATAATCGATTTTATAGCCAAACGCCTGCCCAATACTGAAGCCAGTAGAGCGGTTTCTGTACACGTAATCCTCACCGTACTGAACCTCGTCAGCGTAAATCACCTTGTTCTTATTGTACGCGTAATTCCCTTTCAGCATAAAGGAGAGCTCTTTATTGAGCGACTTACGGTACGTTAGCTCTACTTCAAACCCCTTGTTATCCACTTCACCGATATTCACCTTCGGGATATTGCCGATGGGTACCCCTTGCAGTTCAGGAATCGTTCTTCTGCTAATCAATATCTTATCGCGATACTCTTTAAAAAGGTCTACCGTTAACGAAAGGCTGCTCAACCACTCCATATCGATACCCAGGTTCGTTTTCCTGGCTACCTCCCACTGAAGCGCCTCGTTCCCCATCCGACCTTGCACCACGCTCTGCCCTCTACCCAATCCCGGGAAGACACCGCCGCCCATGGTAATAAAGCTTTGGTACAGGAATCGTTGACTCCCCAACTTGTCATTTCCGGTCAATCCGTGTGACATCCTGATTCGGAGGTTAGTAAGCCATGGGTTATCCCGCAAGAAGGCCTCGTTACTAGCGACCCATCCTGCTGAAAACGCGGGGAAAGAACCAAACCGGTTCTTGGGTGCGAACTGTTCCGATCCATTGTAGCCATAATTGAACTCGGCCAAATAGCGGTTGTCGTAGTTGTAGGTAACCCTTCCCACCAGACCCACCACGTTGTAGGGAAGGTCCGCACCGTAGTTATCCCAATTATCACGCTGATACAGCACCATACCGGTGACGTTATGGCCGCCAAACGCCCGGGCATAATTCAACGATGCCTGGTAGTTGACGTAGTAACGGGTGTTCATCCCTTTCGACAGGCGAATGGCCGAGTCGGAGTTCGTGATAATGGCGGTGTAGCTACTGGTTTCATCGGCACTTCTTGCCACGTTAAAACCATACGTGTCCATGTTGCGTACCCCTTGCAGGACAGTGCTGGCGTGGCTATCAAAAGCGATCATCCCCTTCGCGGAAAGCCCTTTGGTGATGAAATCCAAGCCCCAGTCCAACGTCAACGATGAGTTTAGGTTGTTCGACATCTCTTCGCGATACCCCCTTCGGTTAATTTCCCCATAGGTGTTTCTGTCTTGTCCCGATTGGACAACAATCTCGTTCTCCGGCACCTCATACCCTGGTTGTGTGGTGGGACCTGGATCGGTAGGCGGTGTAGCCCAGGTGTAAGCGATCATGTTTTGCACCATTCCCGCCACGCTGTTGGAAAAGAGGTCCTGCGTTTGTGGGGTATTCATTTTCTCCAGGTAGGTAGCGATGTTAAGCGATGCCTTCAAATTGCTGGCGATATTGTAATCGACGTTTCCGCGGAAGTTATAGCGATCCATGCTATAACTGGGATCATACCCGAGGAAGCTTTTCGGCTCCGTTTTGAAGTTCCCCCCCTGGCCGATGTAGCCCACGTTGAGGAAATAGGTGAACCGTTCGCCCCCGCCGTTAAAGTTCGCGTTGACCCGTGTTTGTGGTGCCCAGTCCCTGAAGTAGTCGTGGAAAACATCCCTGTCCGGGTAGAATACCGGGTCTTCCCCGCTGCGGTATTTGTCAATCATGTACTGGGTATAAGGCATGTCGGCTTCATCCGCACCCGGGTGATCATTCAGGTAAGCCTGGTTGCGCAACTCGGCGAATTCCCACGAGTGCAGCCGGTCGGCTTTCACCAGGAATCCCTGCAGGCTATGGTCGACCGAGATGCTGAGCTCCGATTTGCCGGGCTGCCCACGACGGGTGGTAATCATGACCACACCGTTCGCCCCGCGTACCCCGAAAACGGCAGTGGCGGAAGCATCCTTTAAGATGCTTATCGATTCCACCTCGTTCGGGTCTATCCGGCTGATATTGCTTCGGGGCACCCCATCTATAAGGATCAGCGGCGAAGCGTCATTCAGCGTTCCCACACCACGAAGGTACAGGTTTACGGCATCATTACCCGGCTGACCCGATGTCTGAATGGCAGTAAGCCCAGGCAACCGACCCGCGAGCGCGGTCGACAAGTTGGGCGCCGAACTCTGTTTCAGATCTTTCGTATCCACCGTTGAGATGGCCGCGGTCACGGATGCCTTTTTCTGGATACCATATCCCACCACTACCACCTCTTCCAGCACACCGGTATCTTCTTCCAAAGTGATATCGATCACGGAACGTCCATTCACGTTGATCGTTTCGCTCTTCATGCCTACGTAGGAAACCTCCAGTATGGCATCAGCCGGAACAGCCGGAATGAGGTACTTCCCGTCAAAATCGGTAACGGTGCCGTGGGCTGTTCCTTGAACCTGGATGGTAACCCCGATAAGAGGTTCACCCCGCGTATCCGTAACAAGCCCCGTGACGTTCACATTTTGTGCGAACACCCCGAAAGAGTACACGCACAAAATGAGGAACATCCATCTTTTCCCTAAATGTTGTGGAAATCTCTTTTTCATTCCTTCATTTTTTAGATTACTACAGTTTTTGCTTAGATAAAATTATCAATTATAAAGAAGGTCATGACGATGCGTGTTTCATCACCGCCATCACCTAAAAAATCTATTCTACTATGTTTCAGGCAATTCCCTAAATTCAACGCGATTGTGGCATTATTTACGCTGCGAATGTAATGGAAGATATGTTAACAAGGCTGCATAATTTGGCATCAAGGCTGGATAATTTGGCATTAAAGCTGCACAATATGACATCAAACTACACAATTTGACATCAATGCTGCACGAAATGTCAATCCAAGTATTAAAACATCAAATAACAGGCGACTAAACGAGGAAAAAAATCATCTCCATAAGGCATGAAGAAAACTTTTGCTTAACTTCGTGGTAAGTTCACTTAAGAACATCACCACTAATACCTTTATTATGGTTAAATACGCAACGAAAATAGGGTGTTACGTGAGCTTGCTTCTCCTGATAACGGGAGCGCTGCACGGTCAAAACCCCTCGTTCAAGAAAAACGCGATCCAGCCCTGGAAAAACAACCCAAGGTACTGGCAATATAAGGGGAAGCCGGTGATGCTGCTAGGAGCCAGCAACGATGACAACCTCTTTCAGTGGCCTTCTCACAAGTTAATCCCCCACCTTGACTCGATGAAGCGCATCGGGGCCAATTACGTAAGGAACACGATGAGCGATCGCCGTGACAAGGGGTTCGAGCTATACCCGTTCGAGCAACTGGAGGATGGACTATACGATTTACATCTGTGGGACGACGAGTACTGGAAGCGATTCGAAAAGTTCCTGAAGGAGACGAAGAAGAGAGACATCATCGTGCAGATCGAATTGTGGGATCGGTTTGATTACTCGCAAAAGCACTGGCTCACGCACCCGTACAACCCGAAGAACAACGTGAATTACAGTTACGACGAGTCGGGACTGGCCAACGAGTACCCGGAACACGCTGGCCAAAACCGGCAACCCTTTTTCTTCACCACCCCAAAGCAACGGAACAACCCCTGGTTGCTCCCTATCCAGAAGAAGTTCATAGCAAAGGTACTCTCATATTCGTTGTCATTCGATCACGTGCTCTACTGCATCGACAACGAAACATCCGGGGAAGAGGAGTGGAGCATTTTCTGGCGAGACTTCATCGTCGACAAGGCAAGGGAGAAAGGCAAAGCGATCTGCGTGACAGAGATGTGGGACGACTGGAACCTCCAGGCGGATCGCCACAGGAGAACCCTGGATCACCCCGATCGATTCCGGTTCTGCGACGTCTCGCAAAACACACACCAGCGGGGCGATAGGTTATGGAACAACCTGCAATGGGCACTCGGTTACATTGAAGCTGCCCCCAGACCGGTAAATGTGGTAAAAACCTACGGGGCGGATGGCGGAAGGCACGGCAACACCCGGGATGCTATTGAGCGATGGTGGCTTCACCTGCTGGGAGGGGTAGCCTCCGTGCGTTTTCACCGCCCCGATTCCGGTTTAGGGCTATCTGCTGAGTCCATCGCCTCCGTCCGTGTGGCAAGAATAATAGAACAACAGGTCCCTTTTTGGGAGCTGCACCCCTGTAACCATGTATTGGCCAACCGAAGCGAAAACAGTGCCTACTTGACAGCCACTCCCGGGAAAATATATGTGGCGTTTCTACCCAAGGGGGGCAGCGTCCGACTTGACCTGGATGGCACCTCCACTTACTCCGTCCGGTGGCTAAACGTACGACAGGGTGAATGGCATGAGGCAGCCCCCCAAGAGGTCGTGATCACGTCAGCCATGCCCCTTCAGGCACCCGGTAACGACGAATGGGTGCTTATCGCCACGAAAAAATCATTATAATCAATAGGTAGGTAATAGGTCAAGTGTAAAAAACCCCAACTATTTCGTTAAGCCAAACGAGCAGAGGACAAGTTCACTTGGACTATGCCGTGGCGAGAAATAGTCTAACTTTAATGAAGGTTAACAAGCAACGCACAGAGTTTTCAACGTTTCATAAGCTTTACCGGGCAACCCATTCGATTTCGGCCCATCGTGTTTTCCATTGCCCCCAAGTGCCTATACCATACGCGTATGCGATAAATTGCCGTGCACCTTTTTTGATGTGCCCTTTGCCATCCCCGCTCCACCCGCAATTATGAAGGCCCGGCATGAGGTTTTTCCTCACCTCACCGATTTTCTCGAATTTGAGCCCGTCGTCCGATTGCCAAATCACGAGGTAGCTTTTTTCTGTCATCCTGGCGGCGGTATGGATGGCTTGAAACTTTTTAATATCCTCCCGGTACTTCACGTCAGCATGGTCGGCACCGGCTATCGCGCTTTTGTCTATGGCCACACCCCGGTAAACCAAAGAGCCCGGCCAGTTCGGGTCGTCCGCGCTAGCCGTGGAAACACGGGTAGTGATACCGCCGTCATTCCACGAGTAGTAGAAATAGATGGTATTATCAAGCACCACGATGGAGGGCTCACCAGCCCCGAACTTCGTAGGATCGCCATCGTAACGGATAACCGGCTCGGTGTTACTTCCCCATTTTTCGCCATCCCATTTTTCCCAGGGACCCGCTGGATCCTTCCCACGCGCCACGTGCACGTTGTTTTGGGTCATAGCTGTGTTTTCGGTGGAGGTGTAACCGATGTAATAATACCCATTCCAGTAGGCAACCCCCGGGTCGCACACGGAATAGTGGTCTGAAGTAAACTCGGTGGGTTTAAGCGACATCACCTCCTCGCTCCAGGTGCTCCCGTTATCCAGGGAGCGCTGGTAAGAAGCTTGATCCCAAAAGATATCACCGCTGGTCTTTTCTTCAGCCCACATCGCTTGCCAGTGCCTGCTTCCCGTGATGGGAACCCCTCCACGGTAACTGGTGACACCGGGCACGTTACCATCACGTAGCCATACCCCCGAGTGTTCGGTACGTCCCTCTGATAGTTCCCAGAGATAGGTGCCGGGAGGGAACTTCTCCTCGCTGGTAACCCCGAGCCTCTCCCCATCCTTATAATCGACAAAGACCTTCACGGCCACGGGCTCCTGCTTTACCACCTCGGCGTAACCCATTTCGCTATCGTTCCACCTGAACAGCTTTAACGTGAGGCCACACGGCTGCCCATTCCAATTCGGGCTCGTCACCATCAATCCCCAGAACGGGACATCCGCGGTAAATCGCTGACCAACCGTGCCACACCCTGGCACGGAAACAGCCTCATTTTTCCCGGTTTTGTTGTACAGCTCATGCCAGCTTCCATGGAAATCACCCACGGCGGCAAACCACGCGTCAATGGAACCATCGTCATTGACAATAATGGAGGGACCATACCGGTAATTAGGTCCGCTATAAATATCCCACCCCTTGTTTTTTAGCTTGAAGAGCTCTTTGGGTTTCTCGACATTCTGCTGATCTTCTTGTTCCTGTTCTTTTCCCGATTCTCCGCAACAAGTGAAAAATAAAAGAGCCATCAAAATGAACAAGAATTTTACCGGCAGCATGCCATAAACGCTTATTGGTTGCATTATTCAATCAGTATTACTAAGGGGCGTAATCGCCCAAGGTGATCGTTCCAATTTTGTACCTCCTCTGCCCATCATCCACCGAGTAGGGCAGCTCGTAGATGGGTGTACCATCTTTCCTGCCCACGGAGACAAACAGGTCGTAGGTGCCGGGAAGGCAGGTTCGGGAGAAGTTCCCCTTTGTATCGCTGTACATTGGGGCGATGGTAAAGGTGGAGGCAACCTGTTTCATCGCGGGCTGCCTCGGCGGCATCACAGCCAGCTCTTTCACATCAAAGGATGTGTCCACAAGCACTGCAACAAGGCCCCCCTTCTCATCTTTTAGCGTGAAACAGAGGTGACCTCCCCGGTAACAGGGGGCTACCCCCACGTTGCTCACCTTGCACTGAATGGTGAACGGCTCCCCCTTTTGAATAGTGGTGGGCCAGGTGATTTCCGACAGGTTCAACCGGTACCCGATACGTCGGTTAATCCGGCTGATAATCTCCTTGTTGGCCTCGTAAAAAACATCCGGCCACCAGTGAATGGAAAGATACGAGGCATGGTACTCCTCCACCGCTTGGAGCAGCAACTCCTCGTTCCATGCCCCACGCTGCACCGATCCCCCGTAATGCTCGTGCTCCAGCACGACAGGCAGCGTGGGCCAAAACAGCTGGGCCATCTCGCTGTGGTACCAATTATTGGGAACGGGCTGTACCAAAATGCTGTCGTCGTGTATGCTCACCCCGCGTGAAAACGCGTAATCGGTAATGGGGAAGCGATCGCCCCTTACGTTGTGCCCCACGTAGTCGTCCGAGATGCACAACAGCGTGTTCTTGAAGTGGTGGCAATAGATGTCGATAATCCTTTTTTGGGTATCGAATCCCCATGACAGGCCATGCTTGGGGGTGGTCAGCTCGGTATGTCCCTCCCCCCACATACCGTAATGGCCAACGAACACGTACTCCACGTCCGGGTTCGTATCATATTTTGCTGCAAACGCACGAACAAAGTTATCCACTTTTTCCAGGAAAATCGGGTCGTCATATTCCGGCTCTAAATAGCCATCCACCTCGTAACAGGCAGCCCCGGCATCGAACACCCACTTGGGGGTTCCCGACTCCATCCAGTTCTCCGTGGCGGTGATGCAGATCCCGACCTTCCCGCCACGGCTAATCCACCGCTGGGCCGGGGTATCGATGAGCTCCCACACGAACACCCCCTCCCTGGGCTCCACGAAAGACCACGGTATACGAAAAAAGACCGTGTTCATCCCTGGAAAGTAAGCTGCCGTATCCGATGGCTCCAGCTTGGAACCGTAATTTTGAAAAAGGTTGGAGTAGTAATAGGTAACCCAACCCATTCCCGGGTTAATCAACGCCTTACCGTTATCCTCCAACAGCGCTTTCGACACCTCCCCATCTATACGCGTAGTCACCCCATGATGGCTCCCACTGCCAATAACGGGGCTCTCTTTCTGATGATATGAGGTCTCAAGGATATTGGCGTGTGCGCTGGCGGCAAGCCCCATGGAAGATGCGCCCATCAATTTCAGGAAATTTCGCCTGTTTGTCTTCATAGTCATCGTTCGTTTTATTTCGATATCGTAACATCGCGACATTTCGACATTTCGATATCGCGAAAACTCGAAAAAGGGTTAATAGTTTGAGATCTCTCCGTTCAGCCAGTTATAGTGATTGATGAAAAACTGCCGGTCGCATGCCACCTCCTTCTCGTACGACCCCAGTGGTATACCACCCACGCTGACCCTAATATTCAGGATGTCCCACCTCCGGAAGTTGAGCTTTTGGGATCTGACCAGCAGCTTTGCCGTCTCGTCAAAGTAGTTGAGCAGCTGGTCGTACACATTCAGCTTTTGCCACTCCTCCTTGATCAGTTTCTTGAACGCGGGGTCTTTCAGCAGCGTGTCGAAGTAGAAGTCGCGATTCCACACGTAATAGTTGGCCGGCCTGGGCCGGGGACCATCGTACCAGCCGATACCGATCGACCACTCGAAGTCCCAGACGGGGCCCATCACTATTTTTGAGCTGCCCATGTCGTCCTTGGTCATGTACACGTTCGTGTCCATGTTCGCGAGGATGTTGTGAAAAATAAACCACAAGGCGAAGCTCCTCGTGTCGATGTATTTCGGGTAACCCGTTTCCGGGTCATTCCAGTGGTCGGAAGCGAGCACCGCTTCTAGTTCGTTCATGTAATCCCGGATGTAGAGCCACTGCTCATCCGTCAAGTCCTCCTCCGGGTCGGGGTTCTTAAACGAGAACCCGTAGCCCCGACTGGAAACGAAATAGCGGGGTTCCTGCAGGTAGTAGCCGTCACGCTCGAACAGGTACCCTTTTTTGGGTATGTCCACCCTGTTTTTGTCTCGCTTTATCTGTTCCACCAACTGGTAGTTACCCATGTACTCGTCATTCAGCACCAACTCCACGAACCGGGAATCAGGGGTCCATGCAAACCCCATCAGCTCGCTGAGCTTGAACGAGATCCCCGTGCGCAGCAGCGACTTGTCGCAATAGTTGGCCAACAACACCCAATCCTTGTGCTCGTTCATCCCCAGCAGGGGCGACTTCTCATCCAGTTTAAGCCGGTACGGCTTCTTGGGGTAGGTCCATGTGGCGTTGCCCCTGCCGCGAATCCCCAACGAATGTTTCGACAGTTCTTTCCCTTTCTCCTTGATGGTCATGCTCGCCTTCACGTAGTTCTCCTTCGAGTCGATCACCGCGTTGCCTTCCGTCGTGATGTACACGACCGGGAGCCCCGTTTCCACGAGATCACCTTCAAACGTGATGTCAAACGTTTTGCTTCGACTCCTAGCCGTAACGGTAACCTTCGTGATTCCCTTCTTTAACACGTTGGCCGACCAACTGACCTTGAAGTTGGTGTTGGGTTTCCTGGTGCTATCGGTGTATACCTCTACCACCTCCAACCCGGAAAAATCGGGCTCTTCACCCAACCGGAACGTGGTTCTGTCGGGCAACTTGGTGATTTCGATATCCAAGAATATCTTCTCCTCCTCTACTACCCCCTCTTCTCCACAGGCAACGAAGAGAAAAACAAGCGCAAGCGCTAAAGCAACTGAATGCAATAGGTTAAATTGAACTTTTTTCATATGATTGTTTGATCCTTATTTTTCCTATTCCGTTAAGTCCAATGAACATTGAACAAGTTCACTTGGACAAGGCCATAGCGGGAAATAGCCTATTTCTCTTGATATACATAATTGAATCTACCGGCGGGTGCCACATCTCCGGAAAGGTAAAAATCCATGATGTCGCCTGCCTCCTGGATGTTGTCTGCCCATTTAAACTCAAAGTTCAACTTACCCTTATTTAGGGATAGTACAGACCTTGGAATGGCAACCTCCATTATTTTCCCGGAGACCTTGTAGGTAGCTTCCCCGCATTTCTCCCATTCCCAACCGCCCCGGTTTTTTTCAACGATTAGTGTCGATTCGGTAGGGTTGACCCTATTTACCATAAAATCATACCCTTCCCATCCTGTCTTCCTTTCCCTGTCCGTGTTGATGAGGAGCCACATCCAGGCCGGGTAGCTGTTGGGGGTGATATTTTCTGCCGTTTCAATGAGAAAGTAGATCTTCTCGCTATCCCTGGCAACACGCGCGGAGATGAAATCATTTCTCCCTGAAGTGTTTACGAACTCGATACCCGCCCAACCCGGGTGATTGCGGTGAAGTGTATTCCCCTTCGGGGTATGGTAAACCGGCCTTACCTTCTCCCACTCATCCTTTTTCCCATCGATGGTCACCGTTAACTCTTCGGAGGGAGGTTCTACCCGTCCCGTTCCTTTATAGCGGCGAATATTGGCCACCAGCTGGTAATAGTAAGCATCACCGTGTCCTCCCTTCATGGGTTCAATATCACGGCTTCTCTCTTGGCTAAATTGGTCGGGGAACGCGTTATATTGTTGACCCCAGGTTTCGTAACGCCCGGCAATCCACTCGTTCCAACCGGTCACGAAGATAAACTGGGGATCTAACTGTAACGCCCTCTCCCACTGCTCCTGAAAATTGTAGCCATAGTTTACCGCGTCGGTGCCCTCTATCAGTCCCGAGTGATGGGTATAGCTTCTCCCAAAAACGCCAGGAGCGTTCATAGCCGTTAAGCCCCTTGCTGCCGACCAGTTTTGGGCGACACCCACCGTCACCTGCTCGTAGCCGGTGCTCTTTTTCGCGTAACCATGTTGCGGGTACACCTCAAGCCATCCCCAATGGTCGTCCCTCGAGGGACCGCTGTTATAGGTGGGTTGTCCGGGGCGGAACGTGAAGTAGTTTTTGATCTCATCCGACAGGTTATCGGGGTAGGCCATGATTAGCGGCTTCCCCTTCCACATGAAGAAAAGGTCTTTGTACCTCCCCGGCTTATACAAATCTTCATAAATCTCCTCGATCGCCTGCTTACTTCCCTCCGTAGGACCAAAGGCGAGCATAAAGGCAATGTGAGGCGCCTTTACCCCATCGTTACGGGCTTTCATGAACACCTCGCACAAAGCCATGTAGGACTCTTTCCATGTGTAGTTCCCGTTGGTACAGTCAAAAATAACGACATCCACGCCCGCCAGGGCAAGCAGCTCCGCGTGTTTTCGCAGCACCCAGCGATCGGTATTCAGGTAAAACCCGAACAACGGCTCCCCCCAGAAGTAGCAATGCGTGTCGTTGGGCCACATGGGATGGTGGAAGTCGTTAATCGCGTCCGGGTGTTCACGCAGGATTTCAGATACGTTGTACGCGGGAACCCGGCCGTGCTGCGACTGTTGCGTGTGCCAGGTCCAATAGAAGATGCCCACCTGTTTTTTCTCCCTCGGGTCACCCACCTCCTCCCAGTCGGGTAGCGTACGGTTCAGCGCGTCTGTCGCGGTTAGGTTACAGTAAACCACGTTCGTTTCCTTTTCCTTCCCGGCAGGTTCCTCTATAGGCGGTTTATCCTCGTTGCAAGCAACGAGCATCGGTATAGTCAGAAAAAGCAGTAAAAAGCGTCTCATCTCGTGTGATTATGCGGTGTTATTTCGTTATCACGATGGCATTTAAAAAGTAAAGGGGAGTGTAGTTCTCCCCTTTACCCATCTTTATACATGGTTAGTATGGCGTAATCTCCCCGAAGTAGGTCCAGGCTCCACCTGCCCAGTTGGTTTTCACCTCCACCTTAAGGTACCTTCCAGGCACCGGATTGGTTGTCTTGTAATCCAGTTCAACGGTGTTGTCATTGGACATCTGCGCCAGGTCAAGGATTACCGTCCACGTCTCACCATCGGAGCTGATGGAGAAAACAACATGCTTTGGCTCACAGCCTCTGTCACTCTGTCGGTTCCAAATCAAAAAGCCTTTGATGGCGGGTCTCGGCTTCATCATATCCACGATAAACCACTGCGGCATTCCATTTTTCGCCGAATCGAAAGGTTCGCTATGCCACGTGGAATTCTTGTCGCCATCAAAAATATTGCTGACCGCCCAACCATCGCCCCATTGAGACGAATAATCCAAGATTTGCCACGTGTTTTTCTCCCAATCGTAATCCCCGGACGGTTTTTCACCTGCCCAGGTGGAGACTTCAGCCACGTAGGTGTAGGGAGCGTTGGCCCAGTTCGACAGCATGGTCACCTTGAAGTATTTGGCTACCACCCTTTCCGGCAGCTCTAACACTTGCAGAACCCGGTTATTGGGCAACTCTTTAATCTCCAGCACCTCATTCCAGGTTTCCCCATCCATGCTGGTCTCGAAGATCACGTGCTTCGGCAGTGCATGCTGATTCACATCTTGCCGGTTCACCCAGGTAAAGCCATCGATAAACTTGTAGTCGTTCATGTTCACCGCAAACCATTGAGGCATACCGTTCAACGCACTATGCCACATGGTTTTACGATCCAAGTCCCATGCTTTCTCCACTTCAAAACCATTTTGCCATACCGATGATGAGCCGGCCACGGTCCAGAGGTGTTCATTGGCCTGCATGTTGGCGTTGCCTTCGAGGACCAGGTACAAGGTTTTAAACTCATCGTTCACCGGAATCTTTTCCGAAGTAACCGATTGAATCGTCACGGGAAGCAGATAGCTATACGCGAAGTTGACCTTAGTGGGATCTACGGTAAGCGTGACGACATCGGAAGAGTTTTTCCCATCTTCAATGGTTACCGACGTCTTATTCAACGAGTAGGAGCCAGCCGGCAACGTACGATAGGTGGTGTTATTCTCCTCGTTGTAGGTGCTAACCAGTGACACGTCGGGAGCTATTTGCGCCACGATCTCCCCCTGGTTGTAGTTGGTCGTACCGCCGTACGACACGTTCAACGGGAAGGTGAAATTCTCGTCCAGATCGATTTTTTTCACGACCGGGTTATCCACGGATCCCGACAGTGAAAGGTACATGAACCGTTCCAGCTCGATGGATTCCGCGTAGGGTTCACTACAGGAATATAAAAGAAACGCGGCGATGGTGGCACCTATGAATAGTCTTATTGTTAGTTTCATACGATTATTATTAATCCATTATTAATTCCATCCGGGATTTTGCCAATCTTGACCGGTGTGGCTCTGAATTTTATTGATTTCACCTTGAGGAATCGGGTAAAAATAGAGCTTCTCTTTATAAGACTGACGTTCAAACCCAATGCGTTGGTAGGTGAATGAACCGTCATCCCCCTTGGTGATTCTCATCCCGGTGACGTACCGTTCATTCTCTTCCATCACTTGCCAACGGCGCACATCATAATAGCGATGTCCTTCAAAGGCCAACTCTACCCTACGTTCGTTGCGGTAACGTTTCTCGAACTCATCTTTGGAGAGGCCCGCGGGCAGGTCCGGCATATCCACCCTGCGACGGATGGCGTTTACCGCGTCACGTGCGCTCATCGACCTACCGTTGCCAATATTTATGGCAGCGTCGGGGTTGCCGGTAGACTGGTAGGCAGCTTCCGCGAAATTGAGGTACATCTCCGCGAGGCGGAACATGCGTATCTCCCCGTCGGCGTTATTGTCGCGACCCGATTTCCAGTTGTTATATTTACGCAGGTAGTAGCCGGTATGCGTAGCCCGGCGGTCGGTAGCGGAAATGCCATCAAGGCCTCCCACGTAGCTCTCACATGGAGCCGCGGGAATCGATTCCACCCGCACGTTCACCTCCATGTTCCTCACCTGCACCACGTGCTCCGGTTCGTTACCCACGTCAAAGCGAAGCGAGTGACCCGGGGCTCCCCACTTCCACCAGCTTTGGCTTCTATACTCCGTGAGATCGAGTTCAAAGTCGGTCCACTCCGTTGCTTTCTTCAACACCACGTTTTCCGGGGTTGACTGCCCCCCTGCTGCATGAGGCGCGCAGAAGAAAAACTGGGCATTGCTGATATTATGGTTGCTCTTGTATTGAAACCTAAGTATGATCGATCCCGTCGCGGCATTGATATCCTTGCCCAAAGTGGATGTCTGCACGTAAGGATCTCCCCCCAGCGTTTCAATCTGTACCACCCCATCCCCCAGATCGGTCACGTTCACGTGATTCCCGGACAGGTTGAGGGTAAGCGGGTAGAAGTCGTTACGGGCAAAACCGTCGCCTTCGGCCAGATCACGGGCAGCCCCGTTATAGTAAATCGTGGCATAAAAACGGGGGTCCCTACCCTCGTACGGGTTTTCAGGATCGTACCCCGAAGCCGTGTTGACAATAGGTTGCAAAAAGCGTTGATCGGAGTACCCCGTGATGGGCTGCAATCCGGTAGCTTGCATTTCGTAGCAATCCACCAACTCCTGAGTAGGACAAGCACCGGCAGAGCTTTGTCCCGGGGTGGAAGGCATCCCATGTTGTCCCCATATGTTCACGCCCGGCCCCCCGTAAATGGTCTCCTTATCCCTGGCACGTTGCTCGTCGTGATGGGTGATAAAGTAGAGCTCGTACCTATTTTGAGCTGCCCCATCGGTGGGATCCTCATCCCAAAGTTTGTAATCATGAGCCAGCAGGTTGGACAAAGCGTTGCCGGTTATTTCGGCTGCATCCGCCCAACTGTAGGTACCATCCGAAAACAGCGGGCTGGCCGCGTAGAGGATGGCTTGCGACCGAATAGCTTGAACAACCGCCCGGTTCATGATCCAGTTCTCTCCCGTGCGAACGGTCCAGGAAAAACCTAAAGTAATATCGGGAGCACTCATAGCCGCGTCGCAATCATCGAGGATCTGCTTGACGATGGTAGAAACGGGTACCCGTACATCCTGGCTGTAGTCGTGGGTAATCTCATACGGTTCAGTAATCAAGGGTACCGCACCGTACCGTTTAATGAGTTGCAGGTAGTAGAGCGCCCTCAACGTGTGCGCCTGGGCTTTCCACGAGGTTACTTCGGCTTCAAGCGCGGCGATCTCATCGAGAGAGACCTCTTCAATGCGTTGCAGAAAAACGTTACACTTACGAATCGCCTGGTAGATACCACTCCACGGTTGTCCATCCACGTTGCTGTAACTGGCTGCCGAGAACGCATCCGCGTACCAGAGCGAGGGGAGCGATCCTTGAAACACCCTTTCGGAACTCTGCGCCTCATCGGTGAGTGCCGAAAGGTTCACGCTTGGGAAAATACGGGCCCCGTAACAGGAGTTCAAGTACCCCCTTACCCCGTTCTTCCTGGAGAACAGTTCATCGAGCGATGAACGTCCGTCATATTCCAGTTCCAGCATGTCGTTACACGAGGTGGCAAATCCCGCTGCCAGTATAATGGTCAATATTAGTAAATATTTTTTCATTACCGTCTGATTTAAAATTTAATACTCAATCCCACATTGTATAAACGATATACGGGAATCCCCTCGATACCTCCGTTATAGTGACCTTCCGGGCCGTAAATATCGTGCGTAAGCTTATCCCACGTCAACAGGTTTTGGCCGTTAAAGAAAAGCCTGATGCCGTTCATCACGTTAAACGTGTAGCCGATCTCCAGGTTCTTTAAACGCAGGTACGACTTATCTTCCAGGAAGAAGTTGCTGGCCTCGTGGTTCGAGTTTTTCTTGGCCGACAACGCGGGGTAGGTGATTTTTTCTCCATTCGCGTACCGTTCAGCGGTCCAAGCGGTTTTATGCCACTCGGTGTAGATCCCTTCAAATTGATACTCTACCCGTCCATTCGACATATCCAACGCCCAGTAATCCGCAATTCCCTGGAACATGAAGTAGAGGTCGAAATTTTTATACTTGAATCCCCCGTTAAAGGCGTAGAAGAAGTTGGGCAAAGAGCCATGTCCAAGTGGCACCTTATCCTTGTCATTGATCTTGCCATCGGCATTCAAGTCGTAATACTTCAAGTAGCCGGGCAGTGGGGTTCCTATCTCGTAGGTGAGCCCGCTCTCATCAATCTCTTCCTGGCTGTTGAAGTAACCGTTGCCGTTGTGATCGTCCACCATATAACCCCATTGCTGCCCTAACGGGTAGCCTTCGGTACGAATGGGGTACGCGTAGTCGCTGGCCCTTTCACTTTCGTCCCAGAAAATCACCTTGTTCTTGTTGTGGGCGAACCATCCCCCGAGGGATAGGGTGAAATCCCGGTTCAGCTCTTTCGTATACTCCAGCTCGATTTCATACCCTTGGTTTTCAAATATCCCCACGTTTGTCCTCGGGTAATTTCCAAGGGGTATACCCTGGTATTCGGGCGTATTAGAAGTCGCGCTCGTCACGCCGTTTTCGGTTCTCTCCTTATACAGATCGAACGTTAACGCAAGGTTGTCCCATAAGGTAAGGTCGAGGCCAACGTTCTTTTTGGTGATAATTTCCGGATCCAGGAACGGGTTTGCCACTTGCCCCTCGTTCACGTTATCACCACCCAAGAAACCAAACCCTCCTCCCGTTAGGGTGACATTATCCAGGTAGACGTAACGTCCGATACCCCGGTCGTTGCCGGTCTTCCCGATGGATGCCCTAAGCTTAAGGTAGGTCAACAGGTCGCTATTTTCAAGGAACCCCTCGTTACTCGCTACCCACCCGGCAGAAACCGCGGGGAAAGCGGTAAACCTGTTTTGACTTGAGTATTGCTCCGAGCCGGAGTAACCCAGATCGAATTTCACCAAGTATCTGTCATCGTAGCCATAGGCCGCGCTGATACCCGAGTTCAAACGTTTATAGGCCAACCCGCCTCCTGCCTTGTTAAGGTTTTGATAAAACCCGTAGGCCATTGCTTTCACGTCATGCAACCCGTTAAAGCGACGCTGATAATCCAACACACCCTTGAAGTTGAGGTTGTAATAAAAGGAGGCACTAGCCCTTTCCACCAAGGGTGAGTTCACCTGGGTACGAATTGGTTGAAATTCCAGTTCGGAGTAGTCTTTCGTGCGCACCCACTCTTGGTAGGTACGGTTCATGAATAGCCCCTTTACCGCGTTGGTCTGATACCCGTAGCTTCCACTGATGCTTAACCCTTTGGTTAAAAAGCTCAGGTCTAGCTTAGGTATAAACTGCGCGTAAATATTCGTTACGGTATATTGGTCGTAACCCACACGGTTAATCAACGCCCAAGAGGTGATAGGCTCGGTATCGGTAACAACCACCTCTCCGCCCGAAATCTCCTCGGTTTCAGGATCTTGAACGAGGGGGGTAGTAGGGCCATACACGTAGGGAGGCAAGGTGTAGAACCTATACCATATCCCTTTTGCAAATCCATCCCAACTTCCCCCGTAAGTCAACTCCACGGCGTGTCCGCCCGGGGTCCTTTCACGTTTAATATTCCCGCTAAGGTTCAAGCCGATGGAAAGATACTTGCCGAGGTTCACGTCAACGTTCGACCGGATATTGGCCCATACGAACAGGTTGTTGGGGTTGTACCGGGTGGTAGCAGGATCAACTTTCCACATGCCATCCTGGTGCAACACGTTCACGTTCGTGTAGAACACGGCGTTATCGCCCCCTCCCCGCAAGTTGAGGTTAACGCGGTTCATGTGCGTGATATCCTTGGCGTTCATAGCCCTCCAGTTGTTATTCGGGAAATATTCCGGGTTGTCGCCAGCCAGAAAGCCCTCCACCGCGTATTGGTTAAAGTACGCGTATTCACCCCCGCCATCATTGTATCCGGCTTGATTCCTGAGTTGCACGAAGTCAGCAGAGTTGATAAAGGGAGTGGTATTCGTTCGTTGTTCAAACGTGTGATTCAACTCAACGTCGATCTTCAAGGGCTGCTTGATGCCTCGTTTGGTCGTGATCACGACAACCCCGTTAGCTCCTTGAATACCATACAGGGCTTGGGCGGAGGCGTCTTTCAACACACTGATAGACTCCACTTCATGGGCCGATATATACTCGAAAAGTTGGTTCGCGTTGTAATCGTAAGGGAACCCATCGATGACAACGAGGGCGGTACCACCATTGGGTGAAGATGACCCCCTTACCCATAATTCAGTAGCTGTACGGGCAGGTTCCGAGTAGGTTTCCCGCGTAAACAATCCCGGTAAACGCCCGGTGAGGGACATGGAGAGGTTGCCCACCGGTGACCTCCGGAGCTCCTCTCCCGTTACCCTGGCAACGGAACCGGTGATCTCCCCTTCGCGTTGGGTATAATTTCCAAAAATAACCGTCTCATCCAGATCGTACGTTTCAGCACGAGGCATGACCACGTCGAGCGTTGCACCTTCCACTTTCACGGTTTGGGTGATATACCCGTCCAACGAGAAGATTACCTCGGTATTTCCGTCGTCAATCAGTAACTCATACTGGCCGTTGTAATCGGTCATCGTGCCGTTGTCACCAGGACCCGATTTCACCATCACTCCCTGCAACACACGGCCATACTCGTCCGTCACCGTGCCGTTTACCTGTGCGCCAAGTGAAACACAAAAGAGCGCGATGAAAGCAAACGTTACTAAGGTTTTATTTGTCAAGTGATTCATAAATATTCCTGCGTTTTAAATTAACAATTTGGTTACCACCCTGGATTTTGCCAGTTTTCACCGGTGAGCGCCAGCATGATGTTGACATCGTTCATCGGAATCGGGAACCATAAAAATTTATTTTGATAGCATAAACGCTCTTTTGAGACTGGCCCCCTCTTGTAGGTGTAGGTGCCATCAGCATTACGTGTAATTTGAGCGGCAGTAATCCAGCGGTCCGTCTTCTCGAGGTCTTCGTTAGGCTTATGCCACCGCCTAACGTCAAAGTAACGATGGGCTTCAAATGCCAACTCTACACGCCGCTCATTGCGAATACGAAGAATCAATTGCTCCTTAGAAAGTCCTTGGGGCAGGTCGGGCATACCCACGCGGCGACGGATGGTGTTCACCGCGTTGTACGCCTCTTGGGTATGTCCCGCTTCAGCGGCAGCTTCGGCTAAATTCAGGTAAACTTCACCCAACCGCAGCACCTTGGCACGCGCATGCGCGGCACTAACCACCTCTTGTCCCGAGTTGGGGTGGAGGAATTTCCTTAAGAAATAGCCGGTTCGGGTCGCTTTCCGGGTGGTAGGATGACGACCGGTCTGGGGTTCACCCTCCCAGGTGGCGACCACGCGGGTACGGTAACCCTTTTTCGCGGGATAATTCTCCACGCTCTCGGTCGTTTCATCAAAAATCCAGTAGCAGGTCCGCAAAGAACCGTTGTAATAGATCGACGCGTAAAAACGAGGATCCCTGTTCTCGTAAGGATTTTGCTCGTCGTACAGCGTGTTGTTTGGATTAAAGTTAGGCTTGAGATGGGTCACCTCATCGAGATAAGGTTTGGACAAATCAAGTATCGGCTGGCCATCAATGGTTTCAAAGCAGTCCACGATCTCTTGCGAGGGGCAGGAGCCCGATTTATACCCCATGACCGCACCAATTCCTTCGGTCATAATCCAATCTTGCCCGGCACTGGTTTGATATATGGTCTCCTTGTCCGTGGGATTGGTTTCAAACCCCATGTTGTTACAAAAGTACTCGTTAAACAGCTTGGCACCATCGTTGGGAAGGTGCACATCGGGGTTATTATTCCATGATGAATAATTCACCTTATCGTACAACGCGTACCCATTGGCTAAGAGGTTCGATAATGCGGACTTACTTACCTGATAAGCTTCCTCCCAATGATTTCCCCCTTCATTGTAGAGGGGGCTGGCCGCGTAAAGAGACATCCTCGACTTGATCCCCTCGGCCACCGCTTTCGTGAAACGATAAGCCTCGTGACCCGAAGTGATACGCCAAGGTAACTCAGGGCTTGAAAGCGCCGCATCGCAATCTTGTATAATAAACTGCACTACATCATAGTAAGAACTACGCTGGGTTTCAGAGAAATCATCCGCGTAGCCTTTCGGTTCATCCACGATGGGTAGCGGGCATCCAAAGAATTTGAGCAGTATGGAATAATAATAGGCGCGCAACAGATGTGCTTCGGCTTTCCAGCGAGAACGATTGGCCTCGCTCTTAACGGTAGCCTCATCAATGTTGGCCAGAAACACCGAACACTTTCTAATAGCGGTCCACATTCGGACCCAGTAGTTCCCGTTCCCGTTTTCAGCCCATTGGGTGTTAAAATGGGAGGAGGCGGA
>MTKW01000974.1_pt1 | contig 109598 bp, 102 predicted proteins | sample 1042761 | NCBI WGS metagenome assembly MTKW01 (sample SAMN06205366, study PRJNA360243) | anaerobic digester metagenome | biome: Wastewater treatment plant; feature: Anaerobic digester sludge; material: sludge; isolation source: anaerobic digester fed with sludge from wastewater treatment plant ... | reverse complement strand
CAAAGATTGCAGGATCAACTATATGCAGAGGAGGGGATAGGCAGGAGTATCTCTCTGCGCGATAATGTGGATGAACTGTCGCTGGCCGATAATCATCCCGCGGACCTGGGTTCGGAATTATTTGAAAGGAGTAAGGATCTATCCGTAAGAGAGAAGCAATCATATCTATTAAACAATATTGAACTGGCTCTTGCCAAACTAGAATCGGGCTGTTATGGTATCTGTGAGCATTGCGGACAGGAAATTATGGAAGAGAGGCTTGAGGCTCTACCCTATGTGAGGTTATGTATTCACTGTCAAGAAGAAGAAGAAAAACAATTTGGCAGTGGACGTCCCATTGAGGAAGAGTTGATCGAACCTCCCTTTAACAGAAAAATCATGCCTCAATCTCCAAGCCAGGATGCAGAAGATTTTTGGCAGGAGGTGGGTCGCTATAACAGGCGCCCCGGGATCTTTGAAGATGGTATCGATGATGATGAGTCCGATACGGGGAAAGAGCCTGAGCGATAAGCGGCAAGATGGGCCACAGGCTATGGAGGGGCAGCCAGGATGTGATAATTGTAAGTAATCGGGGCGGGGGAGAGATCAGGTGCTTTTTTATATAATCATCTTATCGATTTTATTTTTGGACCAGTTGAGTAAACATCTGGTTGTATCTTTTTTAGAGCTGGGGCAATCGGTGCCTATTCTGGATCGTTTTTTTTCAATCACCTATGTCTTGAATCCGGGTGCGGCCCTTGGTTTTTTTGCTTACAGAACCACTTTTTTTATCATCATCACCCTGATTGTCGCCCTGATTATTCTTTGTTATTATTATTATCTGCCTCCATATTACAAGTTAACAAGGATCGGCCTGGCCTTTCAACTTGGCGGAGCGGCCGGCAATCTGGTTGATCGGATCAGAGTCGGTTATGTGATTGATTTTTTAAATATTTCATTCTTCCCGCCCATCTTCAATCTTGCGGATACAGCCATTGTGATAGGGGGAATCATCTTTATCTACTCCTTATGGAAAGAGGGCAAAAAAGCACCGCTCCCCGAGCGGGAGGCAGAAGAACATGCTGTGGATTAAGGAGAAAACCGGAGCAGTGGTTGAGCCCGAGTACGGAGTCAAGATGTATGGACGGCCAACGAGAATCTGTGGAGCCGGGAAGAGAGGTTCCCATATTGATGACATTATGACCTCAAACTTTTCCGCAGAAAAAGCGGCGGCAAAAAAACAGACAGAATAAAAAAGTATCTCTGATAAACCGCCGACTTCCAACAGGATCCCTTCCTATCCAAAGAGCGTATTTTAACACCGCGGAGGGCAGAGCATCATGCACCGGTAAGGATAACAGAGGTGCAATGTTGTACTGCTCGTGTTTTTTCGGTTGTTGTTTTCCTTGGATCAGGGAGCCGAATAATTGGTTTCTTGTTACTTCCGAGGCGGTATGTTAATATATCCATAAAATATCGGTCATAAAAATATGATTAAGAGGTGGTTGCATGTATCCTGTTTTATGGGAAACCCCGTACTTTACAATCTATGCATACGGCCTGATGATTTCTTTGGGGATACTGGTTTCCTCATTACTGGTATTGCGGGAGGCCCCCAAACAGGGGTACCATCCCGATCATATTCTGGAAGCAATTATAATCATCGGCATATCAGGTCTTCTTGGCTCCAGGGCGCTCTTTGTCATCCTCAATTGGAGTTATTACCAGGATGATCCCATACGTATCCTGCACTTCCGTTCGGGCGGTCTTTCTTTTTATGGCGCCGTAATTTTAGCCATCATATCGCTGGTGCTGTGGAGCCGCTGGCGCAAGGTGCATTTTTTAAAACTGACCGATTTCCTGGCCCCATATCTGTTGCTGGGGTATGCTTTCGGGAGGGTAGGATGCTATCTTAATGGTTGTTGCTATGGGAAAGCAACGGCTTTTTTTGAGGGATTTCCTCTCACGGAGAATCTTCTGCGCCATCCGGTCCAACTCTATGCCAGTGCGGGAGCCCTGATACTGTTTTTTGCGGTCTTGTTTCTGAGAAGATACAAGTATTTTGATGGTTACAATTTTACGCTTGTGCTCCTCGCCTATGGGCTGTTGAGATTCATAACCGGCTTTTACAGGGAAGATGTAATAATCTGGGTGGGGCTTTCCTTTGCCCAGATCTTTAGTGCCGGTCTGGCAATCGTGATGGCATTTATTTTATGGTTCAAAAAGAGGCGGAAGATCGAGGGAAGTCGAATCAAAGTAGAATGAAGAGGATTATATCACTGGATGTTCCCGTCTCCGGGGAACGTCTCGATTACTTTCTGGCCCGAAATATAGAAGGTATCACAAGGGCCGAGGTTCAGAGGCTGATAAGAGACGGGAGGGTCACGATCGGAAATATCAGACCGAAAAAGAGTTATCTTGTTCAGGCGGGAGAACGGGTTGAGGTAGAGGTGGCGATGGCCAAAGATCCGGATGTCCAGCCCGAACCCTTGCAGATTGAAGTCATATATGATGATGAAGATCTGGCCATAGTAAACAAACCTAAAGGGATGGTCGTCCATCCTGCCCCCGGGCATGCGGGAGGGACATTGGTAAACGCCCTGCTCTATAATTATGATCGGCTCTCGGGTATCGGGGGGGCGTTTCGCCCCGGAATCGTGCATCGCCTTGATAAAGACACGTCGGGACTTCTGATGGTGGCCAAAAATGATCAGGTGCACCGGAATCTGGCGGGGCAGTTAAAGGCCAGATCGATCAGGAGAGGATACCTTGCCGTGGTCTGGGGAAGGATTGCCCAAAGGAGTATGGTTATTTCGGCCCCTCTGGGGCGTGATCCCCGCAATCGGAAAAAAATTGCGGTGCAGGAGGGGGGCCGGGAAGCGATCAGTTTTGTGCGCTTGCTCTGCCATTTTCGAGGCTCTTCACTGATCAGGGTTGAGTTGAAGACGGGAAGGACTCACCAGATAAGAGCCCATATGTCTCATCTGGGGCATGCTCTTGTCGGCGATCCCCTTTACGGTGGAAAAAATAAATTATTGGAGCGGATCGGGTGGAAGGGGCAGGCACTGCACGCCAGATTTCTGGAGTTAGCCCATCCCCGTACGGGAGAGAGGATAAGATTTTTTGCCCCCTTGCCGGTTGAATTTAAACGGTTGGTGCGTTTTTTGCACGATGAAAGCCAGCTTTAAAAGGAGCGATGAGATGAGAGTAAAACGAAAAATATTGGACGAAGAAGGTATCCGCCGTGCTCTTACGCGGATCGCCTATGAGATAATTGAGAAGAATACCGGTGGGAGTGATCTGGTTCTGGTAGGTATCCAGAGGCGTGGCGGCCCTTTGGCCGATCGAATTTCACAAATCATTGCCGGGATCGAAGGCATTGAACTCCCTGTAGCGGAGCTGGATATCTCGCCTTACAGAGACGATCGGGAAGCGATGGTCTCCAATCTGGGTGAAGAAAAGATATTGCCCTTCAAGGTAAAAAATCGGCGGGTGGTTCTTATCGACGATGTGCTCTATACCGGCCGATCAGTACGGGCGGCCATGGATGCGATTATTTATTCCGGCGGACGCCCCCTGCAGATTCAACTGGCAGTACTCATCGACAGGGGACACCGTGAACTACCTATCAGAGCCGACTATGTAGGTAAAAATGTTCCTACCAACCGTCGGGAAGTAATCGCGGTTAAAATCCAGGAGATTGATGGCGTTGATGAGGTCATTATCTGTGAGCCTTGAAATCAGTTATTTTCTTCTTCCTTGATTTTAAAACGTTGTAAAACGGGGCTATCCGGTGAGACGATAGTACTCTTGAAGTTACTATATAAAGCCATCCCCGGCTTTTTCCCGGGAGCGCGTCTTACATTTTTTATCTCGGTATAATCTACGGTTACAGCCGGAAGCGGATTCCCTTTGCTGAAATATGCAGCCAGTGCCGCAGCCTCCAGCAAGGTATGTTCATCGGGCGGAAAGGGAGAATTCCTGACCACCACATGGGTGCCGGGAAGATTCTGAGCATGAAACCAGATATCGTTTCGGGAAGATTTTTTGAAGGTAAGTTCTTCGTTCTGGAGGTTACTCCGTCCCACAAAAATCTGAAAACCGGTAGATGATAGAAAAGAGAGCGGACCTGTTCTTGCGGGCTGTTTTTTTATGGGGGAAGAAGGCCGTTTTTTGATATAGCGGCTTTGAATCAACTCCTCTTTTATCTCTTCCAGAAGTAAAAGATCAGCTTTTTCAAGGGTAAAAAGCACATTCTCCAGATACTTTTTCTCGGCAATCGTTTTGGTCAAGCGGTTCTGAATGATTGATTTACTTTTCTGCAGCTTGCGGTATTTCTTAAAGAATTGTTGGGCATTTTCCACAGCTGAATAACGGGGATCCAATGAGATGTGGACCCTATCCGGCCGGGAATCGGAGCTATAGATGTCTGGCAGTTCTATGGAGGAGCTTTTTTTTCCGATCATGTGGAGGTGGGCCAGGATAAGTTCGCCATGAAGACGATATTGTTCCGCTTTATCGGACCGCGATAAATCTTCTTGTTGTCGTTTCTCCTTCAACGCGGCTTTTTTCAACTCTCTCTCCGTGACCAAACGCAGTTGTTTCCGGAGCTGGTTCTTCTGTTCGGAAGCCTGTTTTTGGGCATAATAGGTGGCCAGAAGATGATTGGCACTGGTATATTGTTCTTGAGGATATGATTTATAGATATCCGGTTTGAAAGCAGCAAAGATCTTCTGCCCCTCCTTTTTCTCGATAATAACCGGCTGGAAGATTTTACGGTTATATTTTTCAATGATCGTTTGTAAAGCTTCCCACATCTTATTTAAAGCTTCGGCTGTATCGCCTGCTGCAATTTCCACCCGGCCGGCGTATTCGATTTCCGCTGCCCAGAGGGGGCTGATCCCCTGGATAGTATTGATGATAATCTGTTTCCATGGTTGATCCTTCTCTGCCGCGGCGGTGACCTTCTTCATAAAGGTCTCCCGATCCAGATTCTGCAGGGAAATTTTATCGGGGACGGGAGGGGGCAGATAATCTGTTCCCGGCATGATAATCCGGCGGTTACTGAGCTTGGGAGTAATCGTCTTCAGTGCTCCCCGTATCTTATAATCGTCATCGGTAAGGACGAGGTTGCTGCGGCGCCCCATGATTTCCGCGATTAATCTGTAACGGTTCATCCTCCTTTCGAAGCACATCTCCATCACCCTCTCCCATGGTTGTTGGCTGATATTTAAAACCTTTGCCCCTTCCAGGTACTTGCGCAGAAGCATGCAGAACGAGGGGGGGATCGGGGGAGAGGTATACTTTTGGGATGTAAGATGGAAGCGCGACGATGAGGGGGTGCACGACAGTAATAGAGAACCGTATTTTAAGGAACGGTTAAAGGAGAGCATTATTTCGTATGGGGAAGGCTGGTGAATCTTTCTTACGATTTCACCGGCAAGTATTTCCTGCAGTTCGTTCACCACGGCGGAAAAGAAGATAACATCAAACATTTTGCGACCCTCCTCGTAAAGTATAGCTTAAAGGACGCAGAGAAGACAAGAGAACGATACCCCGGAAAAACCATCAAGGATGCAAATTGATTTTACCCGGCCAAATATTCTCATATTGTCACCGGCAAAATCATAGAAATATTTAGGACAACCATCGGAGCAATACGGAGGAGAGTCTGGATAAAGCAGATGAAAAGACTTCATATATTTTTTTTACTGGCAGCGGTAGCGGTGATGCTTACCGGCTGTTACCTTCTTATCCAAGCCTTGAAAAAGGCCGAGCCGGAAGATGAGCCTGTTCTCAGAATTGCCTCATTGGCCGAACCGGCATCTGTTCCCGTGCTCATCGGTATCGGCGAAGGGCTCTTTATCGATGAAGGTATTGATGTGGAGATCGTTCATTTTGAAGATGAGACCGCCCGCGACAATTTTTTGAAAGCAGGAGCCGCAGACGGGGCTATTGCCGCTATTGCCGAAGTGGATTTTTTGCAAAGGGAAGGGTTCTATGTTAAAGCGGTATCCGTCATTAACGAAGAGAATCGAGCTGCAGAAGGCGAAGATCATAAGTTGCGGCAGAGGTTATTTGTTTTTACCGGTGAGTCTCTGGAAGAGAAGAGAGAAGAGATAATCAAATTTCATCGGATTTATAATTCTATCCTTACGGATCTGGAGGAGAAAGGTAAATATGAGCATTACCTTCAAGATATGGATTTCAGGTTATGCCTGCTCGGAGCGCCTGCAAAAGAAGAAGTAAAAGGCCTGGATGAATTAGTAAAGAAAGAGGAGCCCTGCAACCGGTTTTTTCTGTTTGATAAATTGTTTGAACGGGAGTTTTTTAACGATCAGAAGGGATAGTTCCAGAAGCAGGGAGGGATAGAGATATTAGGACAGTGGCCAATTTTGAGCGGTACGCAAGTATGTGCCCAACTCGGAACCAACCCGGAAAGAGGTCTGTTCGGCCACGAGGTATTGGCAAGAAGGAATAAATGGGGCAAAAATTTACTGGTTAAGGGCCAATCACCGTCGTTATTGGGGGTGTTCGTCTCTCAATTCAGTGATTTTCTGGTGCTCGTTCTTCTGGCCGCAACATTGATCTCGGGGCTTCTTGGGGAGTACGTCGATGCCCTGACGATCATAATTATTGTGCTCTTGAATGCCATCTTGGGAACGGTTCAAGAATACAGGGCGGAGCGTTCCTTGAAAGCCTTACGTGATCTTGCCGCCCCACATGCGAGTGTCCTGCGGGACGGATCAATGCAGGTGATCACCGCCGAGGATATCGTACCCGGGGATCTAGTGGTTTTCGAGGCGGGTGATCGGGTTTGTGCCGATATTCGTCTTCTGGAGACGCAATCATTGATCATGAACGAGGCTTCGCTGACAGGAGAATCTGTTCCCATCAACAAATCAGCATGCCCTCTTAAAGGGATCCCCTCCTCACTTGGAGATGTAAATAATATGATTTTTAGCGGAACTCTGGTTGTGGGCGGCCGGGGCCGGGGCGTGGTTGTGGCAACGGGCATGAATACCCAGCTCGGTCAGATTGCTCATCTCATTGAACATGCCGGGAAGGAATTAACCCCTTTACAACAACGATTAGGTGTTCTGGGACGCTTCCTGGTGGCGGCCTGTCTGGGTATCTGCGGCGTGGTGGTCTTTCTGGGCATTTTAAGGGGAGAACCTATCTACAGTATGTTTATGTCCGGAGTCAGCCTGGCGGTGGCCGCTATCCCGGAAGGTTTGCCGGCGATCGTAACCGTCTCACTTGCTTTGGGAGTTCAGCGCATGGCTCGCCGAAGGGCGATAGTACGGCGCTTACCGGCGGTCGAAACACTTGGTTCGGCAACGGTGATCTGCTCCGACAAAACCGGTACCCTGACTCAAAACCGCATGGTCGTCAGGGAAGTCTATACTCAGGGGATCAAATACAGCAAAGAGGAAGGGCAGCCCTGGAGGAAGGGGGGCGAGGCGGTAATTGCGGAGAAAGAAATACCCCTTACCATGGCTTTGAAGATAGGTTTATTATGCAACAATGTCCCTTTACAGAAAGATGACAAGGTTAGATGGGGAGGGGATCCCACCGAAATGGCCTTGGCGGAGGCGGCAAGATCCGCCGGGATCCGGCTGACATCAAAGCGCTTATTTGAGATTCCTTTTACCGCTGAACGCAAGATGATGACGGTGATTGTAAAAGATAGCGGCCTGAAAGCCATGGTGAAAGGGGCACCGGAAACCATCTTGAAGCGGTGCCACTCTATATTGGATGGTAAAGAAATAAGGCCGCTTACCGCCAGAGAAAAAGATGGAATATTGGCCAAGGTCGAAGAGATGGCCTGCACTGCGCTGAGGATCCTGGCGGTCGCTTATCGGGATATAGCGAAGGAATGGGAATTCAATGATAAAGATAAGATCGAGAAGGCTTTGGTATGGGTGGGATTGCTGGGGTTGGAAGATCCTCCTCGCGCGGAGGTGCTTCCGGCCATAAAAACTTGCCACAAAGCAGGAATCAAGGTGGTGATGATTACGGGGGACCATCGTTCAACGGCGGTGGCGATCGGCCAACGGCTGAACATATTGAGGGATGGACTGGTCATAACCGGTGAGGAACTGGATAAACTAAGCGACCAGGCTTTCTACAGGATGATCGAACAGGTTGAGATATTCGCCCGGGTGAACCCCGGCCACAAACTACGGGTGGTCCGGGCTTTGAAGAGAAGAGGACATGTGGTAGCGATGACCGGGGATGGGGTCAACGATGCGCCGGCAGTTAAAGAGGCCGATATTGGTGTAGCCATGGGTATTTCCGGCACAGAAGTTACCAGAGAGGCGGCCGCCCTCGTTCTTGAAGATGATAATTTCACGTCGATCGTGGCCGCGGTGGAGGAAGGTCGCAATATCTATGTCAATATCAGAAAATTTATCCGTTTTCTTCTGGGCTGCAATACCGGTGAAATACTGACGATGTTCATCACCATTCTTATCGGCCTGCCGTTGCCTCTTCGCCCTCTTCAGATTCTGTGGATCAATCTGGTAACCGACGGCCTTCCTGCTCTGGCACTGGGCATGGATCCGCCCGATGCACAAATAATGCAATCTCCTCCCCAAAGGAAAGAAAGGGGGATCTTTACCGGCGAACTCTGGGGGCGGATATTGATCAGGGGTTTTGTAATTGCCGTCTCAACGGTGACTGTATTCATGGTTGTTCTAAACAGAAGCCACAATCTTCTGTACGCACAGACGGCAACCTTGACCACTTTGATTTTAACTCAGCTCATTTTTGTTTTTGAGTGCCGTACGGAAAAGGTGCCTTTCTGGACGGTCAAGATCAAGCCGAATCATTATCTGTATGCGGCGGTATTCTGCTCGCTCCTGCTGCTGCTCCCGGTTATCTATGTCCCATGCATACGGGATATCTTTCAGACTTTTCCCCTTGAAACGGAGACCTGGTTATTGATCGGTTTAGCCTCTCTTTTCCCTTATCCGGTGATGTGGCTATGGACCAAATTGATGCCCGGGAGTAAATAAAAGACAGGATATGACCGGTATATGCCTGAAATCCCATCCTCTTGTTTACTGCTATAAAAAATGGTAATATTATGCCTAAAGGTTGTTTAACGCTTTAAAATATTATACTATCTAGGGAGAGAAACCCATTGGTATGCAGTATGACTGGTTACGGATATGGTTATGGGTCCAAATCGGGTCTGGGATTGAGTGTGGAATTACGGACCCTCAACCATCGGTACCTGGATATATTTTTCCGTCTGCCTAGGGAGATGCAGGTCTGGGAAGATAAGTTTCGTGCACAGATTAAAAGGAAGATCAGCCGCGGCCGTGTTGAAGTCAATATCATGGTTGATGGCGTTCCCGATGATGTATACGAGATAAAAGTTAACGAGCCCCTGCTTATCGCTTATCATGAAGCTTTCAGAAAAATGCGGGATTCTCTTTCTCTGAAAGAGGAGATCCGGTTGGACCACTTTATCCCGTTGCCCGATCTTCTGATCGTGCAGAACCGTATGGGAGAAGACGAACGATTTGCTTCGATGGTTGAAGATATTCTGGAGGAAGCACTTGAAAAACTGATTACTCAGAGGGAGAAAGAGGGGGGAAACCTGAAGGGCGACCTGCTGGAGAGGTGTTTGAATTTGGAAAAACATTTTCAGGATGCCCGGAAGAGAGTACCCATGGTTTTGGAACAATATCAGAAGAACCTGTATCAGAGACTTAAGAATCTGGAAGGGGGTTGTTTTGAAGAGAGCCGCATACTCACCGAATGTGCAATTTTTGTTGAGCGCAGCGATATAAACGAAGAGATTGTTCGTCTGGAAAGCCACTTGCAGGTATTCAAAGAGACGCTGAAATTGCACGGCCCCATCGGACGCAAACTCGATTTTATCTTGCAGGAAATGTTCCGTGAGATCAATACCATAGGGTCCAAAAGCAGCGATATCGGCCTGGCCGGGATCGTGGTTGAAGTTAAAACCGAGCTGGAAAAGATGCGGGAACAGGCTCAAAATATCGAATAGCATGCAGGTTGGGTTTACATAGTATAAATTTGGACCATATTTTTCAGGAAAATTTCAAGGAGGGTTTATATTTGAGTTCAATCAAACTAATCAACATTGGATTTGGAAACATCGTTTCGGCAGCAAGGATAATTGCCATTGTAAGTCCGGAATCTGCTCCGATAAAGAGAGTTATAAACGAGGCTCGGGACAGAGGCATGCTCATTGATGCCACCTATGGACGCAGAACCAGAGCCGTAATCATTACCGATAGCGGGCATGTTGTTCTTTCAGCCGTCCAGCCGGAGACGGTCAAGCATCGTCTTCAAGCCAAAGATTCTTCTTCCGAGGAAGATAATTAAGACTAGAAAGGGAATTGTCCATGGGGTCCGGCTTAATTGTAGTCATATCAGGTCCGTCAGGAGTGGGGAAGGGCACTCTATGCCGTAAAATCTGTAAATATCTGCCTCAGCTGGAGGTCTCGATTTCCGCAACCACCCGGGTACCGAGACCGGGAGAGGAGGAAGGCAAGAGTTATTTTTTCTTGACCGAACAGGAATTCAAACGGAAGATAAACGATAATTTCTTCCTGGAGTGGGCCAAGCTGTACGATGATTATTATGGAACGCCCGCCAGCCTTGTAAAGGATATCATCAATCAAGGGAAAGATGTTCTGTTGGAACTTGATGTCCAGGGCGCCATGCAGGTTAAAAAAAGTATTCCCGATGCGATCTTTATTTTTATTGCACCGCCTTCCATGGACGAATTGAAAAGAAGGATTACCAAAAGAGGCACGGAAAAACCGGAGCATATCAGAAAAAGAATGGAGGTTGCTTTGAAGGAGCTTCAGATGTACAAGGATTATGACTATTTGGTTATAAATAATAACCTTGATGAGGCGGCCATCAACGTAAGGGCAATTATCATGGCCGAGAAATGCAAGGTTGGCAGATATACTGAAATTTGGTCATAAAACAGGAGGAATGAAAGATGATTTACCCTTCAGTAGATTCTTTAATTGAAAAAGTTGATTCAAAGTATACATTGACAATTACTACTGCCAAACGGGCCCGTCAGATCAGAGAAGGAAGCCGGCCACAGGTAAAAACCAATTCTTTAAAAGAGGTGTCCATTGCTCTGGCGGAGATCGCCGATGATAAGGTGAAGTATGAGCGAGTACGTGACGGGATCAAATAATATCAACCGTTCAGGACAAGGAGATCTTCTTTTGGATAGAGAGAAAGTTTTATTGGGAGTAACCGGAGGGATAGCAGCCTACAAGTCTGCAGAACTGGTTCGTTTACTTATCAAGGCCGGATTCGATACCGGTGTGATAATGACTCCCGCGGCCACGAACCTTATCGCCCCCCTGACCTTTAAATCGTTAAGCGGCCATCCCGTATATGTCGATCTTTTTGAACAAGGCACAGAGAAGATCAGACACATTGAACTGGCCAAATGGCCATCGATAATCATCGTCGCCCCGGCAACCGCAAATACTCTGGGCAAAATGGCGTCAGGTATTGCCGATAATCTTCTGACCACCGTCGTTTTGGCGGCATCCGTTCCTGTCTTGCTCGTGCCTTCCATGAACGTAGATATGTATAATAATCCCATGATGCAGGATAATCTTAAGCGGTTGAGGGATTACGGATTTTCGGTGATGGAACCGGAAGAGGGATTATTGGCTTGTGGAGTAGAGGGGCGAGGCCGTATGCCTGAACCCGAGAAGATTGTCAGATTTGCGATAAACATTCTGAAAAAAGGGAAAGATTTTGCCGGTAAAAAAGTGCTGGTTACCGCCGGTCCGACCAGGGAGCCCCTTGATCCCGTCCGTTATCTGGGAAACTATTCGACGGGGAAGATGGGGTTTGCTCTGGCCAGGGCCTTAAAGGAAAGAGGCGCAGAAGTATGCCTCGTCCGTGGTGATACCGATATCCCGCCTCCAGACGGGATTGAGGTCATAAAGGTAAATACAGCCATGGAGATGATGAAGGAAGTAGATAAGCGCTTTCCGCGAACAGATATCATCATTAAAGCAGCTGCGGTAGCTGATTATCGTCCGGCAAAGGTCTTAAACCGGAAGATCAAGAAGGGCGAGAAGATTACTCTGGAGCTCGTTCCCAATCCCGATATCCTGTCCATGCTGGGAACCAAAAAAGAAGAGCAGATGTTGGTTGGTTTTGCGGCCGAAACGGAGAACCTGATGGAGAACGCCCGTCAGAAACTAAAGGCCAAGAATCTGGACCTCATCGTTGCCAACGATCTCACGATCGAAGGCGCCGGTTTTGCCACGGATACCAATAAGGTAACGATAATTACCCGCCACGGCAAAGTCTATGAGCTTCCGTTGATGAGCAAGTACGAAGTGGCCCACCGTTTACTGGATATAATCAGGGAGACGCAGTTTTAGCTCAAGAGATAGCAGATCAAGGCCTGAGTAACGAAAATTTCTATTAATGCCGCCACTAGCAGGAGCACCACTATCAGAGGCAGTATGGCAATTATTTCTTTCCAGATATATTTAATACTTTCCAATCTGGTCATGCCGGGCAGAGGAGAGATAATGGCATGAATCCCGATCTTTAAACCCATTGCCGAACAGAAGAAGACCGCAGCGAGTTCGGGCAGGCCGTGAGGCAGAATGCCGGCCATCAGAAGCCAGATGGAGGATCCCTGTTCGATAACCTGGGCGCTTAGTGTGCCCAACAGGGCTCCATTAACCAGAAGGGTAAAGAGTGGAGACAACCCTAAAAAAATGCCGAGGACCAGCATCTGGAACGAGGAGATCATATTATTGATGAAGATAATCACCACCCCGATGATGGGGGGGCTGTCATTGATAATATCGACCAGCTCTTCCAACTGGGCGAACAACTCTTGGCTTGTATCCGGCATCGGATCTACACCGGCAACTTCATGGCCGAATAATATAGTAAAGAAGCCGATGGCAAAGATGACGACAGATAAAACAATCCAATTTTTATTTTCTTTTAACACATAGGCGGCAGATAAATAACGCATTTAATACTCCCAATGCATTTCTATTATGTTATAGATATATTATAGACTTTTTTCTTTATTATGCAAAACAGCCAAAGAAGACAAGGGGCCTAAAATTATGGAATACGCAGAAATTATCGTGGATATCATCACCGATGCTACGAATCGATTTTTTGATTACCGGATTCCGGAGAAACTCCGGGGCAAGATATATCCGGGGCGAAGGGTGCGGGTGCCGTTCGGCAACCGGAGGATTGCCGGCTATGTCTGGGCGTTGATTGAAAAACCGGCCGTAGAAAACATCAAAGATATTATAGCGGTGGAAGATGAAGAGATAACCTTAAACAATGAGTTTATGCAACTGATCCCCTGGTTCTGCCAGAGAAACTACTGCCGTATGATAGAGGCGATTAACCTTCTACTGCCTCCGGGATATGGACGGATCAGCGATATCAAAGAGTCATATGTGCAGTTGCTTCCGGAGAAAGCCCGTTCAATCGATGAAGAATACTTAAAAAGTTTGCGCCGGAAGGCCCCCAAACAGGAAAGCGTCCTGCGCCTGTTGTTGTCTCAAAAAGAGATGCTGCGCCGGCAAGAATTGCTACAGATGACGGGGGTCAGCTCCTCGGTCATCCGGGGCCTCGTTGAAAAAGGCCTGGTGGAGATTAAAGAGAGGTATGTACGTTCTGGAAAAACAGAGTCAGTAAGGCAAACCGTTGACGGCGAGGATCAGTTTATCCTCACTGATGAACAACAGTCAGTGCTGCATCAAATTAAAGAGGCCTGGGATGGTGAAAAGAGCAAGGAACTTCTCATCCACGGAGTGACGGGCAGCGGGAAGACCGAGGTTTATCTGCGGGCCATCAAAGAATGTTTGAAACAGGGAAGAAATGCCATCCTTCTTGTTCCGGAGATAGCGCTTACACCTCAGATGGTGGTATATTTTAAAAATAGGTTGCCCCGGGAAGTTGCGCTCCTGCACAGCCAGCTTCCACTCAGGGAACGATATAACCAGTGGTTCAAAATAAAGGAAGGCTCTCACCGGGTTGTTCTGGGTACCCGTTCCGCGGTATTTGCTCCCCTGGAGAACATAGGGCTGATCATCATCGATGAGGAGCAGGAAAAAAGTTACAAGCAGGAAGATTCGCCGCGTTACCATGCATGCGAGGTTGCCCGTTGGAGAGCGGATTACCATGATGCAGTATTGATCCTGGGGAGTGCCACGCCAACCATAGAATCATACTGGAAAGCAGAAAATAAAGAGCTCCGGCTCCTGGAAATGAAGGGGCGGGCCACCCTTTTTGAACTCCCCAAAATCGAGGTGGTGGATATGCGCCTGGAGCTGCGCTCGGGTAATCGGAGCATCTTCAGCCGGGCTATGATGGAGAAACTGGAAGGTGCGTTACGGCGAGGTGAACAGGTACTGTTGTTTATCAATCGGCGTGGTTTCTCCAATTTTGTCCTCTGTCGGGAATGCGGTTATATCGTGCGCTGTCCACATTGCTCGGTATCGTTGACTTATCATGATGCAAAAAAGATGATGGTCTGCCACTACTGTTCGCATATTTCGGCTCCTCCGGCGGTCTGTCCCGATTGCAAAGGAAGTTATATCCGCTTCTTCGGTGCAGGAACCCAGCGGGTGGAGAACGAGATCAGAAAGCTGTTCCCCGATTTGGATGTATTGCGTATGGACCGTGACAGCACGACCCGTAAAGGGGCCTACCAGAGAATATGGAAAGATTTTCGAGCCGGAAAAGCCCAGATCATGGTTGGCACCCAGATGGTCGCCAAAGGCTTGGACTTTCCGGGCGTTACGCTGGTGGGGGTGATCGCTGCAGATACCGGTATGCATCTCCCTGATTTCCGGGCGGCGGAGAGGACTTTCCAGTTGATCACGCAGGTTTCCGGAAGGGCAGGACGGGGGGACCAAAAGGGAGAAGTGGTAGTGCAGACCTACCATCCCAATCACCACAGTATCGTTTATGCCCGTAAACATGATTACAAGTCCTTTTATTATGAAGAGATAGAACGGCGGCGGGAGTTATGTTACCCGCCCTTTACAGATATGCTTCGCTTTCTCTTTGTTTCCGTAACGGAGAAGAAAGGCGACGATGCATCGCTATTTATGGCCGACCTTTTGAAGGATATAGGAGAGGGAAAGATGGAGAAGGGGATAGAGATACTGGGTCCTGCTCCCGCCCCTCTTTTCCGCATCAAGAAGTATTTCAGGTATCAGTTGATTTTAAAGGGGGAAAATATGGTTCAAATGTCGGCGATCATAAAGCCCCTCATCGCTACATTTAAAAAAACCTGGAAGGCGCAGGATGTCAGATTGATAGTGGATTTTAATCCACAGTCAATGTTATAATTACACGGGGGTGACCTTATGGGAGTTAGAAGACTGGTTAATATCAACCATGAAGTATTGAAAGAAAGAGCTCTTCCTGTAAAAAAAATAACCGTTCCCATCGGTAACCTGATCCGTGATATGGCGGAGACCATGTACCATCACAAGGGGGTAGGCCTGGCTGCCCCTCAGATTGGGATCTCCAAACAGATTATTGTCGTGGATACCGGTGATGGGGAACTTTATAAACTGATTAATCCCGTGATTGTAGATGCGGAAGGAGATGCGGTCGGAGTTGAAGGATGCCTGAGTGTACCGGGGGTCTACGGTGAGGTAAAACGAGCTGAAAATGTGGTTGTGGAAGCATTGAATGAGAAGGATGTTCCGATCAGGATAAAAGCCACGGGTTTTCTGTCCAGAGTGTTACAGCATGAGATAGATCATTTGCACGGAGTTCTATTTGTAGAGAAGGCTTTACGCATTATTGATCCGGAAGAATTGGACAAAGAAGGGGAAAGTATTTGAGACGGTTGAAAATTATCTTTATGGGATCGCCTGAGTTTGCTCTGCCTTCAATAAAAATGCTGGCTGAAAGTGAACATGTAGTGCTCGGGATTGTAACCCAGCCTGATCGTCCGCGGGGGCGGGGGTACCGTATTTTCTCCACCCCGGTAAAGAAATGGGCCGCATCGCAAGGCTATTATGTTTATCAACCGATCCGCCTTACCGATACCGATTTTCTGAAACAGATGCAGGTATTGGCTCCCGATCTTATTGTAAACGTTGCCTTTGGGCGGATTGTGCCGCAAAAAATGCTTGAATTGCCGACTCATGGCAGTATCAATCTTCATCCCTCTTTATTGCCTGCTTATCGGGGGGCCGCTCCCGTCCAACATGCCATATTCAATGGGGAAAAAACTACCGGCGTTACGGTATTGTACATGGAAGAAGAACTGGATGCGGGGGATATTATCTTGCAAGAAGAGGGACACATCTCTCTTTCCTTGAATTCCGGCGAATTGTTGGAACAACTTGCACACAAAGGAGCGCACCTGTTGCTGAAAGCCATTAATTTGATCGCCGAGGGCAAGGTGGAGAGCTACCCGCAAGACCCCGGCAAGATATCCTATGCGTCGCCGATAACTCCCAAAGATGAGTTGATATGCTGGGAAGATTCTACATTGAAGATACACAACAGGGTAAGAGGCTTGGCTCCTTCTCCGGGAGCATATACGATGCAGGGCGGAAACAGGCTTAAGATCTGGAAGACGGATATTACCACCCATGGGGAAGATAATTTTCAGCATATGCAACCGGGCACGGTAATCTCCCTGGATACGGATGGGATTAAAGTAAAAACCGGGGATGGCATTATCAATATCCGGGAGGTTCAGGCAGAGGGCAAAAGACGACTGCAATCATCTGATTTCTGGCGGGGTTACCGATTAAAAAAAGGGATGATACTGGGTTAAAACGATGGGCAGAAAAATCCGCAAAGATGAACTCTCTCCACGGCGGAAGCAATTCTACAGAGATACGGAAACTCTAACCGCCAGAGAGGCGGCCTTGAAAACTCTGGTAAAAACAGAAGCGCAGGAATCGTACATAAATCTGACCCTTCCTTCCTTTCTTCAAAGGCTTCCTGCCCATGAAAAACCACTGGCAACAGCCATAGCCTACGGCACGATTCAACATCTCAATACACTTGATTGGGCCTTGGGTCTGTTTTTAAACAGACCCCTGGAGACGCTCACTCCATATATACGCAATTTATTGCGCTCAGCGGCATATCAGATCATGTATCTGGATAACATTCCCCGGCCGGTTATCGTGGATGAATCTGTTAAGCTAAGCTACCGCTATGGACATAAAGGAGTTGCCCGGCTTGTCAATGCGGTATTGCGCCGTCTCTCCGCCGGCTATAACGATCTTCCCTGGCCAGGCATAAAAAAGGATCCTTCCCGGCATCTGGCGTTGACCTACAGTTTCCCGCTCTGGATGGTAAGACGTTGGTTAAACCGCTTCGGAGTGCAAGAAACTATGAAATTGGTTGAAGCATATAACCGGTTGCCGTCATTGGTTATCAGAACCAATCTGTTAAAAATTACACGTGAAGAGTTGAAGACAATCCTTCTCCGGGAGGGCATAACATCTGAAGAGGTAGCCGGTATCCCGGAAGCTTTACGGATAGAATCGCGGTCGGAGTTACCTCTGAGCCAACGGGATTCTTTCTTGAAAGGATTGTTTACAATACAGGGTGAATCATCGATGGCTGCCGGCCGTATCTTGAATCCTCATTCCGGAAAAACAGTGATCGATCTTTGCAGTGCACCCGGAGGAAAGACGACCCATTTGGCGGAGTTGATGGAGAATAAAGGGGTAATCCGCGCCGGCGATCTCAATCAATCCCGCCTGAGATTGGTTGAGAAGGCGGCAGAAAGGCTGGGTGTAGATATTATTCAGACCAGGGTGTGGGATGCCCGCGATGTGCATAAACTTGAAAAAGAGGCCGATTATGTCCTATGTGATGCCCCCTGCTCGGGACTCGGTGTGCTTAACCGCAAGCCGGATTTAAAATGGCGTAAAAGTGAAGAGATGATTTCCGCATTGGGCCGTCTCCAGAAGCAGTTGCTGTTATCAGCTTCACAGGTTGTAAAGAGGGGTGGAAAACTGCTCTACAGTGTCTGTACCAACGAACCGGAAGAGACCGGCGCGGTTATCGATTTCTTAAGGAGAGAGAATCCTTCATTCAAGCCTTCTATCATCACCGCTGTACCGGCCGGAGCATCGCCTGCAGACGCCGAGCGGGGGGTGGTGGAATTTTATCCTCATATCCATAACAGAGATGGTTTCTTTATCGCCCTTTTACAAAGATTATGAGATTATAATATATTAATAAGAGGTATTTTAAGCCATATACTTAATATTATAATTACCAAAACAAGATTCCCCGGGGCATGATCGGAGATATAAAACAAAATTTTGGAAAAGGAGTATTACTCCAGATATATTGCCTTTTATATTAATTTTTGCTATACTTTTTGACGAATAATCAAATATTATGGTGAAAAACAAAGTATTAATTTCCTAAATAAAGATAAAAATCCCGGAGGGGGATATTAAGTTGAAGATAATAGGGCGTTCCGACCCCGGCAAAGAACGTCAGAGCAATGAAGACAATTATTATTTCAAGGTTTATGACGACGAATCGGCCATTGTGGCCGTGGCTGACGGGATGGGAGGGCATGCAGCAGGGGAAGTGGCGAGCTTTATCGCCGTTGATGTGCTGTCACGCTCTGCTCTTGCGGAAGGGATGCCCGAGATGTATAAACAGGATACCCCAAAATACATCAGAGATCTGATTGCCGGAATCAATTATGAAATATATGATCAGGCCAGAAATGATCCCCGCAAAAAGGGGATGGGGACAACCTTTACCATGGGGTTTATTTGTGGCAAACATCTGACCATCGGGCATGTCGGTGATAGCCGCGTTTATCATTTTTCCGGCAAGGCCATGAGGAGGATGACGGAAGACCATACCATCGTCGAGGAGATGATCAAGGACGGCCGGATCAGCAAAGAGGAGGCGGACACCCATCCTCGCCGACATGTTCTTACCAGAGCACTGGGAACATCTTTGGAGGTTGAGATTGACATCATCGATGTTGACGTGGATGAAGGAGATGTTCTTCTTTTTTGTACTGACGGGTTAACCTCTCTGATCGAGGAAGAGGAGATTAGAGAAGTTGTCTTAATGTACCGGGATCATCCCACGGAAGCAGTCGACGATCTTATTTCGTTGGCCAATGAACGGGGCGGTTACGATAATATTACTTTGGTTTTAGTGGTTGAATTGGGGAGGCGCAAAGCTTAGTGATCGGGAAACAGCTTAGAGGACGCTATGAATTATTGGTAAAGATTGGCGAAGGTGGTATGGCCAACGTATACTCTGCCCGTGATAATCTTCTTAACAGGACGGTTACCGTAAAGATATTGAAAGATTATCTGGTCAGCGACCAGGATTTTGTACGCCGATTCCGCAGGGAAGCTCAGGCCGCCGCCGCCCTTTCTCATCCTCATATCATCAACATCCATGATGTTGGCGAGGAAGGCGATATCCATTATATCGTGATGGAGTATGTTCAGGGTAAGACGCTGAAGGATCTTATCCGTGAAAAACAAAGGCTTCCGGCCGATGAGGCTATGGAGATATTCCGCCAGATTACGGAAGCGATCCTGCATGCCCATTCCAACAAGGTTATTCACCGGGATATAAAACCGCAGAATATATTGATTTCACGGAGCGGGCAGATTAAAGTAACCGATTTTGGCATCGCCCTGGCCGTCAATGCGGCCACGGTAACTTATAATGAACAGGTCATGGGGTCCGTCCATTATTTTTCGCCGGAACAGGCCAAGGGCAATTTTACAGGGGAACAGTCCGATATCTATTCTCTGGGTATTGTCCTGTATGAGATGTTGACGGGTCAGGTTCCCTATATGGGTGACAGTCCCATCTCGGTAGCTTTGAAGCATCTGAACGAGCAGATAACACCCCCACGCACTTTGTTCGGCGATATTCCGGAGCCTCTGGAAAGGATGGTCTTGAAAGCGGTCCAGAAAAACCCTTCCCAGAGGTATGCCAATACCCGTGAGCTTCTGGAGGATATCCGTCTGTGGCAACGGGAACGAAAAACAAATGCTGCCGTTCTGTATGATGATGAGCATGAGATCGAGAATACCCGGATCCTGAAACCACTTCATGAGAAACAACGGAATGATTATGAGGCCAAAAAAGAGAAAACCAGGAAACCTTTCTGGAAGAACAAGGTGGCTCTGGTTGCGATGGGCATGTTTCTGCTCCTGGCCATGTTGTTTGGCGGCTATTACCTGGTAAAGAATCTGCTTGCTGTCCCCGATGTCGAGGTGCCGGAGGTGGAAGGTCTTGTGCTGGAGAAGGCGGAGGAAAAACTGGATGAGGCCGGCCTCAATTACAGTAAAACATTCAAGCACCATGAGACCGTTGAGGAAGATCATGTTATTTCCCAAGATCCGGCCGCCGGAAGCAAGGTCAAGAAAAGCAGGGAAGTTGTTCTTGAGATCAGCAAGGGCAGAGAAATTATAAAAGTGCCGGAAGTAACAAATATTCCCCAAAGAGAGGCCTCCCTGATCCTGAAGCAGCACAAACTTGAATTTCAAATTGAAGAGGAGTTCAACTCCAAAGTGGAAGCGGGCTATGTTATCAGGCAGGATCCCCGCCCGGGGGTGCAGCTATACCAGGGGGATGAGGTGATCCTGTATATCAGCAAGGGAGAACGTTCTTTCCCGATACGCAATTTAGTTGGGGAAAGAGAAGTTGATGTCAAGGTGTATCTTAATCAGGAAGGACTGATCATCAACAAGGAAAAGAGCGAGTTTTCAGATAAACCCCCCGGCACGGTTATTGAACAATATCCGCCGGCAGGCACAGATGTTAAGCCGGGTGACCTTGTAGATATCATCTGGAGTAAAGGTCCGGATCCCAGCACCGTAAATGTGGAAGGACCACCTGAAGATGATGAATATACCGAGGTTGGTGAACCCTATTAATGGATTTTAAAAAAGGGCGCATAGTGCGGGTGGCCGGCGGTTTTTATGATGTAATCACGAAGTCGGGAGCGTTTTACCGCTGTTATATACGGGGCAGGTATAAGAACCGGGAAAGATATATCCTGGCCGGAGATCTTGTGGAATTCACGGCTCATGATCAGGATCGGGGCGTAATCGAGAGAGTGCTGCCCCGGAAAAACCACCTCAGGCGTCCTCTGGTTGCAAATGTAAGCCAGATAATAATGGTTTTATCCACCGAAAAGCCATGTCCTGATTGGAATCTGTTAAGCCGTCAGCTTGTAGCGGCGGAGAGCAGGGAGATACAATCGCTGATCTGCATGAATAAGGCAGATCTTGTAGATGGGAGGGAGCGGCAGGAGATAGAAGAGAAATTAAACTTGTTCCCTTACAAACATATCTATACCGATGCTTTGCAGAAAGAGGGCATCGGTACCCTGGTTCAATATTTAACAGGTAATGTTTCCGTTTTTACGGGTCCATCGGGTGTAGGAAAAACTTCGTTGATAAATGCCATCCAGCCGGGGATGAATTTAAAAACAGCCGAGGTCAGCCTGAAAGGGCGGCGCGGCAGGCATACCACGCGCCATGTAGAGATATTTATCCTTGATGATGGGAGCATGGTGGTTGATACGCCGGGATTTACGAAGGCCGATCTGTCGATAGGTACCGATAAACCCATCGACACTTTTTTCCCCGAGATGGAAGATCATCGCGGACGGTGTCAATTCAGAAACTGTCTTCATAAGGATGAACCGGGCTGTGCAGTAAAAACGGCAGTGAGAAATGGTATGATCAGCGAGACAAGGTACAATCATTATCTTGTTTTTTTAAAAGAAACCGGTCAGTAGCCAGAAAGAGGTATGAATAATTGATTAAAATAGCACCATCGATATTATCGGCAGATTTTGCAAATTTGGAGCAGGACGTCATTTGGGCGGAACGGAATGGAGCCGACTGGCTCCACGTCGATGTGATGGACGGAAGATTTGTGCCCAATATCACCATAGGGAGTCAGATGGTCGAATCGCTGCATACGAAAACCAACCTGGTGATGGATGTCCATCTCATGATTGTAGAGCCGGAAAAGCACATCAAGGAATTTAGCCGGGCCGGGGCCGACCTGATTACCGTCCACGCGGAATCATCCGACCATCTCCACCGGCTGTTATATTCGATTAAAGAATGTGGTCTCAAGGCCGGTCTTGCTTTAAATCCTGCAACACCGGAACATGTTCTGGATTATCTATGGGATCTGCTTGATCTGGTTCTGGTGATGAGTGTCAATCCCGGATTCGGGGGGCAGAAATTTATTCCGGCCGTCCTGCCCAAGATAAGGATCATTGCACGGAAGATAAAGGACCTCGGCAGAGATATTGATCTTCAGGTTGACGGAGGGGTGAACAAAGAAACCGCCGCGACCGTTATCGAGGCCGGTGCCTCGGTGTTGGTTATGGGATCGGCCATCTTTGGCGGGGAAAAAAGAGATGGCCGGATTATTCAGGCTATAAAAATGTTACCGGGAGCGGAACGTGGTGTTTAAAAATAAAAAGTTATATGGTATAATATTTAGCGATTGCATAATACGGAAGGCGGTGACAAAAAGAGCGCATTTACAAATATTGACCGCCAAATCAGTTTTGAATACAGTATTGAAGTTCCTTCGGGGTACGGTGAGGATGTCAGGATGGTAGACTTCCAATTCCGAACCGGCGGTGATCCACTTGTGGAAAGCCCGCGAGCCAAGAAGCTGATCCGGTGAGATTCCGGGGCCGACAGTATAGTCTGGAAGAGAGAAGGAAAACGTAAAATTATGTGCCCGATGTGTGGTCACCGTTGCTTACCCCCGAAACTTTAAGGGGTTTTTTTTATCACAAAAAATAAAATTGGTGGAGAGGTGAGAGTTATTTGGATGCCGATGAGCGCATTATGTGGATGGTCCTGGATTTAGCCCGTAAAGGCAGAGGGCTTACCAATCCCAACCCAATGGTCGGAGCAGTAGTAGTTAAGAACGGAGAGGTCATCAGCACAGGATATCACGGATATGCCGGCGGTCCTCATGCCGAACATATTGCTTTGCAGAAAGCAGGGGAGAAAGCCAAGGATGCCACTTTATATGCCAATCTTGAACCCTGTTGTCACCAGGGAAAGACTCCCCCCTGTGTGGAAATTATCCGGGATGCAGGAATAACCAAAGTGGTTGTAGCCATGTTGGATCCAAATCCTTTGGTCAACGGCAAGGGCATCAAATGGTTACGCGAAAAAGGTATCAAAGTCAAGGTGGGGGTGCTGGAAGACAAGGCCCGCCATCTTAATGAGGTCTTTATTAAATATATCACCACGCGCCGCCCCTTTGTAATTGTAAAAGCGGCGATGAGTTTTGATGGCAAGATTGCCACCCGGGAAGGTGATTCACGTTGGATAACCGGAAAGAAGTCACGCCAGATGGCCCACCGGTTGCGTAGTCGTGCCGATGCCATCATCGTGGGGATAAATACAGTTATAAAGGATAATCCCGTGCTGACTACACGCCTTACGGATAAGGAGGGTAAAGATGCCAACCGCATAATTTTGGATAGCGGGGCCCGATTGCCCCTGGATGCCAAAGTGATTAACCCATCTTCCAAAGCTTCGACGATAGTGGTGGCCACGGAAGCTGCCCCTCCGGAACGCTGTGAGGCACTTAGGGAAAGGGGCGTTGAAGTGCTCATCTTTCCATCGGAAAGGGGCAAGGTTTCCCTCGAAGCGCTGATGGTAGAACTCGGGAAACGCAGATTCAGTTCCTTGCTTGTAGAAGGCGGGGGCGCAGTCAACTATAGTTTTCTGGAGGAAAACCTTATAGATAAGATATATCTGTTTTTAGCTCCCATTATCTTTGGCGGCCTGACTGCACCGACACCTTTTGCCGGGGAAGGCATCGATATGCTAAAAAAAGCCTGGATGGTATCGAATCTGGAGCTAAAACAGTATGACGAGGATCTATTGTTGATCGGTTATCCCCACCAACAGTCGGGAAAAGAGGCGAAGGCAGATGTTTACGGGAATTATTGAGGAGATTGGGGTGGTAGAAACATGCCGTAGTGATCGAGACGGATATAAGGTCTCTATCCGGGCTCTGAAAATTCTTGACGGCGTGGCCATCGGGGACAGCATTGCCGTCAATGGTGTCTGTCTCACGGTTACGGTACTGAGAGGCGGGACCGTATTTGAGGCCGATGTAATGCCTGAAACGATGAGAAATACAAACCTTGCGGATTTATCTTCCGGAAGCCCGGTTAACCTGGAACGTGCCTTGCAGGCTAACGGAAGATTGGGCGGACATTTTGTAAACGGACATGTAGATGGCACGGCCACTCTTGTTTCACGTAAACAGGAAGGAAATGCAGTGGTAATGAGCTTTACAGCCTCTTCAGATCTGACGGCCTATATAATAAAAAAAGGATCTGTAGCTATCGATGGGGTTAGTCTCACGGTAACCGATGTTACCAGAGAAGGCTTTGATGTATCTCTGGTCCCGCATACCCTCGCATCCACCACGCTTGATCATAAACAGGCAGGCGATGAATTAAATCTCGAGGTGGATGTTATTGGCAAATACGTGGAGGGATACCTCTGTCGTATGGCAGAGGATAAAGCCTCAGCCCCCAAAAGGACATTAACACTGGATTATCTGATGGAACAAGGTTTTTAAGAGAGGAGGTCTGGGAAGTTGAACTTTAGTACTATCGAAGAAGCTCTGGATGAACTAAGAGCAGGTCGCATGATCATTGTTGTCGATGATGAAGATAGGGAAAATGAAGGGGATTTGGTTATCGCCGCAGAGAAAATATCGACAGAATCAATAAACTTCATGGCCCGTTACGGTCGGGGGCTAATCTGTGTTCCGCTGACTGCCTCCAGAGTAAAGGAACTTGAAATTCCTTTGATGGTGGAGAGAAATACCGATAAACGGGAGACGGCCTTTACGGTATCAGTTGATTCCAGGAAGGTGACAACCGGAATATCGGCTCCGGAACGGGCTTTAACGGTTAAAGCTCTGATAAATCCGGTTACTCGCCCCGAGGAACTGGTGCGACCCGGCCATATCTTCCCCTTGCAGGCAAAAGAAGGTGGTGTATTGAGGCGTGCGGGGCATACCGAGGCCACGGTGGATCTTTGCAGGATGGCCGGCCTTTATCCTGCAGGGGTAATCTGCGAGATAATGAACGATGATGGAAGTATGGCCAGGGTTCCACAGTTGATGGAGTTTGCCCGGCAGTATCGGTTGAAGATTATCACCATTGCCGATCTTATCAATTATCGCATGAAAGAGGAAAAGCTGGTAAAAAAAGCTGCGGAGACGGAACTTCCTACTCAATTCGGGAATTTCAAACTGATTGTTTATGAAAATTCTCTGGATGACTATAACCATGTAGCTCTGGTCATGGGCGAGATGGACCCGGAGAAGCCGATGTTGGTAAGAGTTCATTCCGAATGTTTTACGGGGGATGTACTGGGTTCATTGAGATGTGATTGTGGCAAGCAGCTGAAACAGGCCCTGAAACAGATTGCGGACGAAGGTCAGGGAGTACTGGTTTATATGCGTCAGGAAGGGAGAGGGATCGGTCTTTTAAACAAGATAAAAGCATATCATCTGCAGGATCAAGGAAAGGATACCGTTGAAGCCAACGAAGTTCTGGGTTTTGCCCCGGATTTACGGGATTATGGGATCGGGGCACAGATTCTTGTGGATCTCAATATTAAGAAGATTCGCCTTTTAACAAACAATCCCCGCAAAATAAAAGGTCTGGAGGGTTACGGTCTTTCAATCGAGGAGAGGGTGGCTCTGGAGAGCCCTCCTACACCTTACAACTGTAACTATCTTGCTACAAAGAGGGATAAACTGGGGCATTATCTTCAGCTTAAATAATTAAAAAAGGGGGAGGAGTAAAGTGTATAACCAATATGAAGGAAAGATCATTGCCCATAATTATCGTTTTGGGATCGTAATAAGCCGTTTTAATGAATTTATTTCGGGCAAATTGCTCTCGGGGGCCCTGGATGCCCTCCAGCGCCATGACGTACAGAAACAAAATATTGAGATTGTCTGGGTACCCGGAGCCTTGGAGATTCCGCTGGTGGCTCAGAAAATGGCGCGGGGAGGCAGATACGATGCGATTATTTGCCTGGGCGCGGTGATCCGTGGCGCAACCCCTCATTTTGAATATGTTGCCGCGGAAGCAGCCAAAGGTGTTGCTCAGGTGGCGCTGGATACCGGGCTGCCGATTATATTTGGGGTCATTACCAGTGATACCCTGGAGCAGGCTATTGAACGGGCCGGCAGCAAGGCCGGAAACAAAGGTGCGGAGGCGGCCATAAATGCCATCGAGATGGCCGATCTTAACCGTCAGATAGATAAACCGACTCAGGTTTGATTTGATCTTTTTGAAGTGTGTCTTTAGCCCCGGGAAGAATCTCAACCGGGGTTTTTTTATTATCTATGTTTGAGGCGGGTAAAGAGGAGCACCAAGGTACGGCATCTGTGGAAATGTAAAGAGATCAACTTCGCGTTCATTTATTTATTTTCAGGAGGATCATAGTTGGTCGTGCCGATGGCAAAACCAAGCCCCCAGGCAAGGATGACCTGTTTGCTGATGGTCTGGCTCAAATCAGGAGAGATAGGTATTGCCAATTTGTTTCCCAACTGGAAAAAGGATTGGGACTTTATCTGCTCCTGCAATTCCTTCTGGAAAGTATAGACCAATTCATCCAGAAGAGTTGGCCGTGAAATAAGAAAATTTTTACCCGATTCAAATCTCTGATCGAGCATCTGATGTATATGTGTTCTCAAAAGTGTAACCTCCTTATCGGTGTAGGTGAGTAAAATATCCCAGCTATATTTTCCCCTAACTGCGGATAAATTAACACTAGCACAAAAAAAAGGAGGGATAGTCCAAAATGCCGATACCCTGTAAAGCCAATTGTAAAAATCAGAAGAACGGTTTTTGCAAGCTTGAAGACGATAGATTGGTAAACAGCAAATTGGAGTTTGGAGCAGATTGGGGTCCGATGAGTAATTGTGCCTGTTTTGAATCGCGGGAGAAACAGAAAAAGAAGAATAAAAAAACAAAGAAGTAAGATGATCATGATAATTATTTATAAACGGGCTCTGCCCGTTTTTTTATTTATCCGGTTTACGTAGGGGAAAAAATTATGGTATGATTAACTAAAATCTACCGCAGGGGTTGATCAACATTGTCTTCAGCAAAATTTCTCATTGTAGATGGGAGTAGTATAGTTTATCGCGCTTTCTATGCACTACCCCTGCTACAGAATAAGAGGGGAGAACATACCAATGCCGTTTACGGCTTTACCAGTATGTTCACCGGTATTTTGGAAAAAACCGGACCTGATTTCGGAGCAGTTGTATTTGATAAACCCGGCCCCACTTTTCGTCATACTCTTTTTGCAGATTACAAAGCGCATCGGGAGAGCGCTCCGGCGGAGCTCAACGAACAGATTCTTCGTATCAAGGAGATTGTCGAGGCCTACCGTTTCTCCATATATGAACTGGATGAATTTGAGGCCGATGATATCATTGGCGCATTGGCCCGGAAAGCGGAAGAAAGAAAGATAGAATCGTTAATTTTTAGTGGAGATACCGATCTCTTTCAGCTTATTTCCGATTATACGCGGGTTATTATCGTGCGCAAGGGAATTTCTGATCTCCATGAATATGATTCCGCCAGATTATGGGAGCGCTATAACTTGAAGCCGGAGCAGATGATAGATTTTATGGGGCTGAAGGGAGATCCGTCAGATAACATTCCCGGAGTTCCCGGTATCGGTGAGAAGACCGCATTAAAGTTGTTGCATGAATATGGCAGCTTGGATCGCGTGCTGGCCTCTACGCCGGCAATGAAAGGCAAGTTGAAGGAAAATCTGGAATTGTATCGTGATCAGGCATTGTTAAGCCGGGAATTGGCCACAATCAGATGTCGGATTGACGAACTTGATTTCAATTGGGATCAGTGTTTGCTGGGGCCACCTGATTATGAGCGGATAAGAGATATGTTCATGGATCTGGAATTCAAGAGTCTCTTAAATCGGCTTCCGGCTGTAGAAATAGGATCAAAACAGGAACAATCTGTATCTCCCGCCCTGATCTCGATCACGACAATCAGGCAATTGCGAGAGGTAATTGCGTCTTCAGGAAACTCTCCGGTGGCGTTGCTCATTAAGACCGGTCGTCAATATCCACGCTGGAAAGACAGCCCCCGGGCCATCGCTTTTGCCCTGGATGGGGCTTGCGGTTATTATTTGGATCCGTCTTTGATCTCTTCCGGATTGTGGAAGGCTTTTCTGATAGAGCTCCTGGGAAATGATCGCCCGGTTAGGTTGCTGGGTTACCATACCAAGCCACTGCTCAATATTTTATCAACTCTCGGCATAACTGTCCCCGGCCCTGATTTTGACTCCATGCTGGCAGCATACCTTCTTGATCCGGGACGATCCGATTTAAGGAACAGAACCATCTTAAGAGAATTTTTAGGTATCAACCTCAGCGATCCTCCATCGGGTAAAGAAGCGGATGATGATAACGAGCTTCACGCCCGTTTTCTGGCCGAAGAGGCCCCCAATTTATTCAAACTTCAAGGAGTGATGGAAGATAAGCTGGCAGAATACGGGCTTATAGATCTTTTCCGAAATGTGGAGCTGCCGCTCCTGCCGGTCTTATCCAGGATGGAGTTGCAGGGTATCAGCGTGGATCGGGAGAAAATAGATGCTCTTTCGGAAGAAATAAACACGCAGATACAGAAGTTGGAAGAAGACATTTATTTACTGGCCGGGGAAGAGTTTAACCTTAATTCTCCACGTCAATTATCCCGTATATTGTTTGAAAAATTAAAAATGCCTGTAATAAAAAGAACCAAAACCGGCTACTCGACTGATGTCAGCGTACTGGAAGAACTGGCGCAAGAATATGAAATCGCCACCAAGATAATTTATTACCGGCAGCTGGTAAAACTTGAAGGGACATATCTGACAGGGTTAATTCCCTATATCGAGAGATCCTCGGGGAAAATTTATACCACTTTTAATCAGACGGTTACGGCCACCGGCCGGCTGAGCAGCAGTGAACCCAACCTGCAGAACATCCCGGTGCGGATGCCCGAGGGGCGACGTATTCGTACGGCCTTCATACCTTCACGGAAAGGTTACTTCTTTCTGGCTGCCGACTATTCTCAGATAGAGTTGAGGGTGCTTGCACACCTTTCCAATGATTCTACGCTGATCGATGCTTTCTGTAAAGATGAGGACATCCACCGCCGTACTGCCGCGGAAATATTCGGGGTGGCATTGGAGGAAGTTACGCCGGAGATGCGCCATCGAGCCAAGACGGTAAATTTCGGTATTATTTATGGTATGAGTGATTACGGTCTGGCTCAGGATTTGAAAGTATCGCGTCAGGAGGCTCAGGAATATATTGACCGATATTTTGCCCGTTACCATGGGGTAAAAAGATATATGGAGGACATCGTCCGGCAAGCACGAAACAAAGGATTTGTGACCACATATTATAATCGTAGGCGCTATCTTCCCGAGATAAATGATCGTAATTTCAGCAGGCGAAGTTTTGCGGAGCGTACGGCTCGCAATACGCCGATTCAGGGGTCGGCAGCCGATATAATCAAGGTGGCCATGTTGAGGATAAATGACCGTTTGAGCAAACAGGATAGTGCGGCCAGGCTACTGCTCCAGGTTCATGATGAACTCATTTTGGAATTACCGGAAGATGAGAAGGCCGAGGTATCCCGGATCATAAAAGAGGAGATGGAGGGTGCTGCCAATCTGGCCGTTCCACTAAAAGTGGACCTGGCGTCCGGCAAAACCTGGTACGACATCGGGTAAAATTGTTTTCTCTGACAGGGTCAGTTAAATAAAAAGAACAGAATAATTGCCCCATGGCTGGAATAATCTGCAGTAATAAATAATACATATTTGAGGATGAGATCTATGGAAAAACATGATTGTCTGAAATTACTATCCCTCGTATTGATTTTGTTGGCGATCGGGGGAGTTTTTATGATCTATTCTATTTACAGAGAGGCAATAGTTGCGCAAGTTCTGGCCTTTTTGGATGAGGAAGATCCGAAAATCAATCCGGGCCATGACGGCGATTTGGAGGATGAAGCAGATGGGCCGGAGAAAAGCAGTGGAGAGGCTGAAACCGAGGACCCGAATGAAGAAGAAGATATATATTCCCGCGGCGGAAGCGGGCCGATTGCCTATCTTACATTTGATGATGGTCCCAGTATCAATACACCGTCTATTCTCGATATCCTGAGAAGTTATAAGGTGCTGGCCACTTTTTTTGTAACCGGCAAAGACAATCAGGCTGAAGAAGGTATTTATCGGCGTATTATCGACGAGGGGCATGTTCTTGGAAACCATACATATTCACATGACTACAGCCGGATATATCGTTCCAAAGATTCATTTATGAATGATTTGAGGGAGATGGAGAACTTACTGCTGGAACAGACGGGAGTTAAAACGGAGATCATGCGATTTCCCGGCGGCACCTCGATTGGTATGGCCCGCAGAATAGCCGGATATGATATTATTGGTGAACTGATAAGCACAGTTAAAGAAGAGGGTTATGACTACTTTGATTGGAATGTCGATTCAGGTGATGGTATTAATTCACCCGGCCCCAAAGATATCCTGAGCAATGTACTGGGCATCACCGACGAACTGCAAAGCGATGTTGTGATTCTATTTCATGATCGCAAGGGTTGTGAGTCCACAGTCGAAATACTTCCGGAAATAATTATTCAACTGAGAGCGCGAGGATATGAATTTTTACCGCTTTTCCCGGGAGCCATAGATATCAATCACCGTTAACGGGGGACAATTATGCCTGAGTTACCCGAAGTGGAAGTCATCCGCAAGGAGTTGGATGCACTGATCAGGGGCGAAACTATAAAGACGACCCGGGTACTTTTCCCCGGATCGGTCGGATATCCGAAAACAGATGAATTTACCCGGCTTATCAAGGACCGTACTATTGAAGGGTTATCCCGGAAAGGGAAATTCCTGATAATCAATCTTCATGGTTTGCTGAGGCTGGTCATTCATCTGCGGATGACGGGTGGTCTGACGTATTTTGAAGATAATTCCGCTCATATTCTCGGTAAATACGTGCGCATCATCTTCCGCATGAAGAGAGGTAACGGGTTTTATTTTTCGGATCCGCGCAAATTTGGCCGGGTATGGTTGTTGAGGCCGGGAGATGATCATATCACGGGGCTGGACAGGTTGGGCCCCGACTGGTGGACCGAGGTTTCTGAAGGAGAGTTCAAAGAACGTCTGGCCGGGCGATGCAGATCACGGATTAAAGGCCTGCTTCTGGACCAGAAGTTTTTAGCCGGCCTGGGCAATATCTATGCCGATGAGAGTCTTTTCCGTGCGGGGATACATCCGTTAACCCGGGCCGGAAGTTTAAGTGATTCAGAGGCCGGTCGTCTGTTCGGGTCGGTAAGAGAGACCCTGTTAAGGGCGATCAAAAACGGAGGAACCAGTATCAGTGATTATCGAAATACCAGCGGTGAACCCGGTGCATTTCAAAATATGCTGATGGTTTACCAACGAAAAGGTGAGCGATGCCATAGATGTAATCATACCATTGAAAGGATGGTTGTCTGTGGACGGGGCACCTATTTCTGCCCGTCCTGCCAGGTAAGATCCGATTAATTTCTCTCTGTCTTCCCCTCTCCTTCTTTTCACATTCTCCAAACGCTTCCATATTATATAGGATAGAGGGTTCCGGGGGAGAGGAAGAGAGAATGGGATTGGTATTGACAACTATTTTGTTGGCTATAGCGGTAAGTTTTGATGGTTTTGGTGTAGGAATAGCCTGTGGGGTCCGCAGGTTGGTTATTTTGCCTTTATCACTCTTTATTATATGCCTCTCCTCCTCCGGTGCTGTAGCTATCTCCATGTTCATGGGGCAGACTCTGGCTAGATTTGTACCGGCTAGAATTGCGGCAGAAGGAGGAGGGTTGATATTGCTGTTGTTGGGGTTATACTTTATAATACAGAACATATATACTATCTACAGAGAGAAAATAAAATCTATAGAAACCGCCTCCGATGCGCAAGGCGACGGAAATAAATTGAAAGAGATGCTGGGTATAACCCATCAGCCGGAAAAAGCTGATTTCGATCATTCCGGAACCCTCAGTGCCAAAGAATCTATCGTTCTAGGGATTGCTCTCGGCGCCGATGCATTTGGAGCAGGTTTCGGAGCGGTTATGATCGGTCTGAATCCGGTTATCATGGTTGGCGCCGTAGGTCTTACCAAGTTCTTGCTGGTGTCGGCCGGCGTTCTGATAGGGAAGAAAATTGTTTCCAGCGGTTCTTTTTCCAAATATGCATCAATATTGGCGGGTCTGATTTTGATAATTATTGGTGTGATTTATTTTGTCTGAGAGCAAATAAGAATACCACATACATCAGGGAGAATAAAATAATGTTGATCGTAGGGTTGACGGGCGGGATAGCTTCCGGCAAGAGTACCGTAGCCAAAATGTTTGAAGAAAAAAGTGCTGTGGTGTTTGATGCCGATGTTATCGCCAGGGAAGTTGTATCGGTTGGAGAGCCTGCCTGGGAAGAGATTGTCCATCACTTTGGCACGGGGATACTCTTGAAGGACAGAGATATAGATCGAAAAAAACTCGGTGATATTGTTTTTAGCGATGCCTCGGCCAGAAATAAGCTGAATTCCATTGTTCACCCCCGGGTGATGGAAAAATTAATTGAAGATACCAATGCTCTGAAAAAGCAAAATTCAAAAGCCGAGGTAGTTGTGTTTGATGTTCCGCTTTTGATTGAAACCGGTATGCATAGCCTTGTGGATGTTGTTGTTCTGGTTTATACGCCGATCAATATTCAGAAAACAAGACTTAAAAATCGAGACGGCTTCTCGGATAGGGAGATTGGAGAACGGCTTTCATCTCAGATGGCCATAGAGGAGAAGAAGCAGTACGTTGATTTTACTATCGATAACAGTGGCAGCCTTGATGAAACATTCAAGCAGGTGGAAGAGTTCTGGGGTATCGTGCCCTTGCTTCTTGGTAAAAAGAAAACATACAGTGCGGAGATAAAAAACAACAACCATGGAAAGGCCGGAAAATGAAGATCAAAAAAAGTAAAATTTATTATATCTTGATTTTTATTCTGGTATTGTTGGTTATGCATTTTCTTTACTCTCCTTTTTGGGGGAAGTTTATCTACCCCTTTCCTTACAAAGATGAAATCCATCGATCAGCCCTCGAATATGATCTCGATCCCTATCTTTTAGCAGCGATTATCCATGTTGAAAGCGGATTTGATCCGGCTGCGGTATCTCCCAAAGGAGCTCGTGGATTGATGCAGATAATGCCGGAAACGGCAGAATGGGCTGCCGGAGTTATGGAATTTGAGGCCTTCAATCAAAATTTATTATTTGAACCGGATCATAACGTCAGGATCGGTTCATGGTATCTTTCAAGCTTGATGCGGCAATTCAATGATGATCTGATTGTTGTACTGGCCGCCTATAACGGTGGAAGGAATCGAGTAAACCGCTGGCTCTCCGATGGAATCTGGGACGGTCAAGTTGAAAATATCGATAAAATCCCCTTGTCGGAAACTCGTAATTATGTGCAAAAAGTATTGAATACGTACAATCAGTATCAGAACATTTACGAATAGTTTTTGATTAATTCAGGCCCTTGATATAAAATAAAGCAGAAGCAACGGTTATTGAAACGGGAGGAGCAGGGTATATGCACAGAGTAACATTGTTACGTGGCGATGGTTCGGGCCCCGATATATCAGCAGCGGTTTTAAAAGTGATAGATGGTGCCGGGGTCAAGATAGAGTGGGAAGAGGTTATTGCCGGAGAGGAAGCATTGAAGAGATATGGCACCCCCCTGCCCGATGAGGCCGTTGAATCGATCCGGAGAAACAAAGTTGCTCTTAAAGGGCCGCTTACAACTCCGGTAGGGACCGGTTTTCGAAGTGTAAATGTAGCCTTGCGGCAGAAGTTGAATCTTTATGCCAATTTAAGGCCGGCCAAGAGTTACCCCGGTGTTAGATCACATTATAAAGATATCGATCTGGTTGTAGTCAGGGAGAATACCGAGGGGCTTTATTCCGGGGTAGAGCATAAAGTTGGTGAAGATGCTGCGGAAAGCATCAAGATAATTACCCGCAAAGCCTCGGAGAATATAGTACGATTTGCATTTGACTATGCTGTCAGGAATGGAAGGAAGAAGGTCACGGCAGTACATAAAGCCAATATTCTCAAACTGAGCGACGGTCTTTTTCTGGAAGTGGCTCATTATGTGGCCAAGGAATACCCTGCGATAGAATTTGAAGATCGGATCGTGGACAATATGTGTATGCAATTAGTCCAGAAGCCCCATCTTTATGACGTCATGGTCATGCCCAACTTTTATGGAGACTTCATTTCCGATCTCTGTGCCGGCCTGGTCGGAGGAGTCGGATTGGCACCGGGAGCAAATATCGGGAAAGAGATAGCTGTTTTTGAACCTGTCCATGGCAGTGCACCCAAATATGCGGGAATGAACAAGGTAAACCCCAGTGCCATGTTACTTTCTGCCGTGCTCATGCTTGAGTATCTGGGAGAAGACAGGGCCGCAAAGCTTATCGAAAGCTCACTGGCAGCGATCATTGCCGGGGGTAAAGAGGTTACTTATGATCTGGGTGGAACGGCTAGCACTTCAGAGATGGCTAACGCGATAATCAGAAAGATGAAAGACCGGGAATAAACTTCCCGGTCTTTTTAAAAAATCTACTAAGGCAAATAGTAGCTATCATCATCAGCGTCCGGAAGGAATGCTTCGTCTCTTCTGGTCTTTTTAGAGTTATCAAGGGGCGGCAGATTGATCCCCAGCTCTCTTGAGATTTCTTCGCGGTATTTCTCGAGCTTGTTGATATCGATATTTCTCTTCTGTTTTCTACCCTTGTTAAATTTTTTTGCCAACTGCTTTTCCCTCCCTTCATCATTGAATCCTGATGCTTCCCTTTGGTTTAGTGTTTACTCATATCTTTTTCTTATCCATCGGTAAAGATGGGTGTTTTTTTAATCATAAATAATTTAATTATGGAAAATATAAAAGTGATGCCTTTTATTGAACCCGGATAAATTTAAGAGTTGAAAGGAAGTATGTTCATGGAAGAAAGAGAAAATGATAATGCGACGGTATTAACTCTGACCCACTCTGTTATCAAGTATGGTGCATGGTTGATAGGTTTGATCATCGTCTTATTTTTTATTTCCCGGCATGTTTTTCCTTTTATACAGGGACTTTTTTAAGGAAAGAAACAGAGTGCAATAATCATTGAAGAAGGGAGGGAAGAAAAGATGCTTACTACATTTCATACCATTCATATTGTCGTTGGACTGTGGATTGCTCTGGTTAATTTTACGGATATTCTGGCCCCCACAACCTTGGCCTGGAATAACTTTCTTCTGGGATTAGTAGTTGCAGCCTACAATGCCTACTATCTTTTTGCCCGGAAGGATGTTGATGTTGGCCACGAATAATTAAAGGATATCGATATTAAAAATAAAAGAGCTATTTTTTAGATAGAAGGATAGCTCTTTTTTTAAATGGGCCTTTAACACCATAATATTTTTCAAAAATCCAATTGTGATATATAATAGTATCGTTAATATATTAAGGGAGAGGTGTCCATGGATAGAAAAAACAGATCAAAGGATTCAAAAACCAAAAATCGCCGTGTGATTGTTCTGAATGAAGGACCAATCAGAGCATTAAAAGTTATGTCCTGGTTATTGATCATCATGGCCATATTAACGATTGTATACTGGATCCTATTTCATATGACGTCTATATTTTGGGTAAAGGATGTAGAGATGTTCAAGAACTTCAAGGCCCCCTTTCTATTGGGAAGTATCTGGTTGATAATTGTCTCTCTGACTGCAGGCATTCAATTGTTGGTGCAGAAAGAGGATGCTCTTGTATATGGTATCTTAGCCGGGAGTACACTTGTAGCCATGGGGCTGATCCAGATTCATTTTAATATTATGCAAGGGGTCTATTCCAAACTGGGTTTGGCGATGGGCATAGAAACATTTATCAACCTGGCGACAATTATTTTCGGAGGTTATATCATTACTTTCTTCTGGAACAACCGCGAACATATATTGGAGCATAGAGACAGGGGACCAACTCCTCCGGTTAAAAGGAAAAAGAGGTGGTAAACCTCTTCTCGGGATAGAGATCCAATGGAAGCAGAGCAAGGGCAGATTGAACGCCCTTGTCCGGAAAGACTTGATGATACTGTTTAAAAAAACGGCTCTCCGTTCAGAGAGCCGTTTGCTTACTTCATATATCACTGCTCTTACTATTCCATAAAGTATCTCGTTATCGCTTTGCTGATAGCCTGGGCTTGTCCATCCAGGAACCACTCCTGCCGGAGCAACGATTCGTCCTGATAGTTGGACAGGAAGGCGATCTCGGTCAGGGCCGAGGGGATCCATGGAGTACGGATTACATAATATGATCCATAGAGAACCCCGATGTTACGCAGCCCTGAACGGCTTACCATCTCTTCCTGAATCAGCGTCGCCAGCCGCCGGCTTGCTGTTCCCTGATAGTTGGTGTTGTAGTAGGTCTCCGTTCCACGGATGTTTGGATCCGGGTGTGAATTGGAGTGGATACTTACGAAAATATGTGCCCCGTTGTTATGGGCAATATTTACTCTTCCGGAGAGGGAAACATCATAATCTCCGGTACGGGTCAAGATCACGGTAGCCCCTTGTGCCCTCAGGTATCCTGCTACTTTTTGGGCTACGTTGAAATTGACTTTGCTTTCCCAAAGACCGGTGATACCTACTGCTCCGGGGTTGGAACCGCCATGACCCGGATCAAGACAGATAATTTTGCCCTGCAGGCCGGTTGTCTCGGGCGGCGGTTGAACAGCTGATCCACTGGTATAGGCCGCTGATATCCAGCCTGTTGAACCGTAACTAAGTCTAACGAGGAACCAACCATTTTCTTCGACCAGCACCCTTGCTTCCGTGCCGGCAGTTAATGCATCGAAATTAAGATAGCTGGTCCCCGGCCCTGATCTGATATTCAAGCCGGATGTATTGACCCAGACGGTCTTGGTTCCTTGCAGCGATATGCGGCCATCGGCCAGAGGATTGGATGTATACCGGCCGGAGACCCAACCGGTGGTCCCATCCGAAAGTCTTACCAGAAACCAACCATTTTCGGCAGCAAGAACAGAAAGTCTTGTACCCGTTGGAAGGACCGACATGGACCAGAACTGTGTTCCCGGGCCAATTCTGAAGTTTAACCCTGTCGTGCTGATGACAGTGTTGTTTGACGGATTTTCCACCTTGGTGTGGGTAGTATATGCGGCTGAGACCCAGCCCGTGGAACCATATGGGAGGCGGATAAGAACCCATCCGTTTTCCTCAGTTAACACCTTTGCTTCTGTGCCGGAAGCAAGCTGGTCGAAACCAAGATATTTTGTTCCCGGACCGGTGCGGATATTAAGGCTGCTCGCGGTAGTCTTGATCGAGCTGGTGCCCTCCAAGGAGATGCTGCCGTGAGCGGATGGGTTGGAGGTAAAGCCGCCGGAAACCCATCCCGTTGTTCCATCAGCCAGCCGCACTAATAACCATCCATTTTCAGAGGCCAGGACGGTCAGATCGGTTCCCTGGCTTAGCAGACCCATGGACCAGAATTGAGTCCCGGGACCCAATCGAAAGTTCAGAGCATTGACGGAGACGGCAACCTGTTCAGATGCTTCGGCAATGTTGTTCAGTGGCAGTACCGAAAATAGAATGGCAAAAGCCACTATGTAGATCAGTATTCGTTTTTGCAAAATATAATCCCACCTTCTTGAAGATAATTATAAAGAGACTGCGAGCCTCCTTTCAAGATTATGTTACCTTAATTATAAAAGCCTACTATCCTTTAATCAACGACGGTATGATGGGATATAGAGCGGTATATTAACCTCTTTTAACATAGTGTTATGTAAACTTATTTGATTGTTATAAATCGACCTCTTTGGCTAATATATTGGGGTATTGGTAAATATGGGGAAAGGAGCAATGATCATCTACAGGCGGATAGAAGGGGTGCTACTGCAGGTTATGCCATTTTTAAATCCGGAGTGAGAACCTTCAGGAAGAATTATCTGCAGGGATGATTTTAAGATTGGTTTTAAATCATGATCACAATATATGTACAAAAAAACAGGACGGTTTTTAGGCCGTCCTGTTTTTCCATGCTTTACTAGGCAATCATGTCTCCGATCTTTAACATAAAGCCGGAGATATCCTTGCCGTGTTCAGGTGAACCGTCTATAACGAGGTGACCACCTTTCATGGCCTCCACGTTATCAATCTGACTTGTAAGGATAAGAAAAGCGCCGTCGATGGATGAGAATTGCATATGGACGAAAGGACGCCTTCTGGTATAGAGGCCTTTGCCCGCCTTGGTTTTTCCATGCTTCATGCGCAGATAAGCAGACGCTCCACCTTCAACTGACCATTGGTAAACGCGATCCGGTGATTTCTTGACAAACTTCTGAAACTCCTTGTCACCGGCTTTGTTTAGCTGGGAGAGAGCAACTGAAATAAAGTAGAGCAGCATTTTGACTTTCAGTGCGCGCCCTTCCTGATCTTCAGGCAGCTTGTCCGGCATGAGCATCGTCAAACCAAGCATAAGCGGTAGAAAGCCAATCAAGGTACCCAGGTTTTTAATTGCTCCTTTGATTTTGGGAATAGCCAGCTTTCCGGTTAAGAGAGCAACAAAAGAAGTAGGGTCTTTAAAGATAAAATCTATCTCTGGCGAAGGGTGCCTCCCATTGACAAAATCAAGTTTCCCATTGGTAAAAGCCAGATGACAGGCCAGTTCGGCATCATCTTTAACCTGGAACTGCACGACCCTGTTCCAGTTCTTGTACTTCGCGGCCAGTTTCGGTTTTTCCTCAATCAACGTTTTAGTAAGTGGGAGGGCTGCTTTCATCAGTAATGTTGCCTTGAGTCTATCGTTGTTAGGCATTGTTTTGCAAACCTCCTTTTTTATACTTCGTCATCCCAGTCATCATCAGCTTCTACTTCCTGGCCTAACATCTCGGTAACCGCCTCGATGATGCCGTCGGTATCGAGTTTGTAGTAATTATAAAGGTCATCCGGGTGACCCACAATCGCAAATTCATCTTGCAGGCCGAGTCGCTTGAGCCGGCATGATTTTCCACCTTCGGTTATAGTTTCGGCAACAGCACTTCCCAGCCCGCCAACGATACTGTGGTTTTCTACGGTGATTATTTTCCTGGTATCGTTAACCGCACTCATTACCGCTTCTTTATCGAGGGGTTTGATGGTGTGCATGTTTAAAACCCTTATATTGATGTCCTGGGTTTTCTTAAGTTGTTTTGCCGCTTCCAGCGCATGCATGACCATGGGACCACATGCGATAACGGTAATATCCGAGCCTTCATGCATGGTCACTGCTTTGCCGATCTCATACCCGTAATCGGCATTTTCGTAGACCGTCTGTTCAAAGCCTCTTCCGATACGGATGTAGACCGGTCCGGGATAGTCTACACATTTGATCACCGCATTGGCCGTCTCATGACCATCAGCCGGAGCAATCACCGTCATGTTGGCAAAGCTGCGCATAACGGCCAGGTCTTCGGTGCAGTGGTGAGTTGTTCCTGCTTGCCCGAATGATACTCCCGAATGAGTGGCGATGATCTTGCAGTTAAGATTTTGATAACAGATATCCGTCCTGACCTGTTCACCGGCTCTCAGGGACGTAAAGACCGCAAAGGTGGAAACAAAGGGCATAAATCCAGCCAGAGCAAGTCCGGAAGCGATACCGAAAAGGTTCTGCTCGGCGATACCAACATTAAAAAAGCGCTCCGGGAATTTATCACCAAATTTCCCGATTTTAGTTGATTTTGCTAGATCAGCGGTCAAAGCAACGATTTCCGGTCTTTCTTCTCCAAGCTGGGCCAGAACATGACCATAAATTTCGGCCGGTGTCATATCATCTGTGTCATAAACGTGGTATGTTAAGCTCATTAATTATCCTCCTTTCAACTTTCAAAAAGCCTAAGCTTTGCCGTAAGCACGGTCGATTGATTTTAATGTTTTTTCCAACATATCAGGGTCAAGGCCGCAGTAATGCCAGGCCGGATCGTCCTCCATAAAATCTACACCTTTGCCTTTACTGGTATTGGCGATAATCATGGTGGGTTTATCTTTAGATTCGTGAGAGGCTTCGATTGCTTCAGCCAGCTTTTTAAAATCATGACCATCGGTCACCAACGTATTCCAGCCAAAGCTTTCCCATTTGTCTTTTAAAGGTTCAATAGCCATGACCTCTTCGACTACGCCATCAATACACATTCTATTGCGATCAACAAAAGCAGTGAGGTTGCCCAGCTTGTAATGACTTGCAGCCATGGCCGCCTCCCAGATCGACCCTTCGTGGCATTCTCCGTCACCAACAACACAGTAAGTGCGCCAGTCTTTTTTCTGGAGCCTTGCACCCAGAGCCAACCCCACAGCTATGGGAAGGCCATGTCCCAAGGAACCGGTTGAAGCATCGACTCCGGGGACCTTCAGGCGGTCAAGGTGCATTCCAAAAGGAGAGTGGGTATGGTTGAATTCCTTCAGCAATTCCTCATCAGAATAGCCCAGATCGGTAAGGATGGGAACATAACCGATCCCGCCATGCCCTTTACTCAGAACAAAACGATCCCGATCTTCCCATTCGGGATTTTTGGGATCAATTTTCATAAAGTGGTAATACAGGATGACCAGAATATCAGTCTGACTGAGGGCTCCACCGGCATGTCCACCACCTGCCCAATAAACGGTGTTCATAATTTTTCGCCTGATTTCCCAGGCTTTCTCGGTTAAGGCAGCAAATTTTTCATCTGATAACGCCATTAAATATACCTCCTTTTCTTAGTAGACAAGTGCTTGCCTGTCGAGTCTGCTTTTAACTACTTTCATAGCGTCTTCGGCATGGTTCAGCGTTTCGTTTATATCTTTCTCCTCATGCGCCGCAGAGATGAACCAGTTGTGATGCGGGTTGAAGAGAGAACCTCTTTTTGTGGTTTCTGCACAGAAAACCTGGCTAAGGTAAAGGTCATCATCCCCGGCAAAATGAATATAGGGGATGGTAGGAGGCCCTGAAGGGAGCAATTCCAGACCATAACGGCCGGCTATCTCCTTCAAGCCGTCCATGAGCATGGTGCCCATTTTGAACATTTTCTCGATAGCATTGGTTGCTTTCAGTTCCTTGAGTGCAGCCAGAGAAGCAGCCATGGGCGCGCTGGATGCCCAGTATGAGCCGGTGACAAAAACTTTGGCTGCCGCGTTCATCATCTCTTTACTCCCCATACATGCAGAGATGGGATAGCCGTTGCCCATCGCCTTGCAGTAGCAACTTAAGTCCGGCTTGAAGCCGAAATACTCATTGGAACCACCCATATCGAGGCGGAACCCTGCTCTCACGTCATCAAGAATAATGACGATTCCTTCCTGACGGCAGATCTTTTCAATCTCTTGCCAGTAGCCGGGTAGAGGCATTATCTGCTCCGTAAAAGTGGGATGGTGATAGGGGGTAGCTATAAAACCGGCGATCTCTCCACGGTGTTCCCTGACCACCTTGCGAAAACTGTCGATATCATTCCAGTCGACCTTTAAAATATTATCGTGATCTTCAGGGATTATGCCTCCATGGCCGATGGATGTGCACCATGCTCCCACTCCATGGTAATGGCCGCGCACCGTAATTATTTTTTTCAGGTTGGTATGCGCCCGTGCGATAAGGATGGCATAAGTAGTCATATCTCCACCATTTTTACCAAACAGGACCCACTCCGCGAACGGAATCAGATCGACCATGTATTCGGCAAGTTCAACCATGATCGGCCCGGGGTGGTTGGTGCAATTGGCCATCTTTCTCTGTTCATCGGCGGCTTTATCCACGACCGGGTGATTATGGCCAAGTACAATCGGTCCATAGCCGCACATGTAATCGATAAATTCATTGCCATCCAGATCGGTGTAGCGGCACCCTTTGGCTTTGGCGGTGTAGAAAGGGAAAGCTCCCGGTATGGTTACGGTGGGAGAGAAATGGCCATAAATGCCGCCAGGTATTATCTCTGTAGCGCGTGAAAACAACTTGGCAGATTTCTCATAAGTGTACGTTTTCTTTTCACTCATAAAGCATTATCCTCCTAATTAACATATTTAATAAATAGAATTCTATCTGCTATAAATAGTAGGTCAGGCGATCCAACAGAGGGTTGATACCGTCCAGTAAAGGCATGAATCCTCTAATTTTAATCTGCTGCAGGCCAATTGCAGCAAAAAGATCAAGTTTCCCTTGGATCATGTTCCAGGCGGTATCAAGATCTGCTATCTGAAGTATAGCAGTGGGGTTTTCTACCGGTCCCTTGGCCGGATAAAACTTCCCGTTTTTAACCGTTATACTTGAAGAAGGCCCATCAACAATCCTGATGGCCAGGGTTCCGTTGGGAAGGCCGGGAGATATTACCTTGAGAACCGGATCATATTCGCCTATTTCACGGATACCAAATGTCATTACAAAGATGGACAACTTGACACAAAATGCAAAAAAATCCGGATCTTTTAGCATCTCTTCATCAGGCTGAAGATAATGTTCAAGGCGCCCCAGTACCTTATCAATTTTTGACAACTTGCTCAAATGAAGGATGGCTGCCGCGTTAGGCCGAGGGTTTTTCTTACTTTTACCCTGGAACACTTTGTTCAATTCCCGGGCATTATTAAAGGTAAGCGTAACCTTTGGGCCGGCATAATCTTCACTTACTACTTTGAGTTTACCCTGCTGAAAAATTAATGCTGTTGCTGGATTTCCGCCGGGGAGCTGAAACTGAATCACGGCATTCCAACCTTGTACCAACTGTTGAAGCTCCCTGTCGTAAGTAGCGATCTCTTCCAAAAGGGGGAGAACCGCTCTTAAGTGTAGGCGGGCTAAAACCATTTCTTTTGCCTCTTCCATAATGTCACTCCTTACTTAGCTATATCTTAATATCTTTATGTTAATACATACAACAGAATAATATTTCGACATTGGTTTCTAATTTCCTTCATTTTTATGACGTATAATTTGTCCTTTTTGATTTTATGATGTAGAATATAAATTATGATAAAAATGTCCATAATCAATTATTATGGAGTAAAATCAATCATTGCTCAACAAATCCAAGAACAGTAGCTTAAGGAGGAATCATGATGAACTTTAAAGGATTGACAATCAGTGTGCCAAAAGAAATTATGCCCGGTGAGAAACGGGTGGCAGTAACACCGGAAACCGTAAAACAATTTAAGGAAGCAGGTGCCCGGATACTGTTTGAAAAAGGTGCGGGGGAAGGCTCTTTTCTTGCTGACAGCCTTTATCAGGAAGCCGGTGCTGAGATAATACAGGATGTAAGAGCATTATATAATGAAGCCGATATAGTATTAAAAGTGAAAGAGCCCCAGTATAACGAAGAACTGCAACGGCATGAGGCAGAATTATGCCCGGAAAACAGTGTGCTGGTTACTTTCCTGCATCCGGCCAACAAAGTGAACCATGAGATGGTCAGGATGCTGGCCAGAAGGAACATCATTGCTTTTACGCTCGATGGTATCCCCAGGATTTCCAGAGCCCAGCAGATGGACACCCTTACGGCCATGAGTACCGTAGCGGGGTACAAAGCCGGTATTTTTGCTGCTTATAATCTGGGGTGTTTTATTCCGATGATGCCTACATCATCAGGGGTTATTCATCCGGCCCAGTTTCTGATAATCGGTGCGGGGGTGGCGGGATTGCAGGCGATTGCTACGGCAAAACGTCTGGGAGCCAAAGTTAAGGTATTGGATATCAGGCCCGATGCCAACGAACAGGCCCGGAGCCTCGGTGCTGAAATCATCCCCTTTGATCTCCCTTCGGAGCTTGCTGTTGGTGAGGGCGGTTATGCCAGGAGGCTCAGTGATGAATGGCATGCAAAAGAAAAGGAGGTTCTTTCCCCACATGTGCAGGAGAGCGATGCTGTTATCCTGACCGCTCTGATCCCCGGAGAGGTGGCCCCGGTTCTGGTCGACGAACAGATGATCAGAGGGATGAAAAAAGGTTCTGTGATCATTGATATAGCCATTGACCAGGGTGGGAACTGTGAATTGAGCCGGAGTGGCGAAGAATATAATTTTGAAGGCATTTTCATCAGTGCTCTCAAAAATGTTCCGGCCACTCTACCGATTGATTCCACCCGTATGTTTGCCAGAAATATCTTAAATTATATGAAGTATATAGTTGAAGACGGTAAAATCAAAGATGATCCCAACGATGAGATAATCTCGGGAACCTTGGTTACAAAAGCAGGCCAGATAGTGCATAAAGGCGCCCTGCTGGCCATGGATAAGGCTACAAATTAATCGGGAGGAAAAATACATGATATTAACGATGATTGTTGTTTTAATTGTCGCATCTCTGGTTGGTTACAAGGTTATCTCAGGAGTACCGCCTCTTTTGCATACTCCCCTGATGTCCGGCATGAATGCTCTTTCCGGCATAACGGTTCTCGGTGCGATTATGGTGTATGCAGTTGCACCTGCCGGAATAAAAGTCTGGGCGGCGATCGCCCTGATATTGGCGATGATAAATGTTACCGGAGGCTTTTGGGTTACGGAACGCATGTTGCTGATGTTTAAAGGTAAAGAAGAAAAAAGTAACTGATTAAGGAGAAAAATTTATGCCAGATTTTACAATTATAATTGCGGCGATTATTATTATCGGTTTTATTATCGGAATACGTTTGATGCAACGCCCGGAAACTGCACTTTGGGGGAACCGCCTCGGGGCATTGTCTATGTTCTTAATTATTCTGTTAGTCCTGTATGAAGAAGGCACTCTCTCGGATTATTCCACTTGGTTGGTCATTTTATTTGGAGGTATTCTGGGAATTATCATGGGGCAATTGGTCAAGATGATCCAGATGCCCCAGATGGTTGCTCTCTTGAACGGATTCGGCGGGGGAGCATCCGCCATTGTCGCGGCCAGTACAGTCCTGATGTATACAGAAGGGATAAATACAGAAACAGATCTTTTTGTTTCCCGCTTTACGGGGCTGTTGGCTCTGGCTCTTGGAACATTAACCTTTGTCGGTAGCATGATCGCGGCATTGAAGCTTCAAGGACGGATAAATCAGAAACCGGTCTTATTATCAGGCCATCGCTTTTACCAGGCATTTCTTCTGTTAGCCGGGGTCTTTCTTATCGTTGCCGGCTTATATATGCCCCAGGATGTTTACCTCTATTTGCTGTTATTGTTGACTCTTATCTTTACCATTTACGGAATTTTAATGACCATACGTGTCGGTGGCGCGGATATGCCCATCATTATCTCGTTTTTCAACTCTCTCTCCGGTGTGGCTACGGCCATCTGCGGAATGGCGGTGGAGAACCTGGTTCTGGTGGGGGTTGGTTCGCTTGTCGGCGTGGCAGGATTGATTTTAACCCAGATAATGTGCCGGGCCATGAATAGAAGCCTTGCCTCTGTGTTGGGGGGATTGAAGAGCAGTGTTTCTTTCAAGGCTGATGATCCCATTGCCGATCAGGATGAAGAAGCACAAGAGGAAGAAGAACCGGAAGAGCAGCTTACCCCGGAAGAGAAGATCGCGGCAATGGCCAAAGACCTGAAAAAGGTAATTATCGTTCCCGGTTACGGGATGGCCCTTGCACAAGCCCAGCATCAGGTGGCGGAATTGATACAAACCCTCGAACGTCAGGGCAAGGAAATCAAGATCGGTATACACCCGGTTGCCGGGAGGATGCCGGGACACATGCATGTCCTTCTGGCGGAAGTGGGGGTGCCATACGAGCAATTATTTGATATGGAAGTAATTAACCCCGAGTTCAAGGAAGCCGATCTGGTTATCATCGTGGGAGCTTGTGACGTTGTTAATCCGGCTGCCAATACCGCGGAGGGGACTCCCATCTATGGTATGCCCGTGCTGGAGGTTAATCAGGCTAAAAATATTATCGTCTGCAACCTTAACGAGAAGCCCGGTTATTCGGGGGTGGATAATACCCTGTACCAGGAAAAGAAGGTCATTACAATCTGGGGTAACGCTGCGGAAACCGTACCCCAGGTCACCTCTCTGTTAAGAACGGAAGGTTAATTAACGGAGCGTGGATTTCTTTATACAAGAAAGGTTGCCGGAATAACAGCCGGTAATATCAATATGGCTGAAGCAGGAAGGATAAGGAGAATTTCCGATTGATAAAAGACCGGATTTATCTTTCTCCGCCCCATATGAGTGGGGAGGAGCAGAAGTTTATTGATGATGCATTTACATCGAACTGGATTGCCCCTCTGGGCCCCAATGTAGATGCGTTTGAAGATGAACTTGCTGCTACCGTTGGCACTAAAGGGGCTGTGGCTCTTGTATCAGGGACCGCAGCCCTCCATCTTGCCTTGATTCTGGTTGGAGTTGAACCCGGCGATACGGTATTTTGTTCCTCCCTGACGTTTATCGGCAGCATAAATCCTGTTCTTTACATGAATGCCGAGCCGGTATTTATAGATTCCGAGCCGCAAACCTGGAATATGTCTCCCCGGGCGTTGGAAAAGGCTTTTGCCGATGCCGAGAAAGCAGGAACCCTGCCCCGGGCGGTAGTTGTTGTTCATCTTTATGGGCAGAGTGCCGATATGGAGCCGATCATGGAGATATGCGATCGGTATGAGATCCCGGTTATCGAAGATGCGGCCGAATCACTGGGGGCCACTTATCGGGGGAAAGCAAGCGGAACAATTGGCAAATTCGGTGTATTTTCTTTTAACGGGAATAAAATAATTACGACTTCAGGCGGTGGGATGCTCGTCTCCAACGATCGGAAGGTGCTGGAAAAAGCACGTTTTCTTGCCAGTCAGGCCCGGGAGCCGACCGAGCATTACCAACACCGGGAAATGGGCTACAATTATCGCCTGAGCAATATCCTGGCCGGGGTAGGAAGAGGCCAGCTGAGAGTTTTGGAAGAAAGAATAGGGAGAAGGCGTGCCATTTTTGAGCGATATTTTAATGCCCTTTCGAACCTGGAAGGCATAGAATTCATGCCCGAAGCCTCCGCGGGCCGATCCACAAGGTGGCTGACCGCCCTGTTGCTTGCGCCCGGATCATCGGCACCCAGACGTTCGGAAATAATAAATTATATGGATCAACATAATATAGAAACTCGTCCGGTATGGAAACCCATGCATCTCCAGCCATTATTTAGAGATTGCCGATTTTATCCCCATGATGCCGAAGGTTATATTGCGGATCAACTATTTGAAAGAGGTCTGTGTCTGCCATCGGGATCAAGCCTGACCGATGAACAGCAGAACAGGGTGATATCCTGTTTTAAAGATGCTTTAAAACTTTAAGAAAAGGCCGGGATTAGATCTGTCTCCAACACATTTTTCTTTTATTAGAAAGAGACCCCTTTTGGAGAAAGGGCCGTGCCATTCACTATACAGAGCTACTTGGACGTAAGAAATAAAGATATGTTAAAATAAGAGCAAGTAAAATGCTGTGTCCTCATAAATAACAATCAACAAGGGGTGTATACATGATGAAAAACATTGAAGAACTTGCTGTAAACACAATTCGATTTCTGGCTGTTGACGCAATCGAGAAGGCCAACTCGGGGCACCCCGGGTTACCGATGGGTGGAGCACCTATTGCCTATACGCTATGGTCCCGTTTTCTAAAACATAGCCCGCAAGATGATCGGTGGATAAATCGGGATCGCTTTGTTTTATCCGCAGGGCATGGTTCGGCGCTGCTCTATGTTTTATTGCATCTCTTTGAATATGATCTTCCTTTGGAGGAGATTAGGAATTTTCGCCAGATGGGCAGCAAAACTCCCGGGCATCCGGAATACGGCCATACTGCAGGCGTGGAAACAACCACCGGTCCACTGGGTCAAGGATTTGCCAATGCTGTGGGGATGGCCATTGCGGAAAAAAGGCTGGCGGCGGAATTTAACCGCCCCGGATTCCCGATCATAGATCATCATACCTACTGTTTTGTCGGAGACGGCTGTCTGATGGAAGGAATCGCTTATGAGGCCGCCTCATTGGCCGGGCACCTGAAATTGGGCAAATTAATCTGTCTCTACGATGACAACAAAATTACGATCGATGGTTCAACGGACCTTACTTTTACGGAAGACATTGAAGCCCGTTTCAAAGCATGCGGTTGGCAGGTGCTTACGGTTAAAGACGGGAACGATATCGATGCCGTGGCGGAAGCCATCGCCGAATGTAAAAAGGACCGGAGCCGTCCATCTTTGATTAAAATTCGCACGGAGATCGGTTTTGGCAGTCCGAACAAACAAGGAAAATCCGCTGCTCACGGTGCTCCTCTGGGAGAAGAGGAGACCCGCCTGGCCAAGAAGAATCTGGGCTGGCCGGAGGAGCCTTCTTTCTTTGTTCCTGAAGAAGTACGTGAGCATTTTAAGAGCCTGGTCCGAAAAACATCTGCAGAAAAGGTGGAGTGGGACAAACTTGAAAAATCATATCGTCAAAAGTTTCCGGAGCTGGCTGCGCGGCTGGACGACTGGTTCTCGGATCAGATTCCCGCTGAACTGGAAGAAGACCTGGCCCGGCTGGTTTTTGACGGAGCGTCGGCCACTCGCGCTGCTTCGGGCCGGATTATGCAGGTTATAGCCAAACATCTTCCCAATATGATAGGCGGTTCCGCCGACCTCAATGCTTCGGTTAAAACATTCCTGAATGATCTGGGAGTGTTCCAGGCCGACACCCCGGAAGGGAACAATATTTACTTTGGCATCAGGGAACATGCCATGGCGGCCATATTGTCGGGGCTGGTTCTCCATGGAGGACTGCGGGCCTTTGGCTCTACGTTCATGGTCTTCTGTGATTATATGAAGCCTTCGATCAGGCTGGCTGCCCTGATGGGTATTCCGGTAACCTATGTTTTTTCCCATGACAGCATTGCCGTGGGTGAAGACGGCCCTACCCACCAGCCAATCGAGCACCTTTCGAATTTACGCTCCATACCCAACCTCACGGTCTTAAGACCGGCTGACGGCAGAGAGACGGCCATGGCCTGGCTTACAGCGATTAAGAGGAAGGATGGTCCCTGTGCATTGATTCTTTCACGGCAGAATCTTCCACAGCTTTCCGGTTCGGGAGAGGGATCCCTGAAGGGCGCCTATATACTGAGCCGGGAAAAGGGAGAGAAGCCGGACCTGATTCTCATCGCCAGCGGGTCGGAGCTGCATCTGGCTCTTGAAGCCCAAAAAATACTTGCCGAGAAAAATATTGATGCACGGGTAGTAAGCATGATGAGTTTTGAATTGTTTACCGCTCAGTCCGAAGAATACCGGAATCTGATTCTGCCGAAAGAAATCAGGAAACGTCTGGCCGTCGAGGCGGCCTTACCCCTTGGATGGGAACCTTTTATCGGTGATGAGGGGCGTGTCATCGGGATGAACGGTTTCGGACAATCTGCTCCCGGCGGCCTCCTGCTTAAGACGATGGGCTTTAATGTCGAGAACATCGTTGATCGGGCGCTGGAAATGATGAAATCATAATAGAACGGTATAACGAAGCTNNGGTAGACCCCCAACTTTAAAATGATCTTGAAAAGCACCGCAATATTTGTTAATATATCCATGCAGTGTTAAACTGTCTCTATACATGTCGGGGTGGCGGAATCGGCAGACGCGCACGTTTGAGGGGCGTGTGGTGTACACCGTGGGGGTTCAAGTCCCCCTCCCGACACCATGGTTAGCACAAACTATCTTCATTATCCGGCTTTATTGCCGATAAATGAGGATAGTTTTATTTTTATTTCCTCACAGCTTTTTGCAGTAATTCCGTTAATATTTTATTTTTGTTTGGCCTTGTACTTTACGAGTGCATTGTCGATAAGGTTATGCAGACCATGCCAATGAAGAGGTCTTCTATTGAACCATAAGGATTCCCCCCGGGATCTTATCTTACCCGGGTTGGCATGATGGGGCAGGGCATAATTCAAACCATAAAAATCAAGCATCCGGTAATATGTATCCAACTTATCCAAAAACCGGTCATAGTCTCTATCTTTAATTTGTGACCATGCAATCTCACTTACGGCACCTATTCTTGGATAGAGCATATAGTTTGCTTTTCTCATATGGGGAACATATTCGGTCCATAAAGGCGCCTCGATACCTAATAAGGGGATTTCGGCATCGATCTGTATCTTTATTTCGGGTTTAAAATTATAGACCTTTTTTAAATTATTCCATGCATAAGGCAGGTCCAGATAATAAGGGAAGCTTAATGAATTAATCATCTTGCGGCCATCTTCCAGTTCTTTTATGATTGTCTTCTCGGTCCGTTCATCAACCTGATACAGCTGCCAAACAATGTCCTTATCCAACAAGTGCGGGGTTTTTTCTAGAGCCTCGTTCCATATAATGGCGGTTTTGTTCCTGGTTTTTAGATAGCGGCTGATCTTGCTCATAAAATATTGCTGCAATTCTTCTTCATCGGAAAGCCCCAGTTCTCTGATCTTGTGCTGACAATGTTTGCATAACTTCCATCTTGTTTTAACGGCTTCATCGCCGCCGATATGAAAATATTTATCAGGAAACAGATCTGTCAATTCATCGATTACATCGTATATAAACTTGTAGGTGCTCTCTTTTCCGGCACAGAGGATATCATGTTTAACTCCCCAATGCGTGGCCACCTTGATCCGGCGATCAAAACAGCTTAAATAACTGTAGCAGGCGATGGCCGAGACCATATGCCCGGGCATATCTATCTCCGGAATTACGATCATAGATTTACGATGTGCATATTCCACCACATCTCTGATATCTTTCCGGGTATAGAATCCGCGGTGAGGGATGATGCCGAAATTGGTATGACTTCTTTTTGATCCGTAGGTAGTAAGGCGGGGATATTTTTTTATTTCAACGCGCCATCCCTGATCCTCAGTTAAATGCCAGTGAAAGACATTTAATTTATGTAAAGCCATCATATCGATAATTTTCTTTACATCTTCCACCTTAAAAAAGTATCTTCCCGTATCCAGCATAAAACCCCGATAATTATATAGAGGTTTGTCGGTTATTTTTAATTCGGGGATGGCTGCTCCGGACTGGATGATGACTTGTTTAAGAGTTTGAAATGAATAGAAAATACCGCTTAAACTGCCGCCGGTGATATTTATTTCTTTGTCGTCGACAGTGATCCTGTATTCTTCTGCGGACAGATTGGGGGAAACTTGAATATTGATCTCATTGTTAATAGCCATATCCTGTTTTATTTCGGTTAGAAGAGAATTAATTTCCCTCTGATAAAGTTCTATGATTGTTTCCGTGGCCTTGATCACGGTTTTATCACTAAAATAAAAACTGCGGCTTTTTCCGACTTCGATTAGATTTGGTTGTGGAATTATTTTGATCATGTTTATTACCTTATCTATTATTTATTTTTGTATGGAAAGTGATGGGTGGGAGGACCATTTTATCCCGATTTATTCCCGGGTCCAAAAACGGTTCCTTTCGGGAGCAGTATAGCAATTAAGGAACATGATTGTCAAACGTTAAAGAGATGAGTATCCATGTTTCACACGGTTTGGAAAGGAGGAGGACCGCCAAAAAAAGAAACCCCATTGTAAGGGTTTCTTTTTGGGCTCAATATATTATGTATAAACAACCTAGCCGATGAGAGCTTGCAGTTTCATTGCTAGAGACATATCGCCTTTAACCTTCAGTTTTCCGGCCATAAAAGCGGAAGTGGCATTGAGCTGACCTTCCATCATTTTTTCAAAGTCTTCTGCGGATAAAAGAATGGTTACATTAGGGCTGTCATGTGCAGAATCAACAATTTCCGCTTTTCCGTCTTCTACTGTGGCATGGAAAGTTCCGCCATCGTCACCGGAAAGTTCAAATTGAAATACTGCATTAACACCCTTAATTTTTGCCGGATCGGCTTCTCCTACCTTCTCCGTAATGGAGTTCAAGATATCTGCAAAAGCCATTAAACAAAACCTCCTCTATAGATATTTTAGCCAAGCAATCAATATGAGAAATTGATTACTTAACCAGTTTAATTAGTTCTAAACGCGATTATAATAGATTCATAATATTTTGTCAACAGCAAATATTAAAATATTCTTATAATGTATATATGCTTTTTATATATCCTGCCAGTTCAACAATTTGGAGGTGTTGACTCTCTCGGGAAGTTTGTCCAGAATTAAATGCAGATAATCTCTGTAAGCCGATGGAGCAAAATTGTTTAAATCTCTGCGGGCGATATCGATGGCTTTGTATGCCTCTCCAAGTGAATATTTTAAGGCGCCACTTTTTATGACCATCTTTCTGATAATATCTCTTATGGATGAAACATCACTTATATTTTCTACCAAAGCGATAATTTTTCGATAAGACTTTTTTTGCAGCATGTAAATCAGAGGCAGGGTTACGGTGCCCTGTTTAAGGTCGTTTATCACCGGCTTGCCCAATTCCTGAGGATGAGCGATGAAGTCCAATATATCATCGATTATCTGGAAAGCATAGCCGAGGTACTTACCGAAAGAATTGAGACGGCCGAGATGTTTCTTATCCTTGATCCCTATGATGCGAGCGCCCGCTTCACAGCAGGCGGCCAGGAGGTTGGAGGTTTTTTTAAAGTTCAGGTCCCGGTATTCTTTTTCGGTCAGATTATAATCAAAGCTTTTATCAAGCTGTTCGGATTCTCCCAGACACATCATGGAGACAACTCTGTTCATCATTTTTAAAACACCGGCATTTCTGTTCTTCTGTAGAAGGTGGAATGCTTTGGCCAGGAAAAAATTGCCGATCTGCACCGCCGGTGTTTTGCCGAAAACAACATGGATGGAAGGCATCCCCCGGCGGATATCAGCATTGTCGATAATATCATCATGGATGAGCGAGGCGGAATGAATGAGTTCCGTAGCGGCTGCAATCTCGATCACCGTATCTGATTCTTTAAAATCGGGTGTTGCCCCATTTCCGGAAAATAGCAGAGAAGACAGGATTACCAGTGAAGGCCGGATCATTTTACCGGGGGACCTTTGGCTATAGGTTAATGCGTTCCGCATCAGCGGTACTTCGGATCGCAAGGTATTTTCAAGTAAGAGCCCTACTTTGTCTAAGCCGGGAACAATTTTAACCCAGGTCTGGTTAGCGTCCATTTTTACCTATTTTTGCAGTTATTTATGGTGTTTATTATTTACTTTAATATTATTTTCCCGGCCGATTATATTTATTCCGATTCCAATCGGAGTTAAGCCTGGCATTATTTTCCGCGGCAGTTATCTAGTGTAAAGTTATTGTAAGATGGGGGGGCGCTCCCTCTGGATGACAAAAAAGGGGTGCTCCCTAGGATGACTGGTTGAGATCGCCTTTATCTTCGGCTATTGGTAACAGATAAATATTAAGGTATAATATAAAGCGATAGATAAAGGTTAACTTGACCATTCTGCAGATAATCCAGAATCCGTACAAATATCAAGAATAGCACGAATAATTTGTGTCGGAACAGGGGATAGGAGAGAACTTCAGAGAAGTTTCCGGAATAGATCCGATTACATATAAATTCTGTCGACAGGGGAGCGATCAATGATGAAAGATACGCTGGGCGAATTGCTTAATTTATTCAGAGGGACAGTGGCCGGCATTTATGACGATATTGTGGAATTTGATGACTTGCTCGGAAGAACAGACCTTTCCTTCAATGAAGATGGTATCGACCCATATGGCGTATCTCGCAATTATCTTAAAACGTTCTTCCCCGTTATGAAGTGGTTGTATAAACATTATTTCCGGGTTAAGACCGTCGGCATTGAGAATGTTCCTGCCGAGGGGCCTGTGATGCTGGTAGGAAACCATTCGGGAAGTCTTCCCGTAGATGGGGCCATGACGGTGGTATCCATGATTATAGATCATGATCCACCGCGCTTGGCCGTAGGCATGGTCGACAGATTTGCTCAGAAGATGCCGATAGTTTCTCCACTGCTCATCCGTGTAGGACAGGTTACAGGAGTACGTGAGCAGGCGGAACGCCTTTTAAACGAAGGCCGGGTTTTATTGATCTTTCCCGAGGGGATTCGCGGCATAGGCAAACTATATAAAGATCGCTACAATTTGGTGGAGTTTACCAGCGGGTTTATGCGCCTTGCTCTCAAGACGAAAGCCCCGGTAGTCCCCTTTGCATTTATCGGTGCCGAAGAAGCTATTCCCACAATAATGCATGCCAAGAAACTGGGGCATCTTCTGGGAGCGCCCTTTTTCCCCATTACGCCATATATACTTCCTCTTCCTTTGCCGGTGCCCTGTCAGATATATTATGGGGAACCGATGTATTTTGAGGGTGATGGAAGCTGCAGGGATATCGAAGAGAAAGTCGAGATGGTAAAGAGTAAAGTTGAAGAGCTGGTCGCGATAGGACTTAAAAACAGAGCGGAGGAGATATCATGAAGATTCTGATTATCGGAATCTCAACCACCATAGGTCGCAGGCTTGCAGAAACATTGTTGAGTCTTGGTCATAACATCCTGGGTTTGGATGTTCGACCCTGGCCTGATGCACCGGGGGAGATAGAGATCACCCGTGTTGATATCCGTAAAAAACCGGCGGAAGAAGTATTTCGCACCAGACAGCCGGATGCCGTTATTTACATCGCCTCGGCGGCTCGCTTATCTCAAGATTATGCCCAGAGATACAGGACGAACCTGGAAAGCACCCGGGCTGTTTTTGAAAACAGCAGTAATTATGGAGTAAAACAGGTGGTTTTTGTCAGCCGACATACGGTTTATGGTGCCGACCCCGATTCATCTATGTACCGTAATGAGATCTATCCTCCCTTAGGCGGGCTTACCTTCCCCAAGCTGAATGATCTTTTTACAGCCGACCTTTATGCCTCACAAGCATTATGGCGTTATCCGGATATCAACACTGCCCTTCTACGGATGGTGTATACGCTCGGTCCCTCACGGCGGGGAACATTGGCGCAATTCCTGAAGGGGCCGGGGGTGCCGACTATTTTAGGTTTTGATCCTCTATTCCAGTTTATGCATGAGGAGGACTATGTCAACGCCATCACTACTGCTCTGGAGGCCAAACTGCACGGGATTTATAACGTGGCCGGGCCCCAGCCGTTGCCCCTTTCAACCTTGATTGACAAAGCCGGGAAGATTTCAATACCCATTCCCCAGAGATGGTATCCTCTATTCCTGGAACGTTTCGGTTACCCCAAAATGTTTGCAAATTCAATAAATCATATCAAATATTCGGTTGTTATCGATGATAAGAATTTCAGGCAGGCAACAGGATTCATGCATCAGCATGATGAGCATCAGACGCTAAAAGCTTTTCGTTACGGGATTTAGTTGATGTTTCGTATCATAATGTCATATTATGCGCTTACCCGGGAAATAATCTATGTCCGGTTCAGCTAAACAGCCCGCAGCTTTTGAAGGTCGTTCAGCAATGATTTTACGCAGACATAGCAGAATAGAGGGAAGATGACGACAACCAATTTATGATGATGAACTGCCCCGATTATATCTCCGTGAAAGAGACTGGAGAAGGCTCTGGTCATTCCGCAACCGGGGCATTCAATCCCGGTAAGATTCTTGAATATGCAGATGGAGAAATTTGTCTCAAAAAAAGAAGTAGGCGTGATCAGGAGAATAATAATTCCTGCAATGTAAAACCCTAACCGGATATATATATATATTATTTCCTTATGGTTTTTCAAAGCATATCACCTGAAAAATCCCCCGAGACCCGACAAAAATGCTATCTGGCCAACTCATTTCCATCGGCATCTTTAAAGGTACCGGTAGCGATGATGATCAGATCAATAATTACCCATATTCCACAACCGCCCAAGGTTAACAATTGGACAATGCCCGTGACAATATGGCCGGTGTAGAAGCGGTGGATGCCCAGACCGCCTAAAAATATGCAGAGCAAGAGGGCGACCAGCCAATCTTTCTGCTGGGTATCAAGTTTTGCCCCGCATTTGGTGCAGATCAATGCATCGGGGGAAGCGATTTCTTCACCGCAATGAGGACAGTGCTTTTTCCCAACCTTGGTGGACATACCGCAGGATATACAAGCAATCGCCTGATCCGAAATTTCTTTTCCGCAGTTTCTGCAATACAATTGAAATAAACCTCCTATTCTGAAGAGAGAGGTAAAATGATAGTATCAAGCTCTGGTATCAATTTTGTAACGACTGCGTCGCATACTTATATTTTTTTCACGCATGGTATTGGAATTTTTTATATTTTCCCTGGTCCTTGTGCCCAGACCCCGGCTTGCATCCAGCTTGAGGTCCACCATCCACACGTACTCTCTGGGGAACATGATTACGGACACAACTTTTCACCTCATCTGTAATCATCTATATAATTATTTAATTATTGACAATATGATACCATAAATTTTAAAGGATGGAAATAATAAAATTTCATCTTAATTTATATTCCAAGCTTGCAGAACGGCTATACGGTGAATTATTATTAAGAATAAGCATTGCCTTTATTGACAACAATGAACAGGAGGAAAATGTCGGTGGAAAATATGAAGATAGCGGAGATAGAAGGCATAAAAATCGGGCATGCCCAGGATATAAAAGCAGCCACCGGTTGTACAGTTATTCTTTGCGAGAAGGGGGGCTGCGGCGGGGTTGATGTCCGTGGAGGATCTCCGGGAACGAGAGAGACCGATCTGCTAAATCCCATGAATTTAATCGACAAGGTGCACGGCATCCTGCTTACCGGCGGGAGTGCTTTCGGCCTCGATGCTTCTGCAGGAGTAATGAACTACCTTGAGGAACAAAATAGCGGATTCGATGTGGTTGTGACCAAGGTTCCCATCGTGGTCGGGGCAGTTCTCTTTGATCTCCATATCGGCGATTTCCATATCAGGCCGGGAAAAGAAATGGGGTACCGGGCGTGCATGGATGCGTCTACTCATGAAAGTCGGGAGGGTAACGTTGGAGCAGGAACGGGGGCTACGGTCGGCAAATATTTGGGGATGGGGCAGGCAATGAAAGGCGGGCTGGGAACCTGTTGTTTTCGGGCAGGCGAACTCGAAGTGGGGGCGATTGTGGCTGTCAATTGCCTGGGAGATGTTATTGATCCCGCTACGGGAAAGATTATAGCCGGCACTCTGAATGATGACGGATTGACGTTTGCCGATACCGAGAGCCTGATCATCAATATGTATGATCATAAACCTAAAACACCGGGTGAAAATACCACCATTGGTGCGATTATTACCAATGCCCGGCTTTCCAAATGGGAGGCCAACAAGGTGGCGGCGATGGCCCAAAACGGGATCGGGCGAACAATACGACCTGCTCATACGTTGTATGACGGAGATACTATCTTTACTCTGGCCACCGGAAAGGTCGATGCGGATCTCAGCGCCGTGGGTTTGCTTGCGGTTCGCACCGTGGAAAATTCAATTGTGCAGGCGGTCCGATCTGCAACTGCTCTCTGCGGCATTAAATCTATTTCCGCACTCTGCAAGTAGTTTTTGAGGCTCCCCATGCCGAGTCTTCATTTATCTCTTGATCCGGTATTAAATAAGAATAAAACCTATGGACCAAGGCAGAATAAAATTATCTAAACCTTCAACTTAATATGTGGAAAGAGTTTATTCTAAATGGAAAATGGTCCGGAAATCATAGAAATTACATCGGCATATGATTTTTTTAAGACAGTTCACCATAAAAACAAGCAACGCCTAAATAATGGCGAAAGAAGTTTTATCCAGTACTTCAGGGGGCAATCCAACTGTGAATGGGGCGTTACTCCGCTGATACATCGGGCACCGGAATTTACCCTCTTTGAGTATGAGAAGGAGATGGTGGAGGATTTTATCAGCAGAAGGCCGGCCGAATTCAAAGATATAGAGAACAGTTTTAACCTCATCGCCAAAATGCAGCATTACGGCCTGGCCACAAGGTTGATTGATATGACTACCAATCCGGCGGTATCTTTGTTTTTTGTCTGTTATCATCATTTTGATCGTGATGGTGAGGTCTATCTGTTCAATACCGTGCAGGAAGATATCCTCAGCCCCAGGGTTTTAAATATGATTGTGGAATTTTATCTGAACGAGAAAGAAAGCGGATATAATTTACTGTCTTATTACCGTCTTTGTGCAGGCCGATATCATCAGGAGGAGATCAGAAAAGGTTTTTTCTTCCTGGTGAATAATTCCCCGATGGCGGCGATTACTGAACGGGTGAGTGAACGTATGATACGCCAGAGCAGCATGTTTATCATTGTTCCATTTCATGCGGAAAATAAAGATAATAATCCGGATGATTTAAAGCATCTTTTCCTTGATCGGCAGTGGACGGGTTTCGAAAAATATATTGAGAATACATCTATTACACCCCGGATCGATGATATCCGGGACTATCTCCTCAAATATCACCAGGATGGCAGAAGGTTTATCGTGAAGGCGGAAAACAAACAAGAGATTCTCAGGGAGTTGAAAACCATCGGTATATACGAGGCGTTAATCTTTCCCGAACTGGAATATGAAGGGAAAGGCATCGTCAACGAATATCTCAATCTAACTGAACAGACCACGATTTAAACTTTTCATACTTTTCATATCAGATGCCTGCCCAATTAAACATGTGTTTTAGTAATCGTTGCCCCCTTTCTGAAGAGAAAAGTGAAACGAAGCAATTAAATCATAAGGATAACATTGGTTTTTAATGTTAGCTAAGTAGCAATTAATATAGTAATAATGGCAATGAATATCTAATAAATTATTATTAAAAATGTTACAACATGAAGGAAAATAATTGATATGGTTAGAATATGTATGGTAGGGAACTGAAGAGAAAAAAAGAGAGTAATTTTTTTTAAATAAAATTATCAGAAATTTCTTAATATTGGGCCACATACAGCATGTTTAAATCATGCCTGGACAATTCACCCATTCAATCATTAATCAGGGAGGGATAAGATGACCGCTCAGGAAATAATGCCGTTTCCATCGGAAAAAGCCGAAGAGGCAGACCTTTCTTTGGCCAAAAGCCTTAAAGAATGGGCCGAAGCTGAGGTTATGAGTAAGAGGCTGGAATTTAAAGAGGACAATGAAAAATTGTTAAAACCGGCACTTAAAAAACTATATCTGGATATTGAGATGCAGAAGTTGATTTGGGAAGAGAAGTATGGTGGCGCGGGACATAACACTTCGGAAATCGCCCCCACCCTTGCTCTGGCGCTTGAACAGATTGGCAGAGCAGACACCGGTATCGGTTTTATAACTGCATCCACTTTTGCTTTATGCAGCACTTTTGCGTTCAAGACTACTTTCCAGGATATACTCTGCAAAAAGATGGCACCGTTATTCTGTCAGGATGATCAGGTTGTTTTGGGCTCTCTGATTCTTCCGGTTTACGGAAGGGAAGATGCCAAAAAATTTCCTGAGTTCCGGGGTAAGTACTTGCAGGCTTCCGCTCGTAAAGTAGCAAATCAATGGATTGTTTCCGGTAAAAACATGCGTCCGTTTAACTCGGGAGGTGATGCCGGTTTTTTTGGTATTCTCTGTGCGGTGGAGGGTGAGGCCGAACCGGCATTTTTTATTATCCCTGCCGATACACCGGGAATCAAGAGGGGCCAAGCTTTTCTGAAAACCGGCCTGGCAGCAAGTATAAACTCCGATCTCGATTTTGAAGAGGTTAAAGTCAGCATGGATAATCTGGTTTTCCGTGGCGAGGCTCCTTACTGCAAGATGCTTTCGTGGCTATATATGGGGGTAGGGGCGGTTACGGCAGGATCTCTCTTTGCCGCTTATGAGATCATAAAAGAATGGGGCGATACGCGGGTAATAAAGGGAAGAGGCAGTATTTTCAAGGAAAACCCTTTAACTGCCTCTCTTATGGCCGAAGTAAGCCATGAAATACTGCTGAGCCGCCTTTTAGTCCATCAATTGGCACAGATGCTTTCCCAACTCGATAACCCACGATATTTTACGGATGAAAGCTTGTTTGTATCCGCGCTTGGCATCTCCTCACATGTTACCGGCGCTGCTGAAAAAGCCATCAATAATATTATGGAACTGATGGGGTCCGCGGGCTATGCTACCGAGTGGAACCTCGAGCGTTATTGGCGGGATGTAAAAACGATGCAGATACACCTCGGTAACTGGGAGTTAAACAAGATGGATATAGCCCGTTACTTTTACCACTGCAAAACTTTATGAGAGAGGGAGAGATAAAAAATGAGTTTAATAGATCATTTTACCAGGCCTCTCGAGTACCTTTCCCCCCTTGATGAATACCTGGGGAAAATCGTAAGGGACTGGGCGGAAAAGGAAGTGATTCCCTACCGGCGCAAATATGATGAAGACTGGAAGGACCACCGGATTATTGAACCCGCATTTGACCGGTTGATGGGTGAACTGGGCTTGCAGCGGGTTCTTTTCCCTGAGGATCTGGGGGGGTGGGGGTTGGGACATTCCAATTATACCGCAACCGCTTCCTTCCGTCTGTTTGAAGAGGTGGCTCGGGCCGATTCGGCAATGGCCGTTGCTTTCGGAGTAACATTCTGGCCTTTGATCATGATCTGTAACGAGCCTCATGTAAATCGCCGGCTTTGTGAAGAATTTGCGCCCCTATTCTGTGCATCCGATAAAGCGGCTTTTGCCGCCAATGCCATGACCGAACCCCAGGGAGGCGCGGATATAGAAAATATGGAGATAACAAAAGGCAGTACCATCGAGACTTCTGCCGTTCTGGAGGGCCATGAATGGGTCATTAACGGGCACAAGTTATGGCCGACTAACAGTGGGGGAGTATCAAAGCTGTTCGGGGTTGTCTGCAGCACCAACCCCGGATCAACCGATCTCAAGGACTTTGCCTTCATTTTTGTTCCGGCCGAAACTCCGGGGGTAACCCAGGGAGGGCCTTACCAAAAAGCAGGCATGGCCGCGGATAAAAATGGGGACATCTGGTTTGAAGATGTTCGTGTCCCGGTCTATTACCGAGCTTGCGGGCCGGGAGATGATTACTTGTACTTTAAAGAGGTCATCTCCTTCGGAAATATGGGCAGTATCTCTTTTGTCAGCGGTTCAATGATGAATGTTTATGAAATACTTCTGGCATTTGCCAACTCGCATTACTTTAAAGGGATGCCTCTGAAAGAGCACGACGCCATAGCCGGAGTGCTGGCGGATATTGTAAAGGATATTGAAATTATCAGGATTATCGGATACCAGTATGCCCGCATGCTTGATCGGCCCGATCTGTACGGGCCGCGGTGGGATGATGAAATAGTCGCCAAGGGGCGTGCCTACAAATATTTTGCCTGCGATCGTGCTGTGGAAGGCCTGGGCAAAGCCATGAACCTGATGGAGTCTTTTGGAAGCGATCGTAACTGGGATGTGGAGAAGCACTGGAGGGATTTGAAAATCATCCAGCTATGGATGGGGGGGAAGCAGCTCTGCCAGATGGAGACGGCACGGCTGTTTTTCGGAAGTAAAACACTTTAAAAATAAAGGTTGGTAATTAAGATGAAGGATACTGACGACAAAAATATGAAATCAGGGTTGATTGATGCCGTGAACCGGGTAACGCAGGAGTTATTAAAAACACCTCGGATTAAAGCTGCGCTGAAAATAATAATCAATTCAATCGATCCGGAATCTGCCCCTCAACTTGTCCGGACACTGATGTGGGAAGATGCAGAGCTATTTATCGCCGCTTTGGGAGCGGTTCCGGATTTAATCAATATCTGTATTCTAAGCGGCAAAGAGATGATGGAGCAGTTGAGGAAATATCCACCGCCGCTACTGGATGGGGTTCTGGCCCGGATTCTGGAGCGGATTGATGGTAAAGCACTTGGTTTTACCATAAGCGCGGCCTTTAAACTGGTACACAGGATTTATCACGCTCCCGGCGGCCCGCTAAAGAGATCTGTTGCGGATCTTCTACATCGGATGAGTACCGGGATAAATCAGGAAGGGGAGAGCCTTTCATCTTCTTTGCTTCCCGTACTTCAGCCTTTTCTTCAGAAACAGATGCGCTATCTGGGCGAAGAAGCCAGTAAAAAGGGTTCTGAAACCAACAAACTGGTAAATGGGCTGGCAGGAACATTGGAAGAGTCTTTAAAGAAAAATCCCGATTTTAAGGAACATGTTTGCAGGCCTTTCTTTGAAGCTTTCCGCAATGCAGCGGAAAATTAGCTAAAAAAATGTGTAAAGAAAGGAGGAAAAGAGGATGGAAGAAAAAAAGAGCAAGGCGGAAGAAACCGGTGAGACCGATGCCGGCCCCCGGATAATGAGACAGCTGCTTAAGACGCCTATGTTCAAGGATCTGGCCACACTGGCGATCCATGATTGGGCTCCTGAAACACCCCGTGAACTTGCAAAAACCTTGATCTGGGAAGACTCCGCTTTTTCCTTTGGCCTGTTGAGAGGACTGCCCCGGAAAATAAATTTTTTAATTGTCTTTCTTGATGAACTGGGAATGCAATTGCAGAATATTCCGCCCGACTTGCTACATCAATTTATCACCGAGATGGCTGTAAATATCGATAAGGAGGCGATAAAAGCTCTTCCCGGGGCTTATACTCCTGTGCTGGATGCCTTGATTTGGGAAGATCCGGAAAGACGACGACATATAAGAGAGGGTGCTGTTGAATCTCTAAATGCCTTGATGCGCATGCTGGCAGGTTTTTTGAGCGCCGCCAATATGAGATTGGATGGAACGGGGGAATCTTCCATGGAAGATCTTTACCCGGATCCACAGGCTCTTGGCGAACTGATTACATTTCTATTCAGATGGATGGGAACAGCGGCAGGCAAAGACGAGGAGACTATCCGAGCCCGCCGGGAGAAAAAAATTCGTATATTGCAGGAAACTATGCAGGCGACAGATTTTGGGGTAATTCGTGACGCTCTGACCCGACGGGCAGAGACATTTTATCCTGTCACCAAAAGTATAATAGGCACCATGGTTACCGATCCGATCATTTTTGCCAATCTCTTGAATATCTTGCCGCCCCTTCTCAATAATTTACTGAAGGGGATCTCTCATGGGGTTGCGGAGATTGATTTCCCCCCGGAAATTCTTGCCAGTGCAATATTCAACTTCATGGACAGCCTCGAAGCTGAAGAGATCGGAAAGTTGATAAACGGCCTCTGCCGCTTTATTTGCCATGTGCATGAAGGCAGTCTGGTACTGGGCGGAGATGAACCACGTTTTCGGCCTGTCTTTCAGAATTTGATGGAGAGAGTGATTATCGGCATTGATGAGACGATGGCTGCGGATGCACTGTTAGCTCTATTTGAAGATGTGGAAGTCATTATCCCGGTGGTTGCCGATGTAATACTTGAGAGGCCGGAACTGCTACAGAAAGGTGCCCCGGTTTTAATTTCAGGCTTCAATGCCCTGATGCGGGGTTTCAGTTATCTGGTCACTAAACTTAACCGGCTACCTCAAGAATCTTATCAACAGCTTAACCTTGAATGGATGGAAAAGGCGGATTTTAAAGAAGCAGGGGTGTTGATCACCGCACTTGTACGCCTTTTAAATCAGGTGCTTTCCCCTCATCCGGATCTTATCGAAAAAACTTTATCATCTGTCTACCGGGCCGTAGATAAAAAAGAGCTGGGTACCTTGATTCAAACTTTAGTGACTCAAGGTATATCCTTTTTTAAGAACGAGAGCCTCTGGGAATTATTACCGCCCGATGAAGCAGGCAAGATGTTTAATTCCATGCTCATGGCCTACAATCATAACCTCGGAATGTTTACGGAAAAGTCACGAGAATCACTCTCGATATTTATGGCGCAGATCGATCAGCATGAGGTATCCAATGCCATATTAAACACCTCTAACCGGATATCCGATGCTCTTTCTGCAAACCCGCAGCTGGCTCAGTCCGTTATGAAATCGATATATGCCGTGGTTCGTGGGGTGTTAAAAGGTGCTTACCGTAATAAAAACAAGGGAAAAAGCCGGGAAAGGGGGCGGCGGTAACTGATGGATACGCTACATGAATTGGTGACGGTAATTGAAAACAGCCATGTAAAAAGAGCTCGGGAAAGAGGTCAGAAGATAGTCGGATATGCTTGTTTGGCTACACCTCGTGAGATTTTGGATGCGGCCGGTATCTTTCCCTATCGCATCAAAGCTCTGGCGAGCGGTAATACAGATATGGCTGATGCTTATCTTTCACGGTTTAACTGCGGTTTTTGTCGTGCCTGCCTGCAACTTGGGATGGACGGTAGCTATGATTTTTTGGACGGGATTATCGAGACCAATGGTTGTGACCACTTGCGAGGAATGTTTGAAAATTGGCAGTATGTCTCGCCGTGTGAATTTTTTCATTATGTGCGTGTTCCTCATCTGAAGGATGAGGATTCACTGCAGTGGTTTACGGAAGAGATAGAGCTCCTTGTTGATGCCGTGCAAAATCATTTTAAGGTTATCATTGATGATCAAAAACTTGAATCAGCTATTGTGCTGCAGGATAGGATAGCGAAGAAAATGCGTGAGATTTATATGAGCCGGTGGGATAAGGAAATAAGGGTTGCCGGCAGCGAGATAATGTCGTTGTCAGTAGCAGAGGGCTCGCTGTCGGCTCTTGATTTTGAGCAGTTGCTTGATGATTTTATAAAGGAACTCGCCGGCCGCAAGCCGCTTGAATACCGTGCCCGGCTCTTTATGGGCGGAGCGGCTACCGATGAGATCGGGCTTATTTCAGAGCTTGAAGATGTAGGGGGGCTTATGGTTGCCGATTCGTTCTGTTTCGGCGCACGTTTATTCCGCCGGGGAGCAACTTCCGATCTTCCGCGGAGGAGGCTGGCGGAAATTTATCTTAACAATCTGCTCTGTCCCCGTATGTTTATGGATTATGCCACCCGCAAAGAATTTATCCTGGATATGATCGAAAAATCTCGATCTGATGGGGCGGTCTTTTTCCATAATAAATTCTGTGACCTGCACGGTATAGAAAATGTCAAGCTGCGCCTTGACCTTGAAAAGGAAGGTATTCCGGTATTGCTTCTGGAGAAAGAATACGGTGCCGGTGCTGATATCGGACGGCTTAAAACCAGGGTTCAGGCCTTTCTGGAAAGGATAAAGAGGTGAACGATATGGTAAAGAAAACAGGTGTGGTAAATAAGGGATTGTACAATCGGGTTTACTCGCTCTTTAATATATTGCAGAAGCTGCCCGATAAATTAAGCGTTGAAGAGGTTGAGGGGCTGATCAAGGTGCTTCCGCCTGATAGCGCCAATACGATAAAATGTCTTTTTAAGCCATCCATTCAACAGGCAACGATATTATTTTTACGGATGCTTTCAACAACCCTCAACGAAACCCAAGAAGCCAAAAAGGCGGGCAAAAGAGTTGTTCTGGCTCCCTTCAACTTCCCTCCGGAGATCATCCATGCTTTTGATCATCTGGCTCCCATCACCACAGAAGTTCTGACCACACTTGGCGTAGTATCTCTGGAGGGCCAGGGGGAGAGATACTGGGATTATGCCATGGGGCTGGGGCTCCCTGATCATCTTTGCTCCGCCAACACCATCGATCTTGGTTCGACCTTAACCGGTCTGGATTTTAAACCTGATGCCATTATTTCCGGCTGTGTGGGAACCTGTGATGTTAATTCCAAGACACATGAGTTTGTCTCTCTGTTGGTGGGGTTGCCCCAGATTCCATTGGAAAAACCGCCCGACAATACAGCGCGGGGTTTTCAATTTTTCAAGAACAATTATTACAAAATGATCAGGCAGTTGGAAGAGCTGGCGGGAGAAGAACTAAAAGAAGAAAACCTCCGCCGAGTGGCGAGAAAGGTTAACCGGTGCACGGAACTATACAATGATCTTTGGGAACTGAAGAAACAGGTTCCCTGTCCCGTTCCGGGCATCTTCTCATTATTTGTCTGCGCGACGAGATTTTCGATGTGGGGACGTGATGAAGGGATTCAGACGCTTGAAAAATGTGTGGAAGTGGCACAGCGTAACCTGGCCAGCGAAGAATTCAAGGCTCGAGGTGAAATAGCCCGGGTGATATGGACTTATCTTAGTTATTATTATGATTTTGTCAACTTTTACGATTGGATGGAAGAGAAGAAGATCAGCAATATGGGGGATGCTCTCCAGTTGGCATTCCCGCAGCTTCTCGACCTTACATCAAAGGAGACCATTTTGGACGGTATGATTGAAAGCGCTTGGAATAACGTTATGACCAGACAGATGGGTGGGGCATCCATGTCCATGAAGTGGGTTGACGATATCGTATATGTGATCAAGGAATGGGGAGTAAACGGGGCGATCTATTGCGGGCATCATTCCTGCAAGCAGACCTGGAGTGTTTTCTCCATGGCCCGCAACGAGGTGCTCAAAAGAACGGGTGTTCCCACCCTCGGGTTGCATGGTGATTCATGGATGAGAACCATGACGCCTATAAGTGTTATCCAGGAAGAGATCGAGCAGTTTATCAATAACGTGGTCCTGACCAAGCGCCGCAGAAGAAGAGTTGTACCTTAAATTGAGGATTGGGAGGCCGGGTAAGAATCATCCGCCGGATTTTAGGGGGAATCAGCTATCAGGTATCATCATCGGGTAAAGCAAGACGACGGGGCAGTAAACAGGAGTTAAGAAGAACATGGAGGGTGAGGTAATGTTTTTTGGAGGGATAGATGTTGGTTCACTGACGGCCCAGGCAGTTATCATCAGAGATAATACCATCTATAGCGATCATAGTATACGGGTAAGACCAAACCCGATAGATTCTGCCTCCACGGTAATAGAAGCGGCACTTAAGAAAAAAGGGCTATCCCATAAGGACCTTACTATGTGTGTAAGCACCGGTTACGGACGGGAGCAGATCCAGAAAGAGGGCCTTGCCGGGGAAAACATCAGTGAAATATCGTGTCATGGGAAGGGGGCACATTGGATCCTGCCTTCAGTAAGGACGATTATAGATATTGGCGGGCAGGATGCCAAAGTAATCAAGGTGGATGATGAAGGTGAACTGGTGAACTTTGTTATGAACGATAAATGTGCAGCCGGAACAGGCCGATTTCTCGAGGTTATGAGCAAAACTCTCGGTATCGGCATTGAAGAGCTGGGACCGTTATCGTTCAAAGCAAGACAGGTAATAGAGATGAGTAGTAGATGCAGTATTTTCTGTGAAACCGAAGTTCATCATTATCTTCAGCGTGGGGCCGATCCGGCCGATGTTGCCGCCGGTATAAACAGGACAATGGCCGGAAGGGTAATGGCTCTGGTGCGCAGGGTAGGTATGGAGAGAGAGATAACCATAACCGGAGGGGTGGCCAAAAACCCGGCTGTCTGCAAGGAATTGGAGAAAATTATGAATATCCGTATGTTGTCATACAATGTTGATTCACAGATTGTAGGGGCACTGGGAGCCGCGCTGCATGCCAGAAAAATCGGGGAGGTAAAAGCCTGATGATTACTCTGGGGTTGGATGTCGGCAGTCTTTTTACCAAAGCTGTTCTGATGAATGATAAGGAGATGATGGCAAGCACGATCACGGAAACAAGCGGTAACATTGCCCGGGAGATTGACATTATTATTCATGATGTGGCCGAGAAAGCCGGGATTTCACACCATCAGATAGAGGCTTGTGTCAGCACCGGGCAAGGAGAAGATCTGGTGGAACAGGCCGATTATATGGAAGATGATGTGGCCTGTATTGCCGTGGCAAGCAGACACCTGCTTCCCGATGCCGAACTTTCCATTGACATTGGGGGGCAGGGAATTATCACCATTCTTACCGACCCCGGCGGTGATATTCTGAACTTTATGCGCAATGACAAGTGTGCATCGGGCACAGGACGTTTTATTGAAGTAATCAGCTCCGCTCTGGGAATAAATATGAAAGATCTTGATGAGACCATCAATAGAGCCACCAAAAAAATATCGGTCAGTACCCAGTGTGCTGTTTTTGCGGAAAGTGAGATTATTTCTTATGTCAATCAGGGGGAGGCGGTGCCCGATATATTGGCCGGTGTATGTGATTCCATGGCCAGGATAATCGTATCCCAGGCATTGCGAGCCGGTCAGGTAAAAAGTTTTACCATTACCGGGGGTGTAGCACGAATCAACAGCGTGGTCCGGGTTCTTGAAGAACGCCTCAAAGGAGAGTATCGGCCTTTTCCGATTGACCCGCAATTGGCAGTTGCTTATGGAGCTGCACTTCTAGGGCAGGAAGAATAAGATGACACTGTTTGATAATCTGCTGGAAAACCTGGCCGTTTACCTTGATGATGCCCGCTCCCGAGGTTCTCTCCGGGAAACCGGGTATAACGTTTACTCGGCCTGGCCCGAAAAAAATTCTCTTGTTCTACAAGAAAACACAGCAGTGGAACTTGGAAGTTCAAACCTTTCTCAATTTCTGATCATGTGGACCAATCGCCGCGGGGTGATCAAACCAAACCGTATCTCCCTCGTAGGATTTGATTTAACGGAGGTGGAAACAGCTGCCAGGATCCCCTTTGCCCAGATTGTTCTGGTCAATGGTAATTTTGAGGATGATTATGATACCTACAGAGATCTCAGGGACGTAGTTTTTGATATCAAGCCGGAGGGGGTTTCAATCCGGATCCGGCCCGACCAACAGAAAATCTGGTGCCGGATCAGCAACGATGCGCTAGAAAAAGGTTTCAGCCTTGTCCGCTATGGTTCAACTCTCATTAAAAAACTTGGCCATAATAAAAGAATTAAAGGATGTGAGGTAATTTTTATTACCGGATCGACAGAGGAACTTGATCGCCTTTCCCTCATTTCCAATCGTGTACAGGATACTGTGGAAGCACTTGTTAAGATGTATGAAGAGATGAACTTTGATTGTGAAAGCTGTGAATACAGTGATGTTTGTGATGAAGTGGCAGGCTTAAGAGAGATAAGGGATCGCCTGCAGAAAGAAAGGAGCCGGAAGTGAAAGGGATAATTTCCATCTGTGGAAAAGGCGGTGTAGGAAAAACAACCATCGCCGCGCTGTTATCCAGGTTAATAATAGAACAGGAAGATCTGCGCGGGCTGGTCATCGATGCCGATCCCGGTGCGGGGCTATCTATGGCTCTTTCGCTTCCTATTAAGAAAACAATAAACGATTTACGAGAGTCCATAATTGCCGCCGCCAAAGAACATGCAGCGGATAAATTAAATATGGCGGCTTCCATTGATTTTCAGCTTCTGGAATCTCTTTCAGAATATAAAAATCTTGCCTTTCTGGCGGTAGGGAGGCCTGAGGAAGAAGGGTGCTACTGCCGGGTTAATTCATTTCTGCGTGAATCCATTCAGATGTTAGCCGGTCAGTTTGATCTTACCATTATTGATGCGGAAGCCGGCGTTGAACAGGTAAACCGGCGCGTAATGGAGGGGGTAGATTTTTTACTGTTGGTTTCCGACCTTTCCACCAAGGGGTTAAACGTTGCCGGGGCCATAGAAAAAGTTGCGGCTAAAACCATCAACGGGCATGGGGTAGGGCTGGTGATTAACCGGGTAAGAAGTGAGGAAGAAGTCAGGTATGCCCAAAGTTCCACCACTCTTCCCATCATTGGCTGGCTCCCCGAAGATAGCACCGTCAGGGATTTTGACATCACGGGCAAATCTTTCTTTAATCTTCCCGAAACTCCTGCTTTGCAGGCTATCAGGATCCTGATGCACCGATTATGGTGAGATTTAAGATCAATAACCCCGTGCCTAATATAAAGGTATTTCTCCCGACCACTGAGAATATAAAAATATAGAAAACATTTTATCAACTACTTGTCTTTGCAAAGGGGGTTTAAAAGATATGTCAAATCCACAAAAAATACGGGTAGTCAAGGTCTCCGGCACTCCCTACCAGCGCTCTTTGCAGCATGCTCAGAAACTGGGGCAGGAAGCACTCTCCGGAAGCATGGCCTTCTATCGTAAATTTTGGGATATCAAAGTTGCCCAAATGGTTCCCGGCATGCCCAAAATAATACAGCGCTCGCTGGTATCCTTGATCGATAAATTGGTCGTAAAACCCGGAATCCGGGATTGGCGGCTTATGCCCCGGGATCGGGAGTTAATCAGAGGGTATTGTAAAGGTGTCGGTTCCACCGTCGGCTATGAGGAGTTGAAACGCGCCGCGGCGGCTGCAGATGCCTACAACTATTGCTTGGGTTGGCTTTTTAAAACTCTGGGTGCAAAATTGCCGTTGCCGCCGCCAATCCCCGGAAATGGACTTGGCTGTTCAAGCCTCATCGCCTGGGGACGGGCGACGGCAGATGGAGATATGATCTTCGGGCGAAACCTGGATTTTTTTACGGGGGATAAATGGATCGACCAAGCTATTGTCCTGGTTGTCGAGCCCGGACCGGGGGAGATACCTTTTACTTCGATCAGCAGTGCCGGCATCCCCATCGAGGGCATTACCGCTTTCAATGCTGAAGGGCTGGCTGTCTCCGTCCACCAGAATTTCAGCAAATCCATCAATGCCCGCGGGCGAAGCATTATCTCCATTACCAACGAGATTGCCGCCTGCGCACGGAATATTTCCGAGGCTATCGAAATAATAAGCAGATGCCCATCCACCTCGGGTTGGTCCATCCTGGTTGGAAGTGCCGCCCATAAGGAGGCCGCTATAATTGAGACCAATGCCGATGGTTATGAGGTAACTTTCCCCGAAAACGGCAAACCCTGGCTCTGTTATGCCAACAATTACTTGCATCCCCGGCTGCAAAAGAACGAGTATGTTCCGGGCCATGCTCTGTTGGAACACAATCATGCCCGCCTGTTCAGGATGCGCCGGTTGCTGGAAGAAAACGCCGGTTCCATTACCCCTGAGCTGATGGCGGTAATGCTGGGTGACCACTATGATCCTATCTCCAAAATGGAACGTCCGCTGGGCAATACTATCTCAGCGGTTCATAATGTAACCAGTGCTGTGATGGAACCTGGCAAACAGAGGGTCTGGGTGGCCTTGGGGCCGGCTCCGGCCAATACCACTTCCGCTTATGTAGGGTTTGATATCGATGCTCTGCGGAGGGGTGAGGATGGAGAACTGGGAAGCATTCCCGGAAACCCTTATTTCAATAGTCCCCATTATCCGGCATTGCGCGAGTATGCGCTTGCCTACCAAGCCTTTGATGAGCTGAATGAAGATAAAGTTGTAGATCACCTTGAAAAGGCCTGCCGCCTCCATCCACAGGAGCCTATCTATGCCTTCATGCTGGGTTTATTTTATCTTAAAAGAGGCGACACCGAGGCCGCTCTTGAACAATTCTGTCAGGCCGAAAAGCCTTTCAACAGCACATACCGTCATGCCCTTATCCGGCTCTGGCAGGGACGTTGCCATGATATCCTGGGTCACAGAAGCCGGGCCGAGGAACTTTACCGTCGCGTGCTGGAAACTGCTCCGCAAGAGAGCAGCCCGGCACTGGGCGCCGGGAAGGCGCTTGAAAAACCGTACAGGTACAGTGCTGTCAAGCACGTGGTAATCGAGTTTCTCATGGGGGATGCCCAGGAAATATAAAACGATTTTAATCCGACCCTGTCGGGGATTTGTGCTTATTTCTCCAGTAAAAAACTTCTGGCATCATGAGCCGTTACTTCCGGGATCTCCTCCATGGGAATATGGCCGGCGTTCTCATAGGTTATCAAGCGGGCATTGGGAATATCCTGCTCAAACCGGTAAGCCAGCTCAAGGGGGATCCATGCATCCTTCTCACCCCATATGATCAGAGCCGGAACCTCGATGCCGTTTAATAATTGTTTAACATCTTCGTTTTCCCTATCCTGGATTTTATCTAAAACCCTGAACATGACTTCCCGGTTGCCTTCCCTCAATAATAAGCGGTGATAGCGACTGACCGTCTCATCGGTTACTTTTTCGTTTTCTCCGTAAACCTGTTTAACCAGAAAATGGATGGCATAACGGGGCGTTATATACCTGATTACAGATCGAACAGTATCCGGTGAGGCCAGTTTTTCTATTGAAGGCATCTCCGCCCTGTATCCGGCGGCATCAAGTAAAATTATTTTTTTAACTTTTTCAGGATATTTTGCGGCGTACAACCAGGTGATTCCTCCTCCCAGGGAGTTGCCGGCGATATAGCTCTCCTGCACATCCAATGCAGTAAGAAAATGATCGAGGAAATCAACATAATAATCAATGGAATAATCAGCATCGGTGGCCGGCCCGGTAAGCCCGAATGCGGGAAGATCCAGTCTGATTACTCTGAAGTCTCTTTTTAGTTTTTCAGTCCAAACATCCCATGTGTGAAGCGAGGCTGACCAGCCATGAAGCAGTACCAGAGGTTCGCCTTCACCCTCATCCCGATAATGAACATTCAGCCCATCGACCTCTATGAAACGGGACTGTTCGTTGGCGAACTCCTGAGCCAATGTTTCTACAGGAATATCGATCCTTATATGGCCCAATATTATGGCGGCAACTACCAGTAAAACAAAAAGAGTTTTATAACCTGATTTTGAACCCTTTTTCTTGGCCCGGTAAGAATCTTGCTTGATTTTTGGATTCATATCCGTACCCCCTTATTATATTTGCATTTATTATCCTCTATTACCCTGCATATTACAATCTATATTTTTATTTCGAGAAAGATATGATTTATCTTGCCGGATAAGAGTTTTGGAGGAGATTCAGTAAATTTGGAAGAATGTAATATTTATTAACAGGGTTTTCCTTTAAGGTTGGCTTTTTAGTATCAATCCGGCTTTCTTGCCGGGAAGAAGGGAGATAGGGATGAGAAAACATTTTTCCATTACAGTACTTGTATTATTACCGGCCTTGATGCTCTCAGGATGTAAAATTCTCATGCTTGAACAGGGCATATTGACCCATGCGGCAAGTAATATTTCTGTGGAAAGCAACTCTTCGCATGAAGGTATTCCGGAGAATCTTGGAATGGTGGAAGACGAGGGGGGGCCGACCGATGAAATAAAAGGCCCGGAAACAGAAAAATATCTGACCATTCTACATACCGGTGATATCCATGCATGCATACAGCGTTTCCCACGCATGGCCGGGGCGGTGAACGAGATAAGAGCTCGCAAAGAATCTCTTGGAGAGCCGGTTTTATTGACCGATGGGGGAGACTTTATCAGCCCGATCATGAACAGTTGGCTAAACTTTATGGATTGTGCTCCTGAACTGATGCTCATGCAGAAGATCGGGTACGATGCCGTTACTTTGGGCAATCATGAATTTGATCCCGGACATTATGGTCTGGCACAGATGCTGAAGAATGCGGGGTATCCGGAGAAGAGCCGGGAAACCGTGGTGCTGGGAACAAATACCGCCCCGCCGAAAGATCACCCCTTGAACGAGCCCGGGCTTCTTGAGCATACTTATTTAAAGCCGTTGAGCAACGGGTTGACCGTCGGTATTTTAGGGGTTATCGGCAGGGATACATTGCCTCCGTACATATTTAAAAATGGCCCGGTAAGCTTCTCTGATCCCCATGAAGCCGCCCGCAAAGCGGTGGCGGCTCTGCAGGAGGAAGGCGCCGATATAATCATCGCCCTGTCACATGCCAATACAAATAGTAATATGGAACTGGCTCGTGATGTTTCCGGTATTGATATCATTATGGCGGCACATGAGCATCGGGCTATCCGGCCGATAATGGAAAACGGAACCATCATCATGCAGACATCTTCGCACCTGGAACACCTCTGCATGATGGAACTGGCCTATAATCCCCTGACCGGTAAATGGCGCCCAAGAAATGAAGAGTCCGGGACACCTTACCACATTCTTCTTGATGATTCTGTAGCGGAAGATCGCTCCATTGCCGCCCTGGTTGACGATTTTGAGGATAAACTTGATCAAGCCGTAAGGCAGCTTACCGGTGAAAAATATATGGGATCCGATGATACCGTTGCTTATGCGGAGTTTCCATTGACGAGCATAAAGATGCAGGAGATGCCTCTGGGAAATTTCGCTGCTGATGCTTACAGAATAATCGCTGGACAGATACTGGGAGAGAAGGTGGATTTTGCGTTACTTCCTTCCGGGCTGTCTTGGGGAGAACTGGGCCCCGGGAAGATATCTTTCAGAGATATCGCCGATATCCCCCTTATGGGGACGGGGCATGACCTGCGGCCCGGTCATCCACTGGTCTCTTTTTTCCTTACCGGAGAAGAAGTACGCCGCATTTTAGAGATATTTTTCTTCCTTNNCCGCAGCGCGTCATACTGTTCAACCTGCCGTTCAAGGTAGTTGATTTTCTGGGGGACCATACCCCGATCCCCTCTTTCAGGGCGGTGATCAATGCCGAAAGGTACACCAAAGATGGATTGCAGAGTTCGGATGATAAGGATTATTTGCCGCTCAGATGGGGCGAAGACCGGTTGTACAGGGTGGTTACGGAGTCGTATATCCTGTACCATCTGCCTACCGTGGATAAAGTTGTCGATATATTGCCAAAGGCCAGGATTGTCCCTAAAGACAAGGATGGGAATCCTCTGCCATATATGAATCAGGAAGGCGATATCTCTGAAGAGGTCATCGTCTATGATGAGCAGGGAAATGAATTAAAAGCCTGGCAAGCATTGGTGGAGTATGCGGCCCTGCAACCGCGCGGCGAAGGAGGAGTGCCCCAAATATCCTCTTATTACGAAGATACTGCAGGAAGAATTAATACGGTATGGACAATACCTTTACTGTTATGGCCTGTGCTCGTCATTGTTTTATTGATAACGTTGATATGGGTTCGCCGGCGCCGGCGCAAGAAAAGGATGGTCTCTGCATAAAATAAGGCATCTCGTTATGGTAAAGCGTAAAGCCAAAGGGTACCTGTATTCATCGTACTTGGTGAATATAGCCCGGCAGGCCAGAAAGAAATCTGACCGGAGATAATTACACCCGCTCCGCTCTCCAAGACGGTTTATGTTTGGTTGAAGTAAGTTGTTTAAAAGGGTCCCAGCCCGATCTTTACGGCAAACAGAAGTAATGAACAGGTTACCGCCAGGATCGTCAATTGCAAGCCGATAGCCCATTTAAACCACTTTACGTAGCTTACTACTGTCAGACCGAGGACAATCAGAAGACCGGGGTTGCTGGGATAGATGACGTTGCTGAAACCATCGCCAAAAACAAAGGCCAGAACAGCGGTCTGACGGGTTACGTTCATCAGATCGGCCAAGGGAGCAATGATGGGCATGACCAGAAAAGCTTTGGCCGAGCCCGAAGCAATAAAAAAGTTAAGAACCAGAACCAGACCGTAAATCATGATCGCCGCCTGATAAGGGGTGCTTCTGGATATTGCCACCGAAGCGAAGTAAAGGATAGAATCCATGATTCCTCCCTGGGTAATGATATATTTTACACTTACGGCCATGAGTATCAGGATAATCCCCGGTGAAATTTTGGCAATACCCCATCCAAAGGTGAGCAATATCTCTTTAAAATTTATCCCGGCAATGAGTGATGCCCCCAAACCTCCGATCAGGAAGAGCAAGGCGATAAGGGGAAAGGAAAGATCCGCTACTTGAGGAATAAAAGAAGAGACCACGAGCATTGCCAGTAAAAGTAGAATCATGAGCGTAAAGAACCTGATGGCCTTGCTCATTTTGAGCTGTTCTTCCGGAGACAAAACCTCTTCATTTCCGCTATATCTGGCTTTTATAGCCAAATCTTCCTGATATACCGGAGAACGGCGGGGATCTTTCTCAATCTTGCGGATGTGCCGGTACAGGAATGTAACCAGAATAACGTATATGATAAGAAAAACAAAAATACGGAAGGCAAAGCCCGAGAAAGCGGGCAATCCGGCCAGGCGTTGTGCAATTCCAACGGTAAAGGGGTTGGATACCGCCGCTGAAAAACCGAATGCCGAGGCCAGCAAACTCATTCCCAGCCCGGTAAGGGAGTCCCAGCCAAGCCTGTAAGCGAGGGCTACGATAATAGGGACCAGCGGGATAACTTCTTCAAAGATACCCATAAAAGCGCCGAGAGACATGAGAAAAAAAACGATCACTGCCATAAGGAGATACCGGCGATGGCCGAATCTGTCCACGGTTCTGTTAATCACGGCTTTCATAACCCCGGCACGATCCATAACAGAAAATGAACCGCCGATGATAACAATAAACAAAACTATGCCAAGAATCATTAACGAATCTTCGCTGCCGATAACTTCCAGAGGAGCGATCAGCCATCTCCAGGCAGGATAGTCCGGTCTCTCCATGAATTTGAAAGAATCGGCCACAATAATTTCGCGACCGTCCTGGATGATTCTATCATATGATCCGCTTGGAATTACGTATGTAAGTATCCCAGCCGTAAGCATCAGTACCAGAAGAATAATCGTCGAGGAGATAAATACCTTTTTGCCGATTTTGATTCCGCTGCCCGGATCAAATTTCAATCCGGCCCCGGGAGCGGTCTTATCTTTAGGGTCAATCTGATGCGCCTGTTCCTGTTTATTGGTAGATGACAAAATTGACTTCCTCTTTATTCAACAATTTTTATAAATATTCGATTTTACGCATTTAATATCCTTCTTGGCAAAATTAATGTCAAGGGGACAGGTCCCCTGACATTTTTAACTTGGAGGAATTAAAATATCGATGTGGAATAGAATTGGTAACGATTCAATATGAAAAATTTTACCTCGGGAGGTGTGATTTGTATGTCAATTAAAGTTACTGACGATGATGGAAGATACATGCATGATTTTGTCAGCAAGGTGGGAGCATTTACCCGTTCCCCGGGCTCACCCGGAGAAAGAAAGGGAGCGGAGATGGCGTCAGAAATCATGAAGGAATTTGCGGATGAAGTAAAAATAGAGGACTTTCAATTGGCACCAAAGGCGGCATTAGGGTGGATTAAATTCGTCGTTCCCCTGTTCTTTGTGGCTCTGGCTCTCTTCAACGTTAAACCGATAATCAGCGGTCTGATTATGATCTTCAACTTTTTTATTGTTATCGGCCAGTTTGTTCTTTATAAGCAGATCATTGATCCGTTTTATCCCCAAAAAACATCTTGCAATACTTATGGGGTCATCAATCCTTCCGGCGAATCAAAGCAAACGATAATATTTGCCGGGCATATCGATTCACCATTTCAATTTAATTTTATCAAATGGTGGGGGGGGAGGACCTATACCATTTTAGTTTTTCTGGTATTGGTTATCTTTTTTGTTTTTGGCATCATGAGTGTAACAAATGGAGTTTTAGCGGTAATCAGCAATTACAGCACCCTGTTCGTGGTGCCGGAAACAGTTAACACCGTTTTTAATATAATCTGGAAGGTGGTTATCTGTTTAAGCCCGATTGCCGTTTTATTTTTCTTCTTTACGACATGGATAGAGACTCCCGGCTGCGGGGATAACCTGTCGGCCGTTTCCGTTGCTCTGGGTGTAGGCCATGCTCTGAATAACTTAAAAGAGAGAGGAGAATATTTCCCAGAACATACTCGTGTTGTAACGATGGCCTTTGGTTCGGAAGAAGCTTTCCTGCGCGGAGCGATGGCCTATGTAAAAGCTCACCGCGATAAATTGAAAGCGGAGCAGACCATCCTCATTAATCTAGAAACCCTGGTGGATGCGGATGATCTGTTTGCCATGACCTCGGACCTTAACGGAACCGTAAAGTTATCGAAAAAAGTGGTTGATGATCTGGTAAAAGTAGCCCATAAATTGGGATATCAAATGAAGACGATGGGGATGCCGTTGGGAGGCGGATCCACTGATTCAGCCGCCTTTGCCCGGGCAGGGATCGAAACATCATGCATCTTTGGCATGGATGCGAGCAAGATTATTGAGGGTAAAGGATACTTCAACCATTATCATACCGTGCGTGATACACCCGATAAGGTGGATCCAAAGGTATTGCAGAAGGCATTGCATGTCTGTCTGAATTACTTGAAGATGAAAGATGAGGAAATTTCTTAAGATAGTTTTGTTCCGTAATTCAATAATAAAAAAGAGGAGATAGAGGTGTTATCTGTCTCCTCTTTAGTTGTTAATCATGGTGGCCTGCAGAAATGTAAGTATCAGCAGGCTACTGCTGTTTTCTAACCACATCGTAGGAGGAATCGGATGCCTCCTGGAAACCGTCTATTCCGGCCTCTCGCATGATCTTTTTAACGTTTTCATTTTTATTAATGGATAAAAATTCCTTCTTGATTTTTTCAGAGAGCAATAAGGTTAAATTGGGTTTGGCCGATATGGCATCGTTAGGAATGGGCTCCGTTTCGGCGATAATTCTAAGTTGATCAATCCTGACTCCGGCCTTACCCGCCATATTGATCGCTCCCGTGAAGGTGGCACCGGCATCAACTTTTCCGTCTATTATCGCATTGATTACATTATCATGATTGCCCAGGAAGCCGATGCTTTTAAAATCTTTATGGGCATCTACCCCCTCTTTTCTCAACAATTGCAGAGGATAAATATAGCCGGATGTAGAGAGAGGATCAACAAAACAGAAGGTGGCACCCTGTAAATCGGAAAGTTTATAATATCTGCTGTTCTTATTGGTAATTATCTGGCCCTTGTAGAATGCGCTGCCGTTTTTGATCGGTGTTACCAAGGGCTGAAGGTTGATTTCCTTTTTGGCATTCACATAAGCTTTCGGGGAAAACCAGCCCAGATCAATCAATCCGTTTTTAATATAATCGGTCAGAGCTTCATAATCGGGTACAATAACCGTCCTGGTTTTTCGTCCCACCAGCCGGCCGATCTCATCGATAATCGGCAGATATTGTTCTTTTATTTTTTCGGGTATAGTGAACGGGTTTACTCCGAAGATCAACACGTTACGATCTTTCTGAAGGACAGAGATCCTATGGAGGTCGTAACCGACTTTATTCAGGTTTTTGGAGTAATCAAATATTTTTTCACTATCCTCTTGCTGCTCGGTGAATATCTTGCTCATATCGCTAATATTGTTGGAGATATCTGTTGATTCTTCCGAGATGGACTGGATGGCCTTGGCACTATTTTCAGAAACTTCGACCTGATCTTCCGTATTATCTGCGAGCTCCCAGATAAAATCCTTTACTTCCTGCAATTGTTGGACTGTCTTATCAAATGACTGGACCGATTTACGGGAGATATTTTCTACCTCGGATATTTTTTCTACACCGGTATCAATGGCATCGCCGGTTACACTCAATTGGTTATTTACTTCGTTGATAGTGCTCTGTACTTCCTGCGTCATCTTATCTGTTTTGCCGGATAATTTTTTAATTTCATTGGCTACAACGGTAAATCCCAGCCCATATTCGCCGGCCCTGGCGGCTTCAATTGATGCATTGAGTGCTAAAAGGTTGATCTCTTCGGTAACATCCTGAATGTTTCTTAGCAGATCATTTACTTTTCCCACTACATTTTCCAGATCATCCATGGCATTTGCCGACTCTCTTATGGTAGCGGAGATATCTAACAGCGTTTTTCCGGATTTGTCTATCCATCCGCGGTTCTCCAAAGACACCGCTAAAATATCTTCAAATACAGTTTTAATACGTCCGGTACGTTTTGATATATCACGGGAGAGAGAGGACAACTGCTGAATACCTGCAGATACTTCTTGAGTATTGGCGGCATTACCTTCGGAAGAGACAGCCACGTTATCCACGATATTTACCAGAGTGGCAATCTGACGATTATAAGCATCGATGAGCCAGATCAGCTGTTGAGCGCCAAAGGATATGCGCTCGGATATGCTCAGTAAATCATCGGACGCTCCACTTCTAATTCTTCTCTGTTTTAAAATCAAATCTCTGACCATAAATATAACAAATACGGCAACCGCGGTAACAACTACGGCAATAACTATATCGGTGGTAGGCATCTCACTATCCCCCTAAATAAAAATATACTCAATAAAGTATATGTTACAATTCACCAAATACCTGAATTTTACCTGCATAACAAAATAAAATCATCATCCGCCGGGCATGCATTACCTCCTAAAAACATCTTTTTTCCTCTTACAGCGCGCTTATATTATTTATATCATTATTTGCAGGTTAAAGGTAGCTTACGGAGGAAATTTCTCAAATCGGTTAATCTTGCCGGCCTTAATTATGGTCGCATTGAGCCAATAAAATTATTAAAATAAATAATAAAAATTGATAAAAAATTAAAACTGGACAAAATTTATCTTTAGGTAGTATAATTATAGAACAAAATGAAAAGAATAGGTTTGCTATGCCTGTTTTTTCCCACAACTAGATAAGGGGAGAAATACATCAAGAATTAATCATTGGATTCGGTATCCCCTCAACGCAGGGCAAGCTTCAACTTATTCCGGCTAGCATCAGATGACTGGGCACAGATTACCTTGGCATTTTTGATGAAGATTTTGTAGAGAACTGTCTCTGCAGGAAGATTAGTCGGAAGGAGCTTTTTTATCATGTATCAATACTACGTTAGATGTTATTGTGGGCACCTCTTATTTTCTGACGGGCATTTATTTACCAGCTTTGATGACTTCCATAGAAAAGGCTATAGTTGTCCTATCTGCAAACAAAATTTAACCCAGTATCTTCCTGATGATCTTGTTGAACCCGATCAATATTTTGATAAAGATAATCATGAGGAAAAAGATAACGGATAAATATCGCATATGGAAGAATATCCCTGGTAAAAATGTTTCATGATAACATGTTGTCAGTGGTCGCCTCAGATTATCTTCCATCAATCGGTTCTATCCAGTAAAATAGTAACAAGAAAAAGGTTTCTTTAGCACCAGCAAGATTTCTACAAACACTCTGCAACTTTGAATCATCATTATCAAGCTGTTCAATATTATTTAATGAAAGGATAGGTCCATAAATGCAAAAGTCAAAATTATTGTGGAAGGAACAACTGGGGCGGTTAATTTCATCCAAAAGAAGAAGTATTTTGCAACAAGATGGAGCATCCACAGAAAGAACCGGGAAGTTGGAGGTGGAAAATAAAGAAAATCATGATTTTCGTGCCGGCATTTTTTACTTTAAACTGTCTACTTTGGTGGATATCGATTTTACCTCAGAGGTTGTACAAGAAATACTTGATCAGATTGAAATCCCTGAAAATATGTATGCCACTTTATTTCTTAACAACTCCATCAACGAGATCATCCATCCTCATTCCATGGTAGAGAGAAACAAGGTTGTTGAAATCATAAGGGATTATTATGAGGAATATGCCGAGGAGAATGAATTGTTTTCGGGCATTATGGAGCAATTGTTTCCCAAACATGATCTCTATGCAAACAATTTTTATCCTGATCATCGTGACCTGGGCGTCATATTTACCGATCGCTATGGTATTGAGATTGATCCTTCCATAGAAAAAGATATCAGGAAGATGGGTGCAAATTGGTTGTTTATATGCATAGATAAATACAGACCCCTTGAGATTACAGAGCTGCATGAGCTGATCGATTAAAGTTACTTGATATTTTTCCTCATTATAAATAGCGGCAGGTTTTAGTAAACCTGCCGCTATGCATTTTTTCATGCCCGGGAATCTGAACCCAATTTATAGGTCATCCGATTTTCTCTACGTTGTACATGGCTTCAATTTGGGGACCATATTTCTCAGAGATCACTTTTCTTTTTATCTTCTGGGTAGGTGTAAGCTCACCCGTTTCCTGAGACCATTCGGCCTTAATCAGCGCAAACTGCCTGATCTGTTCCACTCTGGCAAATTGGGCGGTATGTTTGTCGATCTCTTTCCTGTATAAATCAAGTACTTGCGGATTCGTGAGCAATTCGGAAGAGTCAGTAAAGGAGATCCCCTTTTGCTTGGCCCAGGCTTCCAGTTCCGGGAATGTCGGAACAACAAGAGCTGAGAGGAAACGACGTTTGTCACCGATAATTGCTATCTGTTCAATAAAGCGGGAACCCTTGATGCTGTTTTCAATATTTTGGGGAGAGATATTTTTACCGCCGGCGGTGACGATAATATCTTTAATCCGCCCGGTGATCTTCAAATAACCTTCTTCATCGATTTCTCCCATATCTCCCGTTTTGAAAAAGCCATCAGGGGTCATAACCTCTTTTGTTGCCTCTTCATTTTTATAATATCCGGCCATAACTTGAGGGCCTTTGATGAGAAGCTCGCCTTCCTCCGATATTTTAGCCTCGGTGTTTTTAATTGGTTGGCCAACGGTACCGGGTTTCATCTGCCACGGCCGATTAAAGTGGGTGATGGGAGATGTTTCTGTTAATCCGAAACCTTCCAGAATTTTAAAACCCATGCCGACAAAGAATTCACAGTCATCCACGGAAAGGGGCGCTCCGCCGGATATCGCAAATCTGAGACGATCCATACCCAGAGTCTTCTTCAGGGAGGAGAAAACAAGTTTATCGGCAAGTTTGTACTTGAAGCCGGTAATTTCCTGATCATGGCATACCTTGTCTATATTAAGTTTAGCCTGTTTGGTGGCAAATTTAAAGATGGCCTTTTTTAAAGATGAAGCATCGGCAATTTTTGCAAGTATGGCGGCATGCACTTTCTCATATATGCGAGGAACGCTGATGATAATAGTGGGCCTGATTTCGATAAAGTCGTCCATCAATGTATTAAGGTTAACGGCAAAGGCGGTTTTTGCCCCTCTGGAAAGCGCTCCATGAAACCCTGCCGTTCTTTCAAATGAGTGCGATAGAGGCAGAAAAGAGAGAAAGATGTCATTTTCGGTTAGAAGGGGTTTTCCTGTCTTTTTGTCAACCATGCCATAAAGGGTATTTTCAACATTGGAATACAGATTGTTGTGAGTTAGCATAACCCCCTTGGGATTTCCGGTCGTTCCCGAGGTGTAAATCAGGGTTGAAAAATCATCGGGCAAAATAGAGTTCAAGCGGTTTACAAATTCATCTTCTGCCGGATTTGCTTTACCCTCGGCCAATACCTGAGTTAATGTTTTGACTCCTTCGGTATCGCTGCCATATTCATCGAAGACGATATATTCTTTTAGATCGGGCAGTTTATCTCTGACCTTTAAAACTCTCTCCAGTTGATCTACACTACCGGCCAAACAGGCTATTGCACCGGAATCGGTGAGTATATATTCTGCTTCTTCGGTTGAGTTGGTGGCATAGATGGGCACATCGATCGCCCCGATGGAGTTAATTGCCAGTGCGGCCAGGTGCCATTCATAACGGTTGTCGGAAAAGATGGAGATTCGATCACCTTTCTTTACACCTTTGGAAAGAAAATAGAAAGAAAGGCTCTTGACCATCTCGTTCATTTTAGTCCATGAAATATCGGTATAAGTGCCTCCTTCCCCCCCTTTCCTGTATGTGGCATAGGCCTTCTCTTTATATTTGGCGGCATTGTTTTGAAAGACGGCGGCGATGCAGTTTTCTTTAAACTGAGTCATAATTTCTCCTCCTCGATCTATTGTTAAAAAAAACAAAAATAAATAAATATAGTACTGTAAATATAGAAAATCATAGGAATCATTCAAATAATAGCACAATTCGGCAATGTCTGTCAAATAGATTAATATCCGGATATATGGAAGCGCGATTTTATTTTTACTATATTTATATTCCTGTTCCACCAAAATATAATAAAAAGAAAATGAATCAACCGCTTATTGCCTGTCCTGATGGTATAATATATAATTATTTTGATATGATTAATATGGGGGAAAATCGATGAAGCTTATTATTACAGGCAAAACCAAAGATATCTATGCCCTGAAAAATGGAAACTACTTGCTTAAATTTAAGGATGATGTAACCGGAACAGATGGTGTTTTTGATCCGGGGGCAAATACCGTCGGTTTATCTATAAAAGGAGCCGGTAGAGCAAGCTTGAGAATTACCAGGTTATTTTTTGAAATTTTAAAGGAGAGAGGAATACCGACTCATTATATCGATGCCAATATTGAGGAGGCGACGATGACCGTTAAACCGGCGGAAATTTTCGGCAAAGGTATTGAGGTGATATGTCGCTTTAGAGCTGTAGGTAGTTTTTTACGTCGTTACGGTCTCTATGTTGCGGAAGGGGAACATCTTGATGCCTTCGTGGAAATTACCCTTAAGGATGATGAGAGGGGAGACCCGCCGATTACCGATGATGCTCTGGATATGTTGGGAATACTCTCCCTAAATGAATATAAAGTGCTGAAAGATCTGACCAGAAAAATTGCCGGCATAGTTAAAGAAGAGCTGGCCAGAAAGGGTGCCGAATTATACGATATCAAACTGGAGTTTGGCAGGGCAGGTAAAGACAAGGAGATTACTTTAATCGATGAAATATCGGGAGGATGTATGAGAGCATATCATCAAGATGGCCGCTATATTGAGCCCTTGGAACTGGAAAAGCTTCTGTTGGAAACAGATTGAACCTATGGAACAGTTTGTTCTTAACAAAAGCAGAGCAAGAATTGAATTAATTTGATCAGCTTGATCGTTAGCCGGAGATATTTATCCGGCCTTTCTTTATTCTTCTGTTAAATTTATTAATCACAAAATATATTGTCACATCAATGACTATTCCACTCTTTACAATCCCGTCCGGAGGCTGGTTTCAGTGGATCGTTTTAAAGAAGGACAAACTTATGCATTTGCAGAATGTATCGGAGATACAGGATATGTAATTTTAGAGAGCATACCGCAAATTTGTGGCCATATCTTTCCTATACGAACGGGGACGGACGGGAGGCTGTAGGGATTATGGTCAAGCGCAGGATCGTGCATACATATAAACTGGAGCCCGGCATGGTACTGGCCGAAGATCTTCTGGATTTAAGAAGCGGAGTAGTATTAATTAAAAAAGATACGATCCTTTCCGAGAAAATGCTGCAATCCATTTACTTATTTTCACATAAAGACAGGTATGAAGTTTACCTGCATCCGTCTGTTGATATAGGTGAAACAACGGAGGAAAAAATCAGGGCAGACTGGCCCGGCAGAAGAAAGCCGGAATATTTAAGATCAACGCACTTTCTTAAGGGCGGTAAAAAGATGGATGTGGAAGATCATCTTAAGCCACTGCCGGAAAGAATCAGTCGGCGATCGCAAAAGATTTACAAGGATAGCTTGAATGTGATCAAGACTTTTTATGAAAGACCGGATATCATTACCGACGAACAGATACACGATACTTTTGGTATTGCGGAAAGGATAACGGAAGAAATATTAAGGGATCCCCAGATTCTTCTACAGCTGGCGATTTTAAAAGCCTTTGATAACTACACTTTCTCACATGCAGTTCACGTCTCCATATATGCAACGACTTTGGCTAAATTTCTTGAATTTCAACCGGAAGAGATCCCCAATATTTGTTTGGCAGCCCTTCTGCACGACATCGGTAAGGTCGATGTTCCCGAAGAAATAATCAATAAGCCCGGGCTGCTCACCTCGGATGAATTTAAAATAATGAAGGAGCATGTTCGTTACGGCTACAGGCGTATTTACAAATTCAAAAATATAAGCGGGATATCCTTAGGGCCATCTATCAGCATCATGAAAGGATGGATGGTAATGGTTATCCGGAAGGGATATCAGGTGAGAGCATTCACAATTGGGCACGGATAATTTCGATTGCCGATGTCTACGATGCGGTTACAACCAATAGGGTTTATCGGGAATCACCGTTGCCACATGACGGAGCAGAGGTTTTAATGGGCAGTATCGGGCAGTTGGATTATGGTTACATCAAGGCGTTTTTCAATAATATGCCCATCTACCCCATCGGTTGCAGGGTCAGGCTCAGCTCGGGAGAAATTGGGATCGTGGCCGGCTCAATTCCGCGGATGCATCTCCGTCCGGTAATACAGATTATAAATGAAGATAAGGAGATAGTAAGAACCGCATTTCTTAACCAAGAATATTCCACGTTTATCGTGGAAGTGCTGTACGAATAGACCAGGCAAGATTCTTGGCTGTGGTTTAGAGCGTGGGCAAGAAGCATGAAAGAGGTTTGGATGGCAGAAATAACCTCGTGATTATCAGGACTATCTTTGATTAAATATACATGCAGGAATTAAAACAAGAAAGAATGACTTAAAGGGGTACTCTCTATGGATAATCCACTGACCATGATCGATGAGCTGGCTGCACTTGCTCATCTTGATCTGAGCCCGGAAGAGAAGAAGTATCTCCAGGGGCAATTAAAGATGGTACTCGATGTCATGGCCAAGGTGCAGGAACTTGATGTTCCGGAAGTTGAGCCTGCTTCGCATCTTGCCCTTGATCCGGATATATTAAGAGATGATGAGGTCAGGCCATCTCTTACCCGTAAAGAAGTATCAAAGAATATGCCTCAATCTAAAGGAAGCCGGATTTCAAAATAACTTTTTAAAAAATAAACGCCGACTTTCCCCGACAACCGGAGTCAAATTATTTTCCGGTGAAAGGATAAGGAGACCATAAATTTATGGAATTATATAAGTTCAATGCCTTAAAGTTATCCCGTCTGATGCAGAATAAAGAAGTCTCTGCTGTCGATGTGGTCAAGAGTTTCCTGATGCGCATTGAAAAGATGGATAAGAAGATAAGAGCGTTTATTTCCTTATCTGCAGACGATGCATTGGAGACGGCCCGCCACGTTGATTTACAACGTGCCGGAGGCGAGAAACTCCATCCCCTGGCCGGTGTGCCCGTGGCGATAAAAGATAATATCTGCACCCGAGGGATCAATACAACCTGTGCTTCCAATATTTTGAGAAAATATATCTCTCCTTATGATGCCACGGTTGTAAGCAGGCTCCGTAAAGCGGGGTTGCCGATCCTGGGTAAGACCAATATGGACGAATTCGCAATGGGGTCTTCTACCGAGAACTCGGCTTTCTTCTCTACATGCAACCCGTGGGACATAAATAGGGTTCCCGGCGGCTCCAGCGGTGGATCGGCCGCAGCGGTGGCGGCACATGAAACTCCGCTGGCTTTGGGATCGGATACGGGAGGATCTGTTCGCCAGCCGGCCGCTTTTTGCGGTGTCTCCGGATTGCGTCCCACATACGGACGCATCTCTCGTTACGGTCTTGTTGCTTTTGCTTCTTCACTGGACCAGATCGGAACCCTCAGTATGAATGCCAAAGACGGGGCCGCTCTATTTCATCTCATTGCCGGTTATGATCCCTGTGATCCAACTACACTGAATTATCCGGAAATAGAGGATCATTGCCCGGGAAAAAGTGTAGAGAAAATCGGCGGTTTAACTGTAGGGATAATCAAAGAGCAGACGGGAACAGGCTTTGATGAGCGGATTATAAGCAGGCTTGATCAGGTGGCAACATATCTGGAGAGTATAGGGGTGAATATAACAGAGGTATCGTTACCCCTTACCGATTACGCTTTGGCGGCATATTATCTTATCAGCCCGGCGGAAGCATGTTCCAATTTAGGATGTTATGATGGCCTGCGTTATGGGCACCATCTCCGGAAGGGAGATGATTTAAGCAGGATGCTTACCCATGCGCGGAGTGAAAATTTGGGTATGGAAGTCAAGCGCCGGATTATCCTCGGAACGTACCTTCTCAAGAGCGGGTACAAAGATGGCTTTTATCAGAAAGCGATCAAAGTACGTACCTTGATCCGGGATGAGTTAAAGAGCGCTTTTAAACAATGTGACCTGTTATTGGGACCTACGGCTCCGACAACGGCGTTTAAACTGGGAGAGAAGATCGATGATCCTCTGCAGATGTATTCTTCCGATATATGCACAATTGTGGCCGCCTTGGCCGGTTATCCCGCCATCTCGGTATTTGCCGGCCTTTCCGGGGATAATCTGCCTATGGGCATGCAGTTTACAGCTCCGCCTCTGAAGGAGGAGCTTCTTTTTCAGGTTGCAACGGCTGTGGAGGAAATGTTTCCACCGGCAATGCCACCTGAACTGATACCATCAACGGCGGAGGGAAAGAGGCCTTGATAAGATACGAGATGATGATCAGACTTAAAGTCTATGCCCGGTTAAAAACCCGTTCAAAACTGTTCTGCGGATGCAGCGCATCCATGGCTGCCCCGGCAAACAGCCACTGCTGTCCGATCTGCCTGGGGCTGCCCGGCAGCCTGCCCGTACTGAATGGCCGTGCCCTGGAACTTGCTGCTATCACCGCTCTAACATTGAACTGCTCCATAGAAAGGCACCTCCATTTTGATCGCAAGCACTGTATTGATCCCGCCATCCCCAAGGGATATCAGATATGCCAGCATGGTTGCCCACTGGGAACGAACGGTTACTTTAAATTGAAGTTATCCCGGGGGGAGAAGCCGGTAAAGATAGCCCGGGTTCATCTTGAGGAGGCGGCGGCACAGCCTGTTTATGATCATGCATTAATTACGAATAGCGGATATACAGGAGGGGTTGATTATAACCGCGCGGGGATTCCTCTGGTTAAAATTGTTTCCGGCCCGGATCTCAGCTCACCCCACGAAGCATGTCGTTATTTGGAGGAATTAAGGTTACTTCTTATCTATGCAGGCGTATCGGACTGCATCGCGGAAGAAGATGGTCTGCTTTTTGATATTGATATGGCTTTAAAATCCCCCGGCGATGAGCGCCGGGGGATGGCTGTAAAAATTAAAAACATGAAATCTATTGATAATGTGGAGAAGGCGCTTGCATACGAAGCGAAACGGCAGGCCCGAGCCGGGGTTGGGGGAGAAGAGGCCCGGGAGGAAACACGTTATTGGGGCGAAGTAGCAAGAAAAACTTATCCATTAAAAGATATGGAGGATGCCTCTGACTATCTTTATTTCCCTGAACCCGATCTGCCGCCGGTCAACCTCAAAGAGGGATGGATTAAAAGGGTAAAAGAGATGGTCCCCGAGCTGCCGGATGCACGTCGCGAAAGGCTCCGGACCCAATATTCCCTAAATAAAAACGAGGTTGAGATACTGATAGCCGATCCCGGGTTGAGCGATTATTTTGAGCAGAAGGCACGGCAGGAAAAAGATTTCCGCAAACTGGCACGCCGAATTTGCGGGGATGTTTCGCATATGCTCAAGAAAGAAGAAAGAACGACTCCGGAGATGGATTCCTCCGCACTTACAGAAACGCCGCACCGTGTAAATAAGGAAAAGATAAACCGTGCCTCGGTGCAGAAGATATTGGCCGAAACACGGCCTAACAATGAAAGGCCTGCAAAATTGGTTAATCCTCAAGAGCATGAGTCTATTGAGAAGAAGTAAATCATCCTATCGCTCGAGTATTTATGACTTCAAACCCTTTTAATCATCATATTTCGGCAATTAAAAAAATATTTTATATTTTGGCAGGATTTATCTTATGGATAAAGAATAGTATATTAATAGTAACACGAAATTAAACTTAGTAACACTGGAGGTAAATAGATGGCTTTCAATCAAAAACTATGGGAAAAAGCGGTTGCTTTTCACGGGCATGAATGTATCGGGTTGGCATGGGGCTTCCGAGTCGCGGAGGCTGCTCTGGAATATCTGGAAGCGGAACGTGATATAGATGAACAGATCCTGGCCGTCGTTGAAAATGACAGTTGTGCCGTAGATGCCATACAGTTGATGACCGGATGCACCTTGGGAAAAGGCAACCTTATCTTTCATGATTACGGCAAGCAGGTATATACATTTGTACTTCGCAAAAGCGGCAAGGCGATCCGCATTACCATCAATGATCCGGAAGAAAAAAAAGATGGTTCGTTAAATCTTCTCCGAAAAAAAGTATTTAGCGGGAAAGCAGATGAAGATGAGAAAAGAATATTTTATCAGAAGACAAAAGAGATACAAAACCGGATTCTATCATGTTCTCTTCCGGAAGTATGCCGGGTGCAGGAAATCGATTATGAACCGCCGGAAAAAGCGCGTATATTCTCTTCGGTGATCTGTTCCTGCTGTGGAGAGAAAGTTATGGAACCCAGAGCACGCATAAGAAATGGAAAACCGGCATGCATTCCCTGTGCCGAAAAATATACCCGCGGCTGGGGAGCCTAGGGCCAATCATATAAAGCCTCAGCATCATCCGGGGAGTTATATTTCGTGGCATTTTGGGCCCTGTTGGTAGCACAAAAATTGAATTAATAACATTTATGGGAACAAAAATTAAAATACCGGGAGAGTGAGGGAATAAGCTATGAAATTGTTTCCTATCGGGATAATCCATAGTCCTTATCATGTGCCCGAAGATGCTCCTCATCAGGGGCGGTTTTCCGACCTCCGCGTAAAATTGGAACTCTTTTCGGAATATACTCAGGGGCTGAAAGATATCGAGCAGGCCTCTTATCTGATTGTTCTATATTGGCTTCATCTGGCCGATAGAGATGTACTTCAGACCAGAACGCCTTTCGGCGAGGAACCAAGAGGCGTATTTGCGTGTCGCTCACCTTCCCGTCCAAACCCTATCGCTTTTTGCGTGGCCAAGTTGCTGCATCGGGAAGGCAACGGTCTCTGGGTCCGAGGGGTGGAAGCCGTGGATGGCAGTCCGTTGCTTGATATAAAACCTTATTCCAGCAAATTGGACAGCATTACGGGGGCAAAGATCGGTTGGTTCAACCGGACCGTGGAAAGCTAAGCCAAGCCAAGTTAAGCTGATCATCCGGAAGACAGGTGTGGAAAAGATTACGGGTAAGATATACAGCAAAAATTGGTGTTGCAGTTATAAATATCGGATCAGGCAATTATCCGAGGAAGGAATCGGGAGCGATATTGATGAGGCAAAGAACAGTTCAGGAAAGAAGCATGCCGGAAAGTTATTTAAAATACACGGGCAGGAAAACATTGATCATCATAATCCTGGTTCTGCTTACCATCGCTCTGGGGATATATGCTATTAACGCCGGACCCGTCGAGCTTACCGTTGGAGAAGTAATCAGAACTTTGCTGGGCAAAGGAACCGAGACATCGCAGATCGTTATCTGGAACATCCGGCTGCCACGTGTTCTGGTGGCAATCATCGCCGGAGCCGGGTTGGCGGTAGCCGGTTGCGTAATGCAGAATATCCTAAGAAACCCTCTGGCCTCACCGTTTACGTTGGGGATATCTCAGGGAGCGGCCTTTGGTGCGGCGCTGGCCATCGTTGTGTTGGGTGCGGGGAGTATACAGAGTTCCGGTGCTGATGCGGTGGTAATCAATAATCCTTACATGGTAACCGTCGCCGCTTTTATCAGTTCTATGAGTGCGACGCTGATCATATTGTTTTTAACTAAATTTGTGGGCATAAGCCCGGAAGCAATGGTTTTGGCTGGCGTAGCCTTGGGATCACTCTTTGCAGCCGCGACCACGTTAATTCAATATTTTGCTTCCGATGTCAAGGTCGCGGCCATAGTTTTTTGGACCTTCGGCGATCTGGGGAGGGCATCCTGGCGAGAAGTAAAAATTATGTTTGTAATTACGATCATTGTTATTATTTATTTTATGCTGCACCGTTGGGATTACAATGCCCTGGAAAGCGGGGAAGAGACGGCCAAGGGGCTTGGAGTTGGAGTGGAAAAACTGAGGGTGGAGGGGATGTTGTTATCCTCGTTGATTACCTCGGTAGCTGTTGCCTTTATGGGTATCATCGGATTTATCGGCCTGGTTGCACCGCATATGATGAGAAGAATTATCGGCGGCGATCACCGTTATTTAATTCCGGGGGCCACGGTGATGGGGTGTCTGCTGCTCCTTGCTTCAGATACCATCGCTCGGATGATAATTAAACCGGTTGTACTGCCGGTTGGAGCTATTACTTCGTTTATGGGGGCTCCATTATTCTTGTATCTTCTTGCAAGGGGGGCGAAGAGAAGATGAAGTTGGCAGTTAATAATGTTGTTTTCAGTTACCCGAGCCATTTGGTCCTTAAAAATGTCAAATTTGAGGTAAAAAACGGAGACTGTCTTGCGATACTTGGTACCAATGGCGTCGGAAAATCCACCCTGCTCAAGTGCATCAACAAAATATTAATGCCGCAGCAAGGGGTTATTACGATCGAGAAAGATGAAGTATCCAAGCTTACCCGTCGGGAAGTGGCAAGAAGGGTCGGTTATGTGCCGCAGCGGCATGAAGGCGGCCGGTTTACGGTTTTTGATGCGATTATCCTGGGCAGAAAACCGCACATTTCCTGGGATATCTCGGCACAGGATCTGGAGATAGTAAACAAGATCATAAAACTGCTTGGGTTGGAGCCTTTTTCCCTACGTTATATCGATGAATTGAGCGGAGGAGAACTGCAAAAAGTAGTGATTGCGCGGGCACTGGCTCAGGAACCCAGGGTAATGCTGTTGGATGAACCGACCAGCAACCTGGATTTAAAAAATCAGTTAGACGTACTTAATATTATCAAAAAGGTAGTAAAAGAACAGCAGATTGCGGCCCTGGTTACGATGCATGATTTAAACCTGGCGATCAGGTTTGCGAACAAGTTTATTTTTCTAAAAAAAGGAACCATCTTTGCCGCCGGCGGATTTGAGATAATAACGCCGGAGAATATCGAGGCGGTATATGCAGTTCCGGTTGCGGTAGAGGAGTATCATGCCATTCCCGTGGTTGTTCCTCTATAAACAAGACGGGAACAGATGTTCTTGAAACCGGACGGAAGGCGGAAGAGATGCAAGGATCAATTGTCAGGAAATGGCAGGAGGTGGTAATAAACCAAAGTGCTAAATATAAGCAGTTACAGTCATAATAAGAAAAATGGAAGGTGAGATGATGCGTAATAGATTTTCTATTCTAGCCTTGGGGACGGCGCTACTTTTATTGCTGTCCGTCTTATTGACCGGATGCGGAGGGGAGCCCGCCGAAAAAGTTGCGGATGAGGAAACGATAAAGGTGGTTGATTTAATAGGGAGAGAAGTGGAGATTGCGGTGCCGGCCCAAAAAGTGGTTGCTATTGGGCCGGGTGCCCTACGGTTGGTCTGCTATGTCAATGGGGCGGATAAGATTATCGGGGTGGAAGAGTTGGAAAAAAATAATCCTACGGGAAGGCCATATTTTATGGCCAATCCATCTCTTAAAGATCTCCCCACTATCGGGCCGGGAGGGCCTGATTCCGTGCCTGATGCGGAGATGCTTACCAGTATCCGGCCGGATGTTATTTTTACCTGCTTCTTTCTTGACGAAGCCAAGGCCGATGACCTGCAGGCACAGATCGGCATACCCGTTCTGGCCTTGGATTACGGAACGCTGTCCACTTTCAGTCAGGAAGTCCTGGATTCTCTGCAACTTATCGGGAAAGTTACCGGCGAGGAGAAGAGGGCACAGGAAGTCGTCGAGTACCTGAATAAATGTTATAAAGATATGGACGATCGCACCAAGGATATCCCTGAAAATGAGAAGCCCACGGTTTACATAGGGGGAGTAAGTTTTAAAGGTGCCCACGGGATCGAAAGCACCTATGGACAATATCCTCCCCTGGAAGCGATTAATGCCCACAATGTTGTCGATGAAATCGGCAAGGAAGGATCTATCTCTATCGATCGGGAAAAATTGGTGAGTTGGGATCCGGAGATCTTGTTCATCGATGCCGGCGGTCTGCAGCTGGTCGAAGATGATTACCGGAAGAACCCGAATTATTATGAATCGCTCTCTGCCGTTAAGAATGGAAAGATCTACAGCCTGATCCCCTATAACTGGTACTGGACCAATATCGATACGGCCATTGCCGATGCCTATTATGCCGGAAAGGTGGTCTATCCTGATAAATTCAAGGATATTGACCCGATCCAAAAAGCGGATGAGATCTACCAAAAACTACTGGGTAAGGATCTGTATAAAGAGATGGAGGAGGAGTTTGTCGGGTTCAAAAAAATAATGCTGAAGTAACGTTATCAACTTGTTAATGGGAGGGGGTTAAGCAGTTACCTCCTCCCGTTTTATTAGCCGGAACGAAGATTTACAACGCCACGCGGGCTTTGCTGCCCCTTATTTTTGCGGCCAACAGCAGGCCGAAACTACGGAGCGGAGAAAGCGGGACCATGGCCAGAGGGTTGACTTTCATCAGTTTGGTAAGAGCCTTGATCGTTGAGGCCAGATCGTTGCAGTACGGAGAAAGATAAATCCGATTTCCGCCTCGCCGCTCATTGAAAAATGCCCGCGTTTCTTCGATGGCGCATTTGCCGGATAACAAGATGGGCCCGCTTATTTCATTTAATACATCAGGATCAAATCCTTTTCCCATGAGAATGGTAAAGCCACCTTTGCCGCCGTGGTCATGATATAAAAACTGCAGAGTGGTCAGGGTGTTGTTCTGACATCCTTCCGGGCAGCAACGTTCGCTTCCTTTAATCACTTTTACATCCGGGGGAAAAGAAGGGTAAAGGTAAAAAGGGTACTTTTTGGTATAGGGTGACAGATCTCCGATAACCTCGATTGCTTCCGGATCTGCACAGCCGATCCCCAGCTCTTTTGCCAGGCGCAAATGTGGTACCTCATTGATCCGGTAGCCCAGTATTTTTGCCGCAACCGTATCAACCGCCAGAAGGTCATCTCCGCCAACAATCAGATTTAGCGGGTCGATGCATTTGTCCAGCAGGGCGGTAGGGGGGTAATGGCCGTAATAGACGGCGTTGAGCCCGTCAATTAAAGTGAAATCAGGCCTGAACAGTTTCCCGAGAGCAGCCAGGCGGGCATGGAGATTATAGTTGTGTTCCTTCATTCGATCACGTTGATCCATGAATCCAAGTAAATTTTTAATCCCCAAAGTGACGATGCTCATGGAGTGAGTTTTTAATTTGGGTAAATTTAAGAAGAAGGCGCTGCGCTCTTTGCCGAGGAGTTCTCGGGAAATTACTCTAGGGATGCGCACGGTCTCGTTTAATCCCGGAAGGGATATGTTCTCGGTGGGACCTTCATCGAGATAAAGCGGCCGCACTCCGCAACGCCGGCAGACATCACCAAGTCCCGAGACGGCAAAAACAAGGCGCGTAAAATTACCCTGAGTGCAGTTTTCCATAACCCGGATCTCTTTTACGCCGGCCTGCCGGAAGGCGATGATTACCGCTTCCAATATTGCCGGTGAGATAAAAGTTTCGGGGCGAAAGTCCACGGCATTGATCTTGATCAGCACGCGTTTTCGACCACCCAACAATGATTCCAGTCCACCAAATGGTGCAAAAAGTGATTGGACAGCCGAGAGCAGATCGCCCTTTGTCGGAACCCGTTCAAGTACTACTTTGCTCAAAGGTATTACCCCCATAATTTTTGGCGTTCAAGCCATGTTCTTATTATTAATGGTTCCCCGGCGGGCCTGTTCCAGCTTTCTTTGCAGCAGGGGCAGGTTGCGGTTGGTGATAATGCCCAGCAGTGTTTCTCCTGCCAGACCGTTTCCGGTTATCAAGATGGCTTCAAGTTTTTGTTTCGTTACCTGGTAATGGTAGAAATGATCGAGTGTTTCAAAAAGGGACGCATTTTCCGGGACGATGACGAAATTATCCTCTATTCCTGTAAAGCGAAGGATATCATGGATGGAGGCGTTATCCAGGTCAAGTGTCCTTTCGGCCAGGCTTTTACCTAACCAGCGGATAATCATATGGGATGTCAGCATCGTAATCACAACATTGTTTTCTATCACGGCTACCTGGGAGTAAGTAGTTCTGCTCATCTCCCTGATAGTACGGGAAGCGGAATAGTATATGTCGAGAGCCAGCACTTTTCTTTTAAAGAGCGGCATAACTTTTGGTGGATCAAGCAACATGGAGGCGATCTTTTCAATGGCGATCACCACTTCATCGGTGGGTTCAGCCAAAATCCGCCCATCGGCCCGATCGTGGATAAGAACGTTGCGCAGATCGCCGTATTCCCTCAAATCAAATTTATAGCGTCTGATAACCGGATTAACCTTGGAGGCCAGATGGACCAAATCATAGAAACGACGATGCTCTTTCAGATCCAGCATCTTCTTTATTTCATTTTCAACCTGTGCATACGCATTTAGAAAACGCTCCGAATTTTTCATCTTCATAGATAATCAAGATGCCTCCGCGTAGATTTAAGTCCGATGCATGAGACCGCAAAGCAGTCATCGATTCAGCAGCTTTTCTTTTGATTCGCCAACTTGTAGCTGTCTTCTTATTAAAATAATTCGAGAAAATAAGCGGCAACTCCTGCAAGAACAATCGGCAAGATATACAAAAATCCGGATGGGAGGGGCCTCCTTTTGCACAGGCAGATATGCTTTTTAGAGGACGTGAAGTGATCATATTATTCATACGAGTGTAGGCAGCGCATGGGAATTTTGAGCAAAAATCTTTTTTCGTTTAGTAATAACAACAGGGTATGTGTAAAGGAAGCTAATGCCGGGTCGGTTTTATTTCTTTCTTGATGATAAAAGCGGGCTTGTTGTGGTTAAGATCCTTCGGTTGCTTCCGCTGGTTGCTCCTTCAGGCTGACAATAACTTTTTTATGTCATCCTGAGCGCAGCGAAGGATCTGACACAGTAGGCAATGTGGGGGTCTTATTAAAACCTGCAGTGTCTTGACAGGATCTAAAAACAACAAAAAAACGTTACAGATAATATTTTCATGATATAATATTTTAACGTAACATATTATTTTTAAAAATGGATTGGGGGAATACCAGATGCAGTGTGATTCAAATCCTTTTTTATCCGTACAAAAGGAGATCAAGGTTATCTGCGAAAAGCTCGGCCTGGAGGAATCGGTTTACGAGCTACTCAAGGAACCGGAAAGGATTTTAACCGTCTCTGTTCCGGTGCGAATGGATGATGGGAAGACCAAAGTATTTACCGGTTACCGGGCGCAGCATAATACCATCATGGGGCCGGCTAAAGGTGGGATCAGGTATCACCCGGACGTCACCCTGGACGAGATAAAAGCACTGGCTATCTGGATGACCTTTAAATGCGCCGTGGTTGGCGTTCCCTATGGCGGTGGAAAGGGCGGTATCAACTGCAATCCGGATGAACTGTCTCAGGGGGAGCTGGAAAGGCTTACCCGAAACTATGTAAGGGCGATTGGCAATTTCATCGGCCCCCAGAAAGATATTCCGGCACCGGACGTTGCCACCAATCCCCAGATTATGGCCTGGTTTATGGATGAATTCAGCAAGATAAAAGGCTACAACGTTCCCGGCATCGTAACCGGCAAACCGGTCTATATCGGAGGTTCACTCGGAAGGAACCAGTCGACGGGCTATGGAGTATCCATAATCATCAAAAAAATATGTGAAGTTTCGGGGATGGATATCCGCAAGACAAATATTGCCGTTCAAGGATTCGGTAATGTCGGAAGCCATACTGCTCTTAACTGTCAGAAATGCGGCGTTCCCATAACGGCTATTGCCGAATGGGATAAAGATGTCGGTACTTTTGCGCTATATAAGTCCGGGGGTATTGATGTTCCCGGCCTGTATCGTTACAAGAGCCGGGAGGGCACGATTGCCAACTTCCCCGGTGCGGAGATGATAAGTTTGGATGAGTTTTGGGCTTTAAAGGATATCAATTTATTGATTCCGGCTGCCCTTGAAAGGATTATTACCGAGGATATTGCTGAAATTACCAACGCCAAAGTAATCGTCGAGGCCGCCAACGGACCGACCACTCCCGAGGCCGATGAAATTCTATCCCGAAGGGACATCGTCCTGATTCCCGATATCCTCGCCAACTCCGGAGGCGTGATCGTCTCTTACTTCGAATGGGTGCAAAACCTGGCCAACTTCTACTGGAGTGAAGAAGAGGTCAATACAAAGCTGGAATGCATAATAGTTAAAGCTTTTGAGGATGTCTATAAGTTACGGGAAGAATATAAAGTTACGATGAGAGAAGCCGCTTATATGATAGCCATTAAGCGGATCTATGAAGCGATGAAGATCAGGGGGATTGTATAAGCCTGAATTCCCTGGCAGCATTGCTTTTATTGATGGCCAGGCATGGAATAGAATACGATTATAAATTTTGCCACATTCCGGGCAAGCAGGTACCTGGAATGTGGTAATTTTTAAATAAGACAAAGCAGATAGCCTAAAGCCCCTCAATCCTCGTTTTGCCTCACTTTTACAAAAGAGATATCAGCCCCTTATATATCCGACTCCACTGATCTTCAAAATCACGCCGTCACGCCGCCACTTAAATAAATTAATCCGACCGTTCTTATATCCCGGTCCTTTTATCGAGGTATCAAGAGAAAAATATTTTACCCAACGAAGAAGAAAAGTCGAGAAATAAATTGCCGAAAATGATAAACCCGAGAGGATAACAGCAGAACATATAGAATATTATGAATATTAAGAACAGGGCCGGGCAGAAAGTTTATGATGGGTAGAGGTGCAAAGATGTTAGAAACGTTTTATTTTCAGGAGTGGCCGATCAAGTATGAACATATAGGCAAGGGTGAACCGGTAATTTTACTTCATAATGGGGGCACTTCTCATCTCATATGGAGTGAAATAATGCCCCACCTTTCCGATGAGTATGAAATGTTTGCATTTGATCTACTGGGATATGGAGCTTCAGCCAAACCGGGTGCCGGTTACAACTTGAAGAACTACATCGACTTTCTTGTCGAGTTTGCAAACCACTACGGATTGGCACCGGTAAACATGGTCGGCAATTGTATGGGGAGTGCCATGTCTTTAGGATTCTCCCAGCGCCATCCCCAAAAAGTGCGGGCTCTTGTGTTGATCAATCCCCTTACCGAGGCTACTTTTCTGGCCGGTTTTTTGGGACCATTGCTACGAATTCGGAAAGGTGCGCCCTTATTAGCCGGGCGGATCTATAACCTACTGAGAAGGATCAGGATAAACCGCTGGGTAGGCTCTCAAGCGGTGAATTTTCAAATAGGCCCCCATGGACGATCCCTTAAAATACATAAAAAATCGGAACTATGCGATTGTTTCACCAGCACCGGCCAGATGGATTCACTTTTGGGGGTTTTTGATGATTTGGTGAATTTTGCTTTTCTAGACCAATTTGAACCCGATCGTGATTTTCCGCCCGTATGCACAATTTGGGGATTGCAGAACAGGGTGCTCTCGTCAAAAGCCGGCCGGAAGCTAAACACCAAACTCAGGCCAATGCGTGAGGAATGGCTCCAAGGATGCGGACACCTGCCCATGCTTGAAAAGCCTGAACAGGTTGCCTTTATTATCAGAGAGTTTTTATCAAACAGCAGGCATCACGAGAAACAATCAGCATCTGAAAATGAGGAGGTACAATCATGAAAGTATTTCCGGATGATATCTTTAACCTTGCCGATATTGCCCTTGATGTGGCACGAAAAGATCCGGAGCGTATCGCTGTTATAGATTTGGATGGTTATGATTCCAAAGGGAAACGTTGTTATAAACATTACACTTACAGAGAACTTTCCGCTGATGCCGAGTCAGTAGCCCCCGGACTTCGGGAAATAGGTATTGCTGAAAGGACACGTACCGTATTCATGGCCTCCCCAAGTTATGAAGCATGTGTGATGGGGTTGGCGTTGGCTCGCGTGGGAGCTATGACGGTATGGATCGATACCGGTGTTGGTTATCTGAATATTGCAGAACGCCTGGGAAGAGTAGGCATTGAGGCCTTCTTCGGACTTCCCGTAGCGCATCTGGGCCGGTTCATATTTGGCTGGGGTCCACGTACACTGCATAAACTGATTGTTACCGGAAAACCGGGCTTTCCGGGAGCTCATACGGTCAATTCACTACGGCGAAAAGCTCCGGCAAATCCCACGCCGCCTTCGGTCACTCCCGATGATCCCGCTGCCATTCTCTATACTACCGGGAGTACCGGGCCGGCCAAACCTACACTTTACCTGCATAGAAACTTCTGCCAGCTTTACCGTAATGCCCATTATAGCTGGCGTTTTGATTTGAAGAAAGAGATCCCCGTAGATTTTGCCGTCTTCCCGGCATTTTTATTTATCCCGATCAGTGCCGGCGGCACCATGGTTGTTCCTCCAATCAACTTTGTACGCCAAGGACCGGCAGATGTTGACCCACGCGCACTTATTGAAGTAATTAACGATTGCAATGTAAAATCAATGTTCGGCTCGCCGGTGCTCCTGGAAAATATGGGGCGTTTTGCACTGAAAAATGGCATCAAAACGCCATCTCTGAAGCGTATTGTCGGTGCCGGGGATATTATCAAAGCCTCGGTGGAGAAACTACTTCTGGAGATGATGGATGCGGATGGAGAGGTATACTCCAATTACGGGGCCACTGAAGCAATGCCATCTACCGAGATGGATGCTGTAGAGACTTTGAAAGAAACCTGGAGCAAAACTGATCGGGGGGCCGGCATCTGTGTCGGACGTCCGCTCCCCGGGGTTGAGTTGCGGATTATTTCCATCGTTGATGGTCCAATAAAAACCATGGACGAGGCAGAGGAAGTCAACAAAGGAAAGATCGGAGAAATATTGGTTCGGGGCAAGCATATAAGCCCTTTGTATTATAGAGAAGAAGAGAGCACCATGAAAAATAAAATACAGGACAGAAACGGAGAGTTCTGGCACCGTTTTGGCGATGCCGGATACATTGACAAAGAAGGTCGTTTGTGGGTTTGTGGGCGGGTCAGCCATCGGGTCAAAACCGTAGATGGACCTGTTTTTCCATTGACTTGCGAGGCAATCTTTGATACGCATCCCAAAGTTCGGCGCAGCGGCCTGGTTGGCGTACCTGAGAAAGATGGCCAGATTCCCGTTATCTGTATTGAATTAAAGCCCGAGTACCGCTCGGTGGATGCCGCCATGCTCCGCGCAGAGCTCCTTGCCCTGGCAGCCAAGTATGATACGACCGGCTGTATACAGCATCTGTTATTTAAATCCCGTTTGCCCCTTGATCCCCGTCATAATTCAAAGATTGAAAGGCCGCTACTGGCCAAATGGGCAACCGGGCAATTGCAAAAGAAACAAAACGTGCCTACCACCACCCGCCACATGAATGCGGCCCAACGGCCCCGCTAGTGTCATCAATTGCATATAAAATAAAGCGGGTTAAAAGTTTGCAGAACCCTTCCGGAGAGAGGCCGGCTACTTCGTCTTCAGGAACATCTCTTCGATCAGGTCTATAATACCGGCACTATCATCCGGATCAAATTCCGGCACCCCGATATTCAATGGCACATCGGTAACTACACCAAAGAGTTCTTCCTTTTCACAGAGGAGCGTATCAGATATTTCCGAACGGAAAACCTCGATTTTGGGCTTATCCTGTCTCTTGTAACCCTCGGTGATGATCAGATCGATGCGGTCGAGTTTCCTGGCGATCTCATCCAGGGTTCTTTCCTCATCCACTTTTTCAATGATGGCCATTTTTTTAGGAGAGGAAATAACCACGATATCAGCACCTGCCTGAGCATGTTTCCAGGTGTCTTTACCAGGCTGGTCGATACTGAAACCATGCACATCGTGTTTGATGGTTGCTACCCTGTAGCCTCTTTTTTTTAATTCAGGCAGCAGTTTTTCCAGCAAGGTTGTTTTTCCTACATTTGATTTGCCTACAACGGAGATAATTGGAATCATTTTAACCATCCCATCCTCCCTGAATAATTATTTTTACCCGGTTTCCTGCCTCCAGAGGACCCGTTCCGGCCGGTATATCGATCAAAGCATTACCGGCTGCCAATGACCGTAAAATCCCCGAATCTTGCTTTCCCGCCGGTTTGACTTGCCAGAGGTTATCTTTCCAGGAGGCAATAGCTCTCACGATACGCCTCCGGGGGCTTGTTTTGGAAAAAGGCCCGGCCATAATCCCTTCTGCCGTTAGCGGATAAAGATGCTTCCAACCCCCAAGATAGCGGATTAATGGTCGGGCCAGGAGCTCAAAAGTTATCGATGCCGCCCCCGGATTTCCTGATAGCCCCAGCAATCCCTTTCCATCCCTAATGGCTCCCACTGCCGCTGTGCCGGGGCGAATATCTATTTTCCAAAACAGGACTTTCGCTCCGATCTTTTGAAAGGTGTCCTTGACTATATCATAATCACCAACGGAGACACCGCCCGTGGTGATCACCAGATCTGATTGCTCCAATGCCACTTCCAACTTCTCTCCCAGTATCTTCGGGTTATCGGTTACCATACCCGGATTGAAAGGAATGCCCCCTGCCTTCCGGATGGCTGTTATCAGATAGTAAAGATTGCTGTTACGAATTTTACCGGGAGCCAAGGGCTGGTGAGCTTCAACCAATTCATCTCCTGTACTAATAATAGATACTATGGGCCGGCAAAACACCCGGGGCTTAACATGGCCCAGAGAAGCAAGCATGCCCGCAGCTCCGGGAGTGATTACATCCCTTTTGCGTAATCCCTGCTCCCCTTTTTTAATATCTCCTCCCGCCCGGCTAATATTTGAGTCAGGTAAACAAGGCCATTTTATTCCTACCTGATTTCTTTTCTGCAAGGTGTCCTCAAAGCGAATAACAGCGTTGGCTCCTTCGGGAATAGGGGCCCCGGTCAAAATTTTGGTAGCGGTCCCGGGAGAAACCGGATACCTGGGCCGGTAGCCTGCCCGTACTTCCTCAAGGACCCGGAGCCAGCAGGGGTATTCTTCGGTGGCCTCCAGGGTATCTTCGGCCCGAAAAGCGTATCCATCCAGAAGAGAGCGATTGAAGGGAGGGATATCATTTTCGGCATAAATATCTTCTGCCAGCACTCTGCCTCCGGCCTGCTCCAAAGGCACCGATTCTGAAGGCATCACTTCCAATAAATCAAAGAAAAGTTGACGGGCTGTTTCCAACGGTACCAACACCGGTATGGTCAACCGATTTCCCCCTTGCCAAAGGCGCATCAGGGAAACGTATTTCCAGGCCGCTCCGAGCCGGACCCGCCGGTCCCCAATTAAATAACCTCTGTATTTTATGAGAAAATTAAAGGAGCTTGCTTTTTCCGGAGCAAGTATAGCAACATTCTGTCCCGGATGTCAATTTTAAGAATGCTCCCTTACTATTAAAATACACAATATAGCAACAAAATCAAGTTTGGAATTGACGTGCTCGCCCGGAATAGGCGAAGACAGGCTATAAGGCCTGTTCCATTCACTTTATTTAATCGTTACATCGTTGCTATGAAAGTAATATTATTCTCCCATTGATGATAAAAGCGGGACGAGAGTGGTTAGGATCCTTCGGTCGCGTCCATTGGTCGCTCCCTCTGGATGACAATGAAGGAGGGCTTCCTCAGGATGGCAGTGGGGGTGCTCCTTCGGAATGACGAGGAATGATGTGTTTCTCTTTAGGGATGACAGGGAAAGTTGTTCTGTACCTTCAAAATGGCAGGAAGCACTTTCATTTATCGTGGTGCGGGCAGCGCGTGACAATTCCGAGCGCAGCGTAGAATCTTGGGCCTATATCCTTCATTTCGTTCAAGATGACACAGCGGGCCAAGTAGGGTTCTTTTTAAAACATACAGTATCCCGACACGATCAATCAAGGCAATAACGTTGACACCCGTTGGAGATAGATGCTATAATTTTCCCTCAGAAAAGCAAATATTTATTTTTTCTCTTTTTCATTTTGATCCGGTCTTATTTATCCGCTTTTACCATGCAGCAAAATATTCTATTCAGGCGTTCTGTTTTTTCTATGCCCCGGTTGCCGTCATGATAGGGCCCGGGTCATGATCATATTATTCAAGGAGCAAGGAGATGGGCGAGGAGATGAAAAACAAGGATTTTTATAAAAAATTAATCAGTCGGTTTACAGAGTTGATCCGCGAGCGTAAGTTGCTGAATGAAAGGATAGAGGTAAAGGGAAGGATTTTAAAACCTGATGAAGCAATCGGTACCCCCCAACGGAAGGACTTCCCCCTGTTAAAAGGGAAGGAAAAGCTGATGGAAGCCGAGTTTAAAGGAGCAAAGGGACAGGCTTTCACAGACATGCCGGAGAATTTTGCCGGAACGCTTCTTGAAATTGTCAGCAGGCCTCTGAAATCAAATTATGACCGGGCGGTTCTGATTTCCAGTATCAATGCGGTATGTAATTACCTGGGCATTTCCCAAAACAATATTCATTGTAAAAATGAAGAACCGGAAGAGTGTGCTAAAAATTTTGCGGCGCAGATAAAAGAGGAATTCGGTTCTCCCCGGATTGCATTTATCGGCTATCAACCGAGCATGATCCAGAAACTTGCCGGCAGCTTCCCCATAAGGGTGGTTGATCTGGATGAGGATAACATCGGATCCGTTAAATACGGCGTAAAAATTGAGGACGGAAGACGGGACATTGCAGAAGTATTAAGCTGGTGTGATCTGATCCTGGCTACCGGAAGCACTATTGCCAATGGAACCATTACAAATTTTATCACCCGGAAACCGGTAATATTCTATGGAACCACAATTGCCGGAACTGCTGCATTAATGGGTCTGAGAAGGTTCTGTGCCCAAAGCTTGTAATCATTGAAGGCAAAAAAAGAAGCTGATAGCGGTATGCGGAGGCGGCCGAGGCAGGCTTGTGGGGCTGACTCTGTTCATCCGGTGTGAAAATCTTACTTGCTTATTATTCATCCTGATTTTATAGAGAGCTCTTGCTGCCCGGATTATCCTACATTTCTATTTAATCCCCGCATGTAATCTGTTTTTCCCGCGATTGTCGGCTGAAGGGAAGATCAAGCAAAAGATGATGTATGAAAAGATACGCCTATCCGGTATGCATCTATATGCTACCACGGAAGTGGTGCTTGAACCCTTGATCATAGGGAAATAAGCCCAAAAATCCGGCCTCAGCCACAGCATAACCCGGCATAAGACGAAAAGCTGCATGCATATGTGGAGTAAGACGGCAGGAGCAAGAATAATATTTAATCTGATGAAAGAAATGGAAGGATATTAGTGGAAATATGTCGAATATAACGAACACAACAGAGAATATTTTTATCGAATAATTATAAGTAAGCATCAAAGAAAAGGGGCTTGGTGCAAAACGTCGGAGGCCTTTCTTTAGGTCTTGAGCTATCGGGCACTCTGAGCTATCACACCTAAACTTTTTTATAAGCATGGGTGTGTTGGCCGTTAGGGTGTGGTGGGAAACCGCGACGCCTCCCATTATTGGAAAGGAGTGAACCATATAGGGATTATGTAATAACCGGGACAACAACTTAAGCGGAGCTGTTTCCGGTTATATTATTTTTGGGGAGATACCCGATATAACTTAAAAGACACTGTTTATTTCAAATGCCGGCCCCGGGGTACTGAAAACAGTTAATTATCTCGTATCTAATTGAAAGGAGATGATGTAAAAAGAATTGATTTTCGATGGATTTTGATAAAAGATATGTTATCGGAACTTTTGTATTTTGCGTTTTACCCAATAAGGGGTGTCAAAAAAATAACTGGAGGTAATAGCGAAATGAAGAAGAAGCATCTTTTTAACATAATCGGCGGGCTAGGTCTGATTCTCGCCATGGTTATGGCTTTGGTTGGCTGCTCACCGGCAGCCGAGGATGTGGAGCCGGTTACTTTAAATCTTTCGGTGGCCGCCAGCCTTACTGATGCCATGGAAGAGATTGAAGAACTTTACAAGGATGAGTGCCCCAATGTGAGCTTTGAGTTTAACTTCGGTTCTTCAGGTTCTCTGCAGCAGCAGATTGAGCAGGGAGCCCCGACGGATATCTTTATGTCGGCTGCTTCCAAACAGATGGATGAGCTTGAGGAAAAGGATCTGCTCCTTGATGATACCAGGATTGATCTGTTGCAAAACGAACTTGTATTGGTAGTTCCCAAGGGCTTTACGGGGATTACTGAATTTGCAGATCTGACCAAAGAAGATATAAACCTTATCGCTATCGGCGATCCCGAATCTGTCCCGGCGGGCAAATATGCCCAGGAGGCCTTTACCACGCTGGGTATCTGGGAAGAGCTTGAAACTGGTAAGAAGCTGATAATGGGCAAGGATGTCCGCCAGGTATTGGCCTACGTGGAAAACGACGAGGTCCAGGCCGGCGCGGTATATCGCACTGATGCTCTGATATCTGACAAGGTGGAAGTAGCGGCGGTTGCTCCCGATGATTCTCATGCCCCGGTGATCTACCCGGTCGCGGTAATGAAGGACAGCTCGTATTCGGAAGAAGCAAAAGCGTTGGTTAATTTCCTTGCCGGTGATAAGGCCGGTGAAATATTTGAAAAGTATGGCTTTAAAGTTCTTAAGTAACATGGTATCCATGTAGATAGTCACCCCCATTTTGACCCTCCCCCATTGGAGGGGAGGGTTGAAAGGGGGAGAGCCGGGAAGGCCATGACAATACGATGATTATAAATAATAATGATAATCAATAAATGGAGATAATATATGCCTGAACTGGATTTGGTTCCGGTATGGATTTCACTGAAAACTGCCTCCGTATCTACGTTTTTTGCTTTCTTTCTGGGAATTGCAGCCGCCCGTTGGATGGTTCTTTACCAGGGGAAAAACAAAGTCTTTAAAGATATTATGGATGGATTGTTTACCCTCCCTCTGGTTCTGCCTCCAACGGTGCTCGGATTTGGTCTGCTGCTGCTGTTTGGAAAGAACGGACCGCTAGGGAAATTGCTGCTTAAGATGGGGACCACGGTCATATTCTCCTGGTGGGCTACGGTTATTGCCTCCACCGTGGTTGCTTTTCCGTTAATGTATCAGACAACGCGGGGAGCGTTTGAGCAGATCGAGCCCAATATTGAAAATGCCGCCCGTACACTGGGTGCTTCCGAGTGGGGTGTTTTTTGGCGGATAACGGTGCCTATGGCCTGGCCGGGAATAATGGCCGGGATTATCCTCTCCTTTGCCCGTTCATTGGGGGAATTTGGGGCTACCCTGATGATTGCCGGCAATATCCCCGGCAAAACTCAGACCATCCCCCTGGCGATCTACTTTGCGGTGGCTGCAGGGAATAATGCCAAAGCCATGGTCTGGGTGGCAGTGATCCTGGTCATATCGATGACATCCATATTTTTACTTAATTATTGGAAGCGTCATGTTCATATTTATATGAAACAATAACTCCCCTGGAGGTAATAAATCTTGTTTGAGGTAAGAATAAATAAAATGCTCCCGGGGTTTAGCCTGAAGGTCTCATTTTCCATAAACCGGGAAATATTGGCTATTGTAGGCCCATCCGGTAGCGGCAAGAGCTTAACCTTGCAATGTATCTCCGGATTGATGAACCCCGATGAAGGGTATATAAATGTTAACGGCAGGGTTCTGTACGATTCCGAGAACGGCCTTGATCTTCCTTCGCAAGAGCGGAAAATAGGCTATGTATTTCAAAATTATGCCCTGTTTCCTCACCTGACAGTATATGATAATATCGCTTTTGGCATCTCCAGGCATGATCGAACCAAGATCGATGAGCGAGTCTGCTACCTGCTGGAGAAGATGCACCTGAGTGATTTTAAACATCGCCATCCTCGCCATCTTTCGGGGGGGCAGCAACAACGGATCGCCTTGGCCCGCGCTTTGGCCCCGGAACCGGAAATATTATTGCTGGACGAGCCCTTTTCAGCACTCGATACCCAGGTCAGAGGAGAACTGGAACGGGAACTATTGGCCATACATGATTTTTACAAGGGCAATATAATTTTTGTATCACATAACCTTGAAGAGGCTTACCGGTTAAGCTCTCAGATCGCCGTATACGATGCGGGACGGATTCTCCAGCTGGGTCCGAAAAATGACCTGATCAATGCGCCGGCCAGTAAAACCGTGGCCCGGTTAACCGGTGTCAGGAATCTGGCAGAGGGAGTGATCGAAAATATAGATGATGGCCGGGCTACCGTGTTGGTGAAGGAGTGGAATGAAAGGCTTTGCATCAGCCTGAATTCTTCCGATAACTATCGCCAAAACCAGAAAATAACGGTAGGAATCAGACCCGAATATATCCGGATCGAGGAGCGTTGCACAGGCAATATGCTGAAGGCTAAAGTTGTGGAGGCGGTAGACGGGGTCTCTTCATATAGGTACTGTTTCAGGATAGAAAATGGCTCGGAGAAAGGTTTTCATCTGGAAGCCGAGGCCTCTAAACTGGAAGCACCCTATATACCTGCCGGAAAGACCTGCTGCCTGCAGTTACCCTCCAACCGGATTTTTATTATTGGTCATTGACTTTTGGAATCTCATTATTTGTTAACACCCGTAATATACCTGAAACCAAACCCGTAATATACCTGACGCCAACCTTCCCAATATACCTTATACCAAACTCGTAATATTTCTAACACCAGATCGATTTAAAACATATCAATATGACAAAAAAGAACTTGAACAGGCCAAGAAACTTATAAGAACTGAAGAGATGAGAAGAATGCCACGTCGTTTGCTGATATTAACTCTTGTTAATTGAAAGGAGGCCGATGGGTCATGTTAAAGATTGGTCGCTACGGCGAGGTTACACAGATCATGATGGGGCGGGAGCTGGACGGGACGGTGCTTTACTGGACTGCCGCCTATCTGGTGGACGGTCTGCTCGTCGATACCGGCTGTGCTTATACCGCTGCAGAGCTGGTTGAATATCTCCGGAGCCGGAAAGTGGAGCAGGTGGTAAACACGCATCATCATGAAGATCATATCGGTGCGAATTCCATTATCCGGCGGCAACTAGGGCCGGGAATCTATGCCCACCTGCTGGCCCTGCCGCTGATCAACAAGCAATTACCGTTGCGTGAATACCAGGAAACGGTCTGGGGATACCCCGAACTATCAACCGGGCAAGCGGTTCCCGAACGGATTATCACCACAAATTACATATTTGAGGTCTTGGAAACACCCGGCCACTCGCCCGATCATATCTCGCTTTATGAAGCGGAACAGGGCTGGTTGTTCAGCGGAGACCTTTTTGTTTCAGAAAAATATAAGGCACTTCGTGCCGATGAGGATATAGAGACGATCATCGCTTCTTTGGATAAGGTGCAGGCCCTGCCGCAGGAAAAGATAACTCTTTTTACCTCCATCGGCAAGGTATTCCCCGAGGGGAAAAAGGTCATTAATAATTATCTGGCCTATCTGAGCGATCTACGTAAAAAAGTAGCCTGGCTGGCGGATGAATCCTTAACTGCAGTTGAAATCCGCGACCGTATTTTCGGATGTGAGACGCAGCTGGCGGCGCTGACCGGGGGTCATTTTGCCGTTCTAAACCTGATCAAGCAGCTGATGCCCCGCCCCGGGAATGATGACTGCCTTTAATCAGCATGGAGTTCAGGCAGTTCCCACTTTCCTGATCTATGTATGACGGACAAATGTTCACCAGAATCTATCAATACTATTTGTTGTATCAAGTGCTTGTTGTGGTTACAACTGGTTTTGAAGGCGCAACTGAATGGCAACAACCAAATATGTAATTCTGGTTTAACAAGGTAGCCTTGTATTTATTTGCTCTCAGATGTGTTCAGTATTATCTGGGTCCTTCATCAATGAATTTATTGCAATAATGAATTCCCATACAGTATCAAATAATCTCAATGTGTGGCAGCAATTGGTTTGTATTACCCCCCAATTCATCAGACAAACAAGTAAAAACAAATAAATACTTGACACAAACACGGATTATTGTTATTTTTGTAACAAAAGCACCAACAATGAATGGAGGTAATTAATTTTGCAATGCATCATGAAGTCTCCGGGAGGGGTGGTAACTATCCCTATGTGATGTTGCCGGTGTCCAAAAAGGGTTGAGAGAGCAACAAAGTTGAGGATGAGATGCTGTAATATTGGTAAATCAAAGGAGAGAAGTATTATGAAAATCAAGAAGATAGCTTGTTATTTATTGTTTGTTGCCAT